>Ga0302320_10002351_pt1 | contig 44607 bp, 34 predicted proteins | sample Bog_T0_3_FD_202130 | JGI IMG/M metagenome (GOLD analysis project Ga0302320, IMG submission 202130) | Peat permafrost microbial communities from Stordalen Mire near Abisko, Sweden - Bog_T0_3 | ecosystem: Environmental > Terrestrial > Soil > Wetlands > Peat | place: Sweden: Abisko, Stordalen Mire...
ATAATGCCGCCGAACAGGATGATGCCATGAATGGCGTTGGTGCCGGACATCAGCGGCGTGTGCAGCATCGAAGGCACCTTGGAGATGACTTCAAAACCCACGAAAACCGCGAGAATGAAAATAAAAAGAATGTTGGTGTCCATAAAGTTTAGTGCGGTGAAATGACGAATGGCAAATGATGGATGACGAAAGAATGAGGAAGCCCGAATGACCAATGACGAGGCGAGCCAAACCGGAATGGCGGGCACACTCCATGACGCGGGCGCGTTCGCTGAATGGCTTGAATTTCGCGAAGCGTCCGGAGTGCGGCGCGTTCACCGCCCTGCTTGCCCGCACGGCATGCAAACGAACCAGCGGCAACTTTCGCGCGCGTGAAAGCGGTGCTGAAGCCACCGCACTCCAAACGCTGGCGCGAACGGCGATGACTCCCGCAGGCGCGGAGCATCTCGGAGTGCGCGCGGCCCTCCGCCGCTTTTTGCCCCGCAACCAACGATCCCCCCGGCCGCAAGTTTGGCCTGCCGCCACGACGGGGCAATTCGTCCTTCGTCATTTGAAATTCTTTCCTCATTTGTCCTTCGTCCTTCGTCATTTTCCGGCGTCATTTTGGCAGCAATTTCTCATTTACAATTTTGCCTCCATGTGTGACCAGGCAGCCCTTGATGATATCGTCGTCGAGTTTGAGGACAAACGCCTTTTCCTTTTTGTCCCAAAATTCCTCGATGAGGTTCACCAAGTTCGCGGCATATACCTGGCTGGCATGCAGCGGCGCGCGCCCCGGCAGATTCGCAATGCCCACCAGCTTCACGCCCTTGCGGTCGGTGACTTGGTCGTATTGTATGCCTTCGACGTTGCCGCCGGTTTCCACGGCCAGGTCCACCACCACGCTGCCTGGCTTCATGGCGTCGAGCATTTCGGATGTCACCAGGATCGGCGCCTTGCGCCCAAACACCTGCGCCGCAGTGATGACGATGTCGGATTCGCCGCAGGTTTTATTCATGGCCTGGCGCTGCTTTTGAATTTGCTCATCGGTCAGCGCCTTGGCATAGCCCTCCTTGGTCTGGCCGGTTTCGCCGAGCTCAATTTTCAAGAATTGCGCGCCCAGCGATTTCACCTGTTCCTCGACGACGGGCCGTGTGTCATAAGCGGTCACCTTGGCACCCAGCCGCTTTGCGGTGGCTATGGCTTGCAGTCCCGCCACGCCGACGCCGATAATGAACACTTTCGACGGCAGGATGGTCCCCGCCGCCGTCGTCATCATTGGAAAAATCTTGTTGGCATAGCGCGCGGCGAGAATCACAGCCTCGTAGCCGCCGAGATTGGCCTGCGAGGACAACACGTCCATTTTCTGCGCGCGCGTCGTGCGGGGAATGAACTCCATGCTGATGGCGCTGACGCCGCACTCGGCGAATTTTTGCACCAACTCCTTCTCATTGAACGGGTCCAGCAAGCTAAGGTGGATGGCATTGGCCTTAAGCAGGGCTATTTCAGCGAGGGGCGGCTTGCGCAGGCGCAGCACGATGTCGCCGGAGCCGATCAGCGCCTTGCGGTCGGTGGCGAGCGTGGCTCCAGCCTTGAGGTAGGCCTCGTCGGTAAACCCGGCGGCAACGCCTAATCCGGCCTCGACTTCCACCTGCGCGCCCAGTTTCACGAGTTTGGCCGCTGCGTCCGGCGTCAGGGGCGCGCGGGATTCTCCCGGGTGAACCTCGCATGGAACTGAAATTTTCATCTCTTGTATTCCGTCGGATTATAGCACACCCCCCCTCTGCGCAATACCAAATTGTGCTTTTTCGGGCGCGCCCTTTGGGATTGAGAGGCCGATTGGCCGCGCCGCCGCACCTATTGTACCCGGACAATCGTCAAGGAAGCGTCCGAACCGGAGAAACCATAAGGGCCGGCGAAAATCATCGGTCCTGCCGAGGCTATGGCTTGAATTTGAAGCACGTCGCCGGCGTTAAAGAACGCCAAAAAACTTTGCGAAAGGGGCATGCGTCCCGAACCACCATTGTAACTGGCGCTACTAAGGATTTGCCCGGTTCTTGGGGTATGGGCGATCATCCCCATGCCTCCGCCGTTGATGGCGATGGCGTAATAGTTTACCAGATACAATCCCGATTGGTTGCAAGTGAAGGTGGTGTTGGAGGCACAAGACCAGCCGCTAAGATTGGCGATCGTGCTGAATGAAATAGCATTGGTATATCCATTGGTGACAGTCCCGTTGCTGATTGGGTAATCGTATGCGAAGACATAATTTCCCGCCGTTACCCCGCCGGACGCGGTGTTCGTCAGCCCCGAGCCATCGCCGGCAAATCCGCCGGAAAAAAGGCCCGAAATATTGACGCCGCCCGCCCCGTTGGTGACCACGGAGTTGGGCAGTGCGGCCAGCGGCACCACGCCATTGGTGGCCACCGCGCAGGCGCTGGCCGCCGACCCGGCACTGGGCGCATACAAGGCATACGGCGTCGGCGTGACCGGCTGCAGCGGATTAAGCTCGGTGAAGCCGGACTCGCCGTTGCCCCGTACGCCGATGGCCAGCCACCCGGAGTTACCGTTGAAAACGGAACCGAAATCCAGCGTGGCGGTGAACAGTCCATTGCTCACGGCCAGCGCCAGATTCGTCTGCGTGATGCCGATCTGGCCGCTGTTTGTGGTATTGCCGCTGAACAGCGCGAAAGTGAAGTCGTAGCTCCCGCCCACGGGACTGCCCCCGCTGTCCAGCCGACCCTGATACGTGAACGCCGTGCCTTGCGCGAGGGCGTTGGATAGTTGGAGATTGAGGGTTGACAGCAGCGCAAAGACGGCTGCGCAAATCAGTGGCTTTTTCATCTGAAATGGACGTTGGTTGTAAGTTGTGCTCAACTGTTTCCCACAAAATCGCGCCGCTGTCGAATACAACCTGCAACTATTTTCACGAGCGAACTGCTTCGCAGCCAAGAAGAACGATCGCCGAGCGCCGCCACCGCTCGGTGGGCTCGGTCGCAAAAGGCACGCCTCAACGCCCGCCCGCCGCCTATTACCTCCGATTCCGCAGCCGATGCGACAGCACCGCGAGGCCTTCCGCCAAATCCTCTTTCTGGCAGACAACATCCTCCGGCAGTGCCAGTTTGGCCGAGCTGAAATTCCAAATACCTTTGATGCCGGCGCGCACCAGCAGTTCGGCCGCCTCCTGCGCGGCAGCCGTGGGCACGGCCAGCACGCCCAGCCGGATTTCTCCGCGCCGCACGAAGGGGATCAATTGATCCATGCCGTGCACCTTGCGCCCGTGCACCCATTTGCCCACGACTTTCGCATCGTGATCAAACGCCCCGACAAACCGGAAGCCGGAATTTTGAAAACCATGGTAACCGAGCAGCGCGGTGCCCAGGCTGCCCACCCCGACCAGCACCGCCCTGGTCTGGTTGTCCCAGCCCAGAAACCGCTCGATGGCCGAAATCAATTCCGCGATGCCAAAGCCGACGCGCGGCCGGCCCACCGCGCCGGTTCTCGCCAGATCCTTCCGCACGATCACCGATTCCAGATTGTGCACGCTGGCCAGCACGGTGCCGGAAACGTGTTCGTGGCCTTGCGCTTGCAACACGCGGAGCAGTTGCAAATACGAAGGCATCCGCTTGACACACGGCTGGCCGGCCTGGCGCGCCCCGACTGACTCGCGGAGCAACGTTTCGGGAAAGGCGGTCTTCTCCGCGGCACTCGCCGCGACCGGTTTTGCCGCCGTGGCGGGGCGGGCGCGTGGCGCACGGATTTGAGTTTTCATATTCAAGGTGATGGTCCGCCGGTCTGTGGAGCTATCGTACTTTATATAACGATATGGCTTTACCGATTTTTGGCAACCGAAACTTTTGACGCCGAGGGTCACGGCTCACCTTCTTCGCATCGCCCAATTCTGCAAATTGCACCACGTCCAATTGCGTTTTGCATGTCTATAGGGTTCATTGGTTTCGGATGGATTATTATTGGAACTGAGGCAAGGGGCCTGCTGGTTTCAGCCGGCTTTTCACAGCCATTCCACAGACCGAATGCCGGTCTCCACCGCTTTGGCTCGGGTCAGATAGCTGATTGGCTCCAATTTTGCGAATGACGAAGGAATAAAACCATTTCCTGTCTCATCGGGGCACTCCTGCTGGCGGTCAATGCGCGGGCTGATCCGGGCATGCCCGCCTGACTACGGTTTCACCACCAAGTCCGAGGTCACGTCGCGAACGCCATTCGCTTCGAGGGCAAGGGCGACCGCTTTGCCAATGTCATCGGCTGATGACACCTGGCCGGATAGGTGCACGTGGCCTTGCGTGCAGCTCACCGAAATGCTCCAGGCTGACAGCGTGGAATCCCGGGCATATTTGGCTTTGATCTCAGTCACCGCGCGCACATCCGACGCGGCATCCGCCATTTGATCGCCGATATCCTGAGCCTTTCGCCGGACGATCTTGCCCGTCCGCGCGAGTTCGTCCTTGATTTGATCCCCATGCAAATCCAGCGTGTCCAGTTTGGCCCGCAGGGCGTCCGACATGTTCTCAGCGGCGGCCACGGCGTTGGTGCGCAATTGGGCCGCGGATTGCTCATAGCGCTGCTGCGCTTCGGGATGTTCCCTGGCCTTTTTTTGCACGAACCAATACCCCACGGCGCCCAAAACGATCCCGAGCACCAATCCGTTGAACAATCGTCTCATAAACTGTCCTTTCTTTTTGTTGGTAATATCGCATAGCAGCGCGCCGAATTTTTGCTCAAGCGGACGCGCACGCACCCCAACCCAAGGCGCACACTTTCCGAAAATTCAAGCAGCGCCAGCAGGTGTTGCAGGGACAAGGCGTGATTACAAGGCTGCTTTGACCACCCCACACTTGCGAAAGCAAGCGCAATGCCAGCGACCGCACGAGGCATTTGCAAAAGTGCGACGATCAAGCTGCGCTCAAATTCGGGCGTTCGGCGCGAAAACCGTCTGCTGACGCAGGCGACCCAGGCAACCGTCTGAAATAGCCGGTACTAATCCCATGCAAGTTGCAGGGTAGGATGGTTTATTTCATGCAAATTGCAAACCGTCTATGTTCTCCCGCTCAGGTGAAGACGAGTTTATCAGACAGAAATCCTCCTCAGCCATTGGCATGTCTTTAGCTGAAACGTTCTGGATTCGCGATTGGAGAATTCCCAAGGCCATGAAGGCAAAATGATGATTCAACGCATACCGGCATGAACACTGAATTTCTCCTGAAACCCACCGGGCAAAGCCCGCTCCGCGCGCCGGAGAAAATCCCGATGTGGTACAAGAGTGGAATCATCTATGAGTTGCACGTGCGCGCCTTTCAAGACAGTGACGGCGACGGGACGGGCGACTTTCGCGGACTGACGTCGCGGCTCGATTATTTGCGCGACTTGGGCGTGACGGCAATTTGGCTGCTGCCGTTTTACCAATCGCCGCTCAAGGATGATGGATACGACATTTCGGATTATTACGCCGTGCATCCGATGTATGGCACGCTTGCGGATTTCAAGACCTTTCTGAGCGAGACGCACCGCCGCGGAATGCGGGTCATCACCGAACTGGTGCTGAACCACACGTCCGACCAGCATCCGTGGTTCCAGCGTGCCCGCCGGGCGCCCGCCGGCAGCCGCGAGCGCGATTATTACGTGTGGAATGATTCCCCGGAAAAATACCGTGGCACGCGCATCATTTTCAAAGACACGGAACTGTCCAACTGGACCTGGGATGCGATGGCGGGCGCATTTTACTGGCACCGATTTTTTTCGCACCAGCCGGACTTGAATTTCGACAACCCCGCCGTCCACGAGGAAATGATCAAGGTCCTCGATTTTTGGTTCGACCTCGGGGTGGATGGGGTTCGTCTCGATGCCGTGCCGTATCTTTATGAACGCGAAGGCACCAGCTGCGAGAATCTGCCGGAAACGCACGCGTACCTTAAAAAACTGCGCCGGCACGTGGACGAAAAGTATGGCGACCGGATGCTGCTGGCTGAAGCCAATCAATGGCCGGACGATGCGGTGGCGTATTTTGGAAGCGGCAAAGGCGACGAATGCCACATGGCATTCCATTTTCCGCTCATGCCGCGGCTGTTCATGTCCCTGCGCATGGAAGACCGGGTTCCGGTCGTGGATATTTTGCAACAAACCCCGCCGATTCCAGAAACCGCGCAATGGGTGCTCTTCCTGCGCAACCACGACGAACTCACCCTGGAAATGGTCACGGACGAAGAGCGCGACTATATGTACCGGATGTATGCGCATGAGAACCAGGCGCGGTTGAACCTGGGCATCCGCCGCCGACTGGCGCCCCTGGTCGGGAATGATCGCAAACGGATTGAACTGCTCACCGCCCTGCTGTTTTCGCTGCCGGGCACACCGGTGATCTATTACGGCGACGAAATTGGCATGGGCGAAAACATTTATCTGGGCGACCGCAATGGCGTGCGCACCCCCATGCAATGGAGCGCGGACAAAAACGCCGGATTCTCGCGCGCCAATCCCCAAAGTCTCTACCTGCCCATCAACCTCGACCCGGAAAATCATTACGAAGCGGTCAACGTGGAAGTCCAGGAGCGCAATAACTACTCGCTGCTTTGGTGGATGCGGCGGCTCATTGCCCTGTACAAGCGCAGCCCGGCTTTTGGGCGCGGCGCCATTGAGTTTCTGCATCCGGAAAATCGCCGGATTTTTGCGTGCATCCGCCGTTACGAGAACCAGATCATCCTGGTCGTCGCGAATTTGTCCCGCTTTGTGCAACCGGTTCAGCTCGACTTGGCGGCGTTTCAATCGCTCGTGCCGGTGGAACTTTTCGGGCGCACCATGCTGCCGCCCATTTCCGACCAGCCCTATTTTCTCACCCTCGGTCCGCATTCGTTCTTCTGGTTTTCACTTGAGCCCAAGAATCCGGTGCAAACGCAAGGCGCGCCGGTCAGCGCGGAGGAGCGGCCGATTCTGGAAGTGACCGCGGATTGGGGGGAGATTTTTGATGACCGGCATCGTTTCCAACTGGAGTCGGCTTTGCAAAGCTGGCTTCCGTCCCGCCGCTGGTTTGGCGGCCAGGCGCGGCCGCTCAAGGCGGTCCACGTGCGGGAAATGATTCCCCTGCCCATCCCTCCCGGATTCTCTGCTCCGGGTTCGCCGGCGGCTGAAGCCGGAGAATCGCTCTTTACTTTGTTGCAGGCCGAGTATGTGCAGGCGGATCCGGAAACTTATGTTTTGCCTCTCGCCTTCGCCCGGGGTCAGCTGGCCGAGAGCATTACGCGCGATTCGGCCCAGATGGTCGTGGCGCGCCTGAAATGGCCGCAATCCAATGACATCGGCGTGCTCTACGACGCCCTGGCCAGCAAGGAATTCTGCCGCGCGCTGCTGGAGCTTTTTGCCGCGCAAAGAAATCAGGCCGGCCGATCCGGGCAGTTGGAGGCCACGCACACTTTCGCATTCGCACAACTGGCAGCCGAGGGCGCAGGGCTGGAGCCTTCCGGCGCCAAAGCGGAGCAAAGCAATACCTCGATTGTTTTCGGCGAGAAGTTGATCTTGAAATTTTTCCGGAAGCTGGACGCGGGCCTGAATCCCGAATTGGAAATACTGCGCTTCCTGGCCGCGCAGAAATTTCCCGCCACTCCGCCGCTGGCCGGCGCGCTGGAATACCGCTCCGGCAGGGAGGAGCCAAGCACGATCGCAGTGCTGACGTCGTATGTGCCGAAGGCAATGAACGCGTGGGAATACACGCTTCACGCCTTGGAAAAGTTCTTCGAGCGGCTCGATACACTGCCGCCAGAACAGAGCCGGCTGCCCATGCCCAACGCGAGCATCACCAAACTCGCCGCCGCCGAATTATCCGGGCAGGCAAAAGAGTTGCTGGGCACCTATGGCGAGAGCGCGCGCGTGATTGGCGAACTCACCGCCGCGATGCACCTGGCATTTGCCTTCGAGTCGGAAAATAAACGCTTTATCCCGGAGCCGTTCACACCCCACACCCAGCGCGGATTGTTTCAATCCATGCGGAATTTGACGCGGCAGAGTTTGCAACTTTTAAACCGGCAGTTGGGCGCCTTCCCGCCGGAGGTCCAGGCGCAGGGCCGGCAGGTGCTGGCGCTGGAGGCGGATATTTTGAAAGTGCTGCGCCAGATTTGCGACCGGCCCCTCAATGTGGTGCGCACCCGTCAGCATGGGGATTATCATCTCGGCCAGCTGCTTTACACCGGCAAGGATTTTCTGATCATTGATTTTGAAGGCGAGCCGTCGGTATCCATCAGCGAGCGGAGACTGAAACACTCGCCCCTGAAGGATGTCGCGAGCATGGTGCAATCGTTCCACTACGCGGGTTTCGCGGCGCTGCTGGATCATGCCGAACGCCGCACCCTGTCCAACGACCAGCTGCAAAGCATGGCTTCATGGGCGCGATTTTGGTCGAGATGGGCAGGCGCCATTTTTTACCGGGCCTATTTGAAAGCCGCCGCCCAGGCGCCCTTTTTGCCTTCGGCGGAAGCCGATTTGCAAATGATGACGGACGTCTTTCTCCTGCGCAATGCGATTTACGATCTCGGCTACGAACTCAATCACCGCCCGGACTGGGTCAAAATCGCACTGCAGGAAATCCTGGAACTATTGAATCCGGAAAGTCCGGTCTGACCTTTATGAACAAACACATCTGCATCCACGGACACTTTTATCAACCGCCCCGTGAAAATCCCTGGCTCGAGGCCGTCGAACTACAGGATTCGGCGTTGCCGTATCACGACTGGAACGAGCGCATCGCTTATGAATGCTACGCGCCGAACGCGCGCGCGCGCGTGTTGGACGACCAAGGCCGCATCCAGCGCATCGTCAGCAATTATTCGCGGATGAGCTTTAATTTTGGGCCGACCTTGCTGTCATGGCTGAAAGAAAAAATGCCCGACATCCACGACGCGATCACGGAGGCGGATCAAAAGAGCCGGGAGCGGTTTTCCGGGCACGGCTCGGCGCTGGCGCAGGTTTACAATCACATGATCCTGCCGCTGGCCAATGCCCGCGACAAGCGCACCCAGGTGCTTTGGGGCATCCGCGATTTTGAATTTCGCTTTGGCCGCAAGCCGGAGGGCATGTGGCTGGCGGAGACCGCCGCAGACACTGAATCGCTCGACGTGCTCGCCGCGCTGGGCATCAAGTTCACGGTTCTTTCACCCTTTCAAGCAAAGCGCGTGCGGCCTTTGTCGAAGGATGCCCAGTGGCAGGACGTTAGCAACGCGAAGGTGGATCCCTCGATGCCGTATCTGGTCAAGCTGGCCTCGGGACGATCGCTGGCGGTTTTCTTTTACGACGCGCCCATCGCGCAGGCCATCGCGTTTGAACGCCTCCTCAACAACGGTGAGCGGCTGGTGAACCGGTTGACCAGCGCCTTCGATGACCAGCGCAACCACGACCAGCTGGTGAACGTGGCCACGGATGGGGAATCCTACGGACATCATTTTCAATTTGGCGATATGGCGCTCGCTTATGCGCTGTCGGCGATCGAGCAAAAACCGGACGTCAAATTGACCGTCTATGGCGAGTTCCTGGCCGGGCATCCGCCGACCCACGAAGTCGAAATCCACCAGAGCAGCGCGTGGAGTTGTCCCCACGGGGTGGGCCGCTGGAAGGAAAACTGCGGCTGCAATTCCGGGGGCCATGATGGCTGGAACCAGGAATGGCGGGCCCCCTTGCGCCAGGCGTTGGACCGGCTGCGCGACCGGCTGGCGCCCCTCTACGAAACGGAGGCCGGAAAGCTGCTAAAGGATCCCTGGCTGGCGCGGGATGAATACATTAACGTCATCCTCGACCGTTCGCAGGAGAACATTGCCCGTTTTTTTGAGCGGCATGCCCGGCGCGCTCTGACTGAGGAAGAACAGGATGCCGCGTTGCGCCTGCTCGAAATACAGCGGCACGCGATGCTTATGTTCACGAGCTGCGGCTGGTTCTTCGACGATATTTCGGGGATCGAAACTGTGCAGGTCATCCAATATGCGGCGCGCGCCATTCAGCTGGCCGCAAACTTCACCCCGGATGATTTTGAATCGGATTTGTTGAAGCTCCTGGAGCAGGCCAAAAGCAATGTGCCGGAACATCAGAACGGCCGCGTGGTTTATGAGAAATTCATCAAACCTGCCGTAATGACGCGGGAAAAGGTCGCGGCGCATTATGCCATCAGTTCGCTCTTTGAGGCCTATCCCGAAGAGGCGCGCATTTATTCATTCATCGTCAAGCAGGCGGACCGGCAACTATTCACCGCCGGCAACGCCCGGCTGGCCTTCGGGCGCATCCAAGTCAAGTTCGCCATCACGCGAGCCGCCGACACCTTTACTTACGTGGTGGTCCATCTGGGCGACCACAATCTCAACTGCGGCGTCCGGATGGATCAATCACCGGAGGAATATCAAAAGGCCATCGAAGAGATGCGCGGCAGTTTTGAACGCGCCGATTTCCCTGAATTGATTCGACTGGCCGACAAACATTTTGGCGCGACCCATTACTCGATCAAGAATCTATTCCGGGACGAACAACGCAAGGTGCTCAATCAGATTCTCGCCGCCACGCGCGATGAAATTCGCAACACCTACCGGCTGCTCACCGACCGCTACGCTCCGCTTTCGCGCTTTCTCGAGGACCTCCGCGTGCCGCCGCTGAATGCCCTGGCGCCGGCAACCGAATTTGTATTGAACAGCGAATTGAGCCGCCAGTTCGACAACGGCCACGTGGATCCCGAACGTGTCCAAAGCCTGCTCAATGAATTGCATTCAGCCAAAGCCGCCTTGGATGTCGGCGCGCTGACGTATGCTGTCCGCAGGCACCTGGACCAATTGAGTGAGGCTTTGTTGAAATCACCCGAAGATTCTGAGCTGCTCCAGCGCCTTTCCCTGTCCGCCGGCCTGCTCGAAACGCTGCCCTTCAAGGTGAACGTATGGAAACCGCAAAACACTTATGACCGGTTGCGGGCCACCCATTTGCCCGAAATGCAGGCGCGCGACGACGACAAATCCAAAGCCTGGGTCAAACACTTTGCAGCGCTCGGCCAGCGACTGGGATTTCAAGTGCCGGAGCACTGAACCGGCGCATGCAAATTCCCCGCGCCACCTATCGGCTCCAGTTTAACGAGCATTTCCGGCTCGTGGACGCGCTCGCGCTCGTTCCGTATTTACATGAACTTGGCATTTCCCACGTTTATGCTTCCCCGCTGTTCAAAGCCGTGCCGCACAGTGTCCACGGTTACGACGTTTGTGATTTCAATCAGTTGAATCCTGAGCTTGGCACCGAAGCCGATCTGGAGAGGCTCGCGGACGCTCTGCATGCCCAGAAGATGGGGCTGGTGCTGGATATTGTACCCAATCACATGGGCATCAGTTCCCCGGAAAATGCGTGGTGGTGGGATGTTTTAAAAAACGGGCAGGCGAGCCGGTTCGCCGGCTATTTTGACATCGATTGGGAATCCCGCGACCCAAAACTGAAGGGGAAAGTCCTGCTCCCGGTCTTGGGCGGGGAATATGAAATCCTTTTGCGCCAGGGCGAATTTCAAGTCCGCCTGGAAAACGACGGCGTGGTGCTGAGCTATGGGGAACACCGCTTTCCGCTCGCCCCGGAAACAGTTCTGAAACTGCCCGCTGAGGCCGCCGGCCTTAACAAGTTCAACTTGGACTTGTCGGCGCTCGACGGGTTGATCCGCCAGCAGCATTATCAGCTTGAGTTCCATGCCCAGGCCGGCAACAAATTAAATTATCGCCGATTCTTTGCCATTAATTCGCTTGCCGCGGTGCGCGAGGAAGATGAAACGGTTTTCCAGGCCACGCACGCGCTGGTGCGCCGCTGGCTGGAACAAGCGTGGCTCGACGGCTTGCGGGTGGATCATCCCGATGGCTTGCGCGACCCGGAAAAATACCTGCAGCGACTCCGCGCCATCGCCCCCAACGCCTGGATCGTGGTCGAAAAAATTCTGGAGCCGGACGAATGCCTGCCCGCCTCCTGGCCGGTTGCCGGCACGACTGGCTATGACTTTTTGAGCCAGGTCAACGGACTGTTCATTGAACCGGCCAGCGAAAAAATTTTGACCGATTTTTATGCTGAATTCACCGGCGAAACGACCGCTTACGCCGCCCTGGTTCGCCGCCATAGACGCGCGGCCCTGAAGAACTTATTCGCCGCCGAATTGAACCGCCTGACCGGCCTGCTCTTCGAGTTGGCAGCGCTGCGCGGGGCCTTAGAGCAGGTTTCACGCGGGGAATTGGAGGAGGCGCTGCTGGAAATCATCGTTTGTTTTCCGATTTATCGTTCCTACCTCACGGGCAACACCGCCCGGACGCCGGCGGACATTGCGGCGGTCAAGATTGCAGTTCACCTCGCCTGCGAGGGGCGCAAGGATTTGGCCATGGAACTTTTTGCCTGGCTCCAGGCCTCGCTGTTGAAACCGCCGCGCGCACCAGCCGCCCGGCATTTCGTTGCCCGCTTCCAGCAGTTGACCGGCGCGGTCATGGCAAAAGGAGTGGAAGACACAGCGTTTTATTGTTTCAACCGATTTGCCTCGCTCAGTGAAGTGGGTTCCGATCCGAGCCGATTTGGCGTGAAGCCAATTGTGTTTCACCGGTTCCTACAGCGGCAAGCCCAGGACTGGCCGCATTCGCAGCTGGCCACTTCCACGCATGACACGAAACGTTCCGAGGACGTTCGCGCGCGGCTGAATTTGCTTTCGGAAATCCCGGAAATTTGGATTGAAACCGTCCGCCGCTGGTCAGCCATGAATGAACCCTGCCGGCAGACTGAGTTCCCGGACCGAAACATTGAATACCTTTATTATCAGACGCTCGTCGGCGCGTGGCCGTTGACAGTTGACCGGGCCCAGTCCTACCTGCAAAAAGCCGCAAAGGAATCCAAGCAGCACACCACCTGGACCAATCCCAATATCCCCTACGAAACAGCGCTGCAAAATTTTGTTTCGAAATCCCTGTGCGATCCCGGGTTCACGTCGGATTTGGACCGGTTCACCAAACTGCTTGCGGATGCGGCTGCCGTCAACGCACTCGCGCAAACGTTGCTCAAGCTCACTGCGCCCGGCGTGCCGGACATTTATCAGGGTTGCGAACTTTGGGATTTCAGCCTCGTGGACCCGGACAATCGCCGGCCGGTGCATTTCCAATTGCGCCGCCGCTTGCTGGCGGACGCACAACCGCTCGCGGCCGGCGAAATCTGGGAGCGCCGCGCCGAAGGTCTGCCGAAAATATGGCTCATGCATAAAACCCTGAAGCTGCGCGCACAATATCCGGATTATTCCACTTTCGATTACCAGCCGCTATCCGCGGAGGGCCCCAAACAAGAGCAGGTCGTAGCCTTTTCACGCGGCGGAAAAATCATCGTCATCGTGCCGCGATTTTTGCTCAAGTTGAAAGACGGCTGGGAGGAAACCTCGCTGGAATTGCCGGCTGGAAACTGGGAACACGCATTCACCGGGGAATGGTTTAATGGGCGCTTGCGCCTGGAAGAGCTATTCTCAAAATTCCCAGTCGCGCTACTGGCCCGAAAGGAGCGAGAGTGATGCATGCGTTTCGTGTCTGGGCGCCTCTGCCCAAAAAGGTTGAAGTCCAGGTCGGCAGCGAAAGGCATGCGATGATCCCGGAACCGGATGGCTGGTGGTCGGCGGAAGTCGCAACGGCCGGCGTTGGCGACCGTTACGGATTCGTGCTCGACGGCGAAGGGCCTTTCCCCGATCCACGCTCGTCTTCGCAACCGCAGGGCGTGCATGAATTGTCGCAGCTCACCGATCCAGACAGTTATGTCTGGTCGGACGACCAATGGCAGCCACCGCCGCTGGCGTCCGCAATCCTTTATGAGTTGCACCTTGGCACTTTCACGCCGGAGGGAACCTTTCTGTCGGCAATCGCCAAACTGGATCACCTCGTCGCCCTCGGCGTAACGCACGTGGAGCTGATGCCGGTGGTGGAATTTTCCGGCGACCGCGGCTGGGGTTACGACGGCGTGGATTTATTCGCGCCTCATCATGCCTACGGCGCCCCCAGCGATCTGAAAAAGCTGGTGGACGCCTGCCACGAACGCGGACTCGGCGCGATTCTGGATGTCGTCTATAATCATCTTGGCCCGTCGGGAAATTATTTGGCGAAATACGCGCCTTATTTTTCGCGGCGCTATGCGCCTACCTGGGGCGAGGCGTTGAATTACGATGGCGCGGAGAGCGACCATGTCCGCCGCTTTTTTTGCGACAATGCGCTAAGGTGGCTCCGCGATTTCCATTTCGACGGGCTGCGGCTGGATGCCGTCCACGCGATTTATGATTTCTCGGCGCAACCGTTGCTGGAGCAGCTCAAACTTGAAGTGGAGCGGTTGTCCGGCCAACTCGGCCGACCGCTGTTTTTGATCGCCGAAAGCGATTTGAACGATCCGCGCCTGCTTTGGCCGCGCGAGCGCGGCGGTTTTGCGCTGGATGCCCAATGGAGCGACGATTTTCACCATGCGTTGCATTGCGTTTTGACCGGCGAGAAAACCGGTTACTACGCCGATTTTGGGAAATTGCAGGATCTGGCTGCGGCGTTGCATCAGGCCTTTGTTTATGACGGAAAGTTTTCCGCGCACCGGCGCCGCCGCCACGGCCGGCCGGCCGGCAATTTAAGCGGCCATCGTTTTCTTGCCTATTTGCAAAATCACGACCAGATCGGGAACCGCGCGCAGGGCGAACGCAGCAATCATTTGCTGAGTCTGGGAAAAGTGAAAATTGGGGCGGCGCTCGTCTTGACTTCCCCGTTTGTGCCGCTGCTGTTTCAAGGGGAGGAATGGGGCGCCTCGGCGCCGTTCCTCTATTTCACTGATTTTCCCGAAACGGAACTGGCGGAAAGTGTGCGGGCGGGGCGTTGCCGGGAGTTTGCCGCATTTGGCTGGAATCCGGACTCCATCCCCAACCCGCAGGCTCCCGAAAGCTTCGCACGCTCAAAATTAAATTGGGCTGAACTTTCCAACGCCCCGCATTACCTGCTGCTCGACTGGTACCAGCGCTTGATTCGTCTCCGCCAGGCTGAACCGCTGCTGCATGATGGCAAACTGGAAAGCGTTCAAACCCATTTTGACGAGGTGGAGCGCTGGTTGGTGATGGAGCGCGCGGCCATCACTGTGGCCTGCAATCTGGCGGATCATCCGCAGTATATCCCATTGCGGGTGGGCGAACATCGGTCTTTGCTGGCTTTTGAACCGGGGGTAAACGTGTTGAACGGGAGCGTGAATTTGCCTCCAGAATCAGTGGCGATTTTGAAGTTGGAGCGGACTTCCATTGATGCTTAGCGCCGATGGCGCAAAACGGCGCACCATGAATCTCCAGCGATGCTTTTGGCCTGGCAGTCCGCGCGCGCTCACGCGGCGCCCCGGCCGGATGTTTGTAAGTAATTATTTAGGCCTGCTAAACCGGTTGCCAGCGCACTCTTGGAAGTTCCGCCAATTTACGCGCACGCGCGGATGTGGTTGGTTGTAATCGTTTTACCCAATATGGATTTGGTATTTGAAAGTTCACACGAGGTGTCCTCTGGAAAGGGCAGGGATTTCCGCGTTGTTATCTTGTGCGAGGATGCGGCCTCGACCGACAAGGCCTGTGACGTCCTGCGGCTCCTGAGGCACAATCTCAAGGAGGAAGCCGGCCGCCTGCTGTACCAGTGGTGGAATTTTGAATTCCTGGCGGTCCAGGAGTTGTGGGATATGTTTGCGGAGCAGACGGCCGCGGCGGACATGATCATCATCGGCCTGCCTGAGCAACTGCTGTTCCCTGAAAGGTTCGCCACTTGGTTGCAACGTTTGCCGGAACTCCGAAAAACGTTCCCTGGAGCCATGATTGCCGTGCTGGATTCCGCCCCGCAAGACCCGGGAGCCGAGCCGGAAATCTGTTCGCAGTTGCAGCAAGCAGCGGTCTTGAGTCGCATGGATTTTTTTGCCACCCCCACTGCCGCCGGCATGCAAGCAAGAATACTGCCTTCTCCTCTCTGGCTGCACCGCCGTCGTCAAATTCGGATGTCTGGCGGATGACATCTGGCTGAGGCTGCCTGAAACAGCCGAAGGGTGAATGCCAAGAAAAGCAAAGTTTTTAGCAGCAGATGGCTAGTTTTAGATTCTGGTTCATTAATATTATGAGGCGCACCTCAAAATTGTATGAGCCAGAAAACTCGCTTCGATCTCACGCAGGCCGACATCCCGTCGGCTTGGTATAATCTAAACGCCGATTTTCCAGAAGCCCTGCCGCCGCCGCTGCATCCGGGCACGCAACAGCCCATGCCGCCGGAAGCGCTGGAGGCCATCTTTCCCAAGAATCTGATCGAGCAGGAAATCAGCGCCGCGCCGTGGATCGAAATTCCGGAGCCGGTGCGCGACATTTACGCGCTGTGGCGGCCCACGCCGCTGCTGCGCGCGGTGCGGCTGGAGCAGGCGCTGAAGACGCCGGCGCACATTTATTACAAATACGAAGGCGTGAGCCCCGCCGGCAGCCACAAGGTCAACACTGCCGTGGCCCAGGCATATTACAATAAAATCGCGGGCACCAAGCGTCTGGCCACGGAAACCGGAGCGGGGCAGTGGGGCGCGTCGCTGGCATTCGCGTGCAGCCTGATTGGGCTGGAATGCAATATCTACATGGTGAAGGTCAGCTATGATCAGAAGCCGTATCGGCGAATGTTGATGCACACCTGGGGCGCAACGGTCCATGCGAGTCCGAGCAATCTCACGGAATACGGCCGCAAGCTGCTCGCCGAGGATCCGCAATGTCCCGGCAGCCTCGGCATCGCCATCAGCGAAGCCATCGAGGACACGGTCAAGACCCCTAACACGAAATACTCGCTGGGCAGCGTGCTGAACCATGTGTGCCTGCACCAGACCGTCATCGGTGAGGAGACCATCAAGCAGATGGAAAAAGCCGGCGAAGAGCCGGACGTTATTTTTGGCTGTTGCGGCGGCGGCAGCAATTTTGCCGGCTTGGTGTTTCCCTTCCTGCGCAAGAAAATCAAGGACCATAAAAACTACCGCGTGGTGGGCGTGGAGCCATCCGCCTGTCCGTCGCTGACGAAGGGGCAGTTGCGGTACGATTTTGGCGACACAGCGGAGACCACGCCGCTGCTTAAAATGTACACCCTCGGCCACAAGTTCATGCCGCCAAGCATCCATGCGGGCGGATTGCGCTACCACGGCATGTCGCCCATGGTCAGCCACGCGCTCAAGCTCGGCCTCATCGAGGCCGAGGCGTATCACCAGACGAAAGTTTTCGAGGCCGCGATCCTGTTCGCGCGGCACGAAGGCATTGTGCCCGCGCCGGAATCGTCCCACGCCATCGCCGCCGTGGTGAAAGAGGCGGAGAAATGCCGCGAGGCGGGACAGAAAAAAGTTTTGCTCTTCAATCTTTCCGGCCACGGACTGCTTGACTTGAGTTCGTTCGAAACTTATTTGCACGGAAAACTTCAGGATGTTTGATCTTTCGCCGATCAATCGCGATAAATGACTAATAATTAAATGAAACACCTCACTAAAACCATCATCACACTGGCTGCGGTCATCTGCGTGGCCCCACAGCTCCATGCCCAAAGCCTGCCGGTCGGCAGCCATTATCCCATCGGCGCCGAGGGTCTCAATGGCGCCGAATTGCCTCCGCCGGGATTCTACGTGCGCGACTATAACTACTTCTACACCTCCGACTCCGTGGATGGTTTGCCGGCGAACGTGGATACTTTTGTCTTTGTCAATGCGGTGAAGCTCATTTACCTCACGGACTACAAGATTCTGGGCGCGGACTGGGGCGTGGACAGCATCGTGCCCTTCATGTACAAGAATTTCAGCGGCCAGCTTGGCACTGCAGGCCAGCTCAACCTCGGCGACATTTATCTCGCCCCGGTGCTCCTGTCCTGGCATCTGAAGCAATTCGACTTCGCCGCCGCGTATGGCGTATGGGCGCCGGTAGGCAATTACGAACCCGGCACGGCCGCCGCGCCGCTGAGGGGCTTGGATAGCCCTGGCAACGGTTATTGGACACACATGTTCACCTTTGGCGGGGTATGGCATCCGGACGAACAGAAGTTGTGGTCGCTCTCGCTGTTGAACCGCTACGAAATCAATACCGAACAGGACCAGACGCAGATCACGCCCGGCAACATGTACTCGCTGGAGTGGGGCTTGGGCCGATCCGTGGCTAAGGGCGTGGACGTGGGATTGGTCGGCTATTATCAGCAGGAAGTCACCCAGGACGACGGCCCGCATGCAGCCACTGCGCTCTCGCACGTCGTCGCCATCGGCCCGGAAGTCAGCGTGATGTGGGAGAAAATCGGTTTAATCTCGACGCTCCGGTATGAATACGAAGTGAACGCGAAAGACCGTCCCCAGGGCCAAGCCGTGGTGCTGACGCTGACCAGGCGATTTTAAAAGCAATTTCCGGCAAGCAAACCCAGCGGCCTTCGGAAACGAAGGCCGCTTTTTTGTGGCCGTGGCGTTATTTGAAACAGAGACGCGGCTTGGCTTATCGCATCGCAGACCGGCTGCGAGCCCTCGCTCCGCTGCGGCAGCCTCCGGATTTCGGATTTCAGGCTTCGGGTTTATCTTCCTTTCCACCAAGCCCTGATATCGTCGTGGGCCTGATGCGCGAGCGCAGGCAGGCCGTGAACCGCCTCGCGCAAAGCCGGGAAATAGTGGACAGCCAGACCCAGGAGGGTGGCCAGAACCAGGAGCCAGACCGCCGCATCCAGGAGAAAAACCAGGCACCAAGTTCCTCCTGGCCGGCCAAAACCCTTGTAGCACATGTGTCGCGCCGCTTTCAACGGCCCCGCCAGAATGGCGTAGGTGAGGAACAGCAACAGGGCGGCGACCCATACAGGCACATTATCCGGCAGTGCCTGCCCGAATACCGTGCCAGTGGCCAGGAGTGAGATCGAAGCACAAACCCAAACGACGGTGGCAATGCCGACCAAGAGCGACAGCGCCGGCAGCGCAAAACCCAACCAGGAAGGACAAGCGGGCGCCTGCCTGATCCAGTTTTCATGCCAATTATGCCGCCACTGATCAGCCCATGCGCGCCATTCGCGCCGGAACTGGCGGCTCCATTCGCGGCGCGCCTTCGGATCGGGGAAGTTCCTTATCGCCTCGTAATAACCTGCTTTCGCGCGGCGGATGAATTCCTGCGCCGTCGGCGGCAGACCGAACGCGGCCGCTTTTTCTTCCGGCGAACGGGCTTCGGGGACCACAATGGTCATGATCAGATAGACGAGCACTCCCGTGCCCCAAAAGATCGTCAACAGCACGAAAGCCAGCCGGATCAAGGTCGGATCGAGGTTCAAATAGGCGGCGATGCCGTTGCAGACACCGGCGAGCATGGCCCCTTCGTTGATCCGATAGAGCCGCCTTGGGGTGCCACGATCTTCCGTTCCGGCAGCCCCGGTGCCACCCATGGCGCCCGGCCCGCCCGGCTTGCTTGCCTCGGCGTCGGCTTCGATCGGCCCCATTTCCCCCAAAACCGTGGCCACTTCCTTGGTTTCGACCACTGTTTTGTGGCTGGCCAGCAGAGCGCGAAATTTCTCCGCGATGGCCCGCTCGATGTCCGAGAGGATTTCTTCCCGGTCAGGGTTGTCTTGCAGGCGCGCGGCCGCGGTTTCCAGATAGGCGCGCAGGAGATCATAGCCGCCTTCTTCGAGTTGATAAGCGTTGCCTCCCAAATTGATGGTAATGACTTTATTCATGGCAAGGATGGTGCTGATTCAGATTTGTCCCAGTTGTTTCACCGTTTCGTTGATCTCGGTCCAATATTCCAAAGTATCCCGCAGCTGCTCGCGGCCTTTGGCAGTCAGCTTGTAATATTTGCGGGGCGGGCCGGCCTCGGATTCCTTCCATTCATAATCCAACAGCCCTTCGCGGCGCATCTTGCTCAACAGCGGATACAGCGTGCCTTCCTGGGTGGCGAACTGCGTTGCGCTGAGTTGTTTCAAGATATCGGCCACATAAACCTTTTCCGCCGCGATGATTTGTAGCAGCAGAAACTCCAGCAGACCTTTTCGGATTGCGGAAAATTTTTCGTTTACGCTCATGGTTCAATAGTCAGCAAGCTACCTTTTCAACGAAAGGTAGCTGGTCTAGAAAGTCTAGTCAACACAAAACTTGCACAAAACGGCAGTCTGGTTTTTGGCGCGAATTGCGGTTCCGTCTGGAAACGGTTAGTTTCTCCCCATGGTATTGATCACCTCAAACAAGGTGCGACGGCTACTTTGCATGATTTACGCCCAGCGGGTTTCGCCGGCGGAATTGGCCAGTGCCTCCGACGAACTCATGGCCGTGGTGGCGGATTTGCCGCCAGGTTTCCGCCTCCTGGCGGATTTGAGCCAGGTGGAGTTCATGGATCCCGAATGCACGACCGAAATGGGCAGGACGATGGAGTTGCTCGATCAACATGGCGTGAGCCTGATCGTGCGCGTGATTCCAGACCCAGCCAAGGACATCGGCTTGAACATCCTCACCATCTTTCATTATCTGCATCAGCCCCGGATCATCACCTGCCAAAACCTGCCCGAGGCGCTGCGGCAATTGTCGCTCTGGCCCTGAAGAATGGGCTGTATTTTGATTTGCGCTTCGGAGCGCGGCTCTGAGAGCCGAAGCAACTCCGCCAGGCAGGGCGGGTTTGACGTAAAATGGACGTGCCTTGGCGTTGGTACGCTGCTCCGGCTCACTGATCCGCCCTCCGCAACTCGAGGCATTGCGAAAAAGGCCGTTTCTTGAACTGCGGACGGTTTATGGGTTACAATCAATCGCCATGAACGCGCAACCGGCAATCCGTTACCGCGGCGAGGTGGTTTACCTCTTCGCTTTTGACGTGGCCTACGATACCGCGCGCAAGCCGATCCGCGAATTACTGGGCCAGCCGGTGGCGCAGTTCGCCATGGACGCCAGCAAACGCAGTCCGCGCCAGCTGTTTTTCTACCGGCCGCAAATGGTCCGCCTCCCGCCCATGGAACGCATCGGCCCGCTTGGGCCGGTGCGCGTGGAACAGGTTATCAAATTGTTGCCGGTGGGGGCCATCAGCATTAGCGTGCGCGTGCCATTTGCCGTGGCGCACTTTGAGGAACTCGTCGCCTTCCACGATTTGCAGTTCAGCAACGGATCGTTGCACAACGAGGTGCAACGGCTGGCCCAAGCGGTGACCACGGAATTGCGCGGGCATCTCATCCGGCCCCAGTTGCAACTGCCTGAGGAGGAGGCGTACACGGTTTTTTGCCTCGCCTCGCCGGTACCCAATGCGGACAACCATCCCATGAACGCCGAGCAATGGTTCCAGGAGCATCGCCTCCAGGTAGCCGCGTTGCTCACCCAGGAGGAGGCCACGGGACGGCTCTCGAAACAGGAGGCCGAGGAGTCCACCGCCCGCTACCTGAGCTACTATGACAATGATCTGGTGGTGCTTGACTGGGACGCCGCGCTGCTGGTGGACGAACCGCAGGATTTCGACGAAACGCTCCACATCATGGAACTGGCCAACCTGCAACTTGCTGAACTCGAAGCCTACGACCGGCTGCTGGACGATGCGCTGGAACGGTCCTATCGCGACCTGGGTGAACGCCCGTTGCGTTCGCGCGGCCACATCCTGCGCGAATTGCGGGAAATCCGGATAGACATGGCGCGTTTCAACGATGAACTGTCCAATACCACCAAGTTTTTCGGCGATTGGCACCTGGCGCGGATTTACGAAAAAATTTCCTCGCGCTTCCATCTCGCCGACTGGCACCGCACCATTGACGGCAAGCTCAAGACCCTCGACGACCTTTATCAAATCCTCAAGCACGACCAAAACACCCGCGTGATGCTCTGGCTGGAAATTGCCATCGTGCTGCTGTTCGTGATTGATCTGCTGATTTTAATCGTGGGGCTGAAGTAAAGATGCTGGCGCTTGCCGGGCGGCCTAAAACTTCGCGGGGCGTTTGGCGCGGCGCGTTCATCGCCGCTTTCGCGCGGGCAGCGCGCCTACGAACCAACCAGAGCCGTGGTCCGCTCAAAAGCGGTGCTGAACTCACCGCGCTCCGAACGCTGATGCGATGGCTGGACGTCTCTCAAATTTCGCGGAGTGTTTACGCTGCTTTGTCTCACTGCAGCCAAAGATGTCAGCCTCCTCCCGCCAAATTCTTCATCACTTCCAAGGGGTTGCTCGTAGGCGGCTGGCAGTGGCGCCCGGTGCAAATATAAACGGTCGCGCCGTCTCTTGCGGCCAAAGTTTTTGCAAATGGCTCGACTGCGCCGGTGTTGCCGAGAACAATTTTATCCGGCTGATAAACCGCGTGGGCGGCGAGGAGCAATTCGTGAAACTGCGCGGAATTCCGGTCGCCCGCGATCACGACGCGGCGCGGTGCATCCAGCCAGAAGTCCAACGCCTGCAGCATGACTGCCAGCGCGGCCGGCTGTGTTTGCAGGCGCGCGGCCGAAAGCCGCAGGGTGGCTTCGGCGGCGTCCTGGAAATCCTCGCGGCCCGTGATGGCGGCCAGCTTGAGCAACGCGAGCGCGGCCACGGAGTTGCCGCTTGGTTCCGCGCCGTCATAATCATCCTTCAAACGCAAAATCAATTCGTCTGTGCCGGCTGGACTTTGCCAGAAGCCGCCGTCGGCCGGGTCATAAAACCGAGCCAGCATCGTTCCGGCCAGTTCGACCGCGAAGTCGAGCTGTGCCGGCACCAGCGTGGCCTCGTACAATTGAATAATGCCGTCCAGCAGGAACGCGTAGCCTTCGAGCAATTGCACGCGGTCGCATTCGCCGTCGCGCCAGCGATGAAACAGCGTTTTGGAGCCGGCGTCCCACAGTTTTTCGCGTACGAACACCGCGTTTTTTTCCGCCGCCAGACGATATTTTTCCTCGTTTAAAACCGCGGATGCGCGGGCGAATGCGCCCAGCATGAGGCCGTTCCACGACGCCAGAATTTTATCATCCAAGTGCGGGCGGACACGCGCCGCGCGGCTCGCCAGCATTTTCGTCTTGGCGGAGGCAAGGAGCGAGGCTTGCCCCGGAGCGCCGGTCTCCGACCCGGCTGGTTGGGATCCATCTTTTGGCAAATTATCCGAGCTGGTCGAAGTTCGAACCGCAGTGGCTTCGCGCCGGGTCGGAGACCGGCGCTCCAATGGCGTGGCCACGCTCAACACATTCTGCCCCGCCAAGGGCTGCGGGTGGCTATGATCCACAAAGTTGCCTTCCTTGGTGATGCCGAAACCATCTACAGCCACGCGGAATTCATCCGGCAAGAGCAGCTTCGACAACTCGTCGTGCGTCCAGCAATAGAATTTTCCCTCATGGCCTTCGCTGTCGGCGTCTTCGGCGGAATAGAAGCCGCCGCCAGGATGCGTCAGGTCACGCAAGACATAGTCGAGGATGTCGCGCACGATGGCGGCGAAGCGCGTTTCGTGCTGCCGGCCGGGGGATTTGTCGACCCGGAGGGAAGCGAAGCCGGATGCGCCAGTTGAAACCAAATGCGCATCGAGATAGAGCTGGGCCAACTGGGCGTTGTCATAGAGCATTTTCTCGAAGTGCGGCACAAGCCATTCGGCGTCCACGGCATAGCGCGCAAAACCGCCGCCGAGCTGGTCATGAATGCCGCCGGCGGCCATTTTTTCGCAGGTTTGCAATACCATTTGCAGCGCGTCAGCGTCGCCAAACCGCTGGGCCGCCCGCAAGACGAACGACGGCATGGCTGGCTGCGGAAATTTAGGCGCGCCGCCAAAGCCTCCGTTGGCCGGGTCGTAAGCCTGCTTGAACTGCGCCAGCGCCTGGCGCAAAACCTCCGGCGTCAGCAGTGCGGGCCTTTGCGCGCCCCGCGCGGTGACGAGTTCCAGGCGCGCCAGCAATTCGTCCGCGCTGGCCGTAATTTCCAGTTTTCGTTCCCGCCAGAGTTGAGCGATCTGTTGGAGGAGTTGGAGAAAACCCGGACGACCATGGCGGTTGTCTGGCGGAAAGTAAGTGCCGCCGAAAAAGGGCTTCAACTCCGGGGTGAGAAACACATTCAGCGGCCAGCCGCCGCCGCCGGCGGTGGATTGCACGAAGGTCATATAGATCTTGTCCACGTCCGGCCGTTCCTCCCGATCCACCTTGATGCTCACGAAATGTTCGCGCAGAAACGCGGCGACGTTTTCGTCCTCAAAGGTCTCGCGCTCCATGACGTGGCACCAGTGGCACGTGGAGTAACCGATGCTCAGGAAGACCGGCTTGTTTTCCGCGCGCGCCGTGGCAAAGGCTGCCTCATTCCAGGCGAACCAGTCCACGGGATTGTGGGCGTGCTGGAGCAAGTACGGCGATTTTTCCTTCGCCAGCGAGTTGGTATATTGCGCAGCCATTGGGATAATCTGCCGCAAAAACCATTAATTTCAACCGCCAAGGCCATTGCGGGAAGAGTCTCGAATTAAACATCAGGGCCGAACCTTGAAGGTTCGGCCCTGTGGATTTTGTCAGATACGCTCAGACTTTTGGCATTACCACCAGCCAACCGAGGTGTAGCAATTTCCTTGCGCCGTGCAGGAATTATTCGAATTGCCACCCGAATTATTACCCCAGTTATTACCCCAGTTATTACCCCAGTTATTATTCGAATTGTTGGAATTATTCGAATTGTTGGAATAAGTCGCGCAGTTGGCGGTCGCCTGGCAGTTGAACTGGCCGCAGTCCGCCCATTGGTACTGATGAGTGATCTGGAAGGAACAGCCCTGGCCCGGACTTAACGCCGGACAAGGATAGGAATTGCCGCAAGCCGTCACTTGACAGGCGGAGAAGCAAGCGGTGCCAGTATTAGTGACGGTACAGGTGTAGGTGCCGGTCTGACCGCAGATTCCACTGCTTGGTCCGGTCACACAAACCGTGGCGGCGCCCGCAATGCCTTGATAGGAAAAGTTCACACAACCGAGGTTTTGACACGCGGCCAGGGTGAAGGTTTCGGCATTGTTCGTCGGTATGTCGCAACTGACGTAGGTGCAGGCTTGGGTGTGGGAGTTGCCATATTTGTCCGTCCAGCAATCCTGCCCGCTCGAGTTTTTCCAATGCTGGTAGCCATCGCGGGCGGTCCAACAATCCACCCCATTGGCGCCTTTGCAGTGCTGATAACCATCGTTTTCAACCCAGCATTGCTGGTTGCTGTTGTTGAGCCAGTGATAGGTGTGGGTGCCCGCCGTCTGTAGATTGTTGGTGGCCTGGGTGATGCTGACCGTGTAAGCGCCCGGGGTCAGGTTAAAGAAACAATAATCACCCTGCGAATCGGTCTGGTTCGTGGCCACCACGACATTTTGCGCATTTTTCAGAGTGACGGCAACGTTCGGCATTCCCGAATCGATCCCTGGCGTGAGGAACCCGTCTCCGTTGCAGTCCTGGAACACGGTGCCGCAAACACTCGCCAGGGAGCTCCCGACATAGATGTTCTGGGTGCAACTATTGCTATTGCCGCAACCATCCACCGCCAGCCAGGTGCGGGCGATTTGGTAGGTTCCCGTGCAAACGCCTGGGCTTATGACATCGCTGTAGGTCAGCTTGGGCGCCGAAGGACACGTGTCAACGACCGTGGCGTAGCCGGTGACCGAGGGGGAGACATTGGTGAGCGCACACGGCACCAGATGGCTCTGGCACCAACTGCTGGGAGTGCAGTTTTCAAACGATTGGTTCAGGTTGCTGCAAATGATCGTCAGATTGCTGATGGTGCAACCGCAGGACGAAATATTGCCGCCACCCAGGGCCGTATGACAAAGGCCAAGGATCTGACGGACACTCTGCCCGTTGAGCGGACAGGTGGAGTCGTTCAAGACCAGATTCCCGCAGCCGGCTGAAAAGCCGCTCAACGAATTGGCATCGCCGAAATCCACGTTGAGCTTCAGACAGAGGACTTGGGCGGCGAACACCCCGGCCTTGCAGGTCGTCGGGTTGGTGTAGTTTGCATTCAACCACCCCGGCGTTCCGCCACAGGCGAAGAAATTTTGCGCATTGGTGCAGGAAGTGAATTTAAGCCAATAACCGGGGGAGTTCGTGAGGCCGCATTGCACAAAGCCATTGGTGTAAACCTTTTTGAAGCAATTGGTCAGAATGCTGGCCGCGTTGCTGCCATTGCACGAGGCTCCATAATCCCCGGGCGCGTAGGTGCAACAGAACATGAAACAATTGCTGATGGTAATGTCTGGCGGACAGGTCACTACCGGCGGCGGCGGCGAATTCACTGTGATGGAGCAGGTGTTCGTACCTTTGTTGCCGCAACTGTCCGTGATGATGAAGGTGTAATTGAACGCGCCGCTGTTGGTGGGCGTGCCGGAGATCGTTCCGTTGGTGGACATGGTCAGCCCGCCCGGCAAGCCCGTGGCCGTGAAAGTATAGCTTCCGCCGCACCCGCCAGTGCCCACCAGCGTCACTGGCGTGATGGGTATGCCCTTGACGGCGTTAACGGTCACACAATTGGCGCTCGGCGGTGTCAGCACCGTGACGGAGCAGGTGTTCGTGCCTTTGTTGCCGCAACTGTCCGTGAGGATGAAGGTGTAACTGAACGTGCCGCTGTTGGTGGGCGTGCCGGAAATCGTTCCAGCCGTGGACATGGTCAGTCCGCCCGGCAATCCCGTGGCCGTGAAGGTATAATTGCCGCCGCACCCGCCGCTGCCCACCAGCGTCACTGGCGCGATGGGTTTGCCCTCGATCGCGTTAACGGTCACGCAATTGGCACTCGGCGGCGTGAGCACCGTGACGGAGCAGGTGTTCGTGCCTTTGTTGCCGCAACTGTCCGTGAGGATGAAGGTGTAACTGAACGTGCCGCTGTTGGTGGGCGTGCCGGAGATCGTTCCAACCGTGGACATGGTCAGTCCGCCCGGCAATCCCGTGGCCGTGAAGGTGTAGTTGCTGCTGCACCCGCCGCTGCCCACCACCGTCACTGGCGTAATGGGTATGCCCTTGACAGCGTTAATCGTAACGCAATTGGCGCTCGGCGGCGTGAGCACCGTGACGGAGCAGGTGTTCGTGCCCTTGTTGCCGCAACTGTCCGTGAGGATGAAAGTGTAGCTGAACGTGCCGCTGTTGGTGGGCGTGCCGGAAATTGTTCCGTTCGTGGACATGGTCAGTCCGCCCGGCAGGCCCGTGGCCGTGAAGGTGTAGTTGCTGCTGCACCCGCCGCTGCCCGTCACCGTCTCCGGTGTGATGGGTATGCCCTTGACGGCGTTAATCGTAACGCAATTGGCGCTCGGCGGTTTGACGTAACCACAATCGATATTCAAGTTGGTCATGCTGCCGGCGGCCAGGCTCAGACAAATGCCGCAGGGTGTCCCAGGAGCGCAATTGCATTTGCTATCAGTCTGGTTGCTATAGGACGGGCCGCTGGTGTTGGTGCAACCCGAGTTGGCTACGGTGCGGTTATAACCCGCCGGCGAGTTGAAGCTGACGGTGTACATGCCCGCGCAAAGCCCGCTGAACAGATAATGGCCGGTGCTGTCAGTGTTGGTGCTGGCGATGGGCGTGCCGCTGACGCCGCAGCCGGCATACAAGTCCACTTTCACGTTGGGAATGCCCGGTTCGCCCGCGTCCTGGCAGCCGTTGCCGTTGAGATCGTTCCAAACGAAATCACCAATCTCGCCGTTGCAAGCCGTAATCGTGATGCCGCAATTCTCACTGCTGGTGGTTGCCACCGTGCCGCAATTATCGGTGACCTGCGCCACGTAGGGATAGCTGCCGCTAGTGGTCGGGGTGCCGGTGATGGCGCCAGTGTTGGTGTTCAGCGTCAAGCCCGGCGGCAGAGAGCCGGAGATGATCGCGAAACTCGCATAGGGCGTGCATCCACCACTGACCGCCAACGAAGAATTATAGGGTAATCCCACCTGGCCGCTGCTGGCAGCGCAGAGGATGCTTACCACATTGAAACTCGCGTCCAGTTGCACGGAGGCCGCGCTCGAGGCGCTGATCGTCACCACTTGGCTTAGCGAATACGGTGTGGCCAGGCCCAGCGGCCCGGAAACGCTGGCATCGACGGGCAGCCCGTTGGTTCCGGTGTTCGCCAGCAACGTGGTCAGACCATTGGTATTCCCGGCGTCTCCATAAACCGCGTAGGCGACCGTGGCCGGTCCGCCGGATCCCTGGCCGGTAATCGTGGCCGTCAATGTTCCATCGGCAGGGCCGAAATTCTGGTCCGAAAAAGTCACCGTCAGATTTCCCGGGCCAGTCGAATCGGCCGTAACATCCACATCCATCACGGGAGCAGTGGCGCTGCCCCCCTCATTGGGTTTGCTAAACCCGTGGTCGATGGTCAGGTACCAGACACCGATGTTCGTATTCACCCCTACCGCGCCGATGTTAGTAACGGTATCCGCGGCGCTGCCGTCCACCACTGTAATGGGCGGGTTGATTCCATCAGAGATGGTGATGAAGGCGGCGGCGCTGGCCCAGTTGGCCAGTCCGGCGACCGCCAAGCCGACGATCAGGCTCTTGATTTTTTGGCTCATATTAGTTTTGTTTTTTCTGGTTTCTGGTTGTTTGGTTTTATATGCTTTTCGAGATTAATCACCGTTCTGTGCAAGTTATTTGGTGACGGCGTTGCCCGCGAAACATCCTCATCCCTGATTGCCAATCACTTTCAATCGCCAAGGTCCGTACCCGACGAATTTGCACGACATATTCTCCTCCATGTGTCTTCTTTGATAGAACATAGCAAGAATCATTCCACAATACAATAAAAAATTAATTATTAAACATAAGTGACTTATTATAAGCATTTTATGTTGATACAAACACTGCATACGCGATCCCGGCGAGTTGGGAAAAGTGTAAGACAATCCGACGTTCAATTATCAACTCCATGGCAAATGCCGTCTATGTGGGACGCCACAAAATGAGGGACTTGGATGCAGCCTTGCCCCGCTCGGTGATTCCTGGCTAAAATGCCAAAACATTATGAGCCAACTTACGAATCAAATTGCAGTGGTCACCGGCGGGGGCCGCGGAATCGGGCGTGCCATTGCCTTGAAATTTGCCCAGGAAGGCGCGGATGTGGCCGTGATTTCGCGCACGCAGGAGAACTCGGAAAAGGTCGCGGCCGAGATCCGCGCGCTCGGCCGCCAGTCGTGGGCACACGCCGTGGACGTGGCGGAGGCCGCCGCGGTGGACGCCGCCGCCGAAAAGATCCTGGCCGAGTGCGGCAAGGCGGACATCCTTGTGAACAACGCCGGGGTGACGCGCGACGGCCTGCTCATGCGCATGGCGGAGGCGGATTGGGACACCGTGCTGAACACCAATTTGAAGGGTGCTTTTCTGGTCACCAAGGCGTTCAGCCGGGCGATGATCAAGGCGCGCTCGGGCCGCATCATCAACATTTCATCTGTGATCGGCCTGATTGGCAACGCGGGCCAGTGCAATTACGCGGCGAGCAAGGCGGGATTGATCGGGTTCACGCAGTCCTGCGCTCGAGAGCTGGCCTCCCGCGGCATCACCGTCAACGCCATTGCGCCTGGATTCATCGAGACGGATATGACGGCGGCGTTGAATGAAATTATGCGCGCGGAGATTTTGAAGAAAATCCCGCTCGGGCGCCTGGGCCAAGGGGAAGACATTGCCGCAGCCGCACTTTATCTGGCCAGCGCGTCCGGGCGTTATGTCACCGGCCAGGTGTTGACGGTGGACGGCGGCATGGTGATGTGATTCCAGCCGAAGCGCTGAAGCATTGAAGCGCCAAAACGCGTAAGCGACGTCTGGAACTCCGGCCTCCGCGCTCCGCTCGTTTCATGTTAAGCGTGGAAGCGACAAGGCTTTAGGACGGTTTTCGCTTTATGTTTTAGCGCTTCAACGCTTCCACCGTTCAGCCCGGCACGCGCCGGCCCAAAAATTGTTTAGAACAAGGCTTGACGAGCACGGGGATTGTAAGCTAGAAAACAGCACTATTATTTATGCCAGACAAACCAATTGACCAACGTGTGAAAGACATCGTCGTGGAACAACTCGGCGTCAAGCCAGAGCAAGTCACCCCACAAGCGAAGTTTATCGAAGACCTCGGCGCCGATTCCCTCGACACCGTCGAGCTTGTGATGGCGCTGGAAGAAGAATTCGGCATCGAAGTGCCGGATGAACAGGCCGAAAAACTCCAAAGCGTCGGCGACGTGATCAAATACGTCGAGGAGAACGCGAAATAATCTGAATTTGCACCAGCGGGGCAGTTTAGGCTGGACCCAGCCCAGGCTGCCCCGTTTGATTTTGTCATGGGAACCAACTTTTCGGATCGCCGCGTGGTCGTCACCGGCATGGGCGTCGTCACCCCGCTGGGGCACGAGCTCGATACCTTTTGGAAAAATCTGACCGCCGGCGCCTGCGGGATTGATACAATCACTAGCTTTGACGCGGCGGCATTTGACACGCGAATAGCGGCCGAAGTGAAGAATTTCGACCCATTGCCGGCGTTCCCGTCTCCGAAGGAGGTTCGCCGCACGGACCGCTATTCCCAATTTGGCATTTACTCCGCCTGGAGCGCCCTGAAAGATTCCGGCTTGGACCTGGAGCAGGAAAACCGGGACGAGATCGGCGTGATACTCGGCTCGGGCATCGGCGGCTTGGCCACGACCACCGAACAACTGGGCATTCTGCTGGCGCGCGGGCCCAGCCGGGTGTCCCCTTTTACGATCCCAATGCTCATTGGCAACATGTGCTCCGGGCTGGTGTCCATGTATTTCAATTTGCGCGGGCCGAATTTTGCCACTTGCTCCGCCTGTGCCACGGCCAATCACGCCATCGGCGAGGCTTGGCGCACCATCAAGATGCACGACGCGCACATCATGTTCGCCGGCGGCACGGAAGCGGCGGTCATCCCCATGGGCATCGCCGGTTTTGCCGCGATGAAGGCCATGAGCACGCGCAATGACGATCCCAAAGGTTCGTCGCGCCCGTTTGATCGTGACCGCGACGGTTTCGTGATGGGCGAAGGCGCGGGCGTGCTGGTGCTGGAGGAACTGGAGCACGCCAAAAAGCGCGGCGCGAAAATTTATTGCGAGATTGCCGGCTACGGCAACACCGCCGACGCGCATCACCTGACGGCGCCCGCTCCCGGCGGCGAAGGCGCGGTGCGCTGCATGAAAATGGCGTTGAAGACGGGCGGGTTGAATTTGACCGATGTAAGTTACATTAACGCCCACGGCACCGCCACACCTCAGGGCGACGTCTGCGAGACGCAGGCCATCAAAACAGTTTTTGGGGAACATGCGCGGAAACTCGCCGTCAGCTCCACCAAGGGTGCGACCGGCCACATGCTGGGCGCGGCGGGCTCGGTGGAAATGGCTATCTGCGCGCTGGCCATCAAACATGGCGTCGTGCCGCCGACGATCAATCTCCAGACACCCGATCCCCAATGTGATTTGGATTACGTGCCAAACACCGCGCGGGAAATGCCGGTGAACGCCATCGTCAACAATTCCTTCGGCTTCGGCGGCCATAACGCGACGATTGCGGCGAAGAAATTTGAGGGGTAACCGCCAAATCACCAAGCTATGGCCCAACCGGATTTGGTTTTCATCGGCATCCGCGGTTCGGTGGTGGCGACGGATAGGAATTCGGGAGCCCGGGTTTGGGAAACCGCATTAAAGGGCAGCGCCTTTGTCACGCTCTTGGTGGATGGCGACCGGCTTTTCGCCGGCGCCCACGGCGAGGTCTTCTGCCTGGATGCAGTCACGGGTAAAATTCTTTGGCATGACGGCTTGAAAGGTTATGGTTTGGGCTTGATGAGCATCGCCACCAAAAATGGCGGTTCTGATTCAGCGGCCATGGCTGCTGAACAGGACCGTCAGCAGCAGGAAGACTCTGGTGCTGGAGCCGCAGGCGCCGTGTGACGGCAGCTAACTGGGTTTTGTGAACTTCCTCCCCTTGATCGAATGCAAACGCGAAGGCAAAGCGCTTGCACCGGAGCGAATCCATGAATTCATCCGCGAATTCACCGCCGGGAGAATCCCCGATTATCAGATGGCGGCCATGCTCATGGCCATTTACTTTCGCGGATTAGACACCGTCGAGACCACCGCGCTGACGCTCGCGATGCGCGATTCCGGCGATGTACTGCGATTTCCCAAAGACCAGCGTCCACTCGTGGACAAACATTCCACCGGCGGTATTGGCGACAAGGTTTCCCTCCCGCTGGCGCCGCTGCTGGCGTGCCTCGGGTTTCGCGTGCCCATGATTTCCGGGCGCGGTCTCGGCATCACGGGCGGTACGCTAGACAAACTCGATTCCGTTCCCGGCTTTCAAACACTGTTGTCCGCGGAACAAATCATCGCGCAGGCCCAGAAAGTGGGCTGCGTCATCTGCGGCCAGACTGACCGAATGGTCCCCGCCGACCAGAAGATCTACGCGCTCCGCGACGCTAGCGGCACGGTGCCCAGCATCCCCTTAATCACTGCTTCCATTCTGTCCAAGAAGCTGGCCGAGAGCCTGGACGCGCTGATTCTCGATGTCAAATTTGGCTGCGCCGCCTTCATGCAAACGCGGGGTGACGCGCGCCAGCTCGCGCAGGCGATGGTCACGCTGGGGAATGAATGCGGCACGAACACGCGCGCTATTTTGACGGATATGAACACGCCGCTGGGACGCGCCGCCGGCAACTGGCTGGAGGTCAAGGAAAGCGTGGGCTGTCTCGAACCGCGCGGCGGCGTTCGTGAGAACGCAGCTGGCCCGAGGGCCGTGAACTCACATTCCCAGCCACAAGGACTTGAAGATTTGCGCATGTTGGTCCTGGATTGCGCCGCCCATTTGCTGGTGCAAACCATGAAAGCCAAATCACTCGCCGTGGCCCGGGATGTTGCCCAGGCATGTCTGGACTCGGGGGCTCCCCGCCGGAAATGGGATGAGATGATGGTCGCCCAAGGTGCGGACCTGGGGGCGTTCAACGCCAAACTGGAGCACGATTCCACCGCCAAAATCGTGGCGGAGGTCAAATCCGGGCAAACCGGTTTTGTTTTCCAATGTGATGCCCGGACCATCGGTGAAGTCATTCGCGATCTCGGCGGCGGCCGCCTCACGAAGGAGGCGACCATTAATTACGACGTCGGCGTGGATCACATTGCCAAACCCGGAGAACACGTGGAAAAAGGCGGCGTGCTGTGCCGTGTGCACGCGCCCGGCCAGGCGCAAGCCAAATCGGCGGGCACGCGATTGGAAACTGCTTTTGAGGTCTCGGCCGAGCGGGCGAAACCGGTTCCGCTGGTGGTCGAAGTCATTTAAGCCAGCGATGCCAGGATCTTCTCCGCCGCCGCCCGCGGATTTTCCGCCGCATAAATCGGCCGGCCCACGACCAGCCAGCTGGCCCCGGCCGCCATCGCCTCCCTCGGCGTCAGCGTGCGTTTTTGATCATCGGCCTTTTCGGCCCCGGTGCGGATTCCGGGCGTGACGAGTTGGATGTGCGCGGGTAAAACCTTTCGCAGCGCGACGATTTCCAACGGTGAGCAAACCAGGCCGCGGAGCCCGGATTTTACCGCCAGCTGCGCGAGCCGGACCACCTGCTTTTCGGTGCCCGCTTCGCAGCCTATCTCGGCCAGCGATTCGTTGGTGAAACTCGTGAGCACCGTCACGCCGAGCACGAGCGGCACTGGCAGGCCGGACGATTTTGCGGTGTCTTGCGCGGACTTTGCCGCCGCCCGCATCATTTCGCAGCCACCGCTGGTGTGAATCGTAAGCATTTGCACGTCCAAGCGCATGGCGGCAGCGACCGCTTTGGCGACGGTGTGGGGAATGTCGTGAAATTTTAGGTCGAGAAACACGCTGGCGCCGGTCGCGCGCACACGCTTCACGATGTCTGGCCCGGCCGAAACAAAAAGCTCCTTGCCGATCTTGAACGCCCCGACGGCAGGCGCAATCTGTTCGGCCAGTTTCCAGGCTTGTTCCGCCGACGGCACGTCCAGGGCGGCGATGATGGGATTTTTATTGGCCACAAGTGCCTAAATAGGTAGCAGCCGACGAGAGGTGGCTCAAACTCTTTTGGCAACGAATTTTTAAGCGCGATTTGCGGGTCCCCGATAAAATGTCCCGTACGGGACATTTTATCGGGGACCCGCAAATCGCAAATCGACGATCCCGATAGAGCCGCCCCGCGGCGGCGGCCCGCTTGGGGACGCGCGCGGCAACCGTGCTCATTCCGCATTTTGACTTGGCGGCCTTTTTTTTCTAATCTGTGCCCATGAAAATTGCCCGCCACACTGACAAGGATTATTCCGCCAAGCTCCGCGAACTTTCCGTCAACGCCAGCCTCTTCGACCCTGAAATCGAAGATCGCACCAAGGCGATCCTGCACGAGGTCTATGTGCGGGGCGACGACGCGGTGCTGGAATACACGGAGAAATTCGATGGCGCAAAGCTGACCGCCGGACAACTCGCCGTGACACAGGCCGAACTGTTCAACGCCTCGATTGCCGCCGATGAACCGCTGCGGGCGGCAGTGGCTGAGGCGGAAAAGAACATCGCCGGATTCGCCAAAAAATCGCTGCGCAAAGGCTGGCAGTCGAAGAATTCCCACGGTGCGGCGGTGGGCGAAAAGTTCGATCCGTTCCAGCGTGTGGGCGTGTACATTCCCGGCGGATCGGCGCCGCTGGTTTCCACCGCGCTGATGACCATCACGCTGGCCAGGGTGGCGGGCTGCAAGGAAATCGTTGTCACCACGCCCTGCGGCAAGGATGGCTCCGTCAATGCGGCCATTCTATTTGCGGCGCGGGCGGCGGGCGCGACGGAAATCTACCGTGTCGGCGGCGCGCAGGCGGTGGCCGCGATGGCTTACGGCACGCAGACCATCCGCCGCGTACAGAAAGTTTTCGGTCCCGGCAATGCGTACGTCAGCATGGCCAAGCGCCTGCTGGTCGGGCGCGTGGCGATTGACCTGCTCGCGGGGCCAAGCGATTTGCTGGTGCTGGCCGACGATACGGCGAATCCGAGGTTTGCCGCCTCCGACATGCTGGCGCAAGCTGAGCACGGCTCCGGGCACGAGCGGGTCTGGCTCGTCACGACTTCGGCGAAAATCCTCGCCGGCGTGGCAAAGGAAATCGCCAGGCAGTTGCCCAAACTCTCGCGCCGCGGCCTCATCCAGCGCGTGCTGGACCGGAACGTCTGGTTGATCCAGGTCAAATCCGTGGCCGACGGCGTGGCGCTGACAAACCAGATTGCGCCCGAACATTGCGAAGTCGTTACCCGCGACGCCCGCAAGGTCAGCGGCGGCATTGCGACGGCGGGCGCATTGTTCCTGGGCAACTGGTCGCCAACGGTGCTGGGCGATTATATCGCCGGCCCGAGCCACGTGTTGCCGACCGACGGCGCCGGCGCGTCCTTTGCCGGCCTGACGGTGGACCAATTCCAGCGCCGCACCAGCGTCGTGGAATACAACCGCGCCGGACTGAAGAAGGCGCTGAAAGGCGTGCAAAAATTCGCGGAAATGGAAGGGCTGGATGCGCACGGGAAATCGGCGGAAGTGCGGCTGAAATAAACGGCCGAAGTTGTGGCAACCAAAAACTCCCCCCTTGATTACCATGCCAAGCGGGCAAACGAATACGAAAGCCTGTAGGCGAAGCCCAAGCGCCAGGAGGATCCGGCCGTTTTAAGATAACTTCGGGCGCCATCGGTGGCCGGACGCAAGATCCTCGAAATGGCTGTAGCGCGGGCTCCTGGACCCATCGAAACGAGCCAGGCAGTGCTGAAAGATTTCCCGTCCGAAAGCGAGGTCAAACCCGTGCTGGCCGGAGTGGCAAAAGATTTTTGCTGGACAGAGTTGCCATACTATTGGTTTTTAACCTATAAATTGGGCTGAAAATGAACAAATTTGAACATTTTAAGATTCGACACCAGGCAGACACCCTGGTGGCAGATGATGACGACCTGAATCCCATGAATGACAAACCAGGTTTGCCGGATGCCTGCCTCACAACTTGCAAATGGCTGGGCATCACGCCAACGAAATATGTTTTGGCCGTGAGCATCGCCGCGCAATCCCTCTCGTTGTTTGTGGACGGCAAGTTCATCCGGAAAATGCCCGCGTCCACCTCCCGTTTCGGCATCGGACAAATCGAAGGCTCGAATTGCACCCCGCTGGGGCTCCATCGCATCGCGGAGAAAATCGGCGGCGGCGAGCCAGCAGGAACGGTTTTCAAGTCGCGCCAGCCCGTCGGCCACACGTCGGATCCAGAATATGCCGATGCCAAGATCACCACGCGCATCCTTTGGCTGGAGGGCTTGGAACTGGGATTCAATCTGGGCGGCAACGTGGATTCGCACGCCCGCTACATTTACATTCACGGGACCGGCGACCAAAAATCCGTCGGCAAACCCGCTTCGCACGGTTGCATTCATCTGGCGGATGACGATTTGGTACCGCTGTTTGACCTGCTGGCCAGCGGCACCATGGTGTGGATTGCTGAGAAGTGACCCCGCAGTCATTTGCGATTCACGATTTGGAAACAGCGCTGAACAGAAGCAACCACAGCCGTGAAGAACTGCGGTTTCAGCTCATCGTGCTGGTGCTGGCGGCGGTGGCTGGATTTGGCTGCTGGTTGGTGGCCGCCGCGTTATCCCGCCACGACGCGTTGCGCGGCCTTCCGCCGGACAAACCGCGACAACTGGAGGATTTTTCGCTGACGGACAGCACTGGACGCGCCGTGACGCGGGCGGAACTGGACGGGAAAATCCTCGCGGTGAGTTTTCTGTTCACCGGTTGCGGACTGACCTGTCCCGAAGTCAGCCAGCGCATGGCGGAAATCCAGCGCCTCACGACGAATCAGCCGGACGTGCGGCTGGTTTCGCTCACCGTGGATCCCCATTCCGACACACCGCCCGTCCTGGCAAAATGGGGGGCGCGTTACGGCGCGGATACGAACCGATGGCTCCTGCTCACGGGCAGCAAAGCGGTGCTGCAACAACTCATTGGCGCCAGCTTTCTCGCCACCGACGCCGGCGATCCCTTCAATTCCATGCCCTGCAATTTTACCGGCACCGAGCGCATCGCCGTGGTGGACAAACACGGCCGTCTCCGCATTTTTTTCGACGGACTGCAGCTGGAGACATCCGCCGCGGTCGTGGCGGAAATCGCGCAACTCCGGAAGGAAGATTGAAGCTGAAGCGACAGGAAACAATGGCGAAGGCCTGTTTCCGAATGACTAAAGAATTCAAAATGAGCAAGCCAAAATATCACGGACGCAGATTCTGGCATTTGTCATTGGGAATTGGTCGTTTCGTCATTCGTCATTCGTCATTCGTCATTCTCCTTCCCGCTTTGCCGCCCATCCTGGCCGGCTGCAAACCGGATTCATCCACGCCTTCAGGACCGGCCGCCGACGGCCCAAAAATCTACGCGGCACATGGCGTGGTGCAAGCGGTGGCGCCGGATCACCGGCATGCCATCATCAAACACGACGCCATTCCCGGTTACATGGCGGCGATGACCATGGATTTCCCCGCCCCCGACACGAACGCCCTGGCGGGGATTTCCGCCGGCGATGAAATCTCGTTCACGCTCGCGGTCACGGACACTGACGATTGGATTGAAAATGTCCGGCGAGTCGGCCAGACCAATGCTTTCGGTCTCTCGGGTCCGCCCGGCTGGCACGTCGTCGAAACGGAACTAGAAGTGGGCGATACGCTGCCGGACTATGAGCTCACCGATGAAAGCAGCCGGCCCGTGCGCTTCGCGGATTTTCGCGGACGCGCGGTGGCCTTCACCTTTTTCTTCACGAGCTGTCCGCTGCCGGATTATTGCCCGCGCATGAACCGTAATTTTTCGGAGACGCGAAAAATCCTCGTGTCCGCCACCAACGCGCCGGCGAACTGGCAGCTGCTGTCCATTTCCTTCGATTCCGGGTTTGACACCCCGCAAATGTTGTCCGGCTATGCCCGATTTTACCGCGGGGAGGACACGAATCGCTGGCTCTTCGCCGTGGCCCCGACCAATACGCTGGCCCGACTTGCGCCCAAAATTGATTTAAGCTTCTGGCGCGAAGGCGGGTCCATTTCGCACAACCTGCGCACCGTGGTGCTTGATGCGCGCGGAAGGATCTTTCGCCAATTCAATGGCAACGACTGGACGCCGGCGCAGCTTGCGGATGCGATTGCCGAGGCTGCACGGAAATAGTCATCCCGGGAAATCGATATGAATGCGGCGCTCTGCCGGGACGCCGCTACGCCGCGGCGGGCGGAAAACGGATGACGTTTACGACCGCGTGGCCCGAGCTCCAAAGCTCATCCAGCAGTGCGTCCACCTGGCTGCCGGTCACACGCACCACGCATACCGGGAGCTGATCGTGCCGCGTCCAGATCAGGCTCGAGACCCGCAGGTGATGGCGTTTCGACAGTTTACCCATGATTTCAAAAACATCTTCGCCCTGCGTCGCGTCAAAGGTGATGCGCGCGCCGGCTTCATCTGAACCAAACAGGCTCACGAAGGCGCGGAAAATATCCGATTCGGTGATGATGCCGGCCAGCTGCTTGTCGCGCAGCACCGGCAGCGCGCCGATCTTGTGGGTGCACAACAGCGCCGCCGCCTCCTCAATTGGGGTGTCCGGCGAAACAGTGCGCGGCGAAGCGGTCATGATTTCGCCCGCCGTGGTGGGTGTCAGGCGCGCGTCCGGACCTTCGATGGCGAAGGGGTTGATGTGCGGTGGAAACGCGTGAATCACATCCTGCGCCGAAAGGATGCCCAACAGGCGCGGGCCATCCGCCCAGGGCTCCACCACGAGCAGCCGGCGCACGTGTTTTTGGGCCATGAGTTTGGCGGCCTCGGCCGCCAGTGTTTCCGGACCGACGGTCAACACGTCGCGCGACATCCACATGCTCACATTCATATATTTCGCTGCCTTGGACTATTGACATTGGTCCCTGCGCGGATTTGTTCCGGCGTGGCGGGAAACACGCTTCGAAATTCCTGCGGTCTCGGGTATTCGGATTTTGGTTTATGTTTCCGCCACCACAAACGCCGCGAATTCCTGGTGCAGATAGGGCGGGATGCGCACCTTGAAGCGCGCGGTCTTGCCGCTATAGCGGCTTTCCACCACCTGTCCCACCGCATGCAGCCGCGCGATCACGGCCGCTTCCGACAGCGGGACGCGCAAATCCAGAAATTCGCGGATGGGGCGGAGCTGCGTGCCAATCTCCGCCAGCAGCGGCTCCAAGCCTTCGCCCGTCATCGCGGAAATGCTCACCGCATGGGGGTATTTCTCGCGCATCAGCGGCGGGATGCCGCCGTTCACCCGGTCCAGCTTGTTGAAGACCATTAGCACCGGCTTTTCCGCCGCGCCGATCTCCAAGAGCACATCGTTTACGGCGTCAATCTGCTCGGCCGCCAGCGGATGGCTGATGTCCACGACATGCACCAGCAAATCCGCCTGCACCACTTCTTCGAGCGTGGCCTTGAAGGCCTCCACCAGCCCGTGCGGCAGCTTCTTGATGAAGCCCACGGTGTCGGTAAGCAATACGTTCTGATTGGTGGGCAGGCGCAGGCGGCGGGTGGTGGGATCGAGCGTGGCGAACAATTTGTCCTCCGCCAGCACGCTCGCGCCGGTGAGCCGGTTGAGCAGGGTGGATTTGCCCGCGTTTGTGTACCCCACAATGGAAGCCAGCGGCCAGTGGCTGCGCTGGCGGCCGGCGCGCTGCGTTTGGCGCTGGCGGCGCACCACCTCGAGTTCGCTGGAAATTTTGTCCAGCCGCTCCTGGATTTTGCGGCGATCGGACTCAAGCTGGGATTCGCCTTCCCCGCCGATGGAGCCGGTGGAACCGCGCTGGCGCGAGAGATGCGACCAGTAGCGCGTGAGGCGCGGCAGCAGATACTCCAGCTGCGCATGTTCGATTTGCAGCTTGCCCTCGCGCGTGCGCGCGCGCTGGCCGAAGATTTCCAGGATCAGCGCGGTGCGATCCATGATTTTGCAGCCGAAAATCTTCTCCAAATTGCGCGTCTGCGCGGGTGTCAGTTCGTCGTCAAAAATGACGGTGTCCACGTCGTTGGCCTTGCACAGCACGGCGAATTCCCCTGCCTTGCCCGGGCCGATGAAAGTGGCGGCGACCGGCGTGGCGAGTTTCTGCACCCCTTCGCCGATGATTTCAGCGCCGGCGGTGGCGGCCAGTTCGGCCAGTTCGGCGAGCGATTCAGTGAGGTCGGCGGCGGAGCGTGACTTGAGTTCCACGCCGATGAGAAAGACACGCACCGAGCGCGTGTCGCGGGTCTGGATGAGCGATTTCAATTGTTCGTGGCGGCCAGTTTAGCACAAGTCCCGGCCGACGAAAGCGCGGAGTGAATTGTTTGCTTTACTTCCCGTCGGCAACGCGGCATTTGATGCGGCATGAGATTTTTGCATCCTTTCATTGCCGCGTGCTTCTGCGCCGCCGCGCCCCTGCTCGCCGCCGCGCCCGCACTCCCGCAAATCCAGCTCCAGCCGGTGCTGACCAAGCTGCAGGGCGAGCGCCCCGTGTGGATGTCCGAAGCGCCGGACGACTCGGGCCGGCTGTTCGTGGTGTATCAGGCGGGACGGATTGTCGTGGCCCGCAAAGGTTCCGACGGCGGCGACGCGAAAACTTTTTTCGACCTCACCGACCGCCATCCGGATTTTGAGAATGAATGCGGCCTGTTAAGCCTGGCGTTTCATCCCGGCTTCAAGACCAACGGCCTGTTTTACGTTTATTACAACCAGAAAAACCCGCCCAGCCAGAATCTGAAACCTTTGAACTTCCCATTCCGCAGCGTCATCAGCGAATTTCACGTGGCGACCAACGATCCCGACGCCGCCAACTTGAATTCTGAACGCATCCTCCTGCAAGTGCCGCAGCCCTTCGGCAATCACAAGGGCGGCGAACTGGCGTTTGGACCCGACGGGTATCTTTACCTTGGCCTGGGCGATGGCGGCGCGGGCGATGATCCGCTCGGCAACGGCCAGAGCACCGCCACGTTGCTGGCCAAATTGCTGCGCCTGGACGTGAACTCGAGGACTGCGAACGCATTTGGCGATGCTTCGCGCCATCTGGAATATGGCATCCCGAGCGACAACCCATTTGTGAACGAACCGGACATGGGCGAACGCGGAGCGCGCAAGGAAATCTACGCCTACGGTTTGCGCAATCCCTGGCGCTACAGTTGGGACCGGGCCACTGGCGCGCTCTGGATTGGCGATGTGGGACAGGATTTGTGGGAGGCGGTTTATCTTGGGGTCAAGGGGGGCAACTACGGCTGGAGCGTGCTGGAATCGGGGCATCATTTTAAACCCGGGCCGCCGGGCGCGCAGTATCTCAAGCCCGTCGTGGACTATACCCACCGGCCAAACCTTCAGGCTGGCGCGATTTTTCCCGACCATAGCATCGGCCTGTGCGTCATTGGCGGATACGTCTATCGGGGCAGGGAATCTCCCGCCCTCGACGGCGTTTATATTTACGGGGACTACAACCTCGGCACCATTTGGGGACTGCGCTACGATTACGCGGCGCAAAAAGTCACCGCGCACGGCACGCTGCTGCAACAGCCGGACAATATTTGCAGTTTTGCCGAGGATGCCGGCGGCGAAATCTATGCGCTGATGCAGGATGGGAAAATATTCAAGTTCATAGCGCCCTGAAAGCGCCATGCGGCAATGGCGCAAAGAGGAGGATGGAGGAGGGGGCAGGAACCGGCGCGCGGCCTTCGGGCCGCGTCAACTCCCAATATTGAAACCATTTTGCTCCTCGAAGCGGCATGAACGCCGCGCGCCGCTCACCGTGTTTGCGGCGACGCGTGACGCGGTCGCATTGCTCCATCCTCAATCCCCTGCTGCCCTTTTATTCGGCCGGATGCAACGCGCGATGAACCGCTTCTCCCAATGCTCGCGCAGTTGTGGGTTTGATCAGCAACCCCCGGAAACCCAGTTCCCGCACGTCTTCCTCGGTGATCACTCCGCTGTAGCCGGTGCTCAGGAGGATGCCTAGGCGGGGCTGCAACTGAAGCAATTGGGTGCCCAGTTTTATGCCGTCCAAGCCCGGCATGGTCAAATCGGTGACGACCAGATGAAAGGCCTCCGGCTGGTCGCGAACCGCGGCGATGGCTTCCAAAACGTTTGTTTTTGAGGTCACCTTATAACCCAGCCGCTCCAGCATCTTTTGGCCCACCTTCACCAAGGCGGCCTCGTCGTCCACGAACAAAATGTGTTCCCCCTGGCCTTGTGGGATGGGGCGGGAGCTGCTTTCAGCCGGCGGTGCATCCGTCTCAAAAACGGGAAAATACAGATGGAACGTGGTCCCGTGGCCCGGCTCGCTATAGACCGTGATGGCGCCATCATGGCTTTGCATGATGCCCAACACCACGGCCAGTCCCAGTCCGGTGCCTTCGCCCACCGGCTTGGTGGTGAAAAACGGATCATAAATACGTTCCAAGGTGGCGGCATCCATGCCGTGGCCGGTGTCGCTGACCCTCAGCCGCACATACCCACCGCGATGCAGGCCGGGATGTGCGCCGGCAAAATCCACGTCCACCTCGATGACGTCCATTTCCACCTTCAAAATGCCCGGCGACTCGCGCATGGCGTGCCAGGCATTGGTGCCGAGGTTCATGATCACCTGGTGAATCGCCGTGGCGTTGGCCAGCACCGTGGGCGTTTGCGTCAGGTCCGTCTGGATCCGGATGGTGGCCGGCACGCTGGCGCGCAACAACTTCAGGGCCTCGATCACCACGTGATTCAGTTTTAACGGATCGCGCTCTTGTTTGTTTTGGCGGCTGAAGGTCAATATCTGATTCACAAGATCGCCGGCCCGCTTGGCGGCCTGGGAAATGTTGTCCAACGGTTCCAGCAGGGCCGGCTGTTCCGCCGCCTCCAGTTTGGCCAGATACAGGTTGCCCATGATGGCCGAAAGAATATTGTTGAAATCATGCGCGATGCCGCCGGCCAGCATGCCGATGGATTCCATCTTTTGCGCCTGGCGGAATTGCGCCTCCAGCTTCCGTCGTTCGGTAATGTCACGAAACGACCAGATGCGCCCATAATTCTTCCCGGTCTTGTCCCGGACGGGAGCTGAGTAGCGGTCCAAAACGGTGCCATCAACCAACTCCATCACGTCATGGCTTGCTTCTTCCGGATGAGAATTGAGGTAGGCGACTTTTTCAATGAACTGCTGGGGATGTTTTTCAAAGGAGGGATTAAAGACCGCCTGAGCGGCGTCCACTTTGCCGGCGCCTTCGACGCGTGAATTTTTCCACATTTCCTCCATCCGCCGGTTCTGCAAAATCTTTTTGCCCTGGTTGTCCACCACCAATATGCCGTCCAGCGAGGATTCCAACTGGGCCTCCAACAGGGTGGCTTGCCAGCGCATTTCCTCCGCCGTTCGCCGGCGTTCATCCTCCTGTCGCTTTTCCTTCAGCGCGCGCTCCACCACGCTGCCCAAGCGGGCGATCCGGTCTTTCAGCAGGTAATCCGACGCCCCGTGTTTCATGGCCTCCACCGCCGCATCTTCGCCGATGGTGCCGGAAATGAGGATGAAGGGAATGTTCAGGCCGCTGCCGCGCGTGAGCTGCGCCGCTCTTAACCCGCTGAACTGCGGCAGGGAACAATCCGAGAGCACAAGGTCGGGCAATTTTGCCAGCTCGGACAGGAACTCCGGTTCCGTGGTCACGCAGGTCCAACGCGGATCAAAGCCATCCCGGCGCAATTGGGCCAGCATCAACTCCACGTCCTCCGGTGAATCTTCCACAATCAGGGCTTGCAGTGGAATGGCCATGCATTCAGCTTTTCGGGGGATGGTTCAGCAACAGCCAATACATGCCGAGTTCGGACACCGCGCTGGCAAAGCGCTCAAAGTTCACCGGCTTCACGATGTAGCTGTTGACGCCGAGATTATAGCATTCCATCACGTCAGGTTGTTCCTTGGACGAAGTCAGCACCACCACCGGGATCATTCTTGTGCGCGGATCGCTTTTTACCCGCCGCAAAACTTCCAGCCCGTCAATTTTGGGCAGTTTCAAGTCCAGCAAGATCACCTTGGGTCCGTTTTCAAGCTTCCGCCCAGCGTGCGCGCCCGTGGCGAAGATGAACTCCAGCGCCTCCGCGCCGTCGCGAGCCACCTGGATGCGGTTGGCCAAATGTGCCTTGCGCAACGCCCGCAACGCCATGTCCAGGTCGTCTGGATTGTCTTCTACCAGCAAAACTTCAATTTCGTTGTCCATGATCATGTTTTCCCTCTCGGTCAAGTCTCGGCCATCTGATCCGGCGCCTCCAGCACGACCACGATCTCGTGAATTACCGTTAACGAGCCATTGCGCTTTTCCTTGATTGCCATCGATTCAGTCAGGTTAGGTGAAACATCCAGGCCCAACACCTGTTTGCCTTGGGTACCGCCGGTGGCAGCGCACTCAAGGCTGTAACGCGGGCAGGGATAACGGCTTGAGCAACGCCCAGTCCAGATTCAATCGCGGCGTGACCTGGCTTAACCGCTGAAAATTCAGCGGCTTGATGATGTATGTCTCCGCGCCGAGCCGCTGGCATTCGGCAAAGTCGCTGAATACCTGCGAGATGGTCAGGATGACAATCGGGAGCTCGCGGGTCCGTTCATCCGCCTTGAGGCGGCGCAATACTTCCAGCCCGCTTACTTTGGGAAGGTACAAATCCAGCAGCACGATCTGCGGCCGTCCCGTCGGGCGATTGGCATATTCCCCCTCGCAAAAAAGATAATCCAAAGCTTCCTGACCATCGGCAGCCACTTGGATGC
>Ga0302320_10002354_pt1 | contig 44567 bp, 42 predicted proteins | sample Bog_T0_3_FD_202130 | JGI IMG/M metagenome (GOLD analysis project Ga0302320, IMG submission 202130) | Peat permafrost microbial communities from Stordalen Mire near Abisko, Sweden - Bog_T0_3 | ecosystem: Environmental > Terrestrial > Soil > Wetlands > Peat | place: Sweden: Abisko, Stordalen Mire...
AATACGTCTGGCCGGGGCTCACACTCCAGCCTCGCGTGCGACTTCGCTTTTATGTAAGCGGACAGATCACCTGTTAACTCGACCGGACAAATCACATGTTAACGACACTGTAGTGTCGATCCCATTGCCGCTCGAGAGCCGTTTCAGTAGAATCTGTCCCAGACCTGTCAGCAGTCCCGCCCCCAGCAGTACCAGAATGTGACGCTCCGCGCTGACATGCTGCGCCGCTTGCAGCAGGTCCGTGCCCGAGCCGTGCCACATGAGCCGCTGCACTACTTCGAGCAGACGCGTGAGAGCAGCCGCGGCAATCCCCGTTCCGATCCCCGTCAGGAGCACTGCCAGCCAGAAGCGTCCGGCGCCCGAATGCGTGAGAGTAGCGGGTATCCGGTCGCCGTTAGGTGTCGTTGGTGTGCGCGGCGGCGTCAATGCCATTTATACCAGTGGCGCGGATTCATCGATTCAAGCCATCGCGATATTGCAAATGGATTGCATTACAAACAGGGATCCTACGCAGTAAAATTGCTTACTATCAGCTATTTCTGACCCTAAGTCCAAAACTTATGCAACTGAGTTGCAAAAATAAATTGACAGCTATCACGCAGAAGGCTTACTCTGATCCTTTGAAAGATTGATCGGGGACTGTAATAGTCCTCGATGCCGAATCGCAAATCAGAGCAGATCCCCGCGGCACCCTGGCCGGACAACTGCGGGGATCTGTTCCATCAACAGCGGAATGCTGGCGACGCGTCCATTTTACGCATGCCCGCCTTCCGTATTCAAGGAGAAGGCGCCAATGCCCAGGCAGGTAGGTTGTTCCACCCGGGAACCAGACATTTTTCGACACAAACGCAGCTTCACTGTCGTTGCCTTTATTGCGCTGTTAGCTGCAACCCTGCGGGCTGGCGACGGAGGCAGCATCGCGGGTACGGTCACAGACCCCACCGGTAAATCGATTCCCAGCGCTATGGTCACGGCAATCGCAACCGACACCACCGTGTCGCAAACCATTTCAACCGACAGCCGCGGCTTCTATTCATTTCAGAATCTCCCCGTGGGGCGCTATACCGTTGAGATCGTCGCTCCCGGCTTCCGGCCCCTTCGCCGCACTGGCCTCTCGATCGATGTCGAAAGCAAAATCGTGGTCGATGCCTCTTTGTCAATCGGAGAGAAAACCGATGCGATCACCGTTTCCGAAGCAGGCGCTCACGTCGAAACTGCCGATACCCAACTGGGTCAGGTCATCACGGGCAAACAGATGACCGCCGTGCCACTCAATGGCCGCAGCTTTACTGACCTTCTCGGTCTGCAATCCGGCGTCGCTCCCATTACGTCACTGACATCCTCCACGGCTCAGGACGTCGGTGTGAGCGCTTTGTCTCCCTCGGGGGATCTGAATCCAGGCACCGTCTCGATCAACGGCCAAAGGGAATTTGCCAACAGCTTCGTACTCAATGGAAGCGACGTGGAAGAAGACGTCAACATGGGCACCGCGATCATCCCGAACCTCGATTCCATTGCGGAGTTCCGCATTCTGACAAGTAACTTCGACGCGGAACAGGGAGAGTTCAGCGGAGGCCAGATCAGTGTTGTGACTAAATCCGGCACGAATTCAATTCACGGCGACGCCTTCGAATTCCTTCGTAACACCAACCTCGATGCGCGCAACTATTTCTCACCCACCCGCGGAGTGTTCGATCAGAATCAGTTTGGAGGCACTCTCGGCGGCCCCATTCGCCGGAACAAAGTTTTTTTCTTTGCCGACTATCAGGGAACCCGGTCCACCCAGGGAATCGATACGGGAGAGATCCCGGTTCCCTCACTCAGCGACCGCTCCGGCAATCTCAGCGATGTGGCGAGTTCGCTTACCGGTAACGTCAGCGGCCCGAATATCGCTCAAATTCTCGCTCAAAAGCTCGGCTATGGAGTCACGGCTGGCGAGGCTTACTATTTGCCCGGTTGCATCAGCGCGGCGCAGTGTGTCTTCCCCAACGCAATCATCCCCAGGAGCGCATGGGCCGCTCCCGCCGCAAAACTTCTGCAATACATTCCGCCGCCCAACAATTCCAACGGCACTTTCTCTACCTCGTCCTCCAATGAAACCCTGCTCGACAACAAAGGCGCCTGGCGGATTGATGGAACTTCGCGCTGGGGCATGATGTCTGCTTACTTTTTTCTGGATGACTGGTCCCAGAACAACCCGTACCCCGTGGCTCAGGGTGGCGCCAGTGTACCGGGCTTCAACGCCCTCAATACGGGACGGGCGCAACTGCTTGCCCTCAGCGATACCAAAAGTCTGGGCTCGACTGCCGTCAATGACCTTCACTTCAGCTTCATGCGCGATGCCACCGATCTCGGTCAGCCGATTGGCGGCGTCGGAACCAGCCTCGCTTCACAGGGCTTTGTTGTGGGCGCCAACACTCCAGGCATCGTTCCCTTGTCACCCAAAACCGAAGGCGTCCAAAGCATCGATTTCAATAACTTCTCCATCGGCACAAATACCAACGAGTTGAAACAGGTCAACAACACATTTCAGGCGCGTGACGGTTTTTCCAAAGTCCTCGGAACCCACACCGTCAAAGTCGGGGCGGACTTTCACTACGATCAGGTCAATACCAATCCCATCGCACAGTTAAACGGCAACTTCCAGTTTTACGGGAGCGAGACCGGCGTTGATTTTGCTGACTTCCTCCTCGGCCTCCCCACCCAGTACAACCAAAGTCAGCTGCAGGCTTTCTACGGCCGCAATAAATATGTGGGCCTCTATGCTCAGGACAGTTGGCGCCTGAAAAGCAATCTCACGCTGAATTACGGCTTGCGCTGGGATCGCATTGAACCCTGGTATGAGAAATACAATCAGATCGCTGAGTTTGCTCCCGGGCAGCAGTCGGTTGTGTTTCCGGGAGCCCCCGCCGGCATCCTTTTTCCGACCGATCCGGGCGTGCCCCGGACTCTTGCGCCTCCTGGAAATCGCAATTTTGCACCGCGGATTGGCCTGGCATGGTCCCCCACCTCCGATAAAAAGACTCTCCTCGGTAAGATCCTTGGCGGTCCGGGCAAGACCAGCATAAGGGCCAGCTATGGCATTTTCTACACCGCAATAGAAGCTCTTTCGATTGGAATCAGCAGCGCGAATGCCCCCTATGGAACCACCTACACCAGCCCCGCTCCGCCTCTGTTTGCGACCCCTTTTGTAACCGCGGCCACCGGCCAGAACGTGGGCCAGTATTTTCCTGTTCAATTAGCCCCGCTGAACAGCTCAGCCAGCCACCCGGACACAACTCTCGATTGGTCGCAGTTTGAACCGATCAGCGGAATGCCCAACTATTCGGCGAATAACAGAACTCCCTACGCTGAGGAATACATGTTCTCGATTGAGCGCGGATTCGGGAACAATACGGTTCTCGACCTCAGCTTTGTCGGCAATCAGGCCCATCGCCTTCTCGTTCCCGAGGAGGCCAATCCGGGCAACCCCGCCCTCTGCCTCTATCTCAGCAATCCGGCCCATCTCGCGCCCGGTCAAACACCCTGCGGTCCTTTCAATGAGAACAATGTTTTCACCACCGCCTCGGGCCAGGTGATTAACGGGACTCGTGGGCCCCTTGGATCAGCTTTCGGCAGCGATACAAATGAGACCACCATCGGTAACTCCAACTACAACTCTCTGCAGATTACCGTGCGGCATACCAGCGGACCCCTGCAAATGCTGGCCGGATATACCTGGAGCAAGTCCCTCGATCAATCTTCCAACCTGGGAGAAGAAGTCAATCCGCTCAATCCCTCGCTCAGCCGCGCCCTGTCCTCGTTCGATCTCACGCAGAACTTTGTTGTCAGCTACAGCTATCAACTGCCCCGGATCAAGGGATGGGAATTCTCCGGCATCACCCGCTTCGCGACCGGATTCCCTGTGACCCTCGTGAACTATGGCGATAACTCCTTGTTGGGAGCCGAGCCAAACGGCATCAATAACTACGGCATTGACGAACCGGATGTCGTGCCCGGTTCTCTGAACCTGAATCACAATCCCCGCAACGGACAGTCGTATTTCAATGCCGGGCTCTTCAGCGAGAATGCGCCAGGGACACCAGGCGATGCCTCCCGGCGCTATTTCCATGGTCCCGGAATGGCTAATTTCGATATGGCGCTGCTCAAAACCGTGCGGCTTTCCGAATCGAACTCCCTGCAGTTCCGGCTCGAAGGCTTTAATGTTTTTAACCATACTCAGTTCTTCGGACCGCAGTCAGTCGACGGCAACATCAGCAGTTCCACATTCGGACAGGTGATCGGCGCAGCAGCCCCCAGACGCGTCCAGGCCGGCCTGAAGTTTGTGTTCTGACCAATCCGACATTTCACGAATTAGAACAACGAGAACATTAATGAGAACTATATTCCGGCTACGAGTTACTGCTTCATAAGTTCCGACGGTTCCCAGAGCTCGACACTCCATCTTCATCCCGGCGACCAGCTGATCATCCGGTTCAGCAACGGACTTCCTGCCTCGCTGTTATCGAAATCAGTGCATGCGATGCCGGGAATGATCATGACGGCGTCGCCTTCCAGCACCTGCGGCGCGGTGGTCATGAATGCCGCTTCGGTCAACATGCATTTCCACGGAACCAATACGCCGCCCGCCTGCCACCAGGATGAAGTCATCACTACTTTGGTAAATGCCGGTGAGTCATTTGAATACAACGTCCATTTTCCAGAGGATGAACAGCCGGGATTGTATTGGTATCACCCGCACGTCCACGGCATCGCGGAAGCAGCGGTGCTGGGTGGCGCGTCCGGCGCGAATCGTCATCGAGGGCATTGAAAACATCAACCCCGCCGTGGCGGGAATTCCCCAGCGTGTGCTGATCGTCAGGGATAACCTCGTGCCTGGTAATCCCATTCCTGGGGGCGACGTTCCGTCGTGGGATATTTCGTTGAACTATACTTCTGTTCCCTACCCGAATTTCACTCCCGTGGTAGTCCCGATGAAGCCCCTCGAGAGGCAGTTCTGGCGCCTCGTAAATGCCTCCGCCGACACCATCCTTGATATTCAATTGCAATATGACGGGAAGCCTCAACCTCTCGAAGTAATCGCACTCGATGGAGTTCCCACCGGCTCGCAGGATGGAACAGCGAAGGGAAAGTCGCTCCGTAAAACCGATATCCTTCTTGCCCCCGCGGCACGCGTGGAGTTCATTGTTACCGGCCCGGCGTCACAGTTCAGAATCTGAAGTACTCTCTGACCCGTCTGATCCCAACAGCCCTACCAACTTCTTTATCACCGTCGAAGGACAAACTCCCGCGTTGTTCGATCCCAATAACCCGCCCGCGATCGTAACCACCCAGGGTTCAGTCGAAGACTGGACCATTGAGAACCAAGCTCTCGAAAATCATGAATTTCACATTCATCAGATTCATTTTCTGGTACGGGAAGAGAATGGCAAGAGAATGGCAAGCCGGTCCAGAACGGTCAATATCTGGATACCATCAACGTACCTTACTGGTCCGGCGCCGGCCCCTATCCCTCTGTCACGCTACGAATGGATTTCATGGGTCCCGATGTCGGCGATTTCGTGTATCACTGCCACATTCTTGGGCCACGAGGATAGCGGCATGATGGCCATCATAAAGGTGATGCCATCACGCGGCGAACCCTGACGGCGCTATTAAATGTTTCCGCATCCGCCACGCGGGTCCGCCGTCTTCGTAGTAATCGTTAATCCGGCGTTCGCGCACAAACCCCAGTTTCCGGTAAAGCTGAATCGCTCCGGAGTTTTCGAGCCGCACACATAACCCCATTGCCGGATAACCGCGTCGGACGACGGACCGGAACACGCGCTTCATCAGCGCTTCCGCTGTCCCTTGCCCGCGCAGGGCCGGCATTACCGCCAGCGAGTCCAGTTCCGCGTGTTTCCCGCAGAAAGCCAGCGCATAACCGATGACTTTTCCTTCGCGAATAGCGACCACGAAAATACTCGTAGTCGGCATTGCGAGGTAATCGAGAAATGCTTCCGCACTCCAGGCATCGGAGCCGAATGATTTTTTTTCGATTTGAAGAATGACCGGGAGGTCATCCCTGTGCGCCCGTCGAATGGAGAGGACCGGACGAGTGACTCTACTTCTTGCGCTCGCGCACGAACTCAGCCGCCGCATCGATCCCCTGAACGCGCTTGATCTCCTGAAACTTATCCAGCACCGTCCGGACAGATTTCTGTCGAGACGCTATCTCAGACGTTTTTTTACCGACGACCTTTGGGTTGGCAGCAGCTCGCGCATCGATGCTTCGATTCCTGGCAATGCGGTCAGCCAGTCGCTCCGCCGCCGTCATCTCGTGATACGCTTTTGTGCCAGTTTCGGTTGCCATCTCCCTCAAGTATAGCGGGCGGGAAGGACCGGATGGCCTCATCAGCTATTCAGAACCCGGACATGAGTAGCCAAAATAGCCTAATGTTGTCCCGTATGTTCTTTTATGTCTTCGACATGGGCGATTTTCTGGTCGCGGACATTCTTGCTGTTTTTTCGCGCCAGTCTCGCCGACGCAAGGTTCGATTTGCGAATCCCATCTGAACTCACGGCAAATCCGGACAGCAACTGTTCAAGGTCCTGATTCTCACACGCCGGACACGCTGCCACCGTAGAGCTGAGCACCAGCAGCTCGAATTGCTCTCCACATTTTCGGCATTCGTATTCGTATATAGGCATCTGACTGGAAAGTATCCTAGCAGAACCGGACGCCAAGTGCGATCAGAGTCGCCCCGGCCTTATCTGGATTTTTTATCGCCGGCAGCCGGTTGCGAACCGCTCGAAGGTTTGCCATCTCCTGCGGGAGCTTTGATACGGCGTGTCCGGAACTCATACTTATCGATTCGCATCGCGGCCAGCCCGTTGACATTACGGACGATCCGGCCTTCGGCAACTAACTTCAGCGGCACCTGGTTTTCCAGACGCGCCGGCCAATCCACTGAAACCTGAAGTAATTGGCCTGCCTGCAAAGGCTCGTTCGTAGAAAACAATAACCCTTTACTGCTGATATTCAGGGTCTCGCTGGTTGCTTCGCCCGCCAGAAAAGGATGCTCTAACGCTTGAAAACTCAATGAAAGCCGGCAAGGAAACCGAGCGTGGTTACGCCGATCCGCTGGATTAGATGACAGTGGGTCCCCTTCTGCCGCGCTTTTGATAGCGGCCTGAACCGAGCGCAGAAAGCTGGCGGGGTCGAACTCTTCGTAACAGAAAAAATCGTGGGCGCCGTTTCGGACCCCATTTACAGCGGTTTCGCGGTCAATCGAATGACAGAGAACAATCACAGGAGTCACCGGCGTAATCTGTGTCAGATGGCGAACTGTAGCTAGTCCCTGGCCGTCAGGTAGAAACAAATCGGAGACGATCAGATCGAAATCGCGTTCCTGCAGAATGCGCAGACCATCGAACAGAGAATCGACACGAACCCAGTCGATTGCTCCCACACCCTCTGAAAGAGCCTTTTCGATAAGATGGATCGGATTCTCTTCACTCCGGATGAAAAGAATCGAAATGTCTCGCATCGCTTAGTTTAGCTTACATTAACCGCGTCTTTATCCGCAGCAGAACTCAACTCCTGCTAACGGCCTACAGCGATAGACTGAATGACATGAAATTGCGCCTTTGTTTGTGCTCGTTTATTGTTATGGTTTCGCCGCTGGCTGCAGCGGACGACCCGGTCACCCACACCCTCGACCGTCAGCTCAGTAGTACCGAGAAGGAATTTGTGTCCCTCGTGGAAGCCATGCCTGCGGACAAATTCAACTTCGCACCCAAAGACGGAGCCTTTAACGGAGTCAGGACTTTCGCTCTCGAAGCCAAACACGCGGCATTTATTCTCGATCAGATCTCCGCCGCATTGTTGGGCGAAAAAAATCCTTCACCCGAAGGTCCTGGTGAAAATGGACCGGCCAATCTGACAGGCAAAGACGAAATTGTGAAGTACGTAAAAGACGCATTCGCTTATGCCCACCGCGCCGTTGCCACCGTGAACGGATCAAACCTGATGCAGCAGACCGTCGATCCCTTCGACGCCAAAACCAGGCGGGCCCGCTTCGATTCCACCAGCATGATGTTCTGGCACACCTACGATCACTACGGCCAGATGGTCGAGTACGCCCGTATGAACAACGTCGTGCCGCCGGCTAGTCGCTAGTCGGCTGATTTAGCCTGTATTTCGCCCGTAATTGTCTGGATAAAGGTATCCACCGGTGTCGGTCCCAGATCTCCCCGCTTGCGGTGCCGGACAGCCACCTGTCCGGCTTCCGCTTCCCGTCCCCCGATGACCAGCATGTAGGGAACCTTCTGCAGTTGCGCTTCCCGGATCTTCAGGTTGACCTTTTCGTTGCGGTCGTCGATCGTAACCCTGACTCCCGCAGCCTTCAGTTTCTCCACCACTTCGTGGGCATAAGCGTTCTGCTTGTCCGTAATCGGCAGAACCGTCGCCTGCACAGGCGCCAGCCACACCGGGAAAGCTCCCGCGTAATGCTCCACCAGAATGCCGAAGAAACGTTCCACCGATCCGAACAGCGCCCGGTGCACCATCAGCGGGCGGTGCTTCTTCCCATCCTCCGCAATGTATTCGAGTTCAAAACGGCGCGGCAGGAACGTGTCGAACTGGACCGTGGAAAGCTGCCACAATCGGCCGATCGCATCAACCAGTTTCACGTCGATCTTAGGACCGTAGAAGGCCGCCTCATCGGGAATTACCGCCGCCTTGATGCCTAAGCGGTCGCAGGCTTTGCGTAATGCTCCCTCAGCCAGCGCCCAGTCTTCGGGCGCGCCGTCGTATTTACCGCTGGCCCCGCCATCCCACGTCGAAATCTCCGCCTTGTATTCCGTGAATCCAAAGGTGTTCAGCGTGTCTTTGGCGAAGTCGAGGCAATTCACAATCTCGTCTTCGATTTGCTCCGGCGTGCAGAAAATGTGGGCGTCATCCTGGGTAAAGCCACGCACGCGCAGCAGCCCATGCATGGTGCCTGAGCGTTCATAGCGATAGACCGTTCCCAGTTCACCAAGGCGCACCGGCAGGTCCCGATAGCTATGCTGCTTATCCCGGTAAATCAGGATATGGCCGGGGCAGTTCATCGGCTTGAGCTGATATTCGGCGTCGTCCAGTTCCATCGGAGTGAACATGTTCTCCGAATAGAAATTGGCGTGCCCTGACGTCTTCCACAAATCCCGGCGCATCACGTGCGGCGTATAGACCAGAGAGTAGCCGCGCTTCAGATACGCATCGCGCATCCAGTCTTCCAGTTGCTTACGGATAATGCCGCCCTTGGGATGGAAGAAGATCAGGCCGGGTCCGGCGAGTTCCTGAATGCTGAACAGATCGAGTTCCTGACCCAGTTTGCGGTGATCGCGCTTCTTGGCTTCTTCCAGCTTGTTCAGGTATTCGTCGAGTTCCTTCTTCGTGAACCAGGCGGTTCCGTAGATGCGCTGCAGTTGCTTGTTCTTTTCGTCGCCTTTCCAGTAAGCGCCCGCGATGGAAAGCAGTTTGAACGCTTTGATTCGCGACGTATTGGGGAGGTGCGGACCGCGGCAGAAGTCAATGAAGTGAGGCCCGAGCGTGTATTCCGAGAAAATGTCGTCGGCTTTCTCCTCGATCATCTCGACCTTCATGGGCTCGTTCATCCCGCGATACTTTTCAAGCCCTTCGCCTTTCGCCACCATCTTCCGCTCATAAGGAAGGCTCCTCGCTTGAAGTTCCCACATTTTCGCCTCGATCTTTTCGAGGTCCTGCGGGGTGAACGGCTCCGGGCGATCGAAGTCATAGAAGAAGCCGGTGTCGATGGCGGGTCCGATTCCCAGCTTTGTTTCGGGGAACAGTTCCAGCACCGCCGCGGCACAGAGGTGCGCGGTCGAGTGCCGGTATACCTGGAGCGCCTCCGGGTCTTTCGGAGTCAGGATCTGAACCGTCGCATCGACTTCGATGGGCCGCTTCAGGTCGACCAGTTCGCCATTCACTTTGGCGAGGAGAGCCGATTCGGCGAGCCGCGAACTGATCTTCTGGGCGATATCGAGAGCGGTGACGCCAGCCTGGGCGTCCTGGACACTGCCATCCGGCAGCGTTATATGTATGTCACTCATAGTGCGGAAGTCTCAGGTTAGCAGGAGTGGGGGCGCGCAATGTCCTCCAAAACGAAGTCAGGATGATCACCGCGCCACCCGCCAGAGCGAGCGCGCCGGGGCGCTCCCCATGAATCGCCCACGACCAGAGCGGATTGAAGACCGGTTCAGCCAACAGCAACGTCGCGGCTTCGAGTCCAGGCACTTTTCGCAGACCGTGCGCCAGAGCCACGTAGGCTAGTGCGACTTGAAAAATGCCCAGGTAAAGCACCGTTGCCACATCCAGTGCGCGCACGTGCGTAACCGGAAAAGACATCGGCAGGCAGACCAGAAATGCGAGTATATTGCCGACCATTACCGTGACTGCCGACGCATTAATATCAAGGGCGTCCCGGCTTACAAAACGGAGGCCTGTCAGCGTGAGCGCCCAGGTAACCCCGGCCGCCAGCGCCAGCACATTGCCTCGCAAGGGATCGGTCGCGGTAGCAGAACTGTTCTGCGTGCCCAATAACAACAGAACTACGCCGACGGCAATCGCGGCCATCACGCCGAAATCGCTACGCCGCAAGGGCTCATGCAGTACAAGCGGCCCCAGCAACAGCAGATAGAGAGGCGCGGTCGATTGCAGGAATATGGCGTTCGCGGACGTGGTCAGCTTGTTGGCCAGGACAAACAGAATCAGCGTGGCAGCGTAGGCGAGGCCGACCAGCAGCGTGCGGGTTGTCCAGTTCCGGCGCGCACCCGGTAGGGCAAAGCAGAGGACCACGGCCGCCACGCCAGAACGGAAACCCGCTACCTGCCAGCTCGAAAGCGCGGTCAGCTTGATCGCGGCGCCGCCGGTCGAGAAAAGAAACGCCGCGGCCAGCAGCAACAGACGGCTGCGAGTTCGCTCCGAAGTATGCAAATGATTACCATAAAGCAAGACAGCAGCCCTCATGCGGATAATTGTGGAAAATACGGATTCGATTACCCGCCCGCTCGATGAACAGATCCAACGCTGGAGTCCGACGATCCACTACCTGTCGCAAACGGAAGTACATGTCTACGCGCTCTCGATCGGCGCCAGCGTGCTGCTCAGCTTCTTCCCGTTTCTGATCGTGATGCTGACGATCGTGCGCGACGTCTTTCATTTCCCTCCGGCCGAACGGGCTTTGGTGCTGGCTCTCGGCGATTATTTCCCCGGCGATCTGGGCGGCTTCATCATTCGCAACCTCACGAAAGTGAACCACGGGCGCTTCCAGATCTTCTCCCTGTTTCTGCTGCTGTTCACAGCCAACGGAATCTTCGAACCTCTCGAAGTAGCTCTGAACCGGGCGTGGGGAGTGAAGCAGAACCGAAGCTATATCGCCAATCAGGTGCTGAGCCTGTTCCTGCTGATCCTCTGCGGCGGCATGGCGCTCGGTTCGGTACTGCTGACCGCCATGAACACACGGTTCGTCTCGGCGCAATACGGGATTCAGGTGTTCCCGGTCTGGATGTCCCTCGCCATCTTTAAACTCGGCGCCATTCCGATCACGATCCTTTCGCTGTTCCTTGTCTACTGGATACTGCCCAACCGGTCGGTGCCTGTGCGCCGCGTGCTTCCGGTCGCCGTAATGGTGGGCCTCGGGCTGGAACTCGTGAAGTACCTGTTCCTGCTGGCCTGGCCCTGGCTTGAGAAGAAGTTTCAGAACGAGTACGGGCCGTTCAGCTATTCGGTCTCGATTGTCGTGTTCAGCCTGCTCACTTCCCTGCTGGTACTGGCCGGCGCCGAATGGTCCGCCCGAGCACCCGCCGAAGATCTTGCTAAATAGAACTGGCTAAATAGTGGTGGCGGAATCGGGCATGTTGGCCTCGCCCCAAACGCGCGGGCTGCCTGGCCAATCGAGGTGCAGATCTTTCGAAACTTCTTCCAGCATCTCCAGCGTTGACACGTGACTTTCCATGGCGAACGCGGTGAGCAGCATGTTGTCGCAAACCGAATTGATCAATCGCGGAATACCCTGAGTGCGGCGATGAACTTCGCCGAGCACGAGCGGCGAGAAGATCCGCTGGTCCCGCAGGCCGGCACGGGATAAGCGTGACGCGATGTACTCGCTTGTTTGAGGAGCGGTGAATGGTTTCAAGTGGCAGCGCAGCGCGATGCGTTGTTTCAACTGGCGATACTCCGGCTGCTCAAGTTTGCGATCCAGCTCAGGCTGTCCCGAGAGAATGATCTGCAGCATTTTGCCCCGGCGGGTTTCGAGATTGCCGAGCAGGCGAATTTCTTCCAGTACTTCCCATTCGAGGTTCTGGGCCTCGTCGACGATCAGGACGGTTGTCTGATTATTATTGGCGCGTTCGATGAGGAGCTGATTCAGTGCCAGTAGAACTTCGGTCTTCGATGTGCGGGCGCATTGAAGATCGAAATCATAGGCAATCATTTCGAAAAACTGGGCAGCGGTAAGTCTCGAATTAAAGAGAAAAGCGAAGGGAGTTTGATGTTTATCGAGATGATCGCGGAGACATTCGAGCATGGTGGTCTTGCCCGTCCCCACTTCGCCCGTCAACAGAATGAAGCCTTTGCGGCTCTGAACGCCGTATATCAGACTGGCGAGCGCTTCCTCATGCTGTTCACTGCGGTAAAGAAAAGAAGGATCGGGACTGAGATTAAACGGGCTGCTGGTTAAGCCGAAGAAGGCCTTATACATACCGACAGTCCAAGCGTATCACGCAGTCGGCTGGGATACTCTGAAGGAAAGTCCTTACGTTATGCCCGAAGTTCGCTATCTGACCCCTCACGGCATTGCCGTTTCTCGAAGTTCCGGCAAACTGCCCTGGCGACAGGGTCTGGCGCGCTTCCTGCGATTGCTCGATACGCAGAGAGGTATATACCTTTCCTCGGGTTATGAATACCCGGGAAGATATTCGCGCTGGGACATCGTGGCAGTGCGGCCGCCGCTCGAATTGATCAGCTTCCAGCGGGACGTGACATTCCGTCCGCTGAACCAACGGGGCGCGGCGATCAACCGGATGCTGGCGAGCGTGCTCAGCAGCCATCCGCACTGGGAAGATTTCTATGAGCGCGAGGGCACGCTGCATGGGCGGCTCAAGCCCATGCCTATGCTGTTTCCGGAAGAGGAACGCAGCAAGCAGCCTTCGGTGTTCTCGATTCTGAGAAGCCTGATTCATGAGTTTCGCAGCGAACATGACGACAAACTGGCCTTTGCGGGAGCCTTCGGCTACGACTTGCTGTTTCAGTTCGAGCCGATTCCGCTGCGGCTGCCGCGCGAGACCCGCAAAGATCTGCACCTCTATCTTTTCGACGACATCATTTACATGGATCGAAAACGAGAGCAGATCGAGCGCTACTCGTGGGAGTTCGAGCAGGGGCCGCTGACTACGCGCGGGCTGGAGCGCACGGCTGAAAAAGTGGCTCCGTGGCCGAAGCGAAAACCCGGGCCGATTACGTCCGACCATACGCCGGAAGAATACATGGCCAACGTCGAAGCGGTTCGCGAGGGCATGCGGCAAGGCGACTTCTATGAAGTGGTGCTGGCTCAGAAGTTCCGTACCACTTATGCCGGTAAAGCCTCTACGCTCTTCGAACAGATGCAGCGAGCCAACCCCAGCCCGTACGAGTTTCTGATTCAATTCGGGGAAGAACAACTGGTTGGCGCGTCGCCAGAGATGTTCGTTCGCGTTGAGGGCGAACGAGTCGAGACGTGCCCCATCGCGGGCACGGTGCGCCGGACCGGCGATCCCATCCAGGACGAGAAGAATATCCGCGCTCTGCTCAGTTCGACGAAAGAAGAATCCGAACTGACTATGTGCACGGATGTCGACCGCAACGACAAAAGCCGCGTCTGTGAACCGGGCACGGTGAAGGTAATCGAGCGGCGCATGATCGAAAAATATTCGGGCCTGTTCCACACCGTGGATCACGTGGAAGGATTCCTGGCCGAAGGCTTCGATTCGCTGGATGCATTTCTGAGCCACATGTGGGCGGTGACGCTGATCGGTGCGCCGAAGAAGGCGGCGTCGAACGCAATCGAGCGCCTCGAAAAGAGTGAGCGCGGCTGGTACGGAGGCGCGGTTGGGATGCTGTCGCTCAATGGCGACATGAACACGGGCATCCTGATTCGAACCACTTATCTGCGGGATGGATATGCGACTTATCCCGCCGGCGCAACGCTGCTTTACGATTCGGATCCGGCTTCCGAGGAACGCGAGACCCGACTGAAGGCGAACAGCTTCTTCCGTCTGCTCGGCCCGCAAACCAAGGCCGTGGAAGCAGCTGAGGCGCAGGAACCCGTGAACGTGAAGCTGCTGCTGATCGACAACGACGACTGCTTCATCCATACGCTGGCGAACTATGCGCGACAGGCGGGAGCGGAAGTAGTGACTTACCGGGCGGGCGTACCGTTTGAAGTCCTGGACGCGGTGCATCCGGACATGATTCTGATTTCGCCCGGACCCGGCCGACCGGCTGATTTCGGAGTGCCCAATCTGGTACGGCATGCGGCTCAATCGGGCGTCCCTGTTTTCGGCGTGTGTCTGGGACTGCAGGGAATCGTCGAGGCATTTGGCGGCGAACTGGGCGTGCTGCCCTATCCGATGCACGGCAAACCATCCCTCGTGCGGCACAGGGGAGTCGGCGTATTCGAAGGTCTTCCGGAGCAGGTGGAAGTGGGGCGCTATCACTCGCTCTTCGCTATCCGCGACAAGTTGCCGGCGTCGCTGGAAATTACTGCCGAATCGGACGATGGAATCATCATGGGGGTGCGTCACCGCGAACTCCCCATCGAAGCGGTACAATTCCACCCGGAATCGCTTCTCACCGCGGCGGGAGATACGGGACTAAAAATGATGCGCAACGCTTTGCGGCTGGCAATCCGAGCGCGTGAAAAGACGTCTGGGACGTCTGGAACGGTACCTGCTCCCGAATTAGTGGTATGAAAACGCTCGCTTCTCTGGCGATCCTGACGGCGGCGGCAGCGGCTATAGGCTTTCCCCAGGAGCCCGACGCGGCCTTCCGGACCGACACCAGGCTGGTGGAAGTTCATGCCACCGTAACGGATCAGGCGGGGCACCTGCTCACCGATATTCCTCAAAGCGCGTTTCGCATTTACGAAGACGACGTGGAGCAGCAGATTAAACTGTTCAGCCGTGAAGACGCCCCGATCTCGCTCGGCCTGATCATCGACAACAGCGCGAGCATGGGTCCTAAACGGGCAAAAGTAGCCGCTGCCGCGCTGGCGCTGGTGCGGGCGTCTAATCCGAGCGATGAAGTATTCATCATGAAGTTCGATGACCGTCCGGCGATGGTTCAGGACTTCACGCACGATATCGGAAGGATGGAGGCGGCGCTCCAGAAACTGGACGCTACCGGCGCAACCGCGATGCGCGATACGCTGCTGCCGGCGAGTGAGCACCTCAAGCGGCTGGCAAAAAACGATAAGAAGGTTTTGCTCGTCGTGACGGATGGTGAAGATAACGCCAGTATCCAGGGTATCGACCGCGTCGTCCGGTCGGCTCAGCAGGGAGGCATTCTCGTCTACGCAATTGGCCTGCTTACCGAAGAGAGTCCGCGTGCGGCGGAGAGAGCCCGCCGGGATCTCGACATACTGACACTCGAAGCCGGCGGCGAAGTCTTTTACCCCAAAGAACTTTCCGAGATCAACGGCATCGCGGACCACGTGGCTCACGATCTGCGCAATCAATACACGATTGCTTACAACCCGTCGAATCAGGCATCTGACGGGGCTTTCCGGAAAATCCGTGTTACGGTTGACGTTCCCGGGGCCTTGGTGAGAGCGCGCTCCGGATACTATGCCGGTGGTGTTACCGAAACCAGCGACCGTCGAATCGTACAATAGAACACATCGCCCCAGCCATACAGCTGCAAACCGAGACATTTGTCTCCTCACCGGTCTCTCGAGACCGTGAGACCTCACGCGAACGTTCCGCCCACAATCAATATCTCCCTTCACTGACAGGGCTTCGTTTTGTACTGGCGCTGTGGGTAATTGTCCATCACCTGACCGGGCCGGGCATGATGCTGGAACCGATCGCAGCCGCTTTGCCTCTTCCGCTGGAACGCCTGGTGCGGGACGGATACCTGGCGGTTCAGACGTTCTTCCTTCTATCTGGGTTCGTTCTGGCGAGAAGCTGTGCCGAGACTCGCTGGAATCGCGGAAGCCTGGTGCGATTCGGAATTGCGCGTGTGGCTCGAATCTATCCGGTTTATCTGGTGAGTCTGGCAATCGTTTCTCCTTTCATCATTGACGCGATGTTGAGCAGCGGGCGAAGCTTAACGGAAAAAAGCTGGCTGCTCGCTGCCTATGGGTTTGTTTTGCAAGGATGGACCGGTTCTATGAAAGTAGGCTGGAACACTCCGGCCTGGTCGCTCTCCTGCGAATTTTTCTTTTACCTTTGCTTCCCTCTTTTGTTCCTCTGGCTGCGAAATACAAAACGAAGCCAGATGGCGATCGCGATCGCACTCGCGCTGTCGGTTCCGATCCTGCTCGAGCACGCTAAAGTGCCGCCCTACTGGAAGCCGCTCCATCATCTGGCCGACTTTGTTATGGGAATTGCGGCAGCACAAATCTACGGAAAAATCGTGGGGACGTGGCGAGGCAAGGGGTATTGGTTCTATGTACCGGCGGCACTGGCGGGAGCGGCGTTTCTGGTCCATCCGGAAAGTTTGTATGGAACTCCGGTGGATCTGAACACGGTGCTACGTCCGTTGAATGCCGCGGCGCTGATTGGGTTCGGTCTCGGCGGGGGTTGGGCGGCACGCGCGCTGGCGTACCGGGCGGCGGAATATCTGGGGAAGATCAGCTACTCGATGTACATTCTGCACGTGCCGTTTCTGTGGTGGTTTAACCGCTTTGCCAGTGACCGGCTGCGGAATTCCCATAACATCGACGGAGTACTGCTTTACCTTGCGGTAGTGATGCTGGCTTCCGCCGCGGCCTTCGAGTGGATTGAAATGCCGGCCAATCGATGGATGCGGCGGAAGGGTGCGGGGATCAGGCGCGCAGAAAATCCCGCCAGAGGCCCAGTCCACGAGCGTTATGAGCTTTCAACGCGGCCAGTCCTCTCCTGACAGCCCAGCGGCTTTTCAATAATTTCTCACCGACGCGGGCCATGGCTCCGGCATCGTCGACAGGCGCCTTCCAGCTATCTGGCGCCCAGACGATGGCATCGGAAACCACGCTGGGGACACCTTCGGCAACGCCATCGGCCGTGACAACATTGAAGCTTTCGGTGTAACTGGGCTGCAGCAGAAGGTGCATATGACGTACGGTCTGGCGGAACTGCGGCCATGTCTGCCAGCCGTTTTCGACGAGCTTCACGTTAGGCACACCGTGCAGCATCTGGCGCACGGCTTCGACCACGGAACCGGCGCCTTCATTGCGTCCCGACGAGATCCAGAATTCGAGGTCGGCACGCAGACGATTGGCAATCTGCAGGGCGGAGCCAGCGGCAGTCAACAAGTTCTTCAACGCGCGGGTGGCACCGAAGGCTCCGATGCGCAGAGTGCCGCCGGAGTAGCCAGCGCGCGCGGGTGCGGGGCTTTCGAGGTGGTAGAGGTTGGGCAGTTCATCGCAGGGCACGCCATAGGCAGCGGGCACCCAGCGCGAGAGCCGCTCGCAGTTGGCGGACATGCGGAAATTCGGAGCAGTGCGCCGGAGTTCGAGCCCTTCGCGTACGAGACGCATGGCGTTGGGATCGGCTTGCAGGAAGCCGAGGTTGGAGTGGCAGACAACAGCGAATTGGGTGTCACGGAATTCAGCTGACATTAAGGCGAGATCGGCGGTAGCAATCCAGGGCGCCGAGATTACGACATGAGTCGCGCCTTCCGCGCGCAGGCTGGCTCGAAGGTCGGCGGCGCTGACGATAGCGCGGACTTCGGCGTCGATGCCATCGGCGCGAAGGCTTTTGGCCGTATTCAGAGCGGTAACTCCGAGACCGATATGGCTGATGTTGCGGTTAGCGGCAAAGTTTTTGTAAGCGAGTACGACTTGCACAGGTATCCCCGCATTAAACATACATGCTGAAAAGTAAGTCGAGGCGGGTTTTGAAGCTAAGTGTCTGAATCCTCAACTAAAATTTTGGTGTAAGTCGTGTGATCGGCTTTCTGGAGCCTGGAGTAATTGAGGCCAGTTAGGGTAATAACTTACTTGGCAAATCAAGGTGCCGGGTGCGCAGAACTTAGCTTGCACTCAGGATTGTGCTTGTCGTGCATGAAGTGGGCGACCGATCCGTCGCTGGCATCCTTGCGCGCCCATACGGTCTCTCCACACTCGATGCAATGACCGGTGAACTCGCCATTCCTGGCACGGTAGGCGATAGCCCACTCCACCGGAACAACTTCTTTGTGTCCGCCGAAAATCTGGTCCATCCGGTCGCAGCGGGCGGCGAGTTCAGGTGAGATATCGATAGGTTTCGGCTCAGATTTCATCTGGTCACATCGTACCTCTGAAACGCGCTATTTGATCCCAGCGTGTACCCAAGGAGTGCCTAAAAAATGTGTGAATCGTGGACCGAAAAATTGACTCAAATGCGGCATGTGGAATTACTGCGGGTTCGTTGTCGGCGGATTGGCACCATCGATGTCTGGAGTTGGCGTCGGGATTTGAGTTTCGTCGGACCGTGCACCGCGACGTAATGTCTTGACGCACGTCTGTTCAGCAGTAGCCTGAGATCTGTCTCTTTGAAGGTCTTCCAAATCACAATCACAATACTCGGTGATCAATGGCAATACGGCGCTACCTGCTGGGAATCGGATCGCTACCTGTCGGCGCGGTCGTAAAAGTAACCGCGGCCACCGACATGATTACGCAAGGCATCAGCGACTTCCCGGGCCCATGCCCAGGTCAGGGGGACGCGATGGCATTTACCTTCATCACGTTCGGGCTGGTGTTTGATGTCATCATCGGCAATCCCCGCCGGAATACGTCTATGAGAGCTGCTGTGTCCAATCGACAGGCAAGCTTATCTTCCTGGCCGACTTCGACAAGTTCACGTCGTGGGATTACCGGAACGCCGTTATCGACCCATTTTGTGCAAATGCAGGTGCAAGTGCCAACAGAGACAGGATAACGATCTCTGAGATTTCCATGATCATGATTAAGGATGGGCTCCTAATCATTTATCGGCGTTTGATCTAAGGACTTTCAGTTTCTTCGTGATGCCGCACCCGCATCCACTAACGCGAAAATGGCCAATACTCGTGAACGATTCTCCTCAGGCATCGCAAATCGCCCCCGCTGACTTGCCCAGGGCGGGGTACCCACACCTTTTCAAGGTGAATCTCTCCTCTCCCTACCAGATCGAAGGCCACAACGAACAGCCAAAAGACCGGGCGTATTGTTCCTAAAGAACCTTACGAGTGTCGGGGGCAAGCGAAGCAGAGAAAGGTACAGGTACGCCGTAGCGGACCCGGTCGCGGGGCCACCCGTTGCGGGAGACATGAGACCGGCAAGCACCCGAGAATTGATATCCTTACAGTTATGCGTGCAGTAATGCGTGGCGTCAACCTCACTCTGATTCTCTGCGGTGTCCTGGCCCATGCGCTCCCCGCAAAAGGCGAAGTGATTTCAAAGACCCGCACGATTTCCGGCATGAAGGTCGAGTATCGGGTCGTTCTGCCGGCACAATACAATCCCACCCAGCCCTACCCGGGGATCATCGCATTCCTCGGCGGCGGCCAGGAGGCGAGGATGCTCGATAACGAAATCAAGCGCGTCTGGAGAGACCAGGCCGAAAAGCGCGGTTACATCGTCGTGCTGCCCGCCGCTCCCGATGGCCAGCTCTTCTTCGAAGGCGGAAAGCGTGTTTTTCCGGAGTTTCTCAAGGTTCTGCTCTCCGACTATAAAATTCTGGACGATAAGTTTCACATAGCCGGTCACTCGAACGGAGGATTAAGCGCTTTCGAGATCGCGGCCAGCTGGCCGCAATATTTCTGGTCCATCACCGGATTTCCCGGCTTTCTCATGGATGCCACGCCCGCGCGCGTGAAAGGGATTTCGAAGATGTGTATCTACATGTTCGCGGGCGAGCTCGACCCCGGCTGGACAGAAGAGATGAACACGCAGGCGAAGCTTTTCCGCTCGAACGGCATGGTCGTTCAGACCGCCGTCGAGAAAGGTCAGCCTCATCTGCTCGCGACCCTCGGTGGCGAGGGCGCATCGCGTTTGTTCGATCAGTTCGAACAGGCGCGCAAAGGCTGCTCGAAATAATCTTTAGTTTATTCGGGAGAGAACCATGAAAATTATTCGCATCGCCTTCTTTGCGGCACTTTGTGCGGCTACTGCCTTCGCCGCCGACTTCACCGGCACGTGGACCGCGACCATCACTATCCCCGCCGCAGCCGCCCGCGGCGGACGAGGCCCAGCCGGGCCGGTTCCGTTCATTGTCCACATCAAACAAACCGGTGACATGATCACGGGTTACATGGATGGTATCGGCGGTAATCCTGCTGTTCAGTTTGAAAACGCCAGGGTCGTGGATGCCAATACGATTTCGTACGAAGGCCTCCGCGGTGGTGCCCGCTTCAATTACACCGCTACTCTCGATGGCGATAAGCTGAACTTCAGGATTCTGCGCGCTGACGGTACCGAGCAGTTGCTGACTACGACAGCCACCCGGCTGACACCCGTTTACTGACGAGTGCGAGGGAGTGGCCGACTCCACTCCCCCTGAGTAACTAACCGAGATCCTTCAGGTATTCCTCGAGTTGATCGAGCCTGCCCGTGTAACCCTGGCGTTTATCCGAAGGAACTGAATCGAGAATTGCTTACTTTTGGGTCGCAGCACCCGCGGGTTCTCTGACCAATTCCTTATACCTCGCCTCGACCGAGGGGATGCACACATCTTCCCGCAGATCCTCCCAACCGTCGCCCTGGGCTCCTAATTCCTCCCCGGCCGACCAATGCAGGTACATGGAAGCGCTGGTCCAGGGCTGTGTGTAGGACTTGGGGTCCGTTACGGTCATCGTAAATTCGATCGTGTCATGGTCGATACGGTGATAGCGCTCAGTCAGCTTCATTGCATCGCTGACGGGATGGCCATCGTCATCGAGCCACGACCGGTCGTCGAAACCGCTCGATACCACAACAAACGTGTTCCCTTCCCATCGCCCTGCCGAATACCCGTAAAACCTGGGCTCGGGATCTTTGGGCAGCCTGCGGCCGTCGGCCCAGACGATGCGGCGGGCGTAAAACCAGGCGAACAGCCAGATCATTTCTTTCGGCTTCTGAACGATCTGAATGCCATGATTCCCGGCGGTCAAAATGATTCTCGGATAGCCGACGGGATCGCAGATCATGATCGGATCATTTCCGAGCGGCTTCGCTCTGGGGTTGTCAGGTTTGTTGCCGCCGGCTCCGATGCCCGGTATGGCGGCGTCATACCTCGCCTGTGCCCACGCGGTCATGGGCGGGGCCGGAGTTCCCAGACTGAATCGCATTCCCTGGCCATAACGTATGCCACCACCTCTCCAGAAGCCGCTCAGATCATGAACGTCGAACGGCGGGTCCTGGGTCGGCGGTGAAGCGGCCGGACGCCCGCTCGCGCCACGGCCGGGCGCGGGAGTCGCGCGCCGGGGCTGACTGGTTTGCGCAAGACTGGTTTGCACAAGTATGGTCGGCGCCAGTGCGATCGGCGCAAAACACAGCACTCCTATCGCTATAAATGACGCATTGAAGGGCGGCATCGGGCCTTCTCTTTCGGGAATATCTGCAGTTTACCCCCGGCGCGCAACAGCAATGCGCGCCGGGTGGACGAGGTTCAAACTGACCCACTACTTCTTAGTGGGAGCGCCGGCAGGCTCTCTGATCAGGTCCTTGTATTTCTGTTCTACCGAGGGTATGCACACGTCTTCCCGCAGATCTTCCCAGCCGTCATCTCTGGCTCGTAACTGATCCGCCTGGAACCAACGGAGTTGCATGGGCGCGCTGGCCCAGGGCTGGGTGTAGGACTTGGGGTCCGTTACGGTCATCGTGAATTCGATCGTGTCATGGTCGGCACGGTGATAGCGCTCAGTCAGCTTCATTTCATCGCTGACGGGATGGCCATCGTCGTCGAGCCACGCCCGGTCGTCGAAACCGTTCGATTCGACGACAAACGTGTCGCCGTCCCAGTGCCCGACCGAATAGCCGTAGAAACGCGGCTCAGCAGCATCATCGGGCAGTTTGCGGCCGTCGGTCCAGATCACGCGCCGGGTGAAAAACCAGTCAAACAGCCAGATCTGCTCTTTCGGCAGCTGAACGACCTGCATCCCGTAGTTGCCGGCGGTCAGAATGATGCGCGGGTAGCTGATGGGATCGCACAGCATGATGGGGTCGTTGCCCAAAGGTTTCGCTCGCGGATTGCCGGGATTCGCGTTGGCGCCGGCTCCGATACCCGGAATCCTGGCATCGTATTTTGCCTTGCCCCATGCGGTCATCGGCGGAACCGGCGTACCGAGGCCAAACCGGATACCACCACCGCTCCAGAAGCCGCTCAGGTCATGAGCGTCGAAAGGGAGATCTTTGGTCGGCGAGGGAGCAGCAGCGCGCCCGCCGCGGCCTCTGCCTCCACCGCCGCCCTGACCCTGGCGGCCGGGACCGGCGTTGGGCACGGGGGCCGCGCCGCCTTGAGGCTGATTCTCCTGGGCGTATGTCGCTGATGAAAGACACAGCACGCCAACTGTGAACATTGCCTGAACGAAGCGTTGCATATCGGTTCCTTTCTCTGCCTTTGCCAGGACAGTCTATCACCAAACTGTATGACCACCCGAAGTGAGTAAAATGATCCCGGAAAATGGGTTTATTGGGCGTCTGGGGACCAGGAGTTGCAAAGTCGGATGCAAAGTCGAGGAGGTAGCAGCCTTTACGTTCGCGTGTAAACTATTGAAACTACGGGCCAACTTTACTAGATCGGTTGGGATCGCTGCGCGCCAAATGCGAAGTCTCAAAAACTCCAACAGTATGGCTGTTAACTCACCGATTTTAAATGGTGAGCCGGGCGGGGCTCGAACCCGCGACCGCAGCATTAAAAGAAAAGTGCTCTCCAGTGCGCGGTAGCCAGTGCGGTGTAGTTCGCATCAAAAAAGCGAGGGAACGCGCGGCAGCAAGCCGTTATCTCCGAGCAACCTTCGGCGTCCCCGATTGGCCCGGTTCGAGGTGTATTGACAAGAGACGAGGAGCTTTGATCGTCATTACTCTCCCTGAATCTACCACCGGTTCAATCCGTTCACCGTGCCGGTGGGAGGGTGACATTCTCGGCCACGTACAGCACGATGGCGATCCTGCCGGAGTTTTCAAGGCGATGATACTCCAATGCGGCGCCACCGTCTTTTAGCGGAGTGCTTCTCAGCGGCACATCGGTGTCGCCAACCTTGATGCGCACATGATCGAGTCCCACCTGCATCGCCTTGCCATCGCCGCCGATGAAACTCGCGTGGCCCCACTCTTTGGAGCCCACGGGAGCTACGATGACGCCGTCAACTTGAATATCCCTCGCCAGCATCAAGGCGACCGGTCCGCCGTTTTCCGCCGTCATTGAAGTCCAGTCGTCCGCCGAAATCAGAGACACCGGCGTTCCTTCGGGAAGAGTCCGGCGAGTGAACCCCGCTGCTATTTTGGGCACGTGGGTGGTGACGCGGCGCAGAATGAACTCATGGAGCAGATTACTTTCCGCCCTGCCCGCGAATCCGAGCAGGACGTCATCGGCAAGCCACCGCACGGGCCGCGAGGTCGATGGATAATACAGCGTAGAAAGCTCGTGGGATGCCATACCTCCCAAAACATCGGAATAATCGAACTGCCAATTTCCGTTTGAGCCCCTGGCCACAAATGCGGTTCCTATGGCGTAGAGCGCTCGCGAGCGGATGCTGCCGGTGCCCTTATAGAAGTAGCGGGGATCCTGGTGAAACATCGACTGCATGACCACGCGTCCAATCATCACGCGGCTTACCCGGTTGGCGTATTGAGCTCCGAAACGCTTCGCATAGCCCTCTGTCCCCTGACCGAATTCAGGATGGTTGTTTCGCGCCTCGTCGATTCCCGCGGAAATACCGGTGCCCAGGAGCGAAACCGGATCGATGATCGTTTTCCAGCCAAGCTGGAATTTCTGCGCCGCGGTCAGAGGGGGCGCGTTCGGGGCATAGCTGACGAAGAAATCCGGGAACACGCCCAACAGGCGCTGCTTTTCCTCGCCTTTCATTTGCTCCGTGGCCAGTTCGTGCTGTGGCAGAGTAACGTTCACCGAGGAGGACGCGGCGGCCACCTGGAGTACAGCGGACAGCAACGGTTGATTATCGCTCGAGGCGACCGCCACGTTCGCCACGGTCCATACCGCGAATCCGGAAGCGACGATCGTGATCTTGTAATTTCCGGGCTCCACGGCGGAAAAGCGGAAAGACCCGGCCTGGTCTGTGATCGCTGTATCCTGGCCTGTGGCAGCGGCAGTTTCCAAAGTGACAATGGCGCCCGCCACTGCCAGGCCGGACCCGTCTCTCGCGGTGCCCTGGACGACACCGGGCGCGCTTCCCTGGGCCTCCGCAGATTGGGCGGATGCCAATCCTGGAATAAACAACGTCCAAAGCGCCGAGACCAGGCACGGAAGCATGGGGCGAACCGTCCATCGCCGGACCTCGTTCGCTGTTTGATTTAACCAAACGGCGATGCGTGATGTTGTCATCTGCTCCCTAATCGGCGATTTATACCTCGACCGTCACCGGAAACGGCACGGTCTGGTGGAGATGCGGCCCTCGCGTGGCTGGCTTCAAGTTAACACTAGTATGAAGTTGCGGGGTATTCCTCAATTCGCCGGCCAGCGGCGAGCCGCAGTGGAATTCAGCGTAGACGAGAGAACTGTTCCGCCACGCCTGCTTCGGTATCCCGATCCCACGGGCCGCACCATGTTGCCCCGAAGTTCAGCAGTACTACCCGGCCCCTGTAATCGCTCAGTCTGACGGCGCGGCCATTCGCATCTTTGTTCAGAATCGGGTGGGCGGCCCTATGCAGCAGCCTCGGCTTTAAAGCTAAGTGCTTGAATCCTTAGCTGAAATTCCGGTGTAAGTCGCGCGTGATCGGCTTTCGGGAGTGATTCTGAATATTTCTTTCGCATCAGTACTGATCCAGTACGACAAGTACCTAAATCAATAACTTAGCGAGTTATTCTCAAGGTAAAGGTTGTTAATCGCACAAGGCGTACCGTAGGCTTTAGACTACTCGGACGACATGACAATCAAAAATTTTATATTCATCTCTTCCGCGATGTCACTATTTGTCACGGGGCTCGCTGCCGATACGGTCGACTTCTCGACTCTGATTGCCAATCAGGAGATTGCCGTCGGCCAGACCTATGCACTTACGGTAGAGCCCTACGCGTCCGGCGAAAACGGGGGCGGATATTATGTGGGACTTACAGAGGGAATCCTCGCCATTAATTCCAATCTATCGGTCTCGATTCTGATGTACTGCGTCGATTTTATGGACGATATCAGCGTGCCCACTACTTACAACATCTCCGTTGTGTCGCTGAACTCAGCGCTGCCGACACCCGATCCGCTGGGGCTAACGCTGTCGCAACTTCAGACACAATACATTCTTGGTCAGAACTTCGGGACCACACCTTCAGGAGATTCCGCTGCCGATACGGATATACAGGAAGACATCTGGAACTTCACAGGTGGCACGTTCGGGGTGGACACGTCAATGCAAACCCTGCTGAACGGCGCAACAACCACTTTGGGCGCGGAGTCCAGCAGCTCTACATACTTCAGCAATGGTTACCTGCTGAACGTAACGGCTGAACCGGGCGAGCAGGCGTTCATGCCGGTCACCACCCCGCCCACAGTCGTTACCGACCTGGCAGACCCGTTGGTCCCCGAGCCGGGAACCTTCTTGCTGTTGGGGCTGGGACTGGCCAGCTGTTGGGGAATCGCAAAACGAACCGGAACTCTTTCGTCTCGCGTTTGATTGGATCGAACCCGAACTAAGTCTCCTGTATCTGAAGTATCGTTACCGCTCGTTCATACGCGCGGTTCTGACCAGGCGAATCGTTTCGGATACACCAACCTAATCGGATGCGAGTAACTGTTTGACCCGCGCTTCCGATTTTCTCAACGAAGGCCGTATCAACCGTTGCTGCGGAATTTCCTGAATAGTGCGCCGAGGGGGTCGAAGAACTCATCCACCACGCGTTCCTTTAGCGGAATGATGGCGTTATCGGTGATGGTGATGTTCTCCGGGCAGACCTTGGTACAGCACTTGGTGATGTTGCAGTAACCGATGCCGTGCTGGTTCTTAAGATCGCCGAGGCGATTTTCCGTGTCGAGCGGATTCATCTCCAGCTGCGCCGTGTAAATCAGGAAGCGCGGACCGATGAACTCGCTGTGCAGGTGGTGATCACGCAGAACGTGACAGACATCCTGGCAGAGGAAACATTCGATACACTTGCGGAATTCCTGCGGACGATCCGCATCCGCCTGGCTCATGCGCCAGGTGCCATCGGCTTCCGGTTTCTTCGGTTTGAACTTCTTGATGGTCTTCTTGACTTCGAAGTTCCAGGAGACGTCGGTCACCAGATCTTTAATGTGCGGGAACGTCTTCATGGGCTCGATGGTGACAGGCTTATCCAGCGGAATCGAATTGAGGCGCGTCATGCACATGAGCTTGGGCATGCCGTTGATCTCAGCGGAACACGAGCCGCATTTGCCGGCTTTGCAATTCCAGCGGACGGCGAGATCGCCGGCCTCTTCGGCCTGAATCTGATGGACGGCATCGAGGACGACCATGCCTTCCGAGATCCGGGTGGTGTAGTCCTTGAAAGAACCGGTCTGGCGCTCGCCACGGAAGATCCGGAAGGTGGCTTCGGTCGGTTGCGGACCGCTGTTGGTTTTCCCTTCGCTCATTTGCTTTGTTCCTCGATGATCTGCCGCATCTCGTCAGTCATGGGCGGCAGGGGCTCGCGCCGGATTGACATGGAACCGTCCTTTTCCATTTTAAGAACGTGGTTGAATTTGGCGTACTCCGGATCTTTCGCCTGATAATCGTCGCGGAAGTGGCCGCCACGGCTCTCCTTGCGATTCACAGCGCACAGCGCGACAGCTTCGGATACGGTGAGCAGGTTGCGCAGGTCGATGGCGGTGTGCCAGCCGGGATTGTATTCGCGATTGCCGACAACGGAGACCTTCGAAGCCAGCTCTTTCAGCTTGTCGAGTTCGACCAGCGCCCGCTCCATTTCAGGCTGAAGGCGCACGATACCGACCAGTTCCTGCATCATGTCCTGCAGCTTGTGCTGGACTTCATACGGCGGCACGCCGCCCACGCGCTCAAACGGCGCGAGTGCCGTGCGCGCGATGTCATCCACTTGCTGCGGATTCACTTTCACTGCCGGTTGGGATTTCGCGAACTTCGAAGCATGCTCACCGGCGAGCTTGCCGAAGACCAGCAAGTCGGAGAGCGAATTACCGCCGAGGCGGTTCGCTCCATGCAGTCCCGCGGCGACTTCTCCGGCGGCAAACAAGCCGGGCACGCAGGCCATCTGAGTATCGCCATCGACACGAACACCGCCCATCACATAGTGCGTGGTGGGGCCGATCTCCATGGGAACTTCGGTGATATCGATGTCGGCGAGCTGCTTGAACTGGTGGTACATGCTGGGCAGCTTGCGCTTGATGTGCTCTTTCGCATTCGGGATCTTTTCTTTGATCCAGGCGATGTCGAGGAAGACTCCGCCGTGGGGACTTCCCCGCCCTTCGCGGACTTCACGCTGAATGCAGCGGGCCACGTGGTCGCGGGTGAGAAGCTCCGGCGGACGGCGCGCGCTCTTATCGCCCGTGACGTAACGCCAGCCTTCTTCCGGAGTATCGGCCGTCTGCGGCTTATAGTTATCCGGGATATCGTCGAACATGAAGCGTTTGCCCAGGTTGTTACGCAGGACGCCGCCCTCACCGCGAACGCCTTCCGTCACGAGAATGCCGCGCACGCTGGGCGGCCACACCATGCCGGTGGGATGGAACTGGACGAACTCCATGTCCATGAGCTCGGCGCCGGCGCGATAAGCGAGAGATTGGCCATCGCCCGTATATTCCCAGCTGTTGCTGGTGATCTTGAAAGCCCGGCCGATACCACCGGTCGCGAGGATGACGGCTTTGGAGGGGAACAACTTGAATCGGCCGCGTTCACGATCGTAGCCGAAAGCGCCGGCAATACGGCCGCCGTCAGTCAGCAGATCGAGAATGGTGCATTCCATGTGGACGTCGATGCCCATATGGATGCCGTGATCCTGCAAAGTGCGGATCATCTCAAGACCTGTGCGATCGCCGGTGTGGGCGAGGCGCGGGTAGCGATGTCCACCGAAGTTGCGCTGCAGAATACGGCCGTCTTTAGTGCGATCGAAAATGGCGCCCCAGGCTTCCAGTTCGTGAACGCGAGCCGGAGCTTCTTTGGCGTGCAACTCCGCCATACGCGGATTGTTGAGGTACTGGCCGCCGCGCATGGTGTCGGCGAAGTGTACGCGCCAGTTATCGCGATCGTCAACGTTGCCCATGGCAGCGGCCATGCCGCCTTCCGCCATAACGGTGTGTGCTTTGCCGAGGAGCGACTTACAAATCAGTCCAACACGAAGTCCGTGGCTGGAGGCTTCGATGGCAGCGCGCAGTCCGGCGCCACCGGCTCCAATCACGAGGACATCGTATTCAAACGTCTGGTAATCGGCCATCAGAAAAGTCTCCAGTCAGTCCAGACGCCCATGGAACACATACGCACGTAGAGATCGGAGAAGCCGACGGTGAACAGACTCATCCAGGCGAAGCGCATGTGGCGGGAGTTGAGGCAACTGACGCAGTCGTAAGCGGATTTGCGGGTGGGGGACTTCGAAAGCAGATCGCTGAAGCCGCCGATCAGATGACGAAGCGAATGGCATCCGAACGTATAGCAGGAGAGCAGCGTGACGTTGGTGGCCAGGACGATGGTGCCGACGCCGATGTGGAAGCCATCGGGCCACCAGACGGAATCGTAGACGTCTTTCAGAAGCACGAAAATGAAAATGACCGCGATGTAGAAGGCGTATCGGTGCACGTTCTGCAGAACCAGCGGAAACTTCTTCTCGCCACGGTAAGTCTTACGAGGTTCACCGACAGCGCAGTTGGAGGGGTCAGCCCAGAAGGCTTTGTAATACGCGCCGCGATAGTAGTAGCAGGTGAAGCGGAAGAGGCCGGGAAACGGCAGAATGAGCAAGGCCGCGGAGAACGGAATGAAACCGGGCCACGGAAACCACGAAGGCAGACTTTGCCCAAAGACGGCCTGAGCCGATCCAAAAAGCTCCGGCGAATAGAACGGAGACAGATAGGGCCCGAAACGATAATTACTCCCCTGGAAGGCCGCCCAGGTGGAGTAAACAATGAAGGTGGAAAGGCCGAGAAATACAACCAGCGGCTGGATCCACCACGTGTCCGTGCGCGAGGTCTCGCCAAACCGCCCCCGGACGAGCGGAACGTCAATTTGTGGCATAGAAAAAACAGTGTATCGAACGCCCTGGGCTGGAGGCCAAAAGGAGGTTACAGGCTTGTCAAGCCTGCCGCCTGAGTACGCGCGGCGGTGGAGAGGCAGAGGGTGGCAATCTGGTGGGCGATTTCGGTGTATCCATCGAGATCCATTGGCTTAGAAAGAAACAGATCGGGCGGAGCTCCGGTGGCAGTCAGGGTTTCCCGGGCTTTTTTTTCGGCAAAGATAACGACGGGGATCGCGGCCAGCGCAGGATTGGCGGTGAGGGTGCGAAATACTTCAGCGCCGCCTATACGGGGCAGACCGAGGTCGAGCACGATGACGCGGGGAAGATGGACTGCGGAACTGAGGTATGCGAGGGCTTCTTCACCATCGGGGCACGAAATTACCTTCCAACCCTCATCGCGTTTGCGCAGAGCATTGGTGAGAAGGAAAACTTCTCCGGGATTGTCTTCGACGTAGAGAATGTCCACTTGCATATTTGTCGCCGCTTCCGAACAAAGCCGTTGAGATTTAAAACTGGCGGGTGTGGACAGCGATCACTGCCTCCAGAACCCCAATCATACTGGTTCCCGCGGCCGTTCCGCCGCACCTCTGGTAACGAAAAGTACGAAGCTGGTGACGAAAAGTACGAAGCGCAGTGACACATGCGTCACCCAGGTTCCCCCTACGGGCCGGATGAAGCCGGCGCGGCAACCCAAACGCTTTCGGGAACCATCAATTCAAGGCGAGGATAGTCGGCCGATGCAGGATCGATGTAGATCGGTCGAAGGCCTTCGAGTCCGGCCGGCATCCGCAACGTGACTCGATATTGATGGGCCAGGTGCTCGGAGATGTCGGAGAGAAATGGTTCAATCGATTCCACCGGATTGTGGGTCAGGAAGTAAGCCTCTCCACCAGTTTCGTAACAGACATGCGCGAGGTTGACGACGCCGGAATCCACCTTTGACCATTTCTGCGACAGGTAATCCGCGACGGGATTGTAAAGCGCATAGATGACTACCCCGGCGCGTTGAGCGTCGTGAATCGCAGTCTCGGCATTGATGCAAAGAGCGCCTTCGTTAATAGAGTCATCAATCCCGGTGCTCACGAGAATGATTTCGCGGCGAGCATATTCAGAAGCGGCGGCGGGCCATTGCCGGATCAGATCCGAGACGGCGCAGTAAGGGTTCGCGCTCTTACTCCCGACCGGCGCACGAAGAGCGTGAGTGGCCTTCGCGCGATCCGTCGTAGGTGTCTGGACAATCTGCAATGCGCCTTCATGAATGTAGGCGACGCCGACAGCAACTTGAGCGGGCCGCGCCGCGATGAACTTGCGCAGCTCAGCCAGTTTCGAAGAGAAATTGTAATTGGCAACGTCATCCATCACAACGTAGAGTTCGAGACCGCTTTGTGCATTCTGCAGCGGAGTGAAGCTGGTGATGGTTCCACTCATGATGGAGACGTCGGCTGCTTTGAGAGCAGGCGGATTGTGACTTACGTGATCGGCGGCAGTCAGGATCATCTGAACTTCCACGCCACCGGCGACCGTACCCGGCAACCCTGACTGAGCGAAGAGGAACGGAGTGGTGAGCGTCCCTGTCAACGCCAACGCGGCAATTGACATTCGAATCTTCATAAAGCCCTCCCGAAAATTCCGGCTATCGACAAACCAGAGTGCAAGCGGCACACCACCGGGCCGGCGCGGGATTTATGGGCAATTCCGCGGTAGTTGATGGAATAGCCGGAAAATGGTGGGAATGAACTGCGGTAAAAGGCGCAGCGTTTTGGGCCAGCGGGCGCACGCGAAAACGGCACCACAGCCCGAAGTTCAGCAGAAGCGTACTCATGCGGTCGGGGAATTTCCCCAACCCAAAGATCTGGGCGCGAAAACCGAAGCTGCGAATTCTAAACCCCGATAGCCAGGTCAGGCGCGCGCAACTCAGGCGCCCGCAACCTAAGCGATAGACGCGTCGATCTTCTCTACGTCGAGGCCCAGGTCGATCAGCGCCTTCGCGGCTTTCTTTGCGTCGAACTTGCCATCGCGCGCCAGTCGCGAAAGAGCCGCGCCGGCAATCGAAGCCGCGTTCACTTCGAAGTGCGCCCTCAGATGCTCGCGATTATCGCTGCGTCCGAATCCGTCGGTGCCCAGTGAAAGGTATCGTCCGGGCAGCCACGGGGCTATCTGATCCTGCACGATTTTCATCATGTCTGAAGCAGCGATGATCGGTCCCGCAGTGGGTTCCAGCACCGCTTGCACATAAGGCTTCTTCGCCGGTTCCGTGGGATGCAACCGGTTCCAGCGTTCTTTGCGCAAAGCCTCGCGCCGCAGTTCGTTGTAACTGGTAGCGCTCCAGACATCGGCCGCTACGTTGTATTTCTCGGCCAGTATCTGCTGGGCTTTCAAAGCCTCAGTCAGAATAGAACCGCTGCCGAGCAACTGAACCTGACCCTTCGGCTTCGTCAGGGACGACTTCCGGAACAGGTACAAACCCTTGAGGATTCCCTCTTCCGAGCCCTCCGGCATGGCTTCCTGCGGGTAAGCTTCGTTGTAAAGCGTGATGTAGTAAAAGAGATCTTCGCGATTCTCATACATACGGCGAATGCCTTCACGCACGATCACCGCAATCTCAAACGCGTAACACGGATCATAGGCAGCCAGCGTAGGAACGGTGCTGGCCAGCAGGATCGAGTGGCCGTCCTGATGCTGCAAGCCCTCACCGGAAAGCGTCGTACGCCCGGCGGTACCGCCCATCAGGAAGCCCTTGCCGCGTGAATCGGCGAATGCCCAGATCTGGTCGCCCACGCGCTGGAATCCGAACATCGAGTAGTAAATGAAGAACGGAATGCAATCGACGCCGTAGTTCGAATAAGCCGTTCCGGCAGCCGTGAACTCGGCCATCGAGCCTGCTTCCGTAATACCTTCTTCGAGGATCTGCCCGTCTTTTGCTTCCTTGTAATACAGCAGAATATCGGAATCATGCGGCTTGTAAAGCTGGCCGCCCGAGGCGTAAATTCCGTAATTGCGGAACATCGCTTCCATACCGAAGGTGCGCGCTTCGTCCGGAATGATCGGGACAATTCGCTTGCCGATCTCGCTCTTCATCAGCCTCGACAAGAGCTTCACGAACGCCATCGTACTGGAAGGATGCGGCTCTTTGGAGCCTGGACGGAACTCATCGATAATTTCGGGGCCCGGAGCTTTGAACTGCGCGGTCGTAGGCTTGCGGATCGGAAGATAGCCACCCAGAACCCGGCGCCGCTCATGCATGTACGCCATTTCCGGACTGGAATCCGGCGGACGGTAAAGCGCTCCATCCCTTGCTGCATCGTCCGGTATCGGAATTTCGAAACGCGAACGAAAATGTTCGATGGCTTTTTCCGTCAATTTTTTCTGCTGATGGGTGTAGTTGCGGCCTTCACCGGAATCACCCAGACCGTAACCCTTCACAGTCTTCGCCAGCACGACCGTGGGACCGCCTTTGTGCTCCACCGCCGCTTTATAGGCGTTGTAAACCTTGTGAGCATCGTGACCGCCGCGGTGCAGGCTGCCAATCTGCTCGTCGGTCATGTCTTCGACGAGTTTGGCTGTTTCCGGATAGCGGCCGAAGAATTCCTGACGTGTGTAGGCCCCGCCTTTAGCTTTGAATGCCTGGTACTCGCCGTCAACACACTCATTCATGAGTTGAATCAGCTTGCCGGACTTATCCTTCGCGAGAAGAAGATCCCAGTCGCCGCCCCAGATGCACTTGATCACATTCCAGCCGGCGCCCCGGAACAAACTCTCCATCTCGGAGATGATTTTTCCGTTGCCGCGGACCGGTCCATCCAGCCTCTGCAGATTGCAATTGATGACGAAGACCAGGTTATCGAGTTTTTCGCGGGTAGCGACTCCAATGGCCCCTGTCGATTCCACTTCATCCATCTCACCGTCGCCGAGGAAGGCCCAGACCTTGCGCGGCGTCGCCGGAATCATGCCACGGTTCTCGAGGTAACGCATGAACCGTGCCTGATAGATCGAGTTGATCGGGCCGAGTCCCATCGAGACCGTGGGAAACTGCCAGAAGTCTTTCATCAACCACGGGTGTGGATAAGAGGAAAGGCCGGGGGTATCGCGCAACTCATGGCGGAAATTGTTGAGCTGATCTTCTGTCAGGCGGCCTTCGAGGAAGGCACGGGCGTAGATGCCCGGCGAAGCGTGGCCCTGAAAGTAAATCAGGTCGCCCGGCTGGTCGCCGTAGCTGCCGTGAAAGAAGTGATTGAACCCGACTTCCACCAGCGTCGCCAGCGATGCGTAAGTCGAAATGTGTCCACCGATACCGTCGTCGTACTTGTTCTGGTGCGACACCATGGCCATCGCGTTCCATCGCGTCAGGCTCTTGATGCGCCTCTCGAGCGCGCGGTCCCCGGGATAAGGAACCTCGTCCTCGGGCCGCAGAGTATTGACGTAATCCGTGGTTGTGCGAATCGGCAGTTCAACGCCGCTTAAGCGCGCGCGTTCCGTGAGCTTGTCAAGGAGGAAAGAGACCCGGTCGAGTCCTGCTTCCTCCACGATCTGATCGAATGCCTCGAGCCATTCCGCGGTTTCGCGGGGATCGAGGTCGACCTTCCGTTCGGTTATTTGCTGGTGCATGGTGAGCAGACCCATTATAGCGATGGGTCAAATTGGGCGAGGACAAAATGGACCGCCTGCCCGGCAGCGACCCGGAGGACCGCGATCCGGAGGAGATCCGTAGGAGTGGTTCTGTGAGCAGCGGCACTCGTTCTGCCGCCGCTCAGAGAAGAGATGATTGAGGACTAGTTTTTCGCGTCGATGATAAACGTCGGCGCAATTCCGGCAGCGACCGAATAGCTTCGGGGACCGGACGACGAAACGTAGCTGGAGCAACCCGCGACTTTACCGAGGAAAGCCTGGGGCTGCACATCCACCTGCATTTCCTTGAACTCCAGGTGCCCGAAGTTCATGAGCGGAAATACTGTTCGAGCCGGCTTAACGTGTTCCTGCACTACATAGGGTGACCGCTGGGCTTCCCGAAGTGCACGCGACCACGCACCTTCGTCGTGTTCATAGCCGATATAGCTGTGGAGGTCGCTGTAATCGTCATTCGGGCGGAGAATTAATTTGTCCCGGTTCTGACGAATGTACTCGACCAGATCCGGAATCACTGCTTCATCGCGTCCCATCGTACTGCCAGCCTTGACCACACGAGTCCAGGGTAGATGTTCGCGAATTGCCTTCCGCTCATGCAGGGGGAACTTAGCCGTCAGCGTTTCATCGGTCAACAAAGCGAACATCGCCTTCTTGTGCGAAAGCTCGGAACGGAAGCTGTTCACGATGCAAACCTTGTGATCGCGATACGCCTGCACCAATGGGTGACTGAGCGTAAACCGCATCAGGAATTCCTGAGCGCTGATACGACGGTAGATCAGATCGATATCGAACGTTCCGGAGCGCAGCACGCCGTTGCGATACTCCAGATGTTCCGGCGATACAATCTCCGTCTCATAACCTTCCGCGCGGAAATAATCGCGATAGATTTCATACTCACTGCGACCCGTGGGATCGCGAAATTCGAGGATGGCGATATTAGGCTTTTTGGCGCCGCCGTATACTTTGTAAGCCTTCAGCAGTGCACTCAGGAAAGGCTTCTTGCCGCCGATCCGCGTGAGGTTGTAGCGGCGACGGAATTCTTTTACCGGAGGCGCATCGTAGAACAGATCGGACAAGCCTTCCGACCATGCCGCGCCCGTAAGAGCGTCGGCGTTATACTCAAGGACATGCAGGGACCCGTTTTCGATCTGGAGATCGAGCTGCGCGGAGACCTCCGACATTTCGTAGCCGGGGTCGATCGATGCGAGCATCTTCTCCGCTGGGAAAAGTTGCATGCGGGAAAGTAACTGTGGGGATGCCAGCGCCAGGCGCAGCATCCGGTCGACAGCAGAAATGAGCGCTTCGCCGGTTTTGACCAGATTGTCGTACTGCTTCTGGGTGACAAAATTCGGTCGCAAAAATGGACAGAGAAGTCTCCCTCCAGCCGAAAGCTGGCGGGCTTCCATCTGCTCCTGAAGGTTCTTCACCCACCGCAAGTCACGGTAGGGCTCAGATTCGAGGATCCGGTGGTACCGGGATATCGCCTCGTCTAGTTGAGTCATGTAATACTTGTGTCCGTCTCTGATCAGCAGTATGACACAGGAGATTCCCCCCTGTCCCTGTCCAATCCCTCATTTTCCCTGTAAATCTTTGAAATTACGGGAAATTCTCACCGTGCTAAATCGTCCCGTGTGTAGCAATTCAGCCACACCAGAAACATTGCTTCCTGTGCTTTGGATGCAACAGATTGCCTTGACGTTGCGAGTGAAAAAAAACGACGGTTCGCTACAATCAAAGCTTCCGGTCAAAATGAAATCGCAGATTCCCTCATGACGCAGAAGCACGCCACCGTGGTAGGGTTATACCCCGGGTCATTTGACCCCATCACCAGCGGTCACCTCGATGTGATCGGCCGCGGTTCCCGGCTCTGCGATCGCCTGATCGTATCCATCCTGAAGAACGAGGCGAAATCGCCCCTCTTCTCCGTCGAGGAACGCATCGAAATGATGGGTGAGGTGCTCTCCACATTCGATAACGTCGAGGTCGATTGTTTCGACGGCCTTCTCGTCGACTATGCGAAGAGCAAGGGCGCACGCATGATTTTCCGCGGCATCCGTGCCGTCTCCGACTACGAATACGAGTTGCAGATGGCCCTGATGAACCGCCGCCTCGCGCCCGAAATCGAAACCATCTTCCTGCTGGCCGGCGAGCAGTATTCCTTCATCAGTTCCAAACTCGTGAAGGAAGTGATCCGGTTAGGTGGAAACATCGCCGGACTGGTACCGCCCACCGTCGAGCAACGTCTGCGCGAACGGCTCAGGCGCGCCCGCACCGCCTCGAAAAACAAGTGATCGAAACCAAGATGACACCAACTCTGACCAAACAAACTATCGCCGATCGCATCTCTTCCATCAGCGTCTCTTCCACCATGAAAGTCATGGCGGACGCGGACAAGTTGCGCCGCGAAGGCGTCGATGTAGTCGACTTCAGCGCGGGAGAGCCGGATTTCCCCACCCCGGACAACATCAAGCAGGCCGGCATTCGAGCCATCAACGAGAACTTCACGAAATACACGCCCGCCGGCGGCACCGCCGAAATCAAGCAGGCTGTCATCGCTCGCCACAAAGCCGAATTCGGCACGGATTACAAAGCATCGGAATGTCTCATCACGGTTGGCGGTAAGCATGTCCTGTTCAACTACACCCAGGCCCTGGTCAATCCCGGCGACGAAGTCATCATCCCGGTTCCCTACTGGGTTACCTACAAAGACATCGTGAATTACGCCAGCGGCAAATGCGTCTTCGTGCCGACTGACGAAAAAGAGGGCTTCCGCCTCACTGCCGCGATGATCGAGAAGTACATCACGCCGCGCACCCGCCTGGTCATCATCAACTCGCCGAGCAATCCTTCCGGCTCGGTCCTCGAAGACGCCGAATTCGAAAAGCTCTATCACCTGACGGCTCCCAGGGGAATTTATCTGTTGACGGACGAGTGCTACTCGCACTTCCTCTATGACAGTAAGCCTTACTCCGTAGCCTCCATCGCGGGTTCGAAACCAACTGTGCTGGTAGCCGGCACAGTATCGAAAACATATGCCATGACGGGCTGGCGCATTGGCTATGGGCTGGCGCCCGAAGCCGTAATCGGCGCCATGACCAAGCTGCAGAGCCATTCCACCTCGAACCCAACTTCCATCGCGCAACGGGCGGCCATCGAAGCCCTGAGCGGTCCGCAGGATTCAATTCCTGGAATGCTCGCCGAGTATCGTCGCCGCCGCGATTTCGTCGTTCCCCGGCTACGCCAGATTCCCGGTGTCGAATGCTCTCTGCCTGCGGGAGCTTTCTATGCTTATCCCAACGTGCGCGCCGCATTGACTAAAGGTGGAATCAAAACTCCGCTCGAATTTGCGGATCGCCTGCTGAAGGAAGCCCACGTAGCCGTCGTCCCAGGCGAGGCTTTCGGCACCGACGATCACGTCCGTATTTCCTATGCGACTTCGATGCAGGAACTCGAACGCGGCCTCGATCGCATTCAAAAGTTTGTGGAAAGCCTCGGGAACTCCGCGGAGAAACTCGGGTGAAGAAAACGGTTCGGCTGCCCCGGACCCCATATGAGAAGATCTGGGGCTCTCCTCTTACTGAGCCGTGGTACCCGAATGCCGAAGCGGCCAAGATAGGAGAAATCTGGTTCACCGCCTCGGAATCGGTGCCGATCCTGGTAAAATTCCTGTTCACCTCGGATAACCTTTCCATCCAGGTTCACCCCGGCGGCGCCACGGGCAAGACCGAAATGTGGCACATTCTGCGAGCCGGACCCGGCGCCAAAATCGGTTTGGGTCTGAAGCGCAGCGTGTCTCCCGCTGAATTGCGCAAGGCAGCGCTCACGGGAGAAATCGTAGATCTGCTGAACTGGATTCCCGTTAAGCCGGGCGAAACCTACTTCACTCCCGCAGGCACCGTTCACGCCCTCGGTGGAGACATCGCACTCTGTGAAATTCAGCAGAGATCCGATATCACTTACCGGCTGTATGACTGGGGCCGCACGGGACGCGAACTGCACCTCGATCAGGGAATCGCGGTCTCATTTCCTGAGCCGGCAACCGGCGCGGTAGCGCCCCGGCGTCTCGAATCTCATCGGCATTCGTTAGTCGAGTGCGAATACTTCAATACGGAGCACCTGTTAGTCAGAGGAAGCGTTGTCTTCCCCGCACAACCGGGGAGATCGCTCGCTGTGGTTCTCACGGGAAGCGGTCTCATCGATGGGCAGGAATTCACGGCCGGTGAAACGTGGGAGATTGAACCCGACGGTCCCATTGAAATCAGCAGCGACGACGCGGCCTTCCTTATTACCGCAGTGCCCGCCTGATTACTTCATTACAGGCACGATAATCGTGCCTGAGTCTTCTTCCCGATTCGCCCCGAGCGCCGTCACGGTATAAGTAGTCGTCTTCTTCGGACGGTCCGTAAGACAGGTATTGTCAGTCGAGAGCTTACCGGGATGAACCCTGATTGACTTGAACCCGGTGGCCTGAAAGCACACACGTACCTGTTGGCCGCGCTTGACTTGTTTCGGCGTGGCGGTCAGGTCAGCTACTTTCGGCGCCGCCGGACCCACCTTCACCAGAACAGTTTTCGTTGCTTTCGTGCCGTCGTCTCCCACGGCGGTCAGCGTATATGACGTATCGATTTTCGGCCGTATTTCGAAACACCGCCCTTCTTCGGGCATAAGGTCTTCAACAGGCGGCTCGAGGTCAAGCTTAGACGCATTCACCACGCCATAACAAAGCTGCCCCGTCATACCGGAAGGAATCAGTGTGGGCTGAGCTTCAAAGCGAGTGATCTTCGCTGTCTGATTGGCTCGGGTGCCGCAGGCCATCGACGCAATCGCCATCAGTCCCATCGCAAACCATTTCATACGAGTTCGTAACCGGTTTCCGATATCCCCGCTGAAACCACTTCCGTCGTGCAGCCGTGCATCGCAAACACATTGCGTACCAGTTCACAGACATCTTCCGAACCACGTTCGTGAAACACGAGAACCGCTGGACCCGCTCCACTCAGCGCGCATCCCAGCAAACCCGGCTTGCGCATGCGCAGAATTTCCGTGAGCCCCGGCACTAACTGAGCGCGATACGGCTGGTGAATCCGGTCATCGAGAACTGCTGGAAAAACCGAAGCATCGCCCTTCGCGAGAGCGGCAATCAGCAGCGATGCCCGCTGAATGTTGAAAACCACATCCGGCAGCGAGTAACAATCGGGCAGCACGGCGCGAGCCTCACGCGTTGGCACCGCATAGTTGGGGACAACCACCGATAAACTGAACTGCTTTGGCATTTCAAGACGAATCGCGCGCGTGTTCCCACCGGGATCGACCGCAGTCGCTACAATCGAACCGAGCACGCAAGCGGCCACATTATCGGGATGCCCTTCAAGCCGCGCTGCCTCGTCCAGAATACGGCCGGGCTTCCAGTTCAGATTCAGCAACTGCGCGGCGATGACTACGCCCGCCGTCAAGGCCGCGGCGCTCGACCCCAGTCCTTTGCCCAGCGGAATATCATTGCAGATTTCGAGGTCGATCGGAGGCAGCGGCAATCTCATTCGAGCCGCCACAGCCAGAGCGGTCTGCCAGATCAGATTCGCGTCGGTTGCCGGAATCAGATGGGCATCGCGGCCTGTCACTCGGATAGAAAGTGTCTGCGATTGTCGAAACCGGCACTCCAGGTAAACTTTAAGAGCGACTCCCAGAGCATCGAAGCCGGGACCGAGGTTGGCACTGGACGCCGGTACGCGGAGAGTAAATGCTTGATTCAATGTGCCATTATCCACTATGCCGTACCATCGAATGAAATGCCGTTGAGACGGTACCTCTGCTCCGATCTTGTGACCCTCCGTTCACCGGCCGGTGACGTTACGGTCAATCTCGAAGAGATCTGGGAAACCGGAGCCGTTATCGAGTGCGAACAGGAACCTCCTACCGGCCTGCCTGTCCAGATTCGGACGGATCAGGTACGGCTGTCGGGGTCCGTTTGCCGCACTGAATCGCACGAGTTCGGCTGGCGCGCGGAGATTACTTTTTCTCCAATGACCCCGTGGAGAATTGAGGCTTTCCGGCCCGCGCACTTGCTCGATATCGCCGAGACAGGATAGCTCCTCAGCGACTTTCAGCCAATCTCTAAGATCTCTTTTTCCTTGATCTTCGCGTTCTGATCCAGCTTCTGAATATAGGAATCTGTCAGCTTCTGCATTTCTTCGTGAGCCCGGCGATCTTCGTCTTCGTTGATCTTTTTGTCTTTCGCCAGCCGCTTCACGTGCTCGTTCGAATCCCGGCGAATATTGCGCAGCGCGATCCGATGATCCTCCGCTACTCCGTGCAACTTTTTCACCAGCTCTTTGCGCCGCTCTTCGGTGAGTGACGGCACTGGAATGCGAATAATCTTCCCGTCATTGGCGGGATTGACGCCCAACTCGGCCGTTCGAATCGCTTTCTCGATGGAAGCGATCTGCGACACGTCCCAGGGCTGCACGGTAATTAACCCCGGCTCCGGAACATGCAGATTAGCTAACTGATTCACCGGCGTCGGAGTACCGTAATAATCTACGCGTACGTTGTCGAGGAGGTGAACATTGGCGCGACCGGTTCGAATGGTCGTCATACCGTGTTGAAGGTCCGTCAGGGCCTTATCCATGCGCTGTCGGGCGCTCGCTTCGATCTCGCTTACTGTGCCGAGTGTGTGGCCGGCAGGCGCCGGCGCGGGTTCATTTTTCATTTTCTTTGCCAGTGTCGATAATAATTCAGCTGATGATAGTGCCGACGTCCTCGCCCGACGCCATTCGCATTATATTGCCTTGTGTGTTGAGGTTGAAAACCAGAATCGGCAGGCGATTGTCCCGGCACATGGCAATCGAAGTCGCATCCATCACGCCCAGCGACCGCGTCAGAACTTCCGTGTAGCCGATCTGCCGGTACATCACGGCATCGTCGTGCTTCATCGGGTCTTTATCGTAAACGCCATCCACTTTCGTAGCTTTGGCGATCACCTGAGCCTTGATTTCAAGAGCCCGCAGCGTCGCCGCCGTGTCCGTGGAGAAGTAGGGGTTCGACGTGCCCGCCGCGAAAATCACAATGCGGCCCTTTTCCAGATGCCGAATGGCCCTGCGCCGGATATAGGGCTCGGCCACCTGGTGCATTTCAATGGCGCTCATCACCCGCGTGTGCTGCCCCATCTGCTCCAGAGCATCGGACAGCGCCAATGAGTTGATCACCGTCGCCAGCATTCCCATATGGTCGCCGGTGACCCGATCCATCTTTTGGGCTGCCAGGGCTATGCCGCGAAATATATTTCCGCCGCCCACCACCACGCCCACCTCGACACCTTTTTTGGAAATATCAGCCACTTCGGTAGCGAGACCAATGACTCGCTCCGGATCGATACCGAAGGACGCCGGACCCGCCATCGCTTCGCCGCTCAGCTTAAGAAGTATTCGGTCGTATCTTGCCATAGCGCTCCTGGCTTTATCGGCACGTACTTGAAATCCCGACCTACCCTGGGCTTGTTTCCCTACGCCTGAGAGTCGCCGACTTTAAATCGGGCGAACCGCGAAACCGAGATATTTTCACCCAGCTTGGCGATCTTCGTCTTGATCAGCTGATCGATGCTCACCGTGTTCTCTTTGATGAAAGGCTGCTCATAGAGGCAAACTTCCTCGTAGTATTTGGCCAGGCGGCCTTCCACGATTTTGTCCACCATCTTCTCCGGCTTGCCTTCATTCAGGGCACGCGCGCGCTGAATGTCCTTTTCCCGATCCATGGCTTCGGGAGTAACATCTTCCTTGCGGACAAACTGCGGATCGGCGGCGGCGATATGCATCGCAATGTCGCGTACCAGTTCCTGAAAGTCGTCCGTGCGCGCCACGAAGTCGGATTCGCAATTCACCTCCACCAGCACGCCAAGCTGTGCGCCGGCATGGATATAGGAACCAACCACACCCTGTTTCGTCGTGCGCGAAGACTTCTTGCCGGCGGAGGCAATACCGCGCTTACGCAGTACCACTTCTGCTTCTGAAAGATCTCCGTTCGCTTCCGTGAGAGCGCTCTTGCACTCCATCATTCCCGCTCCCGTACGTTCGCGGAGCTGCTTTACTAATGTTGCGCTGATTTCGGCCATATTTTGTTCTTCAGACGCACCGCTCCTGTTCCACTGGAGAAAAGAAACGGTGCGATTATTTACGGTTTCCTAAATCTGGTTCGCTTCAACAGCGGCGGGCTCGCTCGTTTCCGAAGCGGGTCCTTTACGTCCAGCGGGGGTATCTTCGAGCATCAGACTTTCCTGCATAATCTGCTCGGCATACTTCGGATCCACGTACTGCGAATATTCGGTCAGGTCTTCCACCGTTGAAGCTTCCGCTCCCTCGGCATTATCCGATTCCGCGGCCTGAACCTTTTCCGACGTGAAGTCGTGCTCGCTGGCCAGCGCGCGTCCTTCGACAACCGCATCGGCAATCTTGCTGGTAAACAGCCGGATCGCACGCAACGCATCGTCGTTGCCGGGGATTACCCAGTCCACTTCATCGGGATCGCAATTGGTGTCGACGATCGCAACCACGGGAATTCCCAGGCGGCGAGCTTCTTTCACGGCAATCGCTTCTTTGTTGGAATCGATTACGAAGACAACATCGGGCAACCCCGGCATGTCCTTGATTCCCGCCAGATTCTGATCGAGGTGTTTACGATCGCGCTCAAGACGTACGATTTCCTTCTTGGGACGTCCACCCCAGGCGCCTTCTGACGACATCTGCTCCAGTTCTTTCAGCCGTTTGATCGACTTCTGAACCGTCGCCATGTTGGTCAGCAGACCGCCCAGCCAGCGTTGATTGACGTAAAACATCTGGCAACGAGTGGCTTCTTCCGCAATTGCTTCCTGTGCCTGGCGCTTGGTGCCGACGAACAAAACCGTCTTGCCCTGCGCGGCCATTTCGACTACATAACGGGCTGCGTCTTTGAAGAGTTTCAGCGTCTTCTGCAGGTCGATGATGTAGATACCGTTGCGTTCGCCAAAAATGTATTCTTTCATTTTTGGATTCCAGCGCTTGGTCTGGTGCCCGAAGTGAACGCCCGCTTCGAGCAATTCTTTCATTGAAATTGCCGGCAAACTAGCTCCTTATAACAGCTCCGCATGCGTGGCGTGCGATCCAAAGCGAGATTTGCACGTCAACGGAACGGAACCGGTCTCTGTGTAACCACCTCGAAACGGACTCGCTCCGCCTGAGGCTTTCCATGCTGCTACCGCCGGCAGGGCTCGTCGCCCGTCCGGCACAAAAAGTCGGGGCGCAAGACAAAAGCCCGCGCCCCGCCCACACATCCAGACTTCCTAGCGCTTGGAGAATTGGAAACGCTTGCGCGCGCCCTTTTGTCCGTACTTCTTACGCTCATGCTCGCGCGGATCACGCGTCAGGAAACCCGCGCTCTTCAGCGCTCCCCGCAGCTCGGCGTTAAACTCCACCAGCGCGCGCGCGATACCCATACGAATGGCTCCCGCCTGCCCACTGATTCCTCCGCCATCGGCGAGGATGAGGAGGTCGAAACGGTCCGTCATCTCCACCGTCTGCAGCGGCTGCCTGACAGGCATGCGCCCCGCTTCAGTCGGGAAATAGTTCTCGAATGCACGACCGTTAATCGTGATCTTGCCGGAACCGGGGCGCAGGAATACACGCGCCACACTGCGCTTGCGACGACCCGTTCCGAGATACTGCTCAATCTTTTTTAACGCCAAACCTGAACCTTCCTTGATCCTTAAACTTTAGACCGCCAAGCCTTGATCCTGAAACTTAAACCGACAGCGCCTGAGGCTTCTGTGCCACATGCGGATGCTTGTCGCCCGCGTAGACCTTCAGCTTGCGATACATCTGCTTGCCGAGCTTCGTCTTCGGAAGCATCCCTGAGATCGCCTCTTCCACCATGCGGGCCGGACGAGTAGCGCGAACTTTGCGAGCGCCCGTCTCCACCAGTCCGCCGGGATACCCAGTGAACCGCCGGTAGATCTTCTGATCGTCTTTCTTGCCTGTCAGCTTTACTTTCTCGGCATTGATGACCACTACGTGATCGCCTGTATCGAGGAAAGGCGTCCAGATGGTTTTATGCTTGCCCATCAGCAGGCGCGCCGCCTGCGTGGCCAGCTTGCCGAGGACTACGTCATTCGCATCAATGACGTGCCATTTTCTTTCAATCCCTAACTTTGAGGGGAATACCGTACTCATGAACACACGACTCCGTAAGATTACGAGATACCTCAAATCAGGCTAGCGCACTCAACGCGCCAATGTCAATGGAGTGAATTCCAACTCCTTATGGGACATGCCTTTGCACTTTAATTCGACGCCGGATTCTTGACCGGCAGAATGGTCTGGTTACTGCTCGTCCCATTTTGCGAGATCACCAACTGGTAATTGCCGTCGGGCAGT
>Ga0302320_10002355_pt1 | contig 44565 bp, 39 predicted proteins | sample Bog_T0_3_FD_202130 | JGI IMG/M metagenome (GOLD analysis project Ga0302320, IMG submission 202130) | Peat permafrost microbial communities from Stordalen Mire near Abisko, Sweden - Bog_T0_3 | ecosystem: Environmental > Terrestrial > Soil > Wetlands > Peat | place: Sweden: Abisko, Stordalen Mire...
GGCGCGCTCGGTCGGCAACCCATCCGACACACGCGCTAACATGGCCTAAATCGCAAAACGAAAGGAGACCTCCCGCTTCGCTAACCCTTCGCTTCCTTCAGGCTCATCCTTCAATTGGAAAAGACTGACCCCAAGGAGATTTCATCATGAGCGAGAACCAGGCGATTACCGCACGCAAGCAGGGACGGCGTGAGTTTCTCAAGGCGGGGGGAGCGGTGACGGCAGCCCTGCTGGCCCCGTCGGCAAGGGCGGACACACCCAAAACAATGCCCGGCCTGCCCCACAATCCTGTCACGATGACAGCGATGCCGATACGCAACCTGGGCAAGACCGGTTACAAGGTCGGCATCTTCTCTTTGGGCGGACAAGCTGCGCTGGAGCACCCCAACAACTTCGACCTGGCCGTGCCGATCATCGAGCGCGCTCTCGACCTGGGCGTCAATTACATTGACACCTCGTCCATCTACGGCGGCCCCGATCGCTGGAGCGAGCAGTATGTCGGCAAGGTGATGGCGCGCCGTCGCAACGAAGCGTTCATTGCCACCAAAACCAAGGAGCGCACCCGCGACGGCTCGATGCGAATGATCGAGAAGTCTCTCGAGCTGCTCAAGACCGATCACGTGGACCTGTGGCAGTTGCACGACATCGGCACAATCTTTGATGTGGACTCAGTCTTTGCCAAGGGCGGCGCCATGGAAGCTCTCATGGAAATGAAAGAGCAGAAGGTCGTCCGCTTTCTCGGCCTCACCGGCCATTACCGCCCCGACGCTCTCATGGAGGGCATCAAGCGCTATCCCTTCGATGCGGTCCTGATGGCCATGAGCGCCGCCGACCCGCACCACTTCAGCTTCAATGAAGCGCTGCTGCCCTTGGCTGTCGAAAAGCAGATGGGCATCATCGGCATGAAGATTCCCGGCCGCGGACGTCTCCTCTCCAACTGGACACCGCAACCCCTTGAAGTACAAAAGAAAATGTGGGAAGGCATGGTGCCTGCGCCCACTCCAGGTACGCTCACCATCCGCGAGGCGATCTACTACACGCTGTCTCGCCCGGTGAGCACCATCATCATTGGCTGCGACTCGGTGGCGCAGTTGGAAGAGAATGTGCGACTAGCGCGCGAGTTTACGCCGCTCAGCGACAGCCAGCAGGCGCAGCTCGTGGCGCGCGCCGAGCCGGTCTCGAAACCGTCGTTGTTCTTCCGCTTCTATGACCGCCCCTAGCGCCTGGCACCTGCGGTGCGGCCAACCGCCGCTGCGCGGCATGGCGGGGAGTTGACGCTTGTGGCCTTGCTTCCCTTGCGCCAGCAAAAAGGCGCAAGGGTGAGTTGCCGATGAATTTGATCTCTAACTTCTTCGCTTGCGCAGAACCCAGGTCGTCATGCAGCGATAATCCTGCACGATGGTTGTCTTGATCGGATCCACGAGGACCGCATTCATCTCCTCGGCCAACTGCTCGAGCATCTCCTCATCCACCAGGTACCACTTCGAGCCGTCGCCAACCACAAAGATGTTGTCTCCGGCGCGCTCGAAGTCCATGCCAATTCTAGATCCCATCCGGCAGAAGAGCATGCCGCCCGGCTTCAGTACCCGCCACAACTCTGCCAGCATCGCACGAAACTGCTTTTCATCACGCGCAAAATGCAGCACCGCGGAGCAGATCACAACATCCGCAAGCTCATCGGGAAACGGCATCTGCTCGATGGATCCGACTTGAAAGTTCTCTGCCGGCAAACCGGTCCCAACCGATGCGGAAAGTTGCCGGACGTGCTCAATGCCGGCGGCATCCTGGTCCAGCGCAAATACCTCGCACCCTTCGCGCAGCAGATGCAGAAGGTTGCGGCCGTAGCCGCATCCGGCTTCGAGCACTCGCATGCCGGGCGCAATGTTCCCGCGCAGGATCTGGTCAAAGACGTAAATGTCGATCTGCCCGAACTGCTCCTGAACGCTCAGCGTCACTTCGCCCCCATCCAGCCTTCCATAGGTTCCTTTGCCACCAGGCCCGCTAGCGCAAGAGTAGCCGGGAAGCACGGCTGTTCTGCGTCACCTGTGCAGTCTCAGGCTTCGACATTCAGATACAAGCGATAGTGCTCATCCTGAATGGCAGTGAACGGGCGCAAGGTGAGCGCGCCCGCAGCGGTCTTCACCTCCCAATCGGACGAGCCCGCAGCGAGTTGGCTGGCAGCAAGAAGCTGCTTGCGGCCAATCGAAGCTGGAACTGCGCCGGCGCTGAACAGAGCCAGTGGGCCATGGACGGGCGCCATCAAATTGGGGTGTTGCGGATCGACTGCCTCCAGCACCGTTGGCATGTCAAACTCTACCTCGATGCGATCGCCGCTCTTCCAGGTTCGCTCGAGGCGGGCGAACTGCCCTGGCGTGGGGCTGGTGAGAGCGCGTTTGCCATTCACTGCAACCGTCGTCCCCGCGCCAGCCCAGGCAGGAATACGGAGGAAGAGCGGAAACGCGGCAGGCTTATCGGTTGTGACATCAATCTGTGTTATCGGGTGAAGCGGGTAGTTGGTGAGCTGCGTCAATGCGATGCGATCGCCGGCCCGCATCCAGGTCACGCGCGAAGACACATATAAGTTCACATAGATGCCACGCTCATCGTGGAAGTAGGAACTTATGCCGTAGTCTGCCGTTACCTGCGCAAAGGTTCCCGTGCAGCAGTGCCACTTATACGGATGATAGACCTTCGATCCGTCGCGGTTGTAGTCGGAGTAATAAAAGCCGTGGCCGTCCTTCTGGATCGGCCTGGCTCCCAGAATGCAGTTATAGAGCATGCGCTCCATGCTGTCGCCGTAGCGGCTGGCGCGGGTCACCCGCGTCAGATAACGCGTGAGCTTGAAGTGGGCATAGGAGCCGCACGGCGTCTCAAAGCTCGAATGGGTTTTGCTGAGACTGTCGCCAACTTCGCCGCTGCCGGGCTCGCGGAATTGCTCATCCGGCCCCCAGCCGCCGGTGGCAAAGCTCTGCGCGCGCAGAAACTCGAAGCCGTTGCGCGCCGCCCGCAGATGCTTCTCGTTGCCCAGCACCAGGTACGCTTTCATGGCGCTGCTCATGGCGTTCACGTGGCTATAGGCGTGTTTGCCAGGCAGCACATTCTGCCCTGCGGCCAATGGGCCAAAGTACCAATCGTCGGCCAGAAAGCGAACCGCCAGCTCACGGAAGCGGCTGCCCGCGCCGCGCTCAAAGGCGATGAGGAAGTTCTCCGGCAAAGTATAGGGCTCGTCCCAACAGAAGGACTCGTCCACGTGCGGGCGGGCGTATTGCTCCGCGCGAGAGAGACCGCGGGCAGGCAGATGCGGGAGTACGGAATCGAGAACCGAGTCCAACACCCTGAGCGCCAGCGGGTCGGCGGCAAACTGGTGCGCGTCGAGCAGGCCGATAGACATCTTGTCGTAGGTGTAGGCGGGAAAGCGATTGCCCTCCCAGAATTTTGCCGAGATCGCCGGAGCCAGGCTGCGCACCAGCCGCTGCACCTTGTCTTGCGTCGGCTTATCGCCCGTCGCGGCAAAGTCGCGCGCCAGGCCGGAGAGATATTGCCCAAAGCTGTGCCCTGGAGCAAAACCGTTGTTTCCGGGCTTGTCCAGGTCACCCAGCGGCGCCCAACTGTACCAGCCGCCCATGTCGTCACCGGGTGCAGGCAACTCCGCGCGCTGGCGGAAGGGCTTGAGCAGCATGTCTTCATCCAGAGCGCCATAGAAGGCGTGGTTGGTTTGGAATTGCCGGCGCAGCGGCCCATCCAGCAACTCAACTTCGCCATACCCAAATTGATTCAGCGCGGGAGCGATTGCGGATTCTGGGCCGTTCAGCGTGTATGCGCTGCGCGCGCCCGCCAGAGAAGTGGCGGCCACAGCAGCGCTTGCTTTCAAGAAATCTCGACGAGTTTGGGTCATGGCTTATCCCTTTCGAGTCATACGGCCCCCGAGTCTACACAAGGACGGAGGCGCTCCCACACCGGGCCAGCCCATTCAAACACAGTTCGTCTGCATTGAAAAGCGAAGACGATGAAGGGGTACGCCAGCAGACGGTTGATGGGCCTCGATCAAGCGCGGAGCTAAATCGAGGCCGCCGGGCTAGTCGATATTCAGAGTCGCCGATTCGATTTCGCCATTGACTCCCATCACTCCGACTTCCAGTTCCAGGAAGAGAATCGGTTGACCGTGGCATGTGGGTGGAATGGTAATGGTTCCCGAGTTTGCAAAGCCCGAGGAAACCGTAGCAGTGGAACCGCCGATTTCACATTGGTAGGTGGAAGGGCCTCTGTTCTGAGGCAGCGAGGTGTAGGACTCGGCGCCGAGATACACAAAGGCAATCGGGAAGGTTGTGGGCAGCGTCCAGGTGACTGCCTGCGGCTGGCCCAGCGTATAACTCGTCAGCGTGTCGCTGCTGGGCGAGGTGATCGCGATGGACTCGGTGGTGGAGGCATTGCTGGTTAAAACGTAGTCCACCACAGGCCCGGACGTGGGCGTCAGGGTGAAGGTGAACGCCGTGCCGGCAGGGATCGTTTCTGTTCCCGCAAGGTCGGTCCAGCCGTTGTCAAACTGGCGAAGGCTCACGTCCAGCGTAGTGGTGGGAGTGGGTTGGAACTCAAAGATTTCAGTGTCCGACGAGGGAATCTGGGTGTTGTTCCATCCGGTGACGCCGGAGGCATCGGTGATGGTCACTTTAGTCAACAACCCGTCGGGCGCCGCCACCGTGGGACCGATAGCTACACCGGTTCCTCCGCTGCCGCCGCAGGACGAGAGCGGGCAGCCCTGGTGGTTACGGTTGGCGATCTGGAGACCGACCAGCGCGATTCGCTGATCTCCACCAATCAGCCACGCCCCATCCACGTAATCAAGCCAGACTTCAGGGGTAAGGAACGGCGAAGCAGACATGGGGCTGACGGTGAGGTTCGTGATGACATCGGCCTTTCCATTGGTCGTGTCGAGACCGTTGATGGCGATCACTCGTGGAGCCGCCAGGGTCGATCCGCGAAGGCCGGTGGCCAGCATGGCCGCGTACTGGGTCTGATTGAGGCTCTCATCCAGCAGGTCTGTAGCCAGGAACGGCATCAATTCTGCCGCGGTCAATTGGCTCCCATTGCTATTGACTGCGTTCACCATGCTTATGAGCGCGGTGGTGATGCCGGTGAGAGCCGCTTGCTGCGCAGCGTGCGTGGGAACGATGGTGGAGTTCGTTGTCTGGCTGGTTCCCTTGGAGTTGGTAGTGGTCGACGCAACGGTCATCGTGCCGGCAGTGGTGTTGTAGGTGATCGTCGACGTTTGCGTGGTGCCGCCAGCGGTGATGGTCACCTTGCCAGTGCTCGTATTCACCGTGCTTTCGTCCAGAACCTTGTCAAGGCCGGATCCATTCGCCGTGAAAGGAGTAGAGATCAGGTTGAACTTTGAGGGAGTGATCCCCGCATTGGCGAGCCACAACTGGAGGAAACTCTCCACCATGTTGTGGAGGATCTGCACGCCTTGAACAGCAGGAGCGGGATGCGAGGCAGGATTGGCAAAGGCCGCGTCGATCGATACACCTTGCACACTGTACCAGGAGCGAATGATCAGGTCTGTGAAGGGATCGGTATTGATGGTCGTGGTTGTCAGTGCATCGGCGCTGACACTGTAGAGGTTGCCGGAGCCCGCCTGCACCTGGATCAGGAAAGGCGGCGTAAAGCCGGCAGTGCTGAGCGTGTAAGTGCCGGCGGCAGCCGTGGTGGCCGTGCTCGAGTGTCCCGCACTGTCTTTCAGCGTCACCTTGGCGCTGGCGATGGGCGCGCCCATGGCCGCGATGCCGGTGACCGATGTTCCGGAAACAGCCGTGACCTTCAACGTAACCGGAGAGCTGGTTACGCTGCCGTGCGTTGCGGTGATTTGCGTGCTCCCGGCCGCAATACCCGTGGCCAGGCCGCTGTTGTTGATGGTGGCCACACTCTTCGAGCTGCTCGCCCAGGTGAAGGTCAGGCCCGTAATCGCATTCCCCTTCGCGTCTTTCGCCTTGGCCGTGAATTGCTGCGTAGCGTTGACGGTGATCGACGGTGAGGCGGGGGTCACAACGATTGTTGCCACCACTGGAGGTGTCACGGTCAGCTTCACCCCTGCGCTGGTCACTTTTCCTGATGTCGCGGTGATCTGCGTCGTCCCAGCAGCTACGCCCGTAGCCAGGCCGCTGCTGTTGATGGTGGCAATGCTCTTCGCGCTGCTGGCCCAGGTGAAGGTCAGGCCGGTAATCACATGCCCCTTCGCGTCCTTCGCAGTCGCCGTGAATTGCTGGGTGGCAAAAACCGCGATGGATGGTGAGGACGGAGTCACGGTGATTGTGGCCACGGCAGCCGTGTTGCTTGAAACTTCAAGGGATTGTGCGGGGCGGGTTGAGAGTGCAATGCAGGCAAGCACGGTTAAAGCGAGCAGAAAACTTTGAACAGCACCGTGCTTTTGCAAATATCCACGAACGCAAAATGTGCGGACCATGACACGCCTCCAGCAGCACTTCGAACGTTAGGTCGGAAGTTTGCAAGTGAGTATACGCCGATCCCATTCGCCCTGTAAAAGAGACGCAATAGCGAGCATTTACGCGGATGCGCGATCATTCCCAGGGCGCACTTCTGCCGTTTTCCGCGACACAGGAAGATTCTGTCAACTCAAATTAACTAACGAGAATCCCGAAGTGTGTATTTCGGCTTATCCAAGCTGGCTGAACTTGACCGGCAACTTGTCAAAGTCCACCGTGCCCAGGCCGCGCGCTGCCGCCATCTCCAGATAGGGCAATTGCTCCGGGTCAAGATTCCACCACGCCTTGGCCACATAAGCATCCAGAGCTACCGGGTCGGTTCCGGCAACCATTGTCTTCTTGAGCGCTACATCTTCAAGGTTGCCGCCCGTGGGGCCATTGCGAAGCAGAATGCGATACCCGTCAAGCAGCGTGACCGTCGGCAGCATAAAGCTGGCCAGGTCTGCCAAACTCTGATGAATCTGCTGGTGCAGGCGATTGCGCTGGCCGCCCAGGATGCCATACCAGTTCTTCATGCTCAGCGTTACGCCGGTCAGCCCGTGATGTTTGGCGATGGGCAGGTTGATGATCTTGTCGGCCTCAAGAAAGGGTATAAAAACCGGCCAGGTCTTCAGCGCCACGCCGCCCATCTCCACGTCGCGGAAGCGCTCGGGATCGGGAAGAATCACCTCGGCGCCCTCAGCGCGCGCGGCGGCCTGAATGCCGGAGCGCTGAAAGCAGCGGCGCGGTTCGTTGCAACTGCAATCGGTCACAATCACCCGTTTTGCGCCGGCCTGCCAGCACTGCCTCACCACTTCGGCAACTACGTCGGGATTGGTATTCGCAGCTTGCTCCGGAGTGCGGTCCCACGCAATGTTGGGCTTGATCACCACCACATCCTGGCGGCCGATGAAGCGGCGGATACCACCCAGATCCTCCAGCGCCCGCTGCACCAGTTGGCGCGGCTCCTCTCCCTGAACCACGGTGAGATGCGGCAGTTGCGGATCGGCGGCGACGCGATGGTCGCGCCGCCCCTGCTCAGCCCGGGCCGGAACCGGCCGGAAGCTGTGCTCGCTCAGCCACACGCCCACGGCGGTTGCGCCGGCAGCAACGCCGCCCACGCGGAGCAGTTGCAGCATGGCCTCACGCCGCGTGAGGCCTTGCGGCGGTTGCTCCACTGCTTTGGAATCGGTTTCTCCGGCCATGGTCATGCCCCCGTTCAAACTTCCATCAGGTGAATGCGCTGCGGATCGTTGACGCCGAGCTTGTGCGCCTCATCCGCGGCGGTGGCAATGTAGCGCGGCGGACGGCCAACGGCCTCAAGCGTAGGCATGCCGGCCTCGGCCCGCTTGCGCTCAATCATCTGCCACGCGGTGTGATCGATGGCTACGCGATCTTCTCCCACGATGAGGGCGTTGGGCCGCCAGAGCCGCTCGGGGTGGAAACCGGGACCGCCGTCATAGACAGAGGTCATGGCGTCGCCGATGGTGAAACGCACTTTCTGACGGATAGCGGGGATGCAGTTGAGGTCGGCAACGGCGGGATTGCAGTTGGTGGCGTGCAGATCCTGCGGGCGATCGACAACGCCGTACATATTCTTCATGGCAAAGGTAACGCCGGCCCCGCTGTGATCCTTGAGGATGGGCAGGCCGATGACCATGTCGCAGAGGGTAAGCGCCTTGGCGAGCCGGATGGTTGCGCTGCCGTAGGAGGAGGGCTGCGGCTCGTAGCCGTAGATCTCTGAGCTGAGCGTGCGGATGCCGCCTGGATTGTCAACATGCTGGAACCCGCAAGCATCGAGGAAGTGGGTGCGCTGTTCGAAGATGACGATTTGGCTGGGCTTTACGCCGGCCTGCTGCAGGCGTTCGCAGATGGCTAGTGTAAGTACCGCGTGGGTGGCGATGCCTTTGCCGCCCAGGCCGTTAATCTTGAGGCCGATGACCTTGCCGACAGGGACGATGTGTTTCCAGGCTTCGACGGGATTGTCGCGGCCGGTCCACGAGGCAATGGCGCGGTCAAGGAGCGCCTGGGCGCGCTTGTCGTCGAGCCTGCCGTCAGGGCCGTGGAGCTGGGGGTCATGGGCGACGACGACGCGGGACTTGCCCGCAGGGGTGTGCTGGTCAGCGGCGGCAAAGGCGAGCTTGTCCACCGCGGCAGACGAGCCGATGAGTGCAGCGCCGGTGGCTGCAGTCTTGAGGAACTCGCGGCGATTCTTATTCATGATCGATACTCCAGTATCACGGGTTCGAGATGGCCGGTGGCAGCACCGGACGGTTTAGAGCTTGGCTTCCACGCCACGCGCCAGCAAAAGCAGAGCGTCCTGCGTTTCTGGTTTGGACTCATAGGCAACGATGCGCACCAGGTAAGGACCCCTGCGGAAGACTACGCTTTGCCCATATTCCAGCCCCGCATCGCCCAGCTGCACTTGCTTGGCGTCGGTGGTCTTGCCGGTTTCCATGATCTTCCGCGCACCCACCGCATCGCTCATGTAGTGCACATCCACCACCGCCTCCAACTGGCCCTCGTACTTGTAGTCTGCGGTAGAGGTAGAGATCACTCCGGCTGAAATGTACTGCTCGGCATCGCCGTCGATGTACTGGTAGAGATCCTTGGCGGCAAACGTGCGCGTTTCCCCGGTCTTTTGCCAGCCTTTCACCGCATCCGACGCAGGAAACGGGTCAATGGCGCTCTTTCTGCATCCTGTGCCAACGGCCATTGCCATGGTGAGAACGGCGACGGCTTTCAATATCCATGTATTCCTTGAGAACTTCACGAAGAACCCCCTTCTACTTGCGGTTGAGCAGAATCTGACTGCTGGGCGAACGGCTTTCGCCAATACTTGTAACATAGACCGCCGGGCGCTCCTGAAGCGGACAGGCGTACTCGCAGGCTCCGCACCCAACGCACCGGCTGGGATCGATTCGTGGCTGCTTGAGCGTCTTGACAACACCGGCCGAGTCAATCACCTGCGCTTCTTCAACATAAATCGCCTTGGGTGAAACCGGGCACCATTCCTCGCAAACAATGCAGTCGGTGGCCTCGGCCCAGGGCAGGCAACGGCCGCGGTCATAGAACGCGGTTCCCAGGCGCACCGGCTGGTTTGCCGCGCCGGACCCGCCCACGCCGACCACCCACCCTTTTTCCTTGGGCGTAATCTGCCAGATAGCGCCCGTCGGACACACCTCGGAACACAGCACGCAACTGGGTTCGCAGTAGCCGATGCGCGGCACCAGCGTGGGCGACCAAAGCCCTTCCAGGCCCGCTTCCTCGAGCGTAGGATGCAGCGAGTTGTTGGGGCAAACCTTCATGCATTCGCCGCAACGGATGCAACGGGAAAGGAAATCCGTCTCATCCAGCGCGCCCGGCGGACGCAGCAGCCGGTCGTGGCGGCCCTTGCCCAGTCCGGTGTTGGCGCGCATCAGCGGAACCACCGCCGCTCCGGCGGCCAGCCCGGTGATGGTTCTGCGCCGGCCAAGATCCGGTGTCGCGACTTCAGGTTCGTTGCGGAACAACTTGAACTGCAGGCTGCCATGCGGGCAACTGCCCACGCAGTTCATGCACATCAGGCACTCGGATTTGCGCCATGGCACGCCGCCAATGGGATCGTCGCCCCCCTGGCAGTGAAGCAGGCACCGGTTGCACTTGTCGCAGGCTGCCGGGTCCTTGTGCAGTCCCAGAACGCTCCAGCGCGACACCGCGCCCAGCAGCGCGCCGAGCGGGCAGATGGAGCGGCACCAAAGCCGGGTGATGTGCAGGCTCGCCGCAAGAATCGCCACAAACAGAAGGCCCAGCACTAGCCCTTGCGCAAAGTGGGTCTGCCGAAAGTCCAGTACGGTGGCCTGCAAAATCGAGTGCAGCGTCTCGCCGGTTACTTTGATGGCGGCCACGTGACTGTGTTCCAGCGGCGTCAGAGCCGCGCGCACGGCAAAGTTGAACCCCGGCAAGATGGCCAGCCCGACAGAGCGAACCAGCAGGCTGAACGGATCGAGCCACCCAATCGCCATGGAACCGAAGCACGCAGCCACCAGCCCGGCGATCAACACAACGTACTTCACCGTTTGCCAGCGCTTGTAGCGATTGGAATCGATGCGCTGCTTGCCGCGCTTCGCCTCCGACGGCATGTTGCCCACAAAGTGCTGCAGCGTACCCATAGGGCAGATCCAGCCGCAGAAGAAGCGGCCCAGAAACAGCGTCGGCAGCAGGATCAGCAGGCTCCAGATCAGTCCGCGATAGAGACCGTGACCGGCAAGGGCGTTGGCCACCGCAACCAGCGGGTCCCACTCAAAGAACAGCCGCACTGGCGCGCGCAAGTGGATGTCGCCGCCGCCCCCAGGCGTTGGACGAAGCGAAGTGAACACCAGCAGCGCAATGAAGACAACCAGAAAGAAGATCTGCGAAATCCTGCGCAACAGCGGGAGCCGGGAATGGGTCACAACTCTCCTCCACACGCCGCATGCACGGGCGTTCCCTATATAGGAGGAATGATTGGCTCTCAGGCAGACATCAGACAGTGATCTGCATCACCGATTGGCCCGGATGGGAAAGCTCCTCTAATTCACCTGCGGCGATGGAATCCCTCTTTGCCGGATCAGGAAGCGGTATCCGAACAGCTTCTCACAGCCGATTGATTAGCGAAGCGATGCACGCCGCGCCAAAGCCATTATCAATATTGACCACCGACACATTGGGCGAGCAGGTGTTCAACATGCCCAGCAGCGCAGCCACGCCGCCAAACGAGGCCCCGTAACCCACGCTGGTTGGAACAGCCAGCACCGGCGCGTTCACCAGGCCAGCCACCACGGTCGGCAGCGCGCCCTCCATCCCGGCGCAAACAATCAGCACGCGCGCCGACTGAAGCGATTGCTTTTGCGCCAGCAGGCGGTGAATGCCCGCCACGCCCACGTCCGCAATCAGCTCCACGGTGTTCCCCATAAGCCGCGCCGTCACCACAGCTTCCTCGGCAACCGGCAAGTCGCTGGTTCCCGCGCACACCACGGCAATCGTTCCCTTGCCCGGAGTGGGGTCAGCCTGGGTGAGCGTGATGGCCCGGGCGGTCTCGTGATACTCGGCGCGCGGCTCAACGTCGCGAACCGCGCGAAACATGTCAGCTGAAGCCCGCGTGGCCAGCACGTTGCCGCCGGCCGCGGCCATGCGGCTGAAGATCTCGGCCACCTGCGCCACGGTCTTGCCCGCGGCAAAAATCACCTCCGGCATACCGGTGCGCAGCGCGCGATGATGGTCCACCTTGGCAAAACCAAGGTCCTCGAAGGGCAGATCTTTCAGCCGCCCCAGCGCCTCGTCCACGCCGGTGCGCCCGTCGCGTACTTCGGTCAGCAGGGTTTCAATCTTTGCGCGATCCATCACTCGCCTCCGTTGCCCAGCTCTTCATAGGCGTTCATGGCCTGCTGCATCACCTGTTTCAGCGGAACCCCATACTGCGTCGCCAGCCGCCGGCAATCTTCATATTCTGCCGATGCATTCGCCACCTTGCCCGAAGACCAGCGCGCGATCTTGATACCCACCTCGCCCCACGGCGTCGCCACCTTCAGGAACTCCCGCTTGAGCGCAACCTTGTTTTCAAGCCGCCAGCGCAGGCCAATCGTCGTCGTCTCGCGGAAGATCAGGTCGCGCAACGCGGGCGTCAGGTCAGGACGGCAAAGCACCGTCAACTGCACGCCCGTGCGCCCTTTCTTCATCTGCACCGCAACGCGATACACGTCCCACGCCCCGGCTTCAAGCAAACGCTCACTCACAAAGGCCACCAACTCCGGCGTGGAATCGTCAATCACCGTCTCAATCACGGCGACTGACTCCGAAACCGCCTCTTCAGACTCTTCCCCAACCAGCAAGCGCAGCAGGTTCGGCTGGCCCGGAGTCTCGCGCCCCCCAGCACCGTAGCCCGCGGCCACAACCCGCATGGCCGGCAGCGACCCATACGTTACATCCAGCATGCGCAACGCTGCCGCACCCGTCGGTGTCACCCGTTCCATCGCCGGACCCGCCGCATACACCGGCGCTGAGCCAAGCAGCGCCAGCGTCGCCGGCGCCGGCACCGGCAAAGTCCCGTGCTGGCACTCAACGGTTCCGCTGCCCACGTTCAACGGCGAACAAACCCAGCGATCCACATTGAGCGCCTCCGCTCCCGCCGCTGCGCAGACGATATCCACAATCGTGTCCACCGCGCCCACCTCGTGGAAGTGCACCTTCTCAACGGGAATGGAGTGGATGGCAGCCTCCGCCTCGCCCAGCAGCGTAAACGCGCGGATGGCGCGCTCTTTCACCGTCGCTGTCAGTTGCGTCGCGCGAATGATGCCAAGAATGGTTGAGAGCGATCGATGTACGGTGTGGGTCTGCGTGTGCGCCCCCGGCGCAACGTGGCTGTGTCCGGCATGGTCAGTTTGCTCATGCGTGTGGGGCTCGTGGGAATGGTGCTCATGGCGATGCGCCCCATGATCGTCGTGCGTGTGCCCAGACTCGTTCGCCGAAGGTTCCCCGGTAACCACATCCACCTTGGTCCCGGCGATTCCGCCGCGGCTTACCTTGCGCGCTTCAAGCCGCGCGCCCACCCCCAGCGCCGCAGTCGTCTCCTCAAGAAGCGCAAAAGGCACTCCCGCATCCACCAGGGCGCCCAGCAGCATATCGCCGCTTATGCCGGAAAAGCATTCCAGATAACCAGTTCGCATCGCTCTGTCATTCTAACGTGCCGTCTACGCGCCGCGCCGCGCCAGCACTTCTACGGGGAGAAGCGCATTCATTGACCCGGATCGGAAGCCCGAGCAGTCGAGCGTGATGTACTGGAAGCCGGCCTGTTTGAGAGCCGCGGTGATCGCATCCAGCATCTCCATTGAAAGAGCGCGCGGCAGCTCGGTGCGCGCCAGTTCAACCCGCGCCAGTTCCCCATGATGACGCACGCGCAGCTCGCGAAAGCCCAGTTGCCGCAGGCTCTCTTCCGCCTGCTCCACCTGCTCCAGCACCTCGCGCGTCACTTTGCGCCCATATTCCACCCGCGATGACAGGCAAGGCGCCGCCGGCCGATCCCAGAGCGTGTAGCCCGCAGCCTTCGCCAGCGCTCGAACTTCCAGCTTGGTCAGCCCCGCTTCCGCCAGGGGAGCCAGAACGGCATGTTTCTCAGCCGCGCGCTGCCCGGGACGAAAGTCCCTCGTGTCGTCGGCGTTCATTCCATACGCAATATGCGTGAATCCCAACGTGGGGCCAAGCGCTTCCATCGCAGTGAAGAGCTCGTCCTTGCAGTGAAAGCAGCGATTCGCATCGTTGCGCTGGTACTCCGGCCGCTCCAGTTCCTCGGTGTTGATCACATGCAGCGGCATGCCCAGCCCCTGCGCAAAGGCGCACGCCTGTTCCAGGTCGCGCCGTGCAAGGCTCGGCGAGTCGGCCAGCACAGCCAGCATCCGGCTGCCCAGCACGCGATATGCCGTGGCCGCCAGAAAAGCCGAGTCCACCCCACCCGAGTAAGCCACCATCAGGCTGCCCAGTTCCCTCAGCCGCGCTTCCAATGCGCCAAGTTTCGCTTCCAGATCGGCACTTTCGGGCGAGGCGCCTGCCGCCTCATTGGCCGCGCCTTCGGGGAGGGGAAGGTCTGCATGTGTCGATGCCGCCATAGCGCAGATTATACCCCTCCGCCACTTCAGCCTGGCTGCAATCAACGGCGCCCAACTCCCCGCCGCGCAGGCTCATCGCGGCCTCGCCAGACGATGCAGCCAGAACGCGCTCCACGCATACTGCATCCACCACAATGCGGCATGCGTCCGCGAGAGCTTTGAAAACCGTCGATAGAGACACCAGGCGTTCAATGCTCCGCCCAGCTTGTTCGCTGACCGGCTCTCGGGCAACAACCGGTAGCGGGCCAGGTCCAGCGGCAGGCGATGTCCGGTGTGGCCCCGCCCAATCAGCTCGGACCACAGGCAGAAGTCCTCCGCCCGATACGGCGTAATCGTGGGAAAACGAAAGTCCGGAATCCCTTTGCGATCGATCACCACGGTCAGGCAACCCGTGCCGCGCCGTGTATGCAAGGTGCGCAGGTCCAGCTCATTGGGCCCGTGCACCAGCCTGCCCATTCTTGAACCGTCGTGCGAGATGTGCCGGTAATCGTGATGGATGAAGTCGTAGCCGCGTTCCATCATCCACTCCGTTGAACGCGCAAGCTTTTCCGGGAGCCACAGATCGTCCGCATCCAGAAACGCGATGAACCGCCCCCTCGCCGCGTCCAGCGCCACGTTCCGCGCTGCCGAAGGGCCCGCGTTCATCGCCGTGCGCAACAGGCGAAACCGCGCATCGGTTCGCGCCGCGGCTTCAACAACTTCAGCCGACCCATCGGTCGAGCCGTCGTCCACCAGCAGTTGCTCCCAGTCGGTGCACGTCTGGGCCCGCACTGCGGCCAGTGTCTCCGGCAGCCAGCGGGCCGCGTTATAAACCGGGGTGATGATCGAGACCAAGGGCATGATTCAGCCTTTCTGCGGTCGGCCCCCTATTGCCGCCAGCGAGATCTGGAGTGTGCCGTCGGCAATCGGCCGGCCGGAATGAGCGGGTTGCCGCGAGCCGATTGAATCCAGGGTTCGTGGTTCCGGAGACGCCGATACGTGCTCGAACCGCTTCTTGAGGCGTAGAAAAGGGGATTCCAGCCAGCGATAGGAGATAGCCGCCAGCAGGATGGTAGGCACCATGGCAAGCACGCAACGAACACCCGCCGGGCTTTGCCCAATGGTCCTTATGAGGCCAACCTTTACTGCCTCCAGAACCAGCTGATGCACTACGTACAGGCCATAGGAAATGCGCCCCAGATACACAAGCGCTCGCCCGGTTAGGAATTTGAACCCATCCTGCGGCGCGCCCAGAAACGAAGTGAAAAGCAGCACCGCCGCCGCTGTTCCGCTGAAGTAGCCCATCATGCCTTCGCCCGCTGGAATGCGTTCGCGCAAAACGCCAAATACGGCCGTGGAAAGCCACAAACATGTAATCCCCATGCAAAAGCACGTAACCCGCAGATATGCGCGAATGCGAGGTATGCGTCCATTCAGCAGCACCGCGATAAGAACTCCGGCGCCGATTGAATCCATGCGAGTGAAGGAGTTGAACCAGATCAAATGGCGCGGAGCCGAATGGATGAACAGAACCCAGCGCGCGCAGTATGCCCCTCCCACCAAAAGCCACGCCACGGCAATCAGTTGCCTGCGATTGCTCCGGCGCACAACCCAGGGCCAAAGCAGATAGAACTGCTCCTCGATCGAGACGCTCCACAGGGGCGATACCGGTGACCGGATCGCTCCATTGATTGCGCAGTACCAGTTGCCCGCCAACAAAATAAAGCACAGAAACGCCTTCACCGGAAAAACCGACGGCGTAAACGCTGGCAGCATGAAACACAGCAGGACAAATACAAAATAGAGCGGCCAAATCCGCAAAATGCGGCGCAGGTAAAAGCCGGTCACATCCACCTTGCCGCTGCTTTGCTTTTCGCGAAGCAGAAGTTCCGTGATCAGGTACGCACTGAGAACGAAAAATAGATCCACTCCAAATTCACCGCCCAGGGCGATGGCGGCTGCAATACGCTGCTGCCATGGCAGCCCGGCATAGGTGCCGGCCAGAGCGCTCACGAACGAGTGATGGCAGAACACAAGTGAGAATGCCAGCAGGCGCAACGTGTCCAGTTCTGGCCGATAAAATACTGTGCCGCGTTTTTCCATTCGTCATTCTCCTCGCGACCGGTTGCGCTCCCTGGAATGGAATTCGCACGCTGATCAGAATTCGCAATAACCCATCACTTCACAAGCAAAATTCGAGTGCATCCAAACATAAAAGCCAATCAACGTCAGGCTCACCAGACACAAGCGGCAAAGGCTCCGGCGGTCGCCTCGAACATAGCGTGGCCACAAGATCACAATCATTAGGAAGAAGAAGTAATCCAGCCGCGAGAAGACGCCGGCGTAGTAAGGCCAGACTATGGCCGGAATGCTGAGCGCAATATAAGATGCAGTGATCGATCGCAACGCATTCTTGCCGCGCGCGATCGTCGCAAGTACGATCGTTGAAAGCAGGATTGTCAGCGACTGCTTGATCAGAAGGTGCAGGAAGAAGTCCTGGCCATACGATCCGTAGTGAGTTGCATTATCCGGCAAGAGCGCTTTCTGGAAGATGCCAACAAAAGCGACAAGAACAAACGCGGCGATAGCCGCCATGCCCGCGCTCAGCCGCCCCAATTCCCAGAAGATGTGCAAGCTGAAAGTGAACAGATGCGAGAAAATGGAGGCGATTCTCGCGAATACAGAGCCCCTTCCCCCAGCGGTTGCAAGCACAAAAAACACGATCCCGAAAAACTGCCTCTGGAAGGCCACCATGAAGTGGAGGCCATAAAAAGAGCAGGAGAAGAAGAAGATAAGAATGAATTGATCGAGCCGCGAGTAGCCGAGGCGGCGAAACGCGATCAGAAGAATGAACAGGGAGGAAGTAATGGTCATGAACATATAGGAGGCAAATGACCACGGATGCGCCACCGCCGCGAACAGGAAAAGAGATTGCTCAAATGGATAGATATCCGCCCAGCTTCTGTCGATCAAGAGGTTGTAGTAGTAGTGCGGGTCCCATCCCAGGAATCCGGCCGTGGCCACCGCCGACCAGGCCGTTGCAACCGCCAGAATCAAGCCTGAAGCCCACATGGATAGCTTTGCCTTTACGGGGCGGTCCGCAAAATTAACCCCAAGGTCCGCGGCCAGGGTGGCACGCTTTCCAGGCAGCAGTGACAGCAGGTTTGTGGAAGCAGGAACGCGGTTATTATCGAGCCGAGCGTTCAGTGCCAGGTCCCGTGATTGTTCATTGGCAGCCATCCGAATCGACCTCCGTAAGGTGAATGGGCTGGTGGACGAACGCCGCCGCCCTTGCATGCACTAAGCCGACAGCCCGGTTGACAGCCTGGAAGCATCCGGCATCTCCAGCAGGCCGCGAAAAAGCGTGACGGCGACCAGGCTTCCGTTCCACGCGGTGGCTCTTGACGATGCGGATTGCTGCGTCCAGCTTGGTCCCCGCGGCGCATTGCTTCGAGTTTCTAAACATCGAGGCGCTCATCCATTTGCCTCCGGATGGAAGATTCCGTGAGACGTGAATTGGGCGCTGGCAGCCAGGTACGCCTTCGCCACCGCATTCGCCGAGGAAGCAGTGAGTGACGGGATCGCCGCGGTCGTACTCAGGGCCCTGCGCAATGCCGAAGCCACTGAAGTGCGATCCGCCGCAACTGAAAACAGTTGGATTCGGCTGCCAATCAGCTCCGGCGCAATCTCCAATCCACCGCCTGAAGCGGGCATGGCCACCGCACAGCCCTGGCTGAGAGCTTCAAGGTAGGCAATTCCAAACGGCTCGGTGGGGTTGGCGGACAGAAAGACGCGCGTCCGCCGCAACCGTTCGCGCACCTGGCCCGGGGAGAGCGTTCCAAGAAACTCGATGCGCTTGTCTCCATTGGCCAACTTCTCGAGGCTCTCGCGCATCGGCCCGTCGCCGGCAATCCAGGCGTGCAGTCCCGGCGTCTCGTCCAGCACATCCCGCATCGCGGGCAGCAGCCGGTCAACATTCTTTGAACGGTGCAGGCGGCCCACATAGGTAATCGCGTCGCGGTTTGCGCTGGCCTGCGGAACCGGCTCAAGAAAGGCCGGAAGCACGGGATTGCGAATGGCCGCGTCGACGCGCAAGCCAAAGATGGACCTGAGCTGCAACGCAGAGTAATCGGAGACAGCCACCAGTTGCGCGCCTCCGCTGGCATTTGCCAAGCGGTACGAGGACAAAATGCCCAGCGCTCTGGGCCAGCCAAGGTACGCGACGCAGGGAAAGCCGTGCGCCACGCAAAGCGCGCGGCGCGCAACCGGCGCCGCGAACACCGCCGCCAGGCTCAGGATCTTCAGTACCGCGGGGTCGCGCAACTCCCCGGGCCGGCGAAGAATGCTGGCGTTCTCCGCCACTTCCGTGCGCAGGCCGAGGTCGCTAAAGCCATGCCGCAGCGATTCGGCAAAGCTGGCAACGCCGCCGGACGGCTTGCCGCCCGAGATAAGCACCTTCGCTGGATACTTGTATTCCATTCCCCGCCTGCTCGCTGCTACACGCTTCTTCAAACAGCCGCCCCTACCCTCGTTGTCCCCAAAGGTTGCAAAACGACGGCGGCCTCAAAGCTGCCGACAGCGGTCCCTTGGGTCGGAATGGCGGATAGCGAATTGCGTAGACGGGCGCGAATCGCGCATGGATGAACTCCATCAACCCGGCCGTCTCGCCAAAGCTCTCGGCATACTCAATCAGCAGCTTCATCCTCGGAGAGCGGCTCATTGTGCCCTGCATGCCCTTCAGAGCTCTCAGCTCGCTGCCTTCAATGTCCATCTTGCAGACATCGATGGCAGGCAGATCGAGCGAGTCGATGGTTTTGCACGGAACCTGCACCGGGTCGATCCCCTCATAGAGGTTCGAATGGCCGGAATTTCCCGGGTAGCGGTAGATCGTAATCGTGCCCGCCGCGTCCCCTGCCGCCATGGGCAGAATCGTCACGCGGTCGTCAAACCCATTCAGATGCACATGATGTCTGAGCATCTCCGCGTTGCGCGGATCGGCTTCGATCGAGAAAACCCTGGCCCCACGCTTGGCCGCCAGCAGCGTGTAGATGCCGATGTTTGCCCCCACATCAAGCACCACGCTGTCTTTGCCTATCGCGTCGCAGAACAGCCTGCGCTCGTTCTTGTCATAGAACCTGGGCCTGTGCCAGACACTGATGCCGATCGTGTCCCGCACATCCACGTCCAGCTTCAGATCGCCGTCGAAGTCATTCACGCGCATGGGCAACGCGCGCTCGGGCAGCACCAGGTCATACAACCGCTGAAGCGGCGCTATGCCGCGGAAGTATGGCAGATGCTTCGTCACCCGCCCCAGTCTCATCAATTCTTGAATCATCGTGATCCCTTCCTTTTTCTGCCCGGCGAACGGACTTTCGAAGATCATTCTGGATTTACCGGACTGGCATCGATCGCTTCCAATGCCGCCCGCGGCATTTTGAAAGATTGCACGGTCGCCAAAGCTCATACCGCATCGCCTTCGCAGGGAGTGAATGTCTGCACTGCCAGGTACTCGCGGCGTGTTCGTATAAAAATCATTGCCGCCGAGGGCAGGGCGACCCCTGCGGCAACCGCCAGATAGCTGCAGACCGCCCCCGCATTCCCCCATCGCGACGCTGTCATGCCGGCAAGAAGCAGGGTCAGCAACGCCACAACCAGCGACTGGACCACAAATGGCTCCTGCTTGAAACACCGCAGCAGAATGCCAAGGCTCTGCACCACGTGGTTTGCCGCGGCGCCCAGCACCAGCAGGCCAAAAAGCCTCGCCGGCAGCATGCGTGTGGCCAGGTGAGGCGCAACGGCCGGCAGCACAAGCACAAGCAGAACTGAGCCGACCGCGATTCCGGCGAACACCGCCAGGGACTGCCGAAAGGTAGTGAAGAAAAGCTGGTCCAGCGCCCGAAACTCCCTGCGCGCGATCATCCGGCCAAATGGCGTGGCCTTGGTTGAGGTCCAGGCCAGCGCCAGAACCGTCATGTACGCGGTGATGCTCAGCGACATCCCCATCTGCCCGGCTTCAACCGCCCCGCGCAGCGCAAAGAGGATGGGAATGAAGATCTGAACGGTGAAGTAAGAGCACATCCAGCTCACGGCCATGCGCCATTGAAATGGCCATACTTCAAGATGCCAGCGGATAGCGTCCTGGCCCACCGCGTGATGCAATAGCCCCATTAGGAGTGGCCGGTGCATCGCAAGAAAGCAAAGCCCGGTGATTACCTGACCAACAATCACCAGCGTTGGCGCGTACAGCCCGTGATGCAGCAACAGGGCCGACCAGGCCAGCAGCGAGGCCGCAATGGCCTGGCGAAGGCGCAGGGCGGCGACCGCCCGCACCTGGCCGCAGCCTTCAAGAAACGAATAGAACGGCATGCACCAAAGCCCCGCCATCGATGCGGCTACCGCGCTGAGCCACGGGCCTTGCCAGGCAACCTGCATCGCTGCTCCGGTCGCGTGGCGCGCAAAAAAGAATGTTCCCAGCGGGGCCAGCAGGAGGCCCATCACCGCGGCGGCCACGGTGTACCAGCGCAGGCTGAGTTGCAGGGTAGAGGCCAGCCGCGCATGGGCTACCGCATCCCCGCAGACGGCGCCGTTCGCCTTCATCTCCAGGTGGACCGATTCATGCGCGGCCAATTGCTGAATCACAAACGAAAAGCCAAGCTCGAAGACCATCTGCATCGACACCAGGCTGAGCAATGTGTAGTAGTAACCCTGCTCAATCGGGCTGAGGAAGCGGACGATCAGCAGCACCGTCCCGGTGCTCCCGGCAATTGAGACCAGCCTGGCCAGAAAGGCGTAGGCGACCGAACCGTCAATCCCCAGAGTCTCGCGCAGCCTCATTGCGCCGCTCCGGCCAATGTCTCTTCAAGCGCCCCTGACCAGGAGCCGGTATTGCGGCGCCCGCGAAGCAGAATCGAGAGCAACTCCACGCCAAGAGCCGCAAGCAGCGCCAGCGGCAGAGCCCCCAGCAACCCGCCCAGCGCAATCAGGATTTTGATGAGAAAATTGGGACGGTCGGGAGCAGCCGCCGGGTCCACTATCTGCACCTGCGCTCCCCGCCGCGCTTCGTCCACGCGCGCCCCCTCGTACTGGCGCATCAATAGTTCCAGAACCGTCTCGCGATACTTCATTTCGCGCAAGGCGCGCGCATAGTCCATGCTTGCTGCCGTGGCTTGCCCCTTGGGCATCACCAGGTCGCCGCCCTTGCGATCGCTGGCAAGGTCCATCTCGGCTAACTGGCCTTCAAGGCTTGATAACTCCCGCTCCGTGCGAATCAGGTCCGGGTTCTGGTCGGTAGCGAACTCGCGCATGGCCCTGAGCTCCATCTGCTTGGTGGCTACCTGCGCGCGAAGCACCGACGCCGAGGCAATCATGGCGCGTGCCTGGCCCTCCATCTCGATGACCCCGGTGCGCTGCTGGGTCTGCTTCATCTCCTCTTCCGCGCGGGCCGTGGCCTCGCGCGCTTCCGTCAATTCCCGTTCGTAAAACAGCCTGCGCTGCGATGCTTCAGTCACTGCAAGAGTCGCGGAGAAACGCTTGTACTCTTCCACCCAGCCGTTGGCCATCTCCGCGGCGCGCCGCGGATCCGTGTCCGTGACCGAGAGACGGATCAAACCGTCTTTCAGCCCGTTGTCAACCTTCGTGGCTTTCTCCCAGCGCTTGCGGGTGCTGGAAAGATACTTGCGGCCATAGAGCTGCTGCAGGTGAAAGCGCGCCGCCATCGCGTCCTCAACTGAGGCGCTTTTCAGCAGGGCCACTTGCAGGTCGTTGGGATTCTTGATGCTCAGTCCGCCGGCGCCAAGTGAAGCCATGGCGCCCAGGTTGCCCAGTTGCGCCATCATTGCGGATCCTGACGGTCCGCTCTGTTGCGGAGGCATCAGAACCACGGTGGCCGTGTACCGGTTAGGCAGCAGCAGAGCAACGGCAACCGATAACAGGAGGATGGCAACTGCGGTGACTGTGACCAGCTTGCCGTGCTTCAATGCCAGGCGCAGCAGCATGAGCAGAGAGCCGCCGGAAGGTTCAGCAGCAATGGCGGCGGGAGCGGGAAGATCTGTAGGCACGTGAGGCTTCCTTGTGGAGTGAACTGAGTGTCCCAGGCGGTGCGTGCTTGCGTCGATCCTGCGCGGCCGGTTGTGGAACTGCGCCCAGAGTATCCGCAGATGAATGGGGTTCGAACAGGGAAGACAGGAAACAAGCTGGGCGCAGCCAATTATGGGAAGAGACTCATGAAACTGTCCGGTTTTGAAACAGCACCGCGCGCGAACCTCAGTTTCCCGTTTAACCGCCGCCTGCGATAAGACAACATGGAGGCGTCTATGAGAAACCATTCATTTGTTCGCCCAAGCCTTCGCCGTGCTGCGCTGCTGTGCCTCGCTCTCGCGGCCGCCTTCGCCCTTTCCGCCCCGCTTCTGCTCGCACAGTGTGCCGACGACGACGATGCTGACTCCCTCGGTTGCCCGGCCACGGTTCAACAGTCGGCTCCGTCTGCGGCGGGAGAATCTCCTGCGGTGCTGACTCTTGCCCAACAGCAGAAGCAGGCGCCTCCCCGGCCTGACCGTTCAAATGATGCCTCGGCCAGCGATAGTCTCTCCGCGGGCTCAAGCTATACCGAGGGTGGGTCTGCGGGCGAAGCCGGCCTGCAGCGCGTCCGGCGATTGGGGTCCCAGCCACTGTCTGAGTTTCAGCGCTTTGTGGCTGCCTCGACGGGCCAGACGCTGCCCATCTTCGCGGCAGATTTCTTCAGCGGGCAGCCTGCTTCCTTTGCTCCCATCGATCACGGACCTGCCCCGGAGCACTTGATTGTCGGTGCCCAGGATGAGTTGCGCATCCGCATCTGGGGCCAGGTAAACTTCAGCGCCAACCTGCGCGTCAGCCGGGATGGAGAGATCTTCCTCCCGAAAATCGGCGCAGTCCACGTCGCGGGGATGCCTTTCTCTGAGCTTTCCGGCCATCTGCGCCAGGCAATCGAGCGGGTCTACCGCAACTTTGAGTTGAGCGTCGATATGGGCGAGATTCATTCCATTCAGGTGTATGTCACCGGTAAGGCGCGCCAGCCGGGAGAGTTCACCGTCAGCGCCCTCAGCACTCTGGTGGATGCTGTCTTTGTCTGCGGCGGCCCAACCCCCACCGGATCCATGCGCCACATCGAGCTCAAACGCGGTGGCAGGGTAATTACCGACTTCGATCTCTATACCTTGCTGGTGAAGGGCGATAAATCCGGAGATGTGGAGCTCCAGCCCGGCGACGTGCTTTACATTCCCGCCGCGGGTCCCCAGGTTGCGCTCCTCGGCAGCGTCCGCCAGCCCGGAATCTTCGAGTTGCGGGGCCAGGAAGCGATCGGCGGTCTGCTCGACGCTGCCGGCGGCAGAACCGCGATTGCCTCCGGCGCAAGGCTGTCTGTGGAGCGCATCGAAGATCACTCCCATCGCCGCGCCTTCCAGTTGCCCGCTGATCCTGAAGGCCTCGCCACATTGCTCGAAGATGGCGACATCGTGCGCATCGATCCCATTACGTCGAACTATCGCGAGACTGTCACGTTGCGTGGTTCTGTGGCCAATCCAGGCCGCTTCCCCTGGCATTCCGGCATGCATTTGAGTGAGCTGATGCCGGACCGGGAATCCCTGGTTACCCGTAACTACTGGTGGCGCCGCACCCAGCTGGGCCTTCCCGCTCCTGATTTGAGTGAACTGATGCCGGACCGGGACTCCCTGGTTACCAGTAACTACGGGTCGCGCCGCGCCCAGCTGGGCCTTCCCGCTCCTGAGCTGGAACTTCCAGCCAACCGCCCGGAATTGGCAGCAAAATCGGAGTTGACGGCAAAATCGGAGCTGACGGCAAAACCGGATGCGGTCTCGAGCCCGGGTGCGCAAACCGACTGGAACTATGCGGTCATCGAGCGCCTCGATGCCTCCACCATGTCTACGTCTCTCGTGCCTTTTGACCTGGGCAAGCTGGTGCTGGATCACGATCCTTCCCAGGATCTCGAACTCAAGGCCGGAGATGTAGTCACAATCTTCTCCCAGGATGATATCCGTCTCCCCATCGGCCAGCAGACCAAGTACGTTCGCGTGGAAGGCGAGGTAGGTCATGCCGGCATCTACAGCGTTGCTCCCGGAGAGACTTTGCGCTCCTTGGTCCTCCGCGCCGGCGGCCTGACTGAAAAGGCTTATCTCTACGGCGCAACCTTCACGCGCAGGAGCACGCAGCAGCTTGAGCAGCAGCGTTTCAATGACTACATCGACAAGCTGGAGCATGAGATGGAACGTAGTTCTATCTCGATGGCCGGTCAGCAGGCCCCAGGGATGCAGGTCGGTGATGCATCTGGCCAGATCTCTTCCGTCAGCCGCGAGTTGATTGCCCGCCTGCGTCGCTTGCGTCCCACGGGAAGAATCGTGCTCAACCTGCGCCCTGATGCCGCAGGCGAGGCTGCGCTGCCCGAACTGCCACTCGAGGACGGCGACCGGCTTCTCGTCCCCTCCACTCCAGCCACCGTACAAGTGATCGGTGCAGTCTTCAACCAGAGCGCATTCATTTTCCGCGGCAATGCCCGCGTTAGTGACTATCTTCACATGGCAGGCGGTCCCACGCGCGAAGCTGACCACAGTCATGCATACGTCTTGCGGGCCGACGGTTCGATCTCCGGCCATGACCGCAGCCAGACGGTGTTTGAGGCCGGCTTCGGCTGCCTGCGCCTTTATCCCGGCGACAGCATCGTCGTTCCTGAAAAAGTTGCCCGCCCTGGGGCTATGCATGAGTTCATGAACTGGACACAAACGTTCTCCCAACTCGCGGTGGGTGCTGCCCTGGTTGACGCCGTGAAGTAATGGCCTGACCGTTGCTTGCCGGTCAGGCCTACCACACCACCTGGTGCAGTTCTATGCTCTGGCGCTCGCTTCCACGCGGCCGCCAGAGAAGATCTCTTCCCATCGAAAACATACTCACACCAATTCATTGCCTTTTCATGAGAACCGGCTTACCAAGGTCCACTTATGGGAATGGTTCCATTCATGCGTTTTTCACATGCCCTATTTGTGCTTTGCACATCGGTCTTCGACTTAATTTTGCGCGAAAATGCAAAGAGAGCTACTCTTACGAATTGCCATTGCTGCTTTCGCTCTGCTGATCTTGTTCTCCCGATAAGCAGTCGCAAAGCCGCCAATGGAACCACGCACGTATCGGCTTGTTTTACAATTACGTTTTCGAGGCCATCTGCTATGCAACATCTGAATCGCGCGCCAGCGTCGGATCCCGGTCGTTTGCCAGTTCATTCAGCGGTAAGATCTCGGCTGCCCGGCCGCCCCTCAATCGAGCGTTATGCGAACTTCGAAAACCCAACCGCGAGTCCATGGAGCCTGTCTCGTTCCAAGCGCATTCTCGATTTCGCCGTGGCGCTCTCGGTGCTGGTGGTGTTTGCAATTCCAATGTTGATCGTCGCGCTTTGCGTGCGGCTTTCCTCAGCCGGACCCGCGCTGTTTGTTCAGCAGCGCGTTGGGCGCGGAGGCCGCCTGTTCGCCATTTACAAGTTCCGCAGCATGGTTGTGGCCGCTCCGAGCAATGCCGGCCCAGGGCTGACCAAAGATGGCGATTGCCGCGTCACCGCCATGGGCCGCTGCATGCGCAGGTTCAAGCTCGACGAGCTTCCACAGTTCATCAATGTTCTGCTAGGCGACATGAGCCTGGTTGGCCCCCGGCCCAAGCTGCCTCAGTATGCGGCTATCGTCAACATGCCCTATCGTCCGGGGATCACTGGCGCTGCGACGCTTGCTTTCCGCAAGGAAGAGGAGATGCTCGCCTGCGTTCATCCCAGCCACCTCGACCTCTACTATCACCAGGAGATCAAGCCACTCAAGGCCGCGATTGATGTTCGCTACATGTGCAGGGCCACGCTTTTGAGCGACCTGCGGTTGATCGCTGGCACGTTTCTCGCCTGCGTCGCGCCTTCGCGCGTTCCGGTAGTCCTTCATCAGGCCTCCACGCTGGGGAGCGCGTTTCAGCCTCAGTCGGTTGAGGGTAATCCAGCGGAATCCTTTGAAGCTGCCAGTTGAGAAGGCCCACAATCGGGCTCGGCAGCCGGCCTGAAGCCGCTGTCGAGCCCTCCCCGTCATCCCCGATGAGCGTTCCTGGTACTACAGTTGTAGGTCGGAGATTGCGGAGGGAGCATGGGCGGGGTACCCGCAATGTGGGTCGAGCCCCATGAATTGCCGCTGAATCCCAGCGCCTTTAGGCGCGGGCCTTTGCCGATCTTCCGGCGTTTTCAAGAAATGTAACTTTACTACCAGGCAGTTTTGTCTTCCTGTCTGTAACTTGATTGCCGCCGGGGTGCGATCGGGCGAGCTACCTGTGTATTCTTTGCCTGCCTTGCTTTTGGCCTGCCAACGGAGTAAAGTAGCGGCTTCCAGAGCTGTTTTTCCGCTGGAAGCCGTGGGCTCCTGCAAAGGGAGCCCAGCCCACTCAAGAGGAACAGGCCTGCCGGTTGTGCCATCGCTGGATTCAAGCGGCGGCCGGCCCGGCTGCAAGTGCCTGGAAATCAATCGTAGTCAGCCGATGTGGATCCCATGAGCGACTCTCCGGACAGGCCTGGCGCAATGACGCGACTCTTCCGATTCGTGGTCTTTCTGGTGACCGCGTTTCTCTTTCTCCAGTTAATCAGCTTGTATCTCAGTTGGCCCAAGCAGGTCGTGCTGGGCGGCGCCAGCCTTCTGCTTGGCCTCGTGGCCAACCGGGTCTCCAAAGGCCGGCTTGTAACCCTGGCGCTGGTGCTCATCTCCATGACCGCTACCTTCCGCTACGGCTGGTGGCGTGTTCACACCCTGATTGATTTCTTTGCCGATGAGTCCAACCACCGCATGGGCTGGGATGCTGCCTTCATGCTCCTCCTCATCTCGGCCGAGGCTTACACCATCGTGATCATGGTGCTGGGTTATATGCAGACGGTGGCGCCCTTGCAGCGCAAGCCCATCCCCATGCCCGTTGACGTTGCGCTTTGGCCGCATGTGGATGTGCTGATTCCCACCTACAACGAGCCGCTGGCCCTGGTCCGTTACACCGCGCTTGCCGCCAGTAATATCGATTACCCTCCGGAAAAGCTGCATGTCTACATCCTCGATGACGGCACACGCGAGGATTTCAAGCAGTTTGCGCGCGAAGCCGGCGTCGGCTACGTCACTCGGCTGGAACACAATCATGCCAAGGCCGGGAACATCAATCATGCGCTCACCAAAATGCATTCGCCCTATCTGGCCATCTTCGATTGCGATCACGTTCCCACCCGCAGCTTTCTGCAAATGACGCTTGGCTGGATGCGGGCTGACCCGCTTCTGGCGATGGTGCAAACCCCCCACCACTTCTACTCGCCTGACCCGTTTGAACGCAATCTGCTGCAGTACAAAACCATCCCCAATGAGGCCGAGCTGTTCTACGGTATTGTCCAGGATGGCAACGACCTGTGGAACGCCACATTCTTCTGCGGCTCCTGCGCGCTGCTGCGCCGCTCGGCGCTCAATGAAGTCGGAGGCATCGCGGTCGAGACCGTGACCGAAGATGCGCACACCTCGCTGCGCATGCAAAAACTTGGCTATAACACGGCCTACATCAATATTCCGCAGGCGGCGGGGTTGGCCACCGAAACCCTCGCAGCCCACGTGGGCCAGCGTATTCGCTGGGCGCGCGGCATGATCCAGATCTTCCGCACCGACAATCCCCTGTTTGGCGGAAAGCTCAAATTCACCCAGCGCCTTTGCTACTTCAACGCCATGGCTCACTTCCTCTACGCGGTGCCGCGCCTCATCTTTCTCCTCGCCCCCCTCGTCTATCTGCTCCTGGGAAGGACCATTATTCCCGGGTATTGGTTAGCCATTCTCGCCTACGCCGTTCCTCATCTTGTCCTGGCAAGCCTGACCAACTCGCGCATTCAGGGCCGCCATCGTCACTCGTTCTGGAACGAGATCTATGAGGCCGTGCTGGCGCCCTATATCCTGCTGCCCACTCTGCTGGCATTCATTAACCCCAAGTTGGGGACGTTCAATGTAACGGACAAGGGCAGCACACTGGCCACAACCCGCTTTGACAGGCGGATTGCCACGCCCACCCGTTGGCTGCTCTTGCTCAACTTTGCCGGCGCCCTCGCCGTGCCTTACCGGCTGCTCATTGCCGACCCCCAGCACCCCGGCGCCGTGATCATGAACCTGATCTGGGTCATCTTCAATATCGTGATTCTCGGCGTTGCCGCCGCCGTGGCCCACGAACAGAAGCAAAGGCGTGAATCCGTTCGCATTGAGGCCCGCATCCAGGTTCTGCTCACCTGGCCCGATGGCCGGCAGATGGACGGCATCACCAACGATATGTCGGTGGGCGGTGCGTCGATTCGTGTGCCCGAGGATTCGGTCTTTGTGCTCGGCCAAAAGCTGAAGGTGGCGTTTCCCGAGATTGCCGGCGACGAGCACTCCGCGCTGAGTGCCGAGGTCGCCGGCCTCGGTCGCGGCGAGGTTCGCCTGTCCTTCGACCTGCCCACGATTCCCGAACAGGAAACCCTTACCCGCGCGCTCTATTCGCGAGCCGATGCGTGGATCGGCTCTCTCGACAATAAGGAATTGGATCGCCCCCTGCTCAGCCTGGGACGCGTGATCAGGCTTTCCATTCACGGGTTGTACGAAGTCTTGAGGAGCATCTTCCCGGAGCGCTCAACCGCTGCCAGGGCCCAGAAGGCAGCATTGATTCTGCTGGCATGCGCGTTCGGCGCTCAGGCATTGGCTGCTGGTGTGTCTCCCCAAACGGCCGTCGCCTCAAGCGCGGTATCTTCCCCACAGGTCCTCGCCACGGGAGCTGGCGCTGCCGGCGCGCTCTCCGTGCCGGCCCTCAGCCCAGAGAGCGAATTGCAGGTGCTCAGCCTCAAGGAAATGGGCGTCTTGAATCTGATCGAGATGCGCGGCCCTCACTCCTACTATTCCGTCCACTTCACGCTCTCCCATGCGCTGGTCCCGCGACACGCTACGCTCCACTTGACCTACTGGATCGACCCCGGCCTTGGTGCTCATGCAGCCTCGCTGCGCATCAACTTGAACAATACGGTCATTGCCACCTTGTTCCCGCCGCTCGCTACAGAGGCAAAGGGCGGATTCTTCAGCGCCAGCGTCGATGTCCCCGATACGCTGCTGATACGCAGCAACAGCTTTACCTTCGAGTTCACCGGAAATGGCGTCATGCAGCGGGAAGAGGAGGCACGCCAGCAGGTGCTGTGCCGCATCAGCCAGGCTTCAACCCTCGAGGTAAGTGGCGACCGGCTGCGGCTTGAGAACGATCTCAGCAGGCTTCCCTTGCCCCTGTTCGATACTGACCTGCAAATCCCAACCACGGTTCCGTTTGTCTTTCTCTCCAAACCAAGTGAAAAGATGCTCCAGGCCGCCGGCGTCGTCGCCTCCTGGCTTGGCCTGCTTGCCGGTTCCCAGCCGGTTCGCTTTTCTGCTTCCCTCGGACAGATCCCTGCCGGCAATGCAATCCTCTTATCGAGTGACCGGTCGGCGCTGCCTGCTTCGTTGCTTCTGCCGGTCGGCTCAGGTCCATTGATCGCCCTGCGCAACAATCCAGCCGACCCTTATGGAAGCCTCCTTGTCCTCACCGGCGACGATGAAGCCCAGCTCCTCACCGTCGCGCGAACGCTCTCGCTCACAAAGAGCGCTACGCCCACAACTCCGCCTCAGGGCCTGCCCTTGAGCGGGGATACCCAGCAGATTCCCGATCTCGCGTTGCCTCAGTTGCGCGCTGAAGACGACTCCCCGCGGTGGATGCGAGCCGGGAAGGTCAATCCCCTGGCAAGCTGCCAGGTGCGGGAGACGTTGCAGACCGACGGCTCCAGCCCCGTTCCTGTCTACTTCCATGTTCCCCCTGACTTGAACTTCGGAGAGCGCGAAAACCTCAAGCTCCATTTGAACTATCGCTATGATGCCCGGCCCATCGCGGCGGGCTCGGCGTTGCGCGTCTTTGTCAACGGCAACCTGGTCAACGAAGCGCCGCTTGCGCCGGGTTCCGACTTTCTCAGCCGCCAGCGCGAAATCCTGATCCCGGTCAGCGAAATCCGCCCTTTCGGCAACACCTTGCTCTTCAGCTTCGACTTCATTCCCGCAAATCGGGAGGCTTTGAATTCAGGCGCGGCGGCGCTGAGCGGTGAGATTCTTTGCAACTCCACGCTCAACCTTGAAGGTTTGTCCCTGTGGAAGCGCATGCCGAATCTCGAGGTCTTTTCCAATGCCGGCTTCCCCTTCACGCGGATTGCCGACCTGTCCGATACCACGGTGGTCCTGCCCACTGAATCCACCGCCCCTGAGATTGCTCTTTATCTCGATCTCATGGGCCATTTTGCCGCACAGACCGGCTACCCTGTCCTCCACGTCGCCGTGGCCGGACCCAATACAGTCATCAGCCCGGGAAGAGATTACCTGATCCTGGGAACCATTGCCGATCAGCCGGCCTTCAACTCCCTGGCAACGGAGCTGCCGGTGACGCTTGACTCAAGCGGAGTCCATACCCGGCCCTTGCAGGGCTTTGCTTCTTATGTTTCTTCAGTGAAGGCTGCTGCCTTTCCGATCCTGTCCAGGTTTCTCGGCGGTTTCACGGCCGATCGCCTGCCTTCCAACGAGGCCGGAGTGACCGACGCCTTGCTCGAAGAGATTCAGTCTCCCTCCTCTGTTGATCGCTCCATCGTCATCGTCGCCCTCCAGAAGGAAGCATCCGCGGATTCATTTTCCAGGGTGCTTCTCGATCGTTCGCAGTCTGGGGATGTCTCCGGCTCGGTGAGCCTGTTGCGCAACGGCGCTTTCGAGTCCTACGACATCGAAGGGCAAAGCTATCACGTCGGCGCCATCTCCTCCTATGCCCTGATGCGCATCTGGCTTACCCAGTATTTCCTCCTCTTGCTCTTTGTCGTCACCGCGCTCAGTTTCCTCCTGGCCTATTGGATCCGTGGATGGCTCAGCAGACGCGCAGGCGAGCGCTTGAAGCTCGCTCGGCAATTCGCAGAGCCTGATGAAGGCGACGATTCCCCGCAGGATTCCTGATTTTGCCTTCGACGCGTGCGGCCTGCCAGGCTACGGCAACGCTCGCCGCACACAGTCCCGACAGTCTTCAAGCTGTATCCTTGACATTGACGTCCTCTACACATCCTGACCACCCCGAACCCAGTAACTGGGCCGCGGCTGCCGTGGTCCTGTGCGGGGCCTGTGCTTTCCTCGAACTTTATTGCACACAGCCCCTCCTGCCGCTGCTGGCGCGCCTCTTTCATGCTTCAAAAACCGGCGTGGGCATGACCGTCTCCGCTGCCACGGTAGGTGTGGCTTTGGCGGCGCCTTTCTTTGGCATACTGGCTGAGCGGTCGGCCCGCAAGCGTGTCATTGTCATTTCCCTCATCGGCATCGCTTTGCCCACCTTGCTGGCTGCCACCTCCACTTCGCTTGCGCAGCTCATCTTCTGGCGCTTTCTCCAGGGCATCACGGTCCCCGGCGTCATTGCTGTGGTCATCACCTACATCGGCGAGGAGTGGCCGCCGGACCGCGTGGCCCTCATTATGAGCTTTTACGTCAGTGGTACGGCGTTGGGCGGATTCATTGGCAGGATCTCGAGCGGCATCCTCGCCGATCGCTTCAGTTGGCGGGTCAGTTTTCTGGTGCTCGGCACGCTGGTGCTCGGCACGCTGGCGCTCGCGGGAGCTGCGGCCGTGGCTGCCTGGCTGCCGCGCGGAGTTTCGCGTTTGCCCTCCCACACCGCATCCCGCGCCGGGGCCGCGCTCTCCCTTTTGCCGTTTTGCGGTCAAGTCAGAGCGCTCCTTGCCTGCCGCCGCTTGATTGCAACCTTCGCCGTGGGCTTCAACGTGCTCTTTTCGCTGGTTGGCGTCTTCACCTGGATCACCTTCCACCTGAGCGCCGCTCCCTTTCGGCTCTCAACCACCGCGCTTAGCTCGCTTTTCTTCGTCTACCTGATTGGCCTTGTCGTCACTCCCGCGGCCGGGTTTCTCATCGTCAGGGTAGGTCTGCGCGCTGGCGTGGCTGGGGCCATCTGTTGCTCCATCGTGGGGGTCTTGCTCACGCTGGCCCCATCGCTGTCCATTGTCATTCTCGGCCTCACTCTGCTTTCCAGCGGCGTCTTCATCGCGCAGACCGCCACCCAGAGCCACCTGCGCGTCGCCGCGCCGGCTGGCTTGCGCGTTACCGCGGCAGGTCTTTACATCACCTGCTACTACCTGGGCGGAACCGCTGCCGGCGTGCTTCCCGGAGCCTTTTGGGCGCTGGGAAAGTGGCCTGCCTGCGTCGCCTTTATCGTTGCCATGCAGGCCGTCGCCCTAACCATTGCTCTTCTCGGGTGGCGCGCGCCCCGCGCCGTATGAGCGCCGCCTGCCCAGAATCCATGAACCCCAGCGCCAGGGAATCGAATCTAACCCTATGTGCAGGTTTCCCTTGTCTGGGTCCGTTGCTGCAGCCAGTCGCTCCCGCAAGGCCTCACTCCATAGCGCCTTTTCCCTTTACCTGAGAGCAACCGCATCAAGGAGAATTCTTTTTGCAAGAGTCGGAAACCCCACCGTCGGCCCCCTCCCGCGCTGAAACTGCGCCGAGGGAGGTTGCAAATCCCCAGGCTGCCCTTTACGGCAACTGGAAGCCGAGGGTAAACCCCTGGCTGATCGCCATGACTGTGGCGCTCGCCGCGTTTATGGAGGTGCTCGACACCTCCATTGCCAACGTGGCCTTGCCCCACATTGCCGGCTCGCTCGGCGCCAGCATCAACGAAGGAACCTGGGTGCTCACCAGCTACCTGGTGGCCAACGCCATTGTGCTGCCCATGGGCGGATATATTTCCACCGTCATGGGCCGGCGCAACTTCTTCGTGCTCTGCATCGTGATCTTCACCGTTGCCAGCTTTCTTTGCGGCGCCGCGCCCACTCTGCCTGTCCTTCTTCTCTGCCGCATCCTCCAGGGAATGGGCGGCGGCGGCATGCAGCCCATGGCCCAGGCCATCATGGCCGACTCGTTTGAGCCGCAGAAACGCGGCCAGGCCTTTGCCCTCTACGGTCTCGTCGCCGTGCTGGCCCCCTCCATCGGTCCCACGCTCGGTGGGTGGATCACCGACAACTTCTCCTGGCGCTGGATCTTCTTCATCAACATTCCCGTGGGCATCCTGGCTTTCTACCTCGTCACCCGCATGGTCGAAGATCCGCCCTGGATCAAGGCCGACCGCTCGCAGCTTCGCCGCATGGACTATCTTGGCTTCGGCTTTCTCGTTCTGGCCATGGGCGGCTTGCAGATCATGCTTGACAAGGGCGAAGAGAACGACTGGTTTGCCTCGCCCTTCATCTGCCTCTTTGCAGTGCTCTTCGTTGGCGGCATGATCGGCCTGGTGGTTTGGGAGTGGCAGCACAAAAACCCGCTCATCAATCTCAAGCTCTTCCGCTACAAGAACTTCGCCATCTGTTGCCTGCTCATGATGCTGGTGGGCGGCGTGCTCAACGCCAGCACCGTGATGATGCCCCAGTTTATGCAGCAGTCGCTGGGCTGGACCGCCACAACCGCCGGCCTTGCGCTCACCGGTGGCGGCTTTACGCTGGTCTTTGTCATGCCGCTGGCAGGCTACGCCACCGGCAAAGTGGCCGCGCGCTGGCTGGCCGTGCTCGGCTTCACTCTCTTCGTCTTCACCTACCGCTACGCGGCACACCTCACCACCCTCGACATGACCTTCAGCTCCGCTTCCTGGCTGCGCGTCATCCAGATGGTGCCGTTGCCGTTCTGTTTTATCTCCATCACCACGGCCGCCTACGTCGGCATGCCCCGGGAGCAAAGCAATCAGGTGGCGGGCCTCATCAACTTCGTCCGCAACATCGGCGGAAGCATCCTCATCGCCATTACCAACTCCCAGGTGACCAGCCGTGCTGCCTGGCACCAGCAGCACCTGCAAGACAGCATGACTTCGGCCAGCCAGGCCTTCCAGCAGCAGTCGCAGGCTATGACCGGGTTCTTCGGCAGCCACTTCGGCGCCTCCAACGGCGCTGCGCTTGCCTTCGGATCCATCTACAACCAACTCAACATGCAGGCCCAGGCGCAGGGCTATCAGGACGTCTATATGGAACTGTCCTGGATGTCTGTGGGCCTGATCGCTTTAGCCTTCTTGCTCAGCAAAAACAAGCCGGGCGCGGGAGCGGGTACTGCCGCAATCCACTAGAGCAGAATCACGATAGACGGGCCCAAGGCCTCGACAGCAAAGTGTTGATTTCCTTAAGAGCAGAACGACCACCGCCTGAAAAGCTGTGCCCCGTCGGGGTACCCCCTGGGTCGGCGGCTTTATCGCGATGAGCGGGCGGGTGACTTCAGCGGTTCCCGAATTGGCGTAAACCGAAGCCGTCGCTGTCGAGTGGCTTGCCGCGGCGAGCCGCCTTCCGCTGCATCGAAGAGGCCACGTGAATTCGGGAACTGCTCTAGCCTTTGCCCTTCGCAATCCACCAGGCTTTGATGAACTTCCAATGGATATAGACCGAATGGTTCAGGTGAAGCAGCAGCCCTTCGCGCCCATCCAGAAATCCCAGCCGGAAAAAATAGTTATAAACAAACGTCGCCGCCGGATTCGCCACCGCGTTCCACAAGAACGCCGGCAGTGACTTGCTCGTTCGCCCCTTCTTCTCCAGCAACCCGGCAATCTCTGAGCTGTAGCGGTTCATGTGTTCCAGATAAATATTCATGCTGGGATAGGCGTAGTGGAGCATGTCGCCTTTGAGCTTGCCCTTTGGCCCCGCAAACTGCGGCGTCGAGTGAGGACCGACGCCTTCGCTCAACCGGGCCGCACCGCGCCTGAACAGCCTCAACTTGCGGTCCGGATAAAATCCGCCGTGGCGCATCCAGCGGCCGAAGATCAGGTTCAGGCGCGGGATCCAGTAGGCGCCGTACTGCGGCTCCCCGGCCAGAAGCTGGCGAATCTCCTGTTGCAACTCGGGCGTCAGAACCTCGTCGGCGTCGAGCAGCAGAATCCAGTCAGACGTGCACAGGTCCAGGGCCACGTTCTTCTGCTCGCCGTGGCCGCCAAAGTCGTGGTAGAAGGTCTTTGCGCCGAAGGACCGAGCGATGTCGAGGGTGCGGTCTTTCGAGCCCGAGTCGACAACCACAATTTCATCGGCCCAGCGTACGCTCTCCAGCGTGCGAGGCAGATTCGCCTCTTCGTTCATGGCGATCATGGCGACGGACAGGGTCTTCGGCATCGACCCAAGGATAAACCGGCCGGCCGGGGGAGCGGAGCGGCGATGTGAAAGGCGCGCGTGTCAGTAGTAATCCGCGCAGCTCAGGTAGTAGCCGCACTGCGTACAGACCAGCTTGCAGTGGTGCCCGGTCAGCCGCTCGCCGCAGTTGGGGCAGATCTGGCAGTGATGGTCTACTGGCCGCTCGGCGGGGCAGGCCGCACCGGCATGTGAGACGGCGGACGCAGGCCCGGGAGCAGGTTGCGGGAAAAAATCGGCATTGAAGGCGCGGGGACGATGCGGCAGCATGCCCCCAAAGATTAGCATGGAGAAAGCAGGGTTTTGTGCTGCGGCATCCGGCGCGATGCCCGAAGGATCACCTGCCTCTCGTCTTCCCAGCTTCCCCTTGAGAAGGCGCAATGAGGAATCAGCTCAATCAAAACTCCCATCACCCCCAAAAACCAACCCCCAAGGAGGGACAATGGCAAGCAAGGCAAGTGCGGTTTGGACAGGTTCACTGAAGGAAGGCAAAGGCACCATCTCCACGGCAACCGGCGTACTGAACAACGCCAATTACTCTTTCGCCACACGGTTTGAAGGCGCCGACTCCGGCACCACCCCCGAGGAATTGATTGCAGCGGCTCACGCCAGCTGCTTCTCCATGGCCCTGGGCGCGCAGTTGGGCGGCGCGGGATTGACGCCAACCAGGATCGAAACCCACGCGGCCGTTACGCTGGCCAAGGTGGGAGAAGGCTTCTCCATCACCCGCATCGCGCTGACCACCACGGCCAGCGTTCCGGGCGCAACCAAAGATGTCTTTGACAAGGCAGCAGCGGATGCCAAGGGCGGCTGCCCCATCTCGAAGCTCTTTGCCAATAACACTGAAATTCTGCTGGACGCGAAGCTGGTTTAAGCGCGCAATCGTCAGGCGTGGCCGGAGCTTGAAGCTCCGGCCATCGCAGCCCGGTTCCGGTGCCTGTAAATTTGACACCGGGACCTGCATTTGCGAGACTCAAAGATGCTGCCGGTTCAGCAGATTGAGCTGAACTTGTGCACCGTGCCGAAGTGGCGGAATTGGCAGACGCGCGTGGTTCAGGTCCACGTACTCGCAAGGGTGTGGGGGTTCGAGTCCCTTCTTCGGCACCAGATCATTTCAAACGCAATTCAATGAGCCGCCTTCGGGTGGCTCAAGCTATTTGGGCCGGTTTTGGCTTCCTGGCCGCCTGCCTACCGCAGTGACGCCATGTCGATCACGAAGCGATAGCGCACATCGCTCTTGACTACCCGGCCATAGGCCTCGTTCACCTCCTGCATCGGGATCACCTCGATGTCGCAGGCGATGTTGTGCTCGGCGCAGAAATCGAGCATCTCCTGCGTCTCGGCGATGCCGCCGATCATGGAGCCGGCGATGCTGTGACGCCCGCCAATCAGCGAGAAAGCCGCTACCGGAACGGGATTGGCGGGGATACCGACCACGACCAGGGTTCCGTCGATGCGCAGCAGCCCGGCGTATTGGCTCCAGTCGATTCCATCCGAGACGGTGTTGATGATGAGGTCAAAGCTGCCGGCGAGCTTCTTAAATGTCTCCGGATCGGATGTGGCATGGAAGTGATCGGCGCCCAGGCGTTTGCCGTCGGCCTGTTTTTTCAAGGACTGGCTGAGTACGGTGACCTCGGCGCCCATGGCATGGGCCAGCTTCACGCCCATATGGCCCAGGCCGCCAAGGCCGATGATGGCAACCTTCATTCCAGGCCCGGCCTTCCAGTGCCTGAGCGGTGAGTAAAGCGTGATACCCGCGCAGAGCAGAGGCGCGGCTGAATCCAGCGGAATACTCTCTGGAATGCGCAGCACATAATTCTCGTCCACGACGATCTTGTCGGAGTATCCGCCCATGGTGGGAACGCCGTGCCTGTCGTGCGAGTTATAGGTGAAGGTGCAACTGGGGCAAAACTGCTCAAGATGCATCTTGCACGGCTCGCAACTGCGGCAGGAGTCGACAAAGCAGCCAACGCCGACTCTGTCGCCGACTTTGTACCGGGTGACGCCCGCGCCGACTGAGGTGACTACACCGGCAATCTCGTGCCCGGGGACCATGGGGAAGATGCTGCCGCCCCAGTCGCCGCGAACCTGATGAATGTCAGAGTGGCAGATGCCGCAATACTTGATCTCAATAGCGACGTCACGGTCGCCCGTCTCGCGCCTCTCGAAAGAGTAAGGGCCGAGCAATCCTTTGGGCGCGATGGCAGCGTAAGCCTTGGCGATAGACATAGTGCATTCCCTTCCTATGGGCATGAATGGAGGTTGAAGCCTGTCTTCATGCTATCGCTCCGCGCTGCCCCGAGGGCATGTGGCATGCACCAGGCTGGCTCTATGGCGGGATTGCTGGAGATTCGCAACCTGGAAATTCGCTTTGGCGCTGCAGAGGCGGTGGTGGGCGAGGGGTCGGATCGCGTAGCGGTAATGAGGGCCGGGCAGATCGTCGAGGCGGGGAATTGCGCGCGTCTGCTTACAAAGCCGGAGCATCCCTATACGAAGAGTTTGCTCGCCGCCATCCCCACGCTGCGCACTGACCGGAATCGGCCATTGGCGATAGTGGGGGATTAATCACTGAAAGAGACGCGCAGGCCCGCCCCCGGTGCATCGAGAGGCGGGCCGTGGCGTTGTAGCTTCAGTTACTCCGCAGCGGCAGCTTCGGCAACCGGCTCGGCGACAACTTCGCTGGCTTCAGCCAGAACCGTGACCTTCACGTGCGCAGTCACTTCGCGGTGCAGCCTGATGGCGACGCTGGTATCGCCCAGGCTCTTGATCGGCTCGGGCAACTGAATCTTGCGCCGATCCACTTCAAAGCCCTGCTTTTCGAGCTCGCTGGCGATATCCGCCGAGGTGACCGAGCCAAACAGGTGGCCGGCTTCGCCCGACTTGCGGGTAAAGCTAAGCACCACGGGCTCGAGCTTGGTAACCAGTTCTTCGGCCTGCGTCTTCTCAGTGGCAGAACGGCGGGCAGCGGCGTGCTTCATCTGCTCAATAACGGCCTTGTTGGCCGCGGTGGCCTGCATCGCCAGCTTGCGCGGCAGCAGATAATTGCGTCCGTAGCCGTCGGCCACTTTCACAACTTCTCCCCGACTGCCCAGGTTGGCTACATCTTCCTTCAGAATCACTTCCATGACAAACTCCTCAGTGCTTCAGGCGCCACCGCCCGCCGTTGGCGGTTTTGTCCTTTTTGCCAGGACTTCGGCGGCGCCGCGCAGAATTCTCGGCCCGCATCCGGGCAGGATGCGGTTTAGTGCCGTGTGGCGAACGGCAGCAAAGCGATATTGCGGGCCTGCTTGATGGCCTTGGTCAGGCGGCGTTGGTGCGTGGTGCACACGCCGGTAAGCCGCCGCGGCACAATCTTGCCGCGCTCCGCCACAAAGCCCTGCAACAGCCGGACGTCGCGGTAAGCGATGGCATCAATCTTCTCGGTGCAGAACTTGCAAACCTTCTTGCGGCGGAAGAACTTTCCGCGGCCGCCGGGGCCACCCGAGGGCCGTCCGCCAGGGCCGCCTTGCGGACGTCCGCCGGGGCGAGGTCCTGAGGGGGAACCAGAGCCTGGGCCGGAGCCGGAACTGGAACCGGAGCTGGGCGCGGATTCAGGTGCCGATGTTGCTTGGGGTGCGCCCGTCTCGGGCGCCTTTCCAGTGGTCTCTTCAGACATGGTGTTTCCTCTTTACTCTCTCTTGTGTCCCGAACAGCGCCTTCGAGGCGCCTCAGGGATTGATTGCGGCCGCAGCCCAAAACCTGGCAGCGGCAAAAACACGACCGGCCTTAGACGCTGGCCTGAACCGGCTCCACAACTTCTGTTGCGGCAACCGGCTCGGCAGCCGCGGCAGCCGGCTCGGCAGCAACGGGAGCAGGAGCGGCAACAGCAACGGGGATCGAGCTGCGGCGCACGCCGCGCAGCGCCTTCACCTTGGCCAGGCGCTTCTCTTCCTCGTCGATGCGCACGGTGATGAACTTGATCACCTGCTCGGTTACGCGCAAGCGGCGCTCCAACTCAAGCACCACCGCGCCATCGGCTTCAATGGTCAGCAGAACATAGTTGCCGTCGTTGAACTTCCGCACCATGTAAGCAAGCTTGCGCCGGCCCATCTTCTCCACGGTCTTGATCACTCCGCCGCCGTTGGTCACGGTGGTGGAGAAGCCGGCGATCAGCTTGTCGGCATCTTCTTCGGTCACGTCGGGCCGAACAATGAACATCACTTCATATACACGGGACATCCAGTTTCCTTTTCCGCTGGAGTCCCTTGACTCCAGCCACTGCCGCCGGTTAAAGCACCATAGCGGCTGTTGCTCGCTTGCCTACTCTTCCGCCGCACTGTTTTTGTCGCGGCGGTTGAACTCGTTCATCGCGGCTGCCGGTCCCAGTTCGAGAATGCGGCGCGTGGCGCTTGCCACCCGGTCCAACACCTCGTCCAGCACCGTCAAATCCGCCTTGCGCATGGGCGAGAGCAGGTAATCCCTGCCCGCCCGCCTGCCCCCAGCCGCAATCGCCTCAGGTGGCAAATCCAGCCCAACTCCTATGCGCAAGCGTAACCACTCCTGCGTACCCAGGGCGCCGGTAATGCTGCGGGCTCCGTTGTGCCCGGCGGGCGAACCGCGCTCCCTGATCTTGAAGGTCCCCAGGGTCAGATCCAGCTCGTCATGAATCACGAGCAGATCCTTGCCGGGGTCCGCCTCAAACTCGCGAACCAGAGCGGCTACTGCCAGCCCGCTCAGGTTCATGAAAGTCTCCGGCTTGGCCAGAACCACTTGGCGCCCTGCCATGCGGCAGGTTGCTGTCGTGGCCCGGCATCGCCGGTTCCCGACCACAACGCCCTCTTGCTGGGCGATGCGGTCAATGGCCATGAACCCGGCGTTATGCGGGGTCCACAGATATTCGGGGCCGGGGTTGCCCAGACCAACCACCAGGAATGGCCTGGGCGATGCACCGGACTCGCTTGCTTCCGCCAAGACTTACTTCTTCGCCCCAGAACCGGAGTCTGCCTTTTTGCCGGCGGCAGCGTCTTCCGGCTTGCCCTTCTTGGCAACCTCGGGCTCTGCTGCGCCGGCTTCTGCCGTAGCAACTGCGGCTGCATCCACTTCGGCAACAGGCGCCACTTCTTCACGGATGGAAACAACGTGGGCGACGGTGGCGTCTTCGGCGTTTAAGTACTTGATTTTGTCGGAGTGCGGCAAATCGCTGACCCGGAGTGAGGCAAAAAGCTCCAGATTGCTGACGTCCACCGAGATGTTTGCGGGAATGTCGGCAGGCAGGCACTCGATTTCCACTTCGCGCAGAACCTGGTCGAGGATGCCGCCGGCAGTTCTGACACCCAGCGGAATTCCCTCCAGCTTGACGCGTACCTTCACGCGAAGAGCCTTGTCGAGGGCGATGCGCTTCAGGTCGATGTGGATCAGATTGTCATTGATGGGCTCGCGCTGCAGGTCCACGATCATGGCCTTGGCCGAGGGCTGGCCCGCGACTTCCACGTCGAAGATTGTGTTGTGGCCGGTCTCGGAGAAGAGGATGCGGGAGATCTGCTTGGGGTCCACTTCGACAGCGACGGGCTGGTGCCCGGGGCCATAGAGAACTGCGGGAATCTTGCCCGCGAAACGCACGCGGCGCGCGGCATTCTTGTTGAACTTGCCCTCGCGGGGCTTGGCTACGACTACTTCAGGCATTCGGTCTCTCGTTTCATCGATTCGGGCACGGAAAGACAGCTCTTAGCTTCTAGCCGCTAGCTTCTAGCAGACTTGTCCAACTGCGAACTGAATTGCTCCGCTCCCTTTGTAAAGGCAGTTGTCAGTTGTCAGTGATCAGTGGTCAGAAAAAACGCCGGACCCTGAGAAACGACTTCTGGCACCCAGCCATGGGTTATTGATTCTGATCACCGACCGGCCAAAAACTGACCACTGATCACTGATCACTGACAACTAGGAAAACAGCGTACTCACGCTGGTTTCCATGTGGATGCTCTCAATGGCCGCGCCCAGCAGGCCGGCAATGGAGAGCACCTTGATCTTGGGCAACTTCTGCGCAGCTTCGCGCAGAGGGATGGTGTTGGTGACGACCAGTTCGACCAGCCGGGATGCGGCAATGCGCTCAACGGCGGGGCCGGAAAGCACGGCGTGGCTGGCGCAGGCGTACACGTTGCTGGCGCCGGCTTCGTAGAGTGCGTCAACGGTCTTCACGAGGGTTCCGGCAGTGTCAATAATGTCGTCGATGATCAGGCAGGTCTTGCCCTTCACGTCGCCCACCACGTGCATGATCTCGGCTACGTTGATGTCAGTCCGGCGCTTGTCCACGATGGCCAGCGGTGCGCCGATCTTCTGGGCGAAGAAGCGGGCCCGTTCCACGCCGCCGGCGTCGGGCGAAACCACGGTGAGGTTGGGCAGTGCGAGTTCGCGGAAGTAGCTGACGAGCACCGGGCTGGCGAAGAGGTGATCGACAGGGATGTTGAAGAAGCCTTGAATCTGGGCGGCATGGAGATCGACAAAGAGGGCGCGGTTGGCGCCGGCGGTGGTGAGCAGGTCGGCAATGAGCTTGGCGCTGATGGCGACGCGGGGGCGGTCTTTGCGATCCTGGCGGGCGTAGCCATAGTAGGGCACCACCACCGTGATCCGGGCCGCCGAGGCCCGCTTGAGCGCGTCTATCATGACTAATAGCTCCACCAGGTGCTGGTCTACCGGGTAGCAGGTAGGCTGCACCACAAACACATCCACGCCGCGAACGTTCTCAAGAAGCTGGAAGTAGACCTCGCCGTCGGCAAAGCGCTGAATTTTGGACTCGCCCACCGGTACGCCGATGTGGCGGCCAATCTCTTCTGTCAGGGGCCGGTTGGCGGTGCCTGAAAACAGCTTGAAGCGCTTGTCTTCGCTGAGGTTGCGGGTCCGCTTGCGTTCGGGGGCCGCTTTGGCATCCTTGGCCTTGGCCGCGGTATCCAACTGTGCTGCCTCTTTTGCGGCGGACTGCCCGCCCTCCTGCTGCTTGCCGTCGTTCAATGCGTCCACTTCCATCTCCGTACACCCTCCAAGCTGGTTGGCTTTGGCTGCTTTCCGGGGTCTAAATGCAGTGGTTGGTGATTAGTGGTTAGTGGTTAGCAAGAAACTCGCTCGCTGGAAACTAACCACTACTCACTACGCACTACCCACTCGTAAAAACTGGCTGGGCGACTAGGATTCGAACCTAGACAAATGCCTCCAAAGGGCATTGTCCTACCATTAGACGATCGCCCAACATCGTGACAGCCGAAGGCGAGTCTCTCTCCCCAAACGGCTGACTGTCAATGCCGTTGTTACAAAACCATCTGGCTCCAGTAAGCAGTTCTTGGCAGGGTGCGTGTGATCCGCACTTCTACGTCTTGGAACTGCTGCTGTACGCGAGCCGATGCCGCTTCCGCATCTCTCTGGGTCAGGTACAACCCGAAGAGAGCTGAACCGGACCCGGACAGCGAGGCATGGAGGGACGCCTCCGGAGTGCTGGAGCCCGCAAGAATGCGCTTGATTTCTGCAAGGGAGGGATGCTGGGGAAAGACGACGCCTTCAAAGTCGTTCTGGATCCAGCTACTGATCCCGGTGCGGACAAGCGCGGACTCTACGGGTCCGGCGAGGTCCTTGTCTTGAGATTTGGAGGCAAGGACACCGGAGGAGCCTGCTCCCGACCGACCTTTTGGAATTGCTTCCGCAAAGGCGCTGGCATAAGCGCGGCTCAACTTATTCAGTTTATCGTGGCTGGCCTCGGCGGTCAAACCTTCCCTCTCGCAAAGGCCGTCCCAATCGCGAAAGGCCTGCGGCGTGGAGACGCCGGCCGCCGGGGTGACGAGGACGCACCAAGTGGGTTCGAGATCGGGCAGGGGGTAGACCTGCTGGCCGCGGTCGAGGCCGAGAACGGCTCCGCCGATGAGGAACAGCGGGACATCGGAGCCGACCTGCGCGGCAAGCTGGAGGCGGCGGGCCCGCCATTGGGCCATGAGACCGGCAGGGCCGGCCAACGGCGAGCCTGCGCCGCGCTTCTCGCCCCATCGCGCAAGCGAGAGTTGGCCGAGCGCGGGAAACCCATCCTCGTCGTGCATGCCAACGCCGAGCGCCGTTTCCAGCCCCACCAACGCGGCAACCGCGTTGCCTGAGCCAGCGCCCAGGCCGCCCTGTATGGGCAGACGCTTCTCTATATGGATTTCAACATCGGCGGTCAGGCCCAGCTCTTCGAGGGCGAGATGGATCATCTTCCAGGCGGTATTGCGTTCGTCGGTGGGGACGCGGGGATCGTTTGAAGTCAGATGGATGGAGATTGCTTCCGAGCCAAGCCGAACCTTGACGGAGACCAGGTCATGGAGTTCGAGGGTCTGGTAGACGGTGACCAGAGAGTGAAAGCCGTCAGGGCGCGGCGCGCCAATGTAGAGGCCGAGGTTGATCTTTGCGTGCGAGCGAACGGCGGTGGGCATACGGGTCAATTGTAGAGCGGGGCGGGTGAAAGCCGGGGGCCCACCTGGAGATGGACGAATTGTGTGGGCCGGGAGGCACGCGAAAACGAGGGGAGAGTCGCGATTTGCGGGAAAGGCGCTTTGCGGGTGGACGGAAAGTGCGCGAGTGTCTAGTTAAAGCACGACGAAAAGAACGCGGAAACTGGTGGATTTGCGTAGAATTTGGGCGCTTTTCTGTACGTTTTTACCAGTGGTCAGTGGTCAGTGGTCAGGGAACAGCGAACAGAGAACAGAGATCAGCGACTAAACGGGATCGAGGAGGAGAGGCGATGCGGGAGGAACAGCGGGAGTTTGCGCGGAAACGGTTGGACAGGGAGTTGCGGTTTTACCGGATGGCGGCCAGGGAGAAGCATCCGACGCGGGAGTTGCTGCGGGCCGTGCGGCAGGTGCTGGGGCTGAAGGTGGAGGAGGTGGCGCGGGGTGCGAGGGTGAACCGGTCCGTGATCTTCCAGCTGGAGGAGAGCGAGAAGCGAGGGACGATCTCACTGCGGGCGATGGTGCGTATCGCGGAGGCGATGGGGTGCAAGGTGGTGTATGCGGTGATTCCGCGGGAGGGGCAGACGCTGGAGGAGATGGCGGAGCGGCGGAAGTGGGAAAGGCTCCTGGGAAATAGGGACACGGGATCAGAGAACAGGGAACAGGCCGAAGGCTCGCCGTGGCGAGGCAGTGAGGATGAGGGACTTAGGGAACAGGGAACAGGCTGCTAGCTGCCTGTGGTGCAAGTCCTGATACCTTCGCACAAGATTTGGGCGCCATCCACAGGAGTGATTCTTAAAATCAGGTCATGGCGATGGGAACAC
>Ga0302320_10002357_pt1 | contig 44555 bp, 42 predicted proteins | sample Bog_T0_3_FD_202130 | JGI IMG/M metagenome (GOLD analysis project Ga0302320, IMG submission 202130) | Peat permafrost microbial communities from Stordalen Mire near Abisko, Sweden - Bog_T0_3 | ecosystem: Environmental > Terrestrial > Soil > Wetlands > Peat | place: Sweden: Abisko, Stordalen Mire...
AAGCTGGGCCGATCAGGTGGGAATCCCCCGTCTCTGCTGACCTCAACTTCTCGAACCGCCGGATGCGGACCCGCTTGTCCGGTGGTGTGGCAGGGGAGGAGAGGTGACTCTCCCCCCTATGCCGATGCTGCATGGGGAGCCACTTGCAAGATTACCTTCAGGTTATGAATTGTGTCAGGGCACGACTTCAGTCGTGCCGCAAATGGCCAATTCGGATTCCGGCTTTAGCCGCCGCGGGATTGCAAATGACCGAGACAGAAGAACCGCAGGGGCTAAAGCCCAACACGATTTTGTTGCTCTTTCGGCACGACTGAAGTCGTGCCCTGACACATTTTGCAGTCTCAAGGGAGTTTTGCGAGAGGCTCTGGGGGGGATTTGCCGCTTTGCCTCCACGGCCATGAGTCGCCTATATTACGGAGGGAAACACGAGCAGATATATACCCCTGGGGAAGAGAGACTCATGGACTCTGAAGGCAGATACCGGCGACCGGATGAGGAAGCGCAGAACGGGATCCTGATTCTCGATGCACAGACGGGTGTGATCCTGGATATGAATCCTGTGCTGACGAGGATGCTGGATTACTCCCCGGCGGAATTGCTTGGCAAGACGCTCTGGGAGATCGGTCTTCCCAAGGATGAGAGCGCCTCCAGGCAGGCGTTCCATGAGCTCATCGAAAAAGGCCATGTGCACTATGACGATCTGCCCTTTGTCACCAAGAGCGGACGCCCAGTCAAGGCGGAGGTTACGGGCAACGTTTTTCAGAGACGTGGAGACCTGTCGGGACGTGGAGACCAGCTGGGACGTGGAGACCGGCTGGTCCAGTGCAATATTCGCTGCGTTGGCCAGCGGGAAGATGCCGCGGGCCCGGAGCCGCAGATTCGACATTTTCAGGAGGTGGAGGCCATTGGCAAGATCGCCGGGGGGATGGCTCACGATCTCAATAATCTTCTTGGGGTCATCCTGAGGTGTTGCGAGATTTTGGAAGGTCAGCAGGCCTTGCCCGAAGAAAGCCGCAAGATGATCCTCGAGATTCAAAGCGCAGGAGCATCTGCCAGAAATCTGACAGAACGCCTGCTCGCATTCAGTTGCGGGCAGGCATTGCAGCGCATCGCCGTGGACCTGAACGAGACCGTGAGCCGCATGGAGAAGATGCTGGGGCGGCTGATCGGGGGCGACGTCGCACTGGTCCTGTTGCCCGACAGTGGCCTGGGAAGCATCAGCGCGGACCCGAGCCAGCTTGAGCAGGTGTTGATGAACCTGGCGATCAATGCGCGGGACGCCATGCCACGGGGCGGCAGGATCGTTTTCGAGACTGCAAACGTAGAGATCGACGAAACCAACGCCGGGCTACACCCTTCCATGCGGCCCGGCCGGTATGTGATGTTGAGCGTGAGCGATACCGGGACGGGAATGGATCTGGAAACTCAATCCCGCATCTTCGAGCCCTTCTTCACGACAAAGCCTTTTGGACAAGGCTCGGGTCTTGGGCTGTCGACGGTCTTCAGCATCGTGGAGCAGAGCGGCGGAGCCATCTCCGTTCACAGTCAGCCGGACGCCGGAGCGACGTTCAAGATCTACTTTCCCCGCTGCGATCATGCGCCGGAGGCCGCACGGCCGGCAAAGGCTGAGCCGGCGCGAGGAGAGGCAGAGACGATTCTGCTGGTGGACGATGCCGGATCGCTGCGCGGGCTGATACGGCGGCTGCTGGAAGAGGGCGGATACACGGTGCTGGATTCGGGCGACCCGGCGGTGGCCCTTTGCATCGCACAGGAGCATCCGGGGCCCATACCGCTGCTGATCACGGATGTGGTCTTGCCCGGATTCAGCGGTTCCGATCTCGCGGCCAGAGTGACCCAGACACGGCCGGAGACCAGGGTTCTGTATGTATCGGGGTACAACGACGACTCGGTGGATCCGTCGCTCCTGCCCGAACACAGTTCTGCATTTCTCAAGAAGCCATTTACACAGGACGAATTATTGAGGAAGGTTCGCCAACTTCTTGATTCTTCGATCAAGCTCCCTGTGCGGCCAGCACATTAGGGCTACAGTTTTACCCCCTTCCATTCCCAGAAAAACAGCAAGGATACGGGCCTAATGGCCCCATGAGCTTGCCCTCTTTCAGGGGGCTGAAGCCCCCTGCTCCCTCCGAAATCTTCGATTTACAACTGTAATATTTCTGAAAGATGAAGACCAAGCTTGCTCAGGCAGTGGCATTTTTCGGACAAAAATGATGTAGAAGCGCCGTCCCTACGGGACTCCGGACGTCAGGCCGGGCCAGATTCCCCACGCTGAAGCGCGGGGCTAACAAACGTTGCGCCTACGGCGCGGATTTTTGGGAAGCGCCGGAACTAATTTGATCTTCATCTTCTGAAAGCACTCTAGTTGCCGGGTTGCGGCAGGAGCTCCTCAGTCTACGGTGACAGCCTGCAAGGTTATGGAGAGTATCCCTTACGTAGCCGTCACTTACGGGCCGAGCAAACCGCTATGCCCGGTTCACGCAACCGGGAAACTCTTTGTCTCGCAGGTTGAAATGGTTGTATGGTAATGCCGATGGAAAGGAAGCGGGTGGATTGTTCATCGAGCCGCCTTCGCGGATTTGCGATCTCGCACAGGGTCGCGTGAAAAGTGCTTTGCGGACGGGATGGAATAGAGCATGTTTCAAGTCGGTGGAATCCTGATCGTCTTCGGTTGTGTCGTCGCTGGCTACCTCATGGAGAAGGGCCAGATCGCCGTGCTGCTGCAACCGGCCGAGTTGCTGATCATTGGCGGCGCGGCGCTTGGCACTGTGTTGACGGCCAACCCGATGCATATTCTGAAGAAAATCGCCGCTGGACTCATGAATGTCGTCAAGGGATCGCCGTTCTCTAAACAGCGATATCTTGACACGCTGAAGATGATGTTCGACCTGCTCGCCAAATCGCGCAAGGAGGGGGCAATCGCCATTGAAGGCGATATTGAAGAGCCGAATAACAGCCCGCTCTTCTCGAGATACCCAGTCTTCCTCAAGGATCATCACGCTCGCGACTTCGTTTGCGATACGATGCGCATGGCGATCACCGGCGGGGTGAGCGCGTTTGACGTGGATCAGATGATGGAACTGGATATGGACGTCCATCATATGACGTCAACCCTGCCGAGCCAGGCTCTGACCACCATGGCCGACGCATTGCCGGGACTGGGAATCGTGGCCGCAGTGCTCGGGATCGTAGTAACCATGGGTGCGCTCGGGGGCCCGCCAGAGGAGATAGGAAAGAAGGTAGCTTCGGCACTGGTCGGCACTTTCCTCGGCATTCTATTGTGCTATGGACTGGTGGGGCCGCTCTCCTCGAACATGTCGAAGACAGTGGACGAGGAACAGAGCTACTACCATGTGCTGCGCGTCATGATGCTGGCCTTCATCAAGGGCACCTCTCCCATTCTGGCAGTTGAAATGGGCCGCAGGGCAATTCCCGAGCACTCTCGCCCCGACTTCTTTGAGGTGGAAAAGGCGTGCAGGGAGAAAGTTGGGGAGGCCCAGGCCGAATTCCAAGCCGCATAGGGCCACAAAGCCATGATTGCCGAAGAACAGGTCATTATCATCCGGAAGAAGTCTGGTCACGGCGGCCACCATGGCGGCGCGTGGAAGGTGGCCTATGCTGACTTTGTCACCGCGCTGATGTCGTTGTTTATCGTGATGTGGCTGATGAACAGCAGCAAGCCCGTTCAGGAAGCGGTGGGAGGATACTTTCGCGACCCGCATGGCACCGGCGAGAAGAAAGGAACGCAACTGAACGGGACCGGCGATGCCGCGATTGTGAAAAAACAGGATATGGCCAAGCTGAAGGACGATCTGTTGAAGGCCATGGAAAAGATGGCGAACTACGACAAGATCAAGAAGCTGATTGAAATCACCGTCACCTCGGAAGGGCTGCAGATCGAATTGATGGAGGATCCTCACGGAACCTTCTTCGAGTTGGGAAGCGCGGAACCAACTCCGACTCTCCAAAGCCTGCTGAAGGTTCTTGCTCCCGAAGTCGGCAAGTTGCCGAACCCGCTTTCGATCGAGGGGCATACCGATTCCAAGCCATACTCGGGCTTGAAGGCATACGGGAATTGGGAGCTCTCGACGGATCGCGCGAACACAGCCAGGCGTCTGATGGAAAACAGCGGCCTGCGTCCAACTCAGGTTGTCCAGGTGCGAGGTTTCGCGGATCGCAAACTCCGCAAGCCTCTGCAGCCGGAGGACGCCTCGAACCGGAGGGTCACACTCATCATTCAGTATGTTCCGGGTTCCGATCAGCTGCCTGCGATCATCACCAAGGGCTCGATGCCGATCGCCAAATAGAGCTGGTTGCATGAACCCCATCAAGGTAGCCGAGGAAGATCCCTCAGGGGCTAAAGCGCGTGGTCTTCTTGCATTGCAGCGGCACGACTGAAGTCGTGCCCTTTCAAAACCAGGTCATGAAACAGCTTCTAGTATGGTGAGTCTGAAGTCCATCGAAGAGCAACCGCAGATTCTTCGACTCACCACCCCCGAACTGAAAGACGTTCGGGGCCCCGTTCGCTCAGAATTACGCCCCGTTTTGTGCTGCGTATTTCAGACACGGGACACTAGTATTCAGGCCGTATGAATTGGTAAGCGCTCTGGGAGAAATGCGGGCGTGGACGCCCACACGACAGCTGGTCTGGAGTCCGGCGCAGCAATCCTGTCATTACAAAACCATGCGGTCACAGTACTAGGGAAATTGAATGAGCATGGAAGCGGCGGCGTGGTTGGCGATGACAGCCATATACTCTGCGGCGGCCGTTCGTTCCCGAGGCGTTTCAAAATCGAACACTAGCCCGACGTAACACTTGTCGATGTAGGCGACCTGGGCCTCAACCTTGAGCGTGCCCATTGGGTGGCGAAGGGTGAGCAGTCCGGAGTCACCGACCACCACGGAGCCCTCAAGCTTGACGCGAATGCCGGTGTCGCTGACATCGCGGCATAGACCAATGAACGTCTCATTTCCCACAATATAATCGACGTCAAAGCCCGTTGTGACGCGGCAAGGCCTGTATTCAAATTTGCGGATGCTTGTCGGTTCCGTCATTCCCGCGGACTCCTCTCGGATCTGGAGGCAGGATGAACATGCCGGCCAGTGGCTCATCGTGCCTATCGGCAACAATGCCTTAGATCTTCAATATTACTTCCGATAGCGACTCATGATGCACCCAAGTGCATTTCAGACTCCGTTGCTCAGCCTCACGCCTCACAGTCTCGGAGCAGGACGTGAGCGCCATACACGTCCAGGCGCCGATCGAGTTCCAGGGAAGGGGTCTTGCAAGGAAGTCAATTATTTGCAATTATTTGTCGTGCATATTGATCTTTCTTCGGATGCCTTATTGAGTCTTCGCGAGGGAGGTGGAGATCGGCGGGAGGTTCGGCAGGCTGGCTTGTCTCAGGCCGGCCTCAAGCTGATGCGGGAAGGCGATTAGAGGGAGATTTCAGAAACTCCCGCTGAGGGAAATGGATGATGAGGTATATCTTCTTTAGAATCAATGAGGAAATCTTTAGTAATCTGATTCTTTGTGTAAATTAAAATTGGATGATAAGATTGCAAGTCAAAGCCATGTGTCCTGAATCACTTTTTTCGAAGCCGCAGGAGACCGGTGTGCAATCTGACGGCCGTATGTCACAGCCGGAAGCAGAGAGCCTCCCGCAAGATCAGTCCAAATCGACCGGTCAGAAGATCCTGGTGGTTGACGATGATGTCCCGCTGGGCAAATTTCTCAGTCGCGAACTGAAGCGCCGGCACTTTTCTGTCGAGATCCGCCAGGATGGCGAGGCCGCTCGCGACGACATCCAGAAATCCATCTACGATCTGGTTATTCTTGATCTGAACCTGCCAAAAATGGACGGAATGGCGGTTTTGAAGCAGGTTCGCCTGAGTCAACCGCGGCTGCCAATCCTGGTGTTGACGGCGAGGAATCATACGCAGGATCTGGTGTCGGCGCTCGAACAGGGAGCCGACGATTGCCTGATCAAGCCTTTTTCGTTCCTGGAATTGCTGGCGCGCATCCGGGGCCTGCTGCGGCGCAATAACTCGACCCCAGTGAGCTCATCGAAGGTTGGTAATTTGACGATGAACCGGGAGGAGCACTGGGTGCTGCGCGGGGATCGGCGCATCGATCTGACGGCGCGTGAGTTTGCCCTGCTTGAATACCTGATGAACAACGCGGGCAAGGCTGTTTCGCGCACGACGATCATGCAAGAGGTATGGAATACCACGTTCGATTCGACGACCAATATCGTTGACGTGTATATGAAGTACCTGCGGGACAAGATTGACCTCGAGGGGGAAGTCAAATTGATCCGCACAGTCCGCGGCGTCGGGTACGTCTTAAGCAATGATTAGCGGGAGTGAGTCCGGGGGGGTACCAATGCAGAAATCTGCATCAGAAGCACTTTGCTTCAATCTGTCGCAGTGCATCCATGCCTCGGCGCAGCCGCTCGCCGTTCTTCGGGCCAGCCTTGGCAACGGCCGCGTGGCCCAGATGAGTATTGAGGAACTGAGGGAATTGGCCGCAAGCTCAGCCGGCGAGGTGGAGCGGCTATGTACGCTCTTCGGTTGCCTGCAGCAGCTTGTGAGCACGGAGAGCACCAAGCCCAATCTGTCGGAGATGTCGATCCTTCCTCTGCTTGCGCATGTGACAGACGGGGTCAACCTCTTGTTCAAGGAGGACAGTATCTTTCTCCGCTCGATCGTTTGCGATACTTGCCAGCCGGTGCTCATCGACAAGACACGAACTCTTCAGGCATTGTCGACGGTGCTGCTGATTGCCCATGCGGTATCGCGCCCGCAGGATACGGTTGAGCTGATTGCTTCGTCCTCATCTTCCAATACGGTTCGAGTTGTGGTGCAGAATCTGACGTCGAAGGTGGACGCAATGAATGCGGAAACGAGCCTCAGCATGGCCTTTGCCGAGGCGAATATCCGAAGCCAGCAGGCGGATTTTTCCTGGAGCCTGAAGCCTTTCAACGTGCAAATGGAATTGCACGGAGCGGCGCTCGGCCTGAATGCGAATGCTGTGTCGATGAGGGTCATTTGAGTCCAATGGAATCCATGTCCGCAGCGGAAGGTACATCGATGGGTTCGTCTTCTTTTCCGAAGTTTCGCGCGGACGAAAGCACCGTCATCAGCGTCTTGCTCGTGAGCCCGAACAGCAGGCTTCGCTTGTCGCTCAGAGAGAAGCTACGTCAGCCACGGTGGAGTTTGACCGAGGCGGCGAGCGGCGCCGAAGCGCTTGAGTGCCTGAACGAAGGCGCCAGCGAGATTCTGCTGCTCGATCCTCTTTTGCCTGATCTTGAGTCTGGCGAATTCAGCGCGATGGTTCGAGAACAATTTCCCAACATTCAGATCCTTTCGGTGAACTCGCATACCGGGCAGCTTGTTCTTGGCACTTCATCGCCCACCTTGCTGTCGGCTCAACTGACGGAACTGCTTTATAGCGGCGGAAATGCGCCATCCAATTCCATCTCCCCCGAGCAATTGCACCGGATGCGGACCCATGAAGAGGGGCGGCTCGGCATTCGCGGCATGATCGGCGACTCGGAGCCGATGCAGCGAGTTTATGAGCTCACCCATATGGTCGCCCGCCGGGATACGACGGTGCTGGTAACGGGGGAGAGCGGCACCGGCAAGGATCTGGTTGCACAGGCGATCCATCTGATCAGCCTGCGCCAAAAACAGCCCCTGGTGGTGATCAATTGCGCAGCGATTCCCGAGTCGCTGCTCGAGGCCGAGCTCTTCGGCTATGTGAAGGGCTCGTTCACCGGCGCTGTGCAGTCGCGCATTGGCCGCATCCACGCGGCGCATGGCGGGACGCTGTTTCTGGATGAGATTGGCGATATGCCCCTCTCTTTGCAAAGCAAGATTCTTCGATTTCTCGAGCAGGGGGAAGTGCAGAGGATTGGCGGCAATGACAATCTGAAGGTGGATGTCAGGGTGGTAGCCGCGACCAATGCCGACCTCCAGAGCCGCGTCAAGCAGAACCTTTTTCGCGAGGACCTCTACTATCGCCTGGCGATCTTTCCCATCAAGCTGCCGCCATTGCGGGAGCGCCTGGGAGACGTTGAGCAACTTGCCGAGGCTTTTCTGGCGAAGTTCAGCCCTGGTGTCACCTTTAGCGCAGAAGCAATCAGGGCTCTACGGGAGCACGACTGGCCGGGGAACGTCCGCGAACTGAAGAACGTGATCGAGCGGTCGAGCATCGTTGTCGGCGGCGAGCGGGAGATCCTGGCCCGGCATATTCTTTTCTAAGGCAGCACCCGGCAAAGTTTGCCCGACGTGCAAGGTGGAAAACTGTTGCTCACCTGGTTTTGACTGAATTTGGGGTCGGCAGCTTAGGGCGGCTCTGAACAGGTTATTCTTGCAATAGAACATTCCCTCAGGAGCTGAAGCCGTTGGTGATGTCACGGTGTTTATGTACGGGCTGAAGCCCGTACCCTTCATGTTTAGATCGAGCCCTTTCAAAAACGTCCAATTTAAGCAAGGCTTCCTTGGGGTCTCTGAGGCTTTCTGAGCACATATATAGATGTGCTTTCGCCTTTCGATCTCCTATTTGAAAACTCAAATCAAGTTGGCCCTCATCGTGCATAGGGAATAGGCAGATGCTGCCTAGTTCTCATCTCGCGCAAATAAATCTTTCGCTCATCGATGAGCCGAGCGACGGTCTGAGTGATGGGCAAACCAGCCCATCTCAGGCCGAGGGCAGTGTCTGCCAGCTAACCACCTCGGGGGAGGAATTCGAGATGCAGGCCAGGAGCGCAGTGCTCCTGGCTGGCGAATTCTCGGAGTTTATCGCGGCGGCCTCGCGGCTGGAGAACTCCTACCGCGAATTGCAAGAGGAAGTCTCGCAGCTCGGTCAGGAATTATCGGAGCGGAATGCTGCGCTAAACACCAGCCTTGCCGAGAACGAGCGGATGCGGCAGGCTTTGCAGCAGATAGTGGACTCGATGCCTTGCGGGGTGCTGGTGCTGGATTGCGATGGGCAGATCTCGATGATCAACCCGGAGTGCCGGCGGCTACTTGGACTGGATGAAACGCATTTCAGCACGGAATCGAAGACGACGCTGCGGCAGATCTCGGCCTCAAGCGGCGTCAATCTTGAAGCATGGTGCGAAGATGCCTCGACGAGCGACACAGAGCAGGAGTTTTGTGTTCGCGGCTCGGCGGGGAAGCGCTGGGTCGAAGTTCGCAATCGCCGGCTCTTCCGCGCATCGGGCAAGCCGGGCGTGCTGGACAAGACGATCTTGATCTTGCGCGATATTACGGCACAGAAGCGCGCCGAGCAGGAGCGCGAAGCCGGACGCAAGGCAATGGCGCTTGCGGAGATTACAACTACTCTTGCTCATGAAATTAGAAACCCATTAGCCAGCCTGGAACTCTTTGCGGAGTTAATTGAGACGGACGACGAGCGCCGCGGCGAATGGATCTCTCATCTGCGCGCCGGCATCCGGTCGCTGTCAGGGACCGTGAACAATGTTTTGAGCTTCCATGGTTCCGGCTCGTTGGCACTCGCGCCGGTGTCGCTCTCCGCGGTGATTGGCAATGCGATCCAGTTTATTCAGCCGCTTGCGGATCAGGCGTCGGTCGAACTGAAATGGCTGGCCGGTTTCGATGAGGTTGAAGTGATGGGCAATGCAAGCGCCCTGCAACAGGTTGTACTGAACCTGGTTTCCAATGCCATTCGCCATACTCCGGCGGGCGGCAATGTAAAGGTTTCGCTCCGGCTGGCCACTAGCGGTGCGAAGGGAAAGAAGTACGGAGACAATGTCGAGCAGCTCATTGCCGAATTCTCCGATACGGGATGCGGCATCCGGGCAGACCAGATTGCCCGCATCTTTGAGCCCGGCTTCAGCGGGAGTGGCGACACCTCCGGACTGGGCCTGGCAGTTTGCGAGCGAATCATGAAGCAGCATGGCGGGCGGATCTCCGCAACGAACTGTGCGCATTCAGGCGCTCGATTCACGCTCCATTTTCCGGTGCACCAGATGGAATTGGCCTTGGCATGAACAGCACGATTGAAGAGAAAAGCGAATCTTCGGTATTAGTAGTCGACGACGAACCAGGAATGCGCACCGCATTGCGGGCCAACTTCCTGCGGCACGGATGGCGGGTTGAAACAGCCACCGGCGTTCGCGACGCGGCACGAGCCTTTGAGCTGACCAGCTTTGACCTGGTGGTAAGCGACATTCGCATGCGGGATGGCGACGGCTTTGAGGTGATGTGCTCGGTGCAGAAGAACTCGCCGACCACCGCGGTGATCCTGCTGACAGCGTTCGGCAGTGTTCCGGAAGCCGTGGAGTCGATGCGCAGCGGGGCCTTCGATTATCTGACGAAGCCGGTTTCCTTTGAACAGCTCCAAGCCGCTGCTGCTCGCGTGATGAAGCGCATCAGTGAGACTACAGTTGCCGCTAAACCCCCAAGCAAGATCGTGAATGAGGAGATCGTGAGTCCGGGAATCATCGGCCGTTCTCCTTCTTTGCTCCAGGCATTGCAGCGCGCCCGCGCCGCCGCAAGCACCGATGCCGATGTGCTGATTGAGGCCGAGAGCGGCACCGGCAAAGAGCTGATGGCGAGGTTCATCCATCAATCCAGCGATCGCAGCCGCAAGCCATTTATCGCCGTCAACTGCGCGGCGGTGCCGGAGCACCTGCTGGAGAGCGAACTTTTTGGACATGCCAAAGGGGCCTTCACGGGCGCGAACGCCGCCAAGGCGGGCAAGTTCGAACTGGCCGACGGCGGCACGCTGCTGCTCGACGAGATCGGCGAGATGCCCTTGAACCTGCAGCCGAAGCTGTTGCGCATTCTTCAGGAGCGCGAGTTCGAGAGGCTCGGCGAGTCACGCTCGATCCATGTCGACATTCGAGTCATCGCCACCACCAACGCATCTTTGGCATCGATGGTGGAGCAAGGCCGCTTCCGTTCTGATTTGTACTATCGGCTGAATGTCATTCCTCTTTCTATTCCCGGTCTTCGCGAACGTCTGGAAGACATTCCAGCCCTGGCAAAGCACTTTGCCGAGAAGTTCGCCGTCGAAAGGGATTGCTCGGTGCCGGAGCTGGATGCGAGTTTCATTGAGCGTCTTCAGGCATATAGCTGGCCCGGCAATGTAAGGGAACTGGCTAACTTCATGTGCCGTGTACTTTCGTTGAATCAGGGAAGAACGATTGATGCGGATTGCTTTCACAGGGAGTTTCATCCCATGGGAGGCGTGCAAGCCGCATCTCGCTCGCTGCCGGCCCCTGGGACGCCGATTTCCGTCATCGAAAAAATGCATTTGGAAAACACGCTGGCCCTGGCCAATGGAAACCGGACCCACGCCGCAGTGATGCTGGGGATCAGCCTGCGCACGATGCGCAACAAAATCAGGGAGTACGGACTCCCGCCAAGGAGATATGCGTCATGCCAACCGCACCCTTAATCTCAACGCTGGAGAGTTACCTGAAGCTCACAGAAAGCCGTGAGCAGGCAATCTCGGCCAACATGGCCAATGTCGATACGCCTGGGTATCATACGCGGGACATCGACTTCAACAGCGAGTTGAACAGGGCTATGAATGGGGTCCTGAGCCAATCCGGGGATAGCACTGAAACCGTGCAATTGAATCCCGCCGTGCAGGAGGTCCCAGGTCTGATGGAGCGTCCGGACGGCAACAACGTGAACCTTGACCGCGAGGGTCTGCTCATGTCGCAGACGCAATTGCAATATCAGATCGGCGTTCAATTAGTAAAACACCAGTTTCACCAGATACTCAGCGCCATTAGCGGGGGAGGCCAGTAATGAATCTCTTCGACTCATTAACGATTAGTGGATCGGCCCTGGCGGCCGAACGTCAGCGCTCAGAAATCGTTGCGGCGAACATGGCCAATGCGGAGACGACCCGCACGGAAGCCGGCGGACCGTACCGGCGCAAGGAAGTCGTCTTCCAGTCCTCCGGCGCATCCGGTTTCCGGCTGGCTCTTGCCAACACAGGCGGCTTGAACAGTCCCACGGCCGGCGGAGTGCAGATCTCTGAAGTGATCGACGATCCGACACCGCCGGTCATGCGCTTTGAGCCCAGCAATCCGGACGCCAACAAGGACGGCTACGTTGCCTATCCGGCCATCAATCCGGTGATGGAGATGGTGGACCTGATGAGCTCGGTTCGCTCTTATCAGCTGAATGCATCGGCAGTGTCGGCAGCCAAGCAGATGATCCAGCAATCGATCGACATCCTCAAGAGTTAAGCAGGAGACAAGAAGATGAGCAGCTCAATTGCAGGTCTTGGTTCCATCGGCGCCATCGGCAACCTTCCCAAAATGCCGCCGCTTGATTCTGCTCCCGCGGAGGGAGGCTTCAGCGGTGTGCTCAGCAACGTGCTGCAGCAGGTCAACCAGCTCAACGGCGGCGCCGAACAGCAGATTGGCAGCCTGCTGAAGGGCGGCAACACAGACATGAGCACGGTGATGATTGCGGTTGAAAAGGCCGACGTGGCTTTTCAGTTGATGATGCAGGTTCGCAACAAAATTGTCAGCGCGTATCAGGACATCGAGAAGATGCAGTTTTAGAGCAAAACCAGGGAACTTGTAGCCTGATTTACTTCGCAATAGGTCGCCGCTCTCTGTTGGTTGCGTCGACTTGAGTGCACTGGTTCCGGGATGCGTTTTCCCTGGTTTTGCTGTTGCGAGATGCGCCGCGTAAGGTGCGCACACAGGAACGCCGCATGGGGGATGCAGTTCCTGGCAAGGGGTTCCAAGAGAGTTGTGGGATCGGGGACGTATGGCCGGCAAGAATCAACTAGCGACAACGAAACAAACGCCAGGCTTCAACCAGGCCATGGAACGCGCCAAGCTGTTCTGGACGGGCCTTCGCCCGCAGCAGCAGGCCTACTTTGGCATCGGTCTTGCCATTACCCTGGCAGCCGCGATCTTCTTTGTAAAAATGATCTCGACGCCTGATATGAAGCCGCTGATGAGTGGACTGGAACCTGCCGATGCTCAGGCGATCTCTGCGCAGTTGGCAGCGAAGAAAATAGCCTATGTGATCAGTCCGGACGGCACATCCATCAGCGTCGCGTCAGATCAGCTGGACGCAGCCCGGCTGGAAGTGGCCTCGCACGATTCACCGCACAGCGGGCGCATTGGCTTTGAGATCTTCGACAAGGTTTCATGGGGGCAAACGGAGTTCGATGAGAAGGTGAATTACCAGCGCGCGCTCGAAGGCGAACTGGAGCGGACGATTCAGACCATCAGCAACGTCAAGAGCGCACGCGTGCATCTGGTGATGGCGAGCGACTCGGTCTTCCTGGACAGAGAGCGCGGCGCCAAAGCTTCGGTCACGCTGCGCCTTCGCCGCGGGAACCTGTCGCGAGAGGATTATTCGGCCATCTCGCGGCTGGTTGCGGGGGCGGTGGATGAACTCAAGCCTTCGGATGTGGTGATTATCGATGCGGATTCGAATCAGGCGCTTGGACAAGGCAGCGGCGCCGGCGCCAGCGGCGAAGGCCTTGAGCAGGAGTTGACGCGGCGGCTGATCGCGACCCTCGCGCCGGTTGTCGGAGCCGATCGCATTCACGCCAGCGTCAACGTGGAGTATGAAACCGGCAGCAGCGAAGAGAGCCAGGATAAGTACGATCCAGCGGTGAGCGCCACGCTTACCATGCAGCACTCCGAGGAGAATACGGGGCCGGGCGCAGGGGCCGCGGGTGTTCCGGGAACCGCAAGCAACGTACCCAACATAAAGCCGCCAATGCCCGCATCCAAAGAGCCGAGCCAGTCTTCGAAGACGGATAACAACACCTATGGCGTGAATCGAACGACCCGCCATGTGATTGAACCGGCAGGAAGCATCCGCCGCCTGACCGCTGCCGTGGTACTCGACGATGCAGTCGTGCGTACGCAGCAGAATGGCAAATGGGTTGAAACTCGCCAAAAGAGGACGCCCGATGAACTCAAGCTGATTGGCGATCTTGCGCAGGCGGCGATCGGATTCAATAGCGCTCGCGGCGACGTCGTCAGCATCGAGAACCTGTCTTTCGATCACCCCGTAGTGGCTGATCCCGGCCCTGCCACAGTCGTCGAGCAGGCGCGGAAGGACTTGAACGACTACTCGTCCATTGTTCGTTATGCGGTCTTGCTTGGACTGTTTGTGCTGGTCTATCTTCTGACGATCCGGCCCATCCAAAAGCGCATTCTCTCCATTCCGAATTCGCTGCTGGCCTCTGCCCGCGCTCCAGTGCAGGCTGCTGCGCCGGAGGAGGAACCCTTGCTTGAGTCCTCCACCAATCTTGGAAGGCGTTCGGTGGTTTTGAAGAAGCAACTCGCAGAGTTTGTCCAGGCTGATCCTGAGAGCAGTACCATCGCCGTGCGTGCGTGGCTGCGGGAAGAGGCCCAATGACGGTGGCGACTGAGCGAGCCAATCTAAGCGGCGCCCGCAAGGCCGCAATCCTGCTGACGGTGCTCGGCGAGGATGCCGCGGCGACGGTCTTTCGCGATCTGAACAAGCAGGATTTGCAGCTTGTGGCCGATGAGGTGGCAAGCCTCGGAACCATCCCAGCGGAATTAACGGTTCAGGTGATTGAAGAGTACCAGCGGATGACCCAGGCTCAGGGATACCTCGCTCAGGGGGGCTATGAGCTCGCCCAGCGCCTGCTCATCAAGGCCTTTGGAGAAGCGGAGGCGGAGAGCATTCTGCATCGTCTGACCAAGGCTCGCGAACTGAAACCTCTGGAGTCGTTGCAGCGGGCCGATCCGCAGAAGCTGGCAAGATTTCTGGAGAGCGAACATCCGCAGACCATCGCGTTGATTCTCGGTCAACTCGGGGATCGCCAGGCATCGGCCCTGCTGATGAGCCTTCCGAACGACACTCGCGCCGAAGCGGTCAAGAGATTGGCAAACCTCCGCCGGTTTTCGCCGGAGATGGCGGAAAAGGTTTCGACCATGCTGAGCCAGCGGCTGAAAGCAGTTGGGGAGCAGGGCAAGCGGACTTATTCAGGATTCCAGAGCGTGGCAGACATCATGAACTGCATCGATACAACGGTCGCGCAGGAGATTCTGGAGAATATCGAAAACGAGGAGCCGACGCTGGCAGTCAGCATTCGCGATCTCATGTTCACATTTGAAGATCTTTTGCATGTTGGCGAGGCGCATATTCGCGAGCTTGCGGGAGCTGTCGACAAGAGAACCCTGGCGACGGCGCTCAAGGGGACGGCCGAGGAACTGAAGAACCACTTCTTCAGGATCATGTCGACCAGGGCGGTTGAAATGCTCAAAGAGGACATCGAGTTGCTTGGGCCTGTACGCGCCAAGGAAGTGATCAAGGCGCAGACTGAGATTGTCACGATTGCCCGGCAGCTCGAGGCCGAGGGAAGAATTGTATTGAAGGGCGAGGGAAATGATGAGTATCTCGTTTGATGAAGCAGCAAGTCACGCGTTCCCCGCGCCGGTGACTTCGTACTTGTACCGGGATATGGGCGCCCCTGCTTCCATGAATGTCAGGGAAGCAAAGCAGGCCAACTCCGGTCCGGGACAAGAGAAGGAGCAGCAGGCGGCGCCGAGCGTGTCAACGCAGGAGATCGGTGAGTTACTGAATCGCGCCCGCGCCGAAGCAGCGGCTGAGACCGAGAAGCGCCTGCGTGCGGAGTATGAAACAAGGTCCGCGAGAGAGAGAGAAAAGATCAGTCAGGCTCTGGAACTCTTTGTGGCCGAACGGAAGAGCTATTTTTCGCGGGTTGAGTCCGACGTGGTTCATCTGGCTCTGGCCATCGCGGCGAAGATTCTGCATCGCGAGTCCCAGGTTGATCCGCTGCTGGTCGCGGCATTGGTTCGCGTGGCTGTCGATAAGCTGCACGACGGGTCGAGCGTGTCGGTGCGCTGCTCGCCGGCCAACGCGGAAAAGTGGCGCGACTATCTGTCAAATTCTTCGAATGGATCGACGATTTCCATCGTGGAGGATGCCCAGATGAGCCCTGACGATTGCATTCTCGAAACGGATCTTGGTTCGGCAAACTTCAGCATTGACGCGCAGTTGAAAGAGGTTGAGCAGGGATTCTTTGACCTGCTCGCGCAGAGGCCCGCGATCAAATGAATGCCGCAACGCCACTTGCACCCTACTTTGACCGGCTGGATCGAGGGTCTACCCTTCGTTGGCGCGGACGCGTGTTGCAGGTGGTCGGCAACCTGATCGAGTCCGAAGGGCCGTTCTGCTCGGTGGGAGAGTCTTGCGAAATCACCAATGCGGGCGGCAAGAAGTATTCCGGTGAAGTGGTTGGCTTTCGTGGATCGACACTGCTCTCGATGGCGGTTGAGAATCCGCAGGGCATTCGCTTCGGCGACCGGATCGTCGCCTGGGGAACACGGCCATCGATCCGTGTGGGCAGCGATCTGCTGGGCCGCGTGATTGATGCAACCGGCACTCCGCTTGATTCGAAAGGTGAATACCGAGGGGAGCGAGCGGTGTGGGTTGACGGGTCTGCCCCACTCCCGCTCGATCGAGTTCCAATCCGTGAGCCGCTTGGCTGCGGCATCCGCGCTTTGGATGCATTTGTCACCTGCGGACGCGGACAGCGTCTGGGCATCTTTGGCGGCAGCGGTGTGGGAAAAAGCACCCTGCTGGGTATGATGGCCCGCGGGACAAGTGCCGATATGACGGTGCTGGCGCTGGTGGGCGAGCGCGGGCGTGAAGTTGGGGAGTTTCTCGAAGTCATCGGCGATGAGGGGCGAAAGCGATGCGTTGTGGTTGTCTCTACCTCCGACCAGTCTCCTCTGTTGCGATTGCGCGCTGCTTTGTCGGCTACCGCCATCGCGGAGTTCTTCGCCAGTTCCGGGAAGAACGTGCTTCTGGTCGTCGATTCACTCACACGTTTTGCCATGGCGCAACGCGAGATCGGGCTGTCGGCCGGCGAACCTCCAACAGCCAAGGGCTATACGCCCTCGGTGCTTAACATGCTTGCTCGACTGGTGGAGCGCGCGGGCTGCTTCAAGGGCGGAAGCATCACCGCTTTTTACACCGTTCTTATGGAAGGCGACGATCAGCAGGATCCAGTCGCAGACACGGTGCGATCGCTGCTCGACGGACACATCATCCTGGACAGAAACCTGGCCATGAGAAACCACTATCCGCCTATCTCAATCCTCGAGAGCCTGAGCCGACTTATGCCGAATATTACTTCGGAAGAGCATATACAGAGGGCCAAGGCACTTCGCCTGCTGATGGCTTCTTACGAGCGGTCCGAAGACTTGATTCGCATTGGCGCATACCAGAAGGGCGCCGATCCGACGCTTGACCGCGCCGTCGAAATCCTGCCGCAACTGAACGCATTCCTCCACCAGCGCCCGGAACAGATTGTTAGTTTTCCAAATGTAGTCAAATCCCTCCTCGAGATTGCGAGCTGATATGTCCTTCCAGTTTTCACTAGCGGCGGTGCTCAGGATTCGCGGAGTTCTTGAAGAGAAAGAAGAACGCATGCTGCAGCAGATCCTCTTCGAGATCGCGCAGACGCGCGAGGAGCTCGCGCGCACTGAAGCCGCGATTGCGGGAACCGATGCCGCGCGCTGTGCCGATATCTTCAAGGCGCATATTGGACGTAATATTCATGCCTCCTACGGAGAGGTGAAAGAACTCAAGCAGAACAGGAAAAACCTCGAAGACAGGATTGAAAAGCTGGAACAACTGCGCGCCAGGCAGATCGTCGTCTACGAGACAGCGAGGCGGAATCGCGAGATGCTCACCGGCATGCACGAAGAGCAGCGCAGCGTGTATGAGTCGGGTCTTGCCCGCCTGGAGCAGAAGACCATTGACGATAACTTTATTTCCCGGCGAGGCCGGGTTTGAGTTATAAGTTTGGCATGATGTCGTTGTTTGCAATATAAGTCAAGGCAGGTTCGTAAAAGTGCGGTGTGCTCGTGCTTACTTTTAGAATCTATGCGCAAGTCTTATTCTTCAGCAATAATTCCCTTAGTGGCGAAAGCCCGGACTGATCTTGCAGCATTTGCGGCACGACTAAACAGGCTGCGGAAAAACTCGGGGATTCGGATGAGAATGGCGAAAAGCATCCCTCCGGGGCTGAAGCCCACGTCGATTCTGCTGGCTGTATGCGGGGGTTGAAACCCCCGCCTCCCTCCGCATCGAGTTTTTCCGCAGCCTGTAAAGTCGTGTCCTTTCAAAACATCCGCTTGATCAGAGGTTCCCTAGTGTAGTGAGTCTGAAGTCCATCGAAGAACAACCGCAGATTCTTCGACTCACCACCCCCGAACTGAAAGACGTTCGGGGCCCCGTTCGCTCAGAATGACAACCCGCTTTGTGCTGCGTATTTCAGACTCAGGACACTAGAATTGCTTCAACTGGTCGAGCAAGGGTAGTACCGCGCTGCTGAATGGGTGCGCTGCGATCGTTGGAGTTATCGTGGCAATCACTTTGGCGATTCTGTTTTGTCATCGTTGGATCGCCTGCATGCATTGCAACCCGGCAGCCTTTGCCTATGCGGGATGCGGCAAATGTTGCCGAGTTTGAATCGAACCTAGGACGCGGCAGGACACCTTGTTTGTATATTACTGATTCTACATAGAATACGCGTCTCGTTCCGCTGCCATGGAACAAGCTTTGTTTGGCCCGTCAAATGCCAATATAGAGGCGTGATCGCAAAAGCCATCCTCGAGATGTTCACTCAGTTGCCAGGGGCGTCTCGCTCCACGGTGCAGAGCTCCGGACAGCCATTCCAGGCATTCAGCGATTCACTCATTGCGGCGACAAAGTCATTTTCCATAAGCAACAGCGCAAGCGACGGAAGCGGCAGGGCCGGACGCCGGCAAAGACCGGTTTCCGACGATACAACGACGCCAAGCGAGGGTATCGATGGCGGCGCTGTTGTGTCGTCTGCCGTTTCTCAGCAGACTCAGGGCGCTGGCGCAGTCGTCAACCCTTTTGAGACTCGCTTCAGTTGGTCAACAGTTACAGGCCGGAGATCGACCGGCTTGGCCGGCCAACTTGCGCGGAATTTTGCTTCGGCCGGGTTGGCGGGGAGCAAATCAAGTATCTCCCAGACAGACAGCGTTCCGGCAAACACCGCTCGTCCGACGGCCGTTCAATCGAAGTTGACCGCAGTGCAGAAGCCCGCCGCTCAGCCGGTAGCCACTCAGGATTCTTCGGCTGGACTAGTCGTCCCGAATGTGCAGAATGACTTGTCGGTACAGGTGACGGAGATTCAATCAAGCGTGGCGCAGGCAAGCAATGCCCAGTCAAGCGACGGCCAGGCAAGAGTTTTCCAACCGGCCGAAGTTCAATCGGGCTTCACCTCGGCACAGATGCCCTTGGCCGAGTCGACAACGACTCATGGCATTTCGACCGGCGAGGCTGCGCACGTTACGCAAGAGGTTTCGGCGCCGGGATTGGCTGGAATTCAATCCAACACCGCCCAGGCGCGCAACGTTGCGACAAGCATCTCGCAGCCGGCGGTCGTTCAATCGAAGTTCACGGCCGTCGAGACGTCCCTCGCTGGATCGGCAAGAACTCAGAGCGATTCGATCGGTTTGGCGAGTCAGCCTACAGAGAATGTCCCAGCGGCCGGATGGAGTGAGACTGAACCAGGCTTCACTTCGACAAGCACTCCCCAGTCTGCCGACATTGAATTGAACTCCACGCAAGCGCTGACGCCCATCGCAACTCCGGCAACGACGCCGAATACCTCGACCGTCGTGACCAGCCAGCCCACACGGAATGTTCCATTGGCCGGATGGAACGATACCGATTCAAGCGCAGTCTCGACAAGCGCTCCGCCGACAAGCATCTCTCAGCCAGCTGCCGCTCAATCGAGCTTCACGGCTGTGAAGAGTCCCCTCGTCGATTCGGCTACGACCGAGAGTACGACGACCGGTTCGGCAGCCCAAGTTCCACAAAGCGTTTGGACGAAGTTGGGTGGAACCGAATCAATCGCTGCTCAGGCAAGCATCACATCGACAAGCTACTCCCAGCCCGCCGTCCTACCATCGAAGCTTACGCCCGCGCAGACGCCCGTGGCCAACTCAGCAAGGACGCAGAATCCTTCGACCGTCTTGGTCAGCCAGCCTGCCTGGAATGTGACAGCGGCAAGGCTTTCCGAGACTGAAAGAGGTATCGCCCCGGCAGAAATGTCCCAGCCGACCGCCGTTCAGTCGAAGTTCACGGGAGTGCAGAATTCTTTCGCCGACTCGGCAACGATCGAAAGCACTGCGAGCGGTCTGGCCGGCCAGCTTCCGCAAAATATCTCGGCGACGGAGTTGGCGGGAACGCAATCAATCGACGCCCAGGCAAGCATCGCTTCGACAAGGATGCCCCAGCCGGTCGTCGTCGAATCGAATGTTACCCCAGTTCAGACACCTCTTGCGGAACCGGCAACAACCCAAGGCACTTCGACCGTCGCAGAGAACCGGCCTTCACGGAATGTGTTAGCGGCCGGCTGGGACGAGACCGAAGCGAACTTCACTTCGAGAACCATCTCTCAGACCAGCGTGCCTGAGCCTGCCGTCCTTCAGTCGACCTTCGCGCCAGCGCAGATTCCTCTCGTCAAGCCGGAGGCGACTCAAGAGACTTCGACCGGACTAGCTGCCCAGACAACCCAAATCGTGCCAGCGGCGGAATTGACGGGGACTCAGTCCAGTATCGCCGCCACGAGTATCGCCCAGACCAGCATTGTCGAGCCAAGCATTGCCGCGGCAACAGTCCTCCAGGGGACCATCGATGAGGTGGGACACGTTCAATCGAGCGATGCCTCGCTGAGCTCCGTTCCGTCTCAGAGTTCATCGAAGCAGCCGGCCGCGCTGGTTCAAGAGATGACGGCTCCGATCACAGCTTCGCCAAAGAGCGGGAATGCCGATCCGGGCGCAGTCGTCACCACGGTTTCGCAAGCGGTTCCGGCAACAGACTTTACCGGAGTGCAGGATTCGCTTCCGAAGGCGGCTCAAAGCGCGCTTTCAGGTGCGGTGCAAAGCGCAGTTGCGAATGACCCGGTGGAAAACAACCAAGTCCCAGTCGTTCGGGCCGCCCTGATCGCATCGGCGAAGGACGTTGTCGCTTCGGCATTGAAGATCGACGTAACCGTCCAGACCAATTCACAGCCGGTAGCGGCTGATCAGACTTCGGCTGCAAATACGATCAGCGTTCCCGGCGCCATCGTCGATCAACTGGCTTCCTTGCCCCTCTATGACGGATCGCTTGGAAGGATTCAGACCATCGTTTCGAGCCTGAAGCCGGTCTCCGCAGCGAAGCCGCAGGCCAATGCGTCCGCTGCCGACAAGGGCTCCAGCACCGACCAGGCTGGACTGAAGAAGAATGCCGAGCCCGTTTCCGAGGCGGGTTCCAGGAGCAGCTCTCAGGATGCGGCCTCATCGGGCAATCAGAGCCAGGGCGGCAACACTCCTCAGGCGCAAGACGCGGCTCCGCTGCCGATCAATTTTGCAAGTCACCCCGCGGCCGTGATCGCGCCGGAGCAGAACACGGCCAATGCTGCTTCAAACCACAGCTCGACATCTCCGGCAGGAACTGGCGGAGTTGCCGCGAGGACGACGGATAGCTCGACAGCTCACGCCTCGATCGCTTTGCCTCAATCACAGCCGGTCATCAATACGGCAAAGCTGATTCAGAGCATGGGCCAGTCAGAGATGCGCGTCGGCATGCGGTCGAATGAGTTCGGCAATATCTCGATCAGCACTTCCACCACACGGGACGTGGTTTCTGCTCAGATCTCGCTGGAACACGGAGAACTTGCCAAGACACTCGCGGCGCATTTGCCGGAGATGCAGGCACGGCTAGGCGGCAATCAGCCCGCGGATGTGCGCATCGATATGAATGGATCGGCAACAGGGCAGGGAACAGGAAGCTTTGGCGGCACGCAAAACGACTCGGCCAGCCAATCACGCAGCGGAAGGCAGCAAGCGGGCAACATGACTCAAGGCCAACCAGGCAACGTTGTTGCCGAACGGCAGTTTTCATCCGTCGCAGCGGCAGTGCCCACAGGCTATGCCCGTCTCGACATCAGGGTTTAGTCAGGAATCAAGGAAATTGAAGTAACTGAGGAGGAGCAATCATGCAGGGAATCTTAGCAAACTATACGATGCCGACGAATTTGAGTGCGCTCATGCCGCCGGCAAGCAGTGGAGCGGCAAAGGCCGCCAGCGCGAGAACGAACGCCACGCCATCGACCGGCACGGGCAGTTCGACCTCAAGCAGCAGCTCAGCCAGTGGGTTGGGCACCACCTTCCTGAGCCTGCTGGCGCAGGAGCTGCAGAATCAGGATCCCACGGCTCCGGTAGACCCGACCGCAATGGTCGGCCAGATGATTTCGCTGAACCAGCTGGAACAGCTCATCGGCATTAACCAGGCCGTTAACCCGACCACGGCGGCCGCGGCTCAGGTAACGAAGGCCGCAGCCACGAATGCGGCGCTCACCTCAGCCGTCGGCGGCGCCACCAGCATGCTTTCACCTTCGGCCGCGGGCGCGGCCACCAGCCAACTTCCATTTGACCCCAACACGATGATGCCCCTGGGATTCGCCAATAGCGGCGCGGTGGCAGCCTCGATCAACTCGTCCCTGAACCCCGTGACCATGGGCTATTCCGGTTCGACAAGCAACGCCTCAGGAGGCAAGTAATGGGATCCTTTTCGACACCACTCTCTGGACTTACGTCAGCTCAAGAGCAGCTGCAATCTGTCTCCAACAACCTGGCCAACATCGACACCAATGGCTACAAGTCTCAGACTCTTACCTTCAGCGACATCTTTTTGCAGACTGGCGTGGTGAACGGCAGCGGCGACCCAGTGCAGATTGGATCGGGCGTCTCGGTTTCCTCCACGGACTCCAATTTCACCGAAGGAAATCTGAGTGCCACGGGCACTGCTTCGAATATGGCGATCTCTGGAAATGGGTTCTTCGTCACACAGGCCGCAGATGGGACGCAGGACTTCACTCGCGCCGGCGATTTCACCACCAACCACGCCGGGCAATTGGTTACGCCCAGTGGCGAGCTGGTGCTTGGGTATCCCGCAGTCAACGGAGTTGTGAACCCTTCGGGGACTCTGCAGCCGTTGCAGGTTGGCAGTGCAACCAGCCCGGCTGTGGCCAGCACAATGGTTGGGATCACCGCCAATCTCGATTCCGACTCCGACATTGGCACCACGGCTCCCAGCAGCACGCTCTCGATCTATGACTCGCTGGGAGCGGCGCATACTCTTTCGGTCTCCTACACCAAGACAGCGGCAGGCACCTGGAGCTACACGGCCACTGTGCCGTCGGCGGATATGGTTGCCGGAACGACGGGTGACACTGTCGTAGGCACAGGCACTCTGATCTTCAACGGTTCAGGTCAACTGGACCCGACATCCACCATTAACCCGATCAGTATCCCGACCCTCGCCGATGGCGCCAATGTGCCGCTGGCGCTCGCTGGGCCATTTGGAACGGTCGCCAATCCTACCATCACCCAGACTGCAATGGCAAGCTCGACGAGCGCCGCCACCACGGATGGTTTGGCCAGCGGCACGCTCGCAAACTCAAACTTCACAGTGCAGCCGGATGGCACCATCGAAGGGACCTTCACCAGCGGAGCCACTCTGGCGCTGGGACAAGTTGCGGTTGCTTCGTTTGCGAACTACCAGGGGCTTGCAAGCCTTGGCAACAATGATTATCACGCAAGCGCCGCCTCGGGTTCGGCCGTGATCGGGCAGGCTGGAACGGGCGGACGGGGCACCATTGTCGGCGGGAATGTTGAACAGTCGAACGTGGATATTGCTACGGAATTTGCCAAGCTTATCGTGGCGCAACAGGCCTACTCGGCAAATGCCAAGTCGATCACCACGTTCAACACGCTCTCTCAGGCAACGCTCGCAATGATCCAGTAAGACGTTGCGCCGGGAGTTTCTTAGCATTCCATTAATGGCCCGCCGCTCAGCGATTCTGTTGAGCGGCGAGGTCCATTTCCTGTTCCCCCTTCTCATGCCTGCCTCACCAATCCGCCTCGACCCTGGACGCCCGATCGCCTGACGGGGCCTCGCAGCGCGGCCTTTGAGGTGCGTTTCTCCTTGTTATGCAGCCACTTGCGGCAGCTTTTTCCGATTTCGCAGGCGCCTGGCCCGATCCCTTGGCAACAACGGCCTCTCGATTGCATTCACCTCTTGTCGAGAGGTCGAAGTGCGTGGCCTTCTTGCAGCAATCCATCCGCAAAACCCTCAAGAAGCAAGACTCTTGCCTGGTGGTTGAGCGATGGAATTCAGGGATACAGGGAAGAGAAACCGATGAATACGGCAATGACCTCCGCGAAGCCGGCGATCGAAACGAAATCGGTGCAGGGTCCCCAACTGGTTGAGAAGCATGCGGAGCGCGATCCGGCGGAGGCTCTGCCCTGGCTGCCCTGCACGCTGGCGCTGGATATTCCGGTCGTGAAGTTTACGGTACGCGATTTGCTGAGCCTTACGCGCGGCTCCGTCGTCGAGACCGCATATCACCAGAGCAGCGATCTGCCCCTGCGGGTGAATGGACAATTGGTTGGCTGGACAGAGTTCGAAGTCGTTGGCGATCGCCTGGCCGTGCGACTCACGGATCTTTCATGAAGACCCGCAATGCAAGGTCGCGGGTCGCCGCACAAAGTTCCGCACGGGTTGTGGTGCAAAGCCCTGCGCCGCCGCTGCTTGTATTTCCCGGCGGGGTCTTTCCCGGCGGGGCTCCGTTGAAGACTTTGCAAAACGCCTCGGGGCTCATCAGCCGCGCATGGAGATGGTTCCGGGAACGTCAGTCGGCCCGCACAAGCCCCAGGCGGTTGCATGTGGCGGCAAATGTCTCGCTCGGCGAAAAACGATTTGTTGCCGTCATCCAGGTGGATGGACTTCAGTTCCTTATCGGCGGCGGGGCCGCAAATGTGACGCTGCTGGCGCAGTTGAAGGGCAATGACTCCTTCGGCGACGTTCTTCAGGAGACGATGACCGCCCCAGAGAAGCAGCCTGCGAAGCCTGTGTGGCAAGAGATCGCCAAGCCGGCGACGGCGCAGATGGGGGATCAGGTATGAAGTTTCCCGCGTACGTTCGGGGCATGACATTCCTGGTGCTGATTCTGGCGGCTGCATCCGCTCATGCCGCGCACCGGCCCATTCGAACAGACGCCATAAACCTGGTGGGATTCTTTCAATTCGGGCCTTCGCTTCCGGCTCAGCAAGCCACTCCGCCGGTCGCTGCGGCGCCTGCGCAACCGACTCCCACAGCGCCTGCGCAGCCGGCTCCCATAGCGCCTGCGCAACCGGGCCCCGCGCCAATTGTTCAGCTGAATCAGGCGCCTGCCGGCCCAAACGAGCTGCGGATTACCGGGTTGGGCGGCGGCTCGGCGCAATGGTCGATCGTTGTCCTGCTGACATTTCTAACACTCATCCCATCGATTCTCATCTGCATGACTCCGTTTGCGCGGCTGCTGATTGTCTTTCATTTTCTGCGGCAGGCGCTCGGCCTTCAGACGACACCGTCTAACCAGACCCTCATTGGCTTATCGGTGATCATGACCTTCTTTCTGATGCAGCCGATCGGCGCCACTATTTACAACGAGTCGGTGGTGCCGCTGCAGGAAGGCAAGATCACCACCGTCGATGCGCTGACGCGGGCCGGTGTGCCGATGCGCCAGTTCATGTCGCATTACGTTCGCGAAAAGGACGCCGAGCTTTTTCTGGAGATCGCCAAGGAGCCTCGTCCGGCGAACATCAACGATCTCTCGTTTCGCGTGCTGCTGCCGGCGTACATTCTCTCTGAGTTGAAGGCCGGATTTCAGATCGGCGCAGTACTTTTTCTTCCGTTTCTCGTGGTCGACATGGTGGTCGCATCCATCACCACCTCGGTCGGCATGATGCAGTTGCCGCCGGTGGTCATCTCGACGCCGCTCAAGCTGCTGCTGTTTCTGATGGTCGATGGCTGGCACCTTCTTATCGGCGCCTTGATGAGGAGTTTCTACTAATGGGCGTCGATGAAGTGGTACTGCTTGGCCGTTTGATGCTGCAGGAGGTTGCGATCCTGGTCGCGCCGGTCCTGCTCTCCGCCGTGATTGTCAGTTTAGTTGTCAACGTGATCCAGGTGCTTACTTCCTTGCAGGACCAGACGCTTTCGCACGTGCCTCGCCTGCTGGTAACTGGCGCAGCCCTCTTCTTCACGATGCCCTGGATGTGGCGGCATCTGGCCCACTACACCATCAACCTTTTGACCGATTTTCACCAGGTTCTGCAATGAGCATCTCGCTTGTCCAGGTCTTCGGAGCTTTGTTGACCATCGGTGTCCGGCTTACGGGCATCATGCTCTTTGCGCCCTTCTTCGGAAGCCTGGTGATTCCTGCCCGGGTGAAGGCGGTTCTGGTGATTGCTTTGACTGCGCTGCTTTACCCGATGATTTCACCGCGGATGCCGCAACTGGCGATCAGCCAGTGGCCCATGATGGCCTTTGGCGAATTGATGATCGGAGTTGCGCTTGGGGTAGCGACCAACGTTGTCTTCGACGGCGTGCAGATGGCCGGACAGGTCTTGAGCGTGCAGATGGGCTACTCGCTGGTCAATATTCTCGATCCGCAGACCCAGGTGGAATCGACGGTCATGGCCACGTTTCATCAGATGATCGCGATGCTGATCTTTCTGCGCCTCAACGTACACTTCTGGATTTTGCGGGCACTGGCGCGCAGCTTCGATTATCTGCCGCCATCCTCAGCTCATTTTGGAGCGGGCTTCACGGCGGCGGTGTTGCAGGCTGGCTCGAGCGTCTTCTCCATCGGCATTCAGATCGCAGCTCCGGTACTCTCAGCAACATTGGTTGCCGACATAGCTCTGGGACTCATGGGCAAGGCAGCTCCGCAATTGCCGCTGATCCTGCTTGGACCGGCGGTAAAGAGCGTTCTCGGAATACTGGTTTTGATCTCCGCACTCAAGTACTGGCCGGGCATCTTTGAACATCTGTTTCTCAATTCGATGAACCAGGCTGACCATATTCTCCACCTGGCTCAATAGCGACTGGCACGACAGGAACGCATGGCTGACAGCAGCAAAACAGAAGAAGCAACGCCGAAACGGCGAACCAAGGCGCGGGAACAGGGCCAGGTCGCCCGTTCGCGCGAATTGCCGGGCGTCTTCGCACTTGGCGCCATTGTGGGGGTGTTTGCGCTGATGGCTCCCTCCGCCGTGACGCACTGGACGGTGCTTTACCGCAACACCATCAATGCGGCCGCCACGGGCGATATCGAATCCAACGGTCCGGTGCTCTTCTGGAGTTCGGTTGAGGTGATGCGGTGGATCACGCCGATCCTGATGGCAGGGATGGCGGTTTCGGTGTTGACCGGCCTGGCGCAGGGCGGCTTCAACTTTGCACCCGAGGCGCTGGCGCTAAAGTTTGATCGTTTCAACCCGGCCAGCAAACTGGGGCAGATCTTCTCGCCTGTCGGCCTGAGCAATCTATTGAAGTCGCTGCTGCCGTTTGGCGCCATTCTCTGGATCACGATCAATGTGATTCGCGCGCATTGGGAGTCGATGGTTCTTTCCTCCAGTCTCGGATTGAGACCGTTCACCAACCTGGTTGGTTCGATGCTGCTGGACTTGACCTGGAAGTCGGGGCTTGTGCTTGCGGCCTGGTCGGCGGTCGATTATTTTCTAACCTTGAAGAAGATGGAAGGCGACTTGAAGATGACCAAGCAGGAAGTCCGCCAGGAATACAAGGAAACGGACGGCAATCCTCTGATCAAATCGCGCATCCGCCAGTTGCAAAGGGCGATGCGCAGGAAGCAGTCTCTGAAGGCCGCCGCAACCGCTACGGTGATTGTGACGAATCCAACTCACTATGCAATAGCCCTGCGCTATGAGATGGATATGCCCGCTCCGATCGTTGTCGCCAAAGGCCGCAATCTGCTGGCGGAGAGAATCAAGCAGCTCGCCCGCGACAACGGAATCATGCTTGTTGAGAACAAGCCGCTCGCGCAGGCTCTCTACAAGAGCGTGGAAGTTGGAGATTCGATTCCATCCAAGCTGTACCAGGCGGTAGCCGAGATTCTCGCTGTCGTCTTCCGCGCCCAGGCAGAGGTGCGGCGCAGCGATGCCGAGCGGCGTTCAAGGAATGCCTCGGGCGAGAAGATTGGAAACAAATCTGCCGGACCTGCCGCCCGGCCGGGGGTGACGCAATGATGGAACGCCTGTCCAGTCTTCTTCGCAAGTCCGGCGAGTGGATCGCGCCGATCGCGGCGGTCTCGATGGTCTTTGTGATGCTGGTTCCGCTGCCCAGCTTCATGCTCGATCTGCTGTTGACGCTCAGCATTACCGCGTCGATTCTGGTTTTGCTGACGGCTATTCAGATTCTGCGTCCGGTGCAGTTTTCGGTCTTCCCAAGTCTTTTGCTGTTGCTTACGCTGCTTCGGCTTTCGCTGGATCTGGCCGGCACGCGCCGCATTCTGCTTCATGGCAATGAAGGCACGGGGGCAGCGGGCAAGGTGATCGAAAGCTTCGGCCAGTTTGTGGTCGGCGGCAATTACATTGTCGGCTTCGTCCTCTTCCTGGCATTGATCGCCATTCAGTTCCTCGTCATCAGTCACGGCGCCGTGCGCACGGCAGAGGTTACGGCGCGCTTCACTTTGGACGCCATGCCGGGCAAGCAGATGGCCATCGATGCGGATCTTAATGCCGGCCTCATCAACGAGCAGCAGGCGCGGGCTCGCCGCGAACGTGTCGCGCGCGAGGCAGAGTTCTGCGGCGCGATGGATGGCGCGGCCCGCTTCAGTCAACGCGATTCACTGGCCACGATTCTGATCATGGCCATCAACATCATTGCCGGATTTCTGATCGGCGTCTTTCAGCAGGGCGTTCCCTTCGCGGATGCGCTGAAGACCTACACCATCCTCACGGTGGGCGACGGCCTGGTTACCATTCTGCCTTCGTTGCTGGTCTCTGTCGCCGGCGGCATTGTTGTTACACGCGCCGCGTCGAAGGAATCCCTGGGCGTGAATGTTGGCCGGCAGCTCTTTAACAGCCCGCGCCTGCTGTGGATTGCGGGCGGCGCTTTGACGGCGCTGGGACTGATTCCCGGCTTGCCGAAGATTGCATTTTTCTCCCTGGCCGGTGTGCTGTTCTTCGCGGCCTGGAAGATCAAGCCGAAAGTCTTCATGGACGAAGTGGATGAGCTTGAAATGAAGGCCAAAGCCGCCTTGCCCGGCGGACCGGCCGCGCCCGCAGTCGATCCCATGGATGCGGCCCTCAAGCTGGATGAACTGATGCTGGAAGTGGGCTTGGGACTGGTGCCTCTGGTCGACGCGAAGCAGGGAGGCCAACTGCTGGCCCGCGTAAAGTCGATGCGAAAGAACCTGGCCACCCAACTTGGCTTTCTGGTTCCCTCCATCCACATTACGGATAACCTTTCGCTGCACGAGAGAGAGTATGTGATCTACCTGCGCGGCGTCGAGATCGCCCGGTGGGAGTTGCGCCGGGACTCGTTGCTCGCGATCAGCTCCAACCCCAACGCCGCCAATCTGCCCGGCCAGGATACGCGGGAGCCGGCCTTCGATGTGGCGGCCAAGTGGATCACTCCCCAGTTGCAAGGGCAAGCCATCGCAGCCGGTTATGCGGTTGTGGACGCGACCTCCGTGCTGGCTGCCCACCTGGCGGAGGTCATCAAGCACAGCGCCCATGAGCTTCTCTCGCGCCATGAAACCAGGAGATTGATTGACCGGCTCAACGACTCGCACCCCAAGCTTGCCGATGAACTGATTCCCAAGCTGATGAGTCTGGGTGAGGTGCAAAAGGTTCTGCAGCAGCTTCTGCGCGAGCAGGTATCGATCCGCGACCTGGGAACCATCCTTGAAACGCTGGTTGAGGCGGCGGCCTTCAACAAGAATCCGATCGCGCTGGTTGAGGCGGTTCGCCACGCGCTGGGACGGTCGCTGATCCGTCCCTTGCTGAACGACCATGGCGAGCTGAAGGTCGTCACCCTGGACACGTCGATCGAGGATGAATGCACGCGCGGGTCAAATCTCCCGATGAACCTCGGCCTTTCTTCTCCGCAACAGGTCACATTGGCACGCCGCGTGCTTGATGGATTACGTGCGGACTTCGGAAAAGAGATTGGCTCCGCGCCGCCCGTTCTGCTTTGTTCTTCTCCAGGCCGCTACTACCTTCGCCGCCTGCTTGAGCCGTTCATCCCTAGAATCGTGGTGATTTCTCCCGGAGAGGTTCCGCCATTGACGCCGGTGCAGTCCGTGGGGGTGCTCCATTGAGAAGTGAATGGATGTCCGGCAGAAGCAACCGCAGCAAACGGAAACAGTGTCTCATGAGCGTTAGATGTGAATTCCGCACAAAGGGGGGGATGGAATGACGACAGCAGAATTGGCCTACCGCGCGAGTAGCGATTCCCTGGATGAACGCAACGACCTGGTAATGCGGGAGTTGCCGCAGGTCTATTACGTGGCGGCAAGAATCCATGAGCGCCTGCCTAAGAACGTGGAGATCGAAGACCTGGTCCAGGCCGGCGTTCTGGGGCTGCTCGACGCCTGCCGCAATTACGATGCCTCCAAGGACGCGCAGTTCTCCACCTTTGCAAAATTCCGCATCCGCGGCGCAATCCTCGATAGCCTTCGCAAGCTTGACTGGGGATCTCGCGCATTGCGCAGAAAAGGGCGCGAGATCGCGACATCAGTCTCCAAACTTGAGTCGTCGCTGGGAAGACAGCCCCTGGAAGAAGAGATTGCCGCAGATCTGAATATCCCTCTCGACGGATTGCAAAATACGATGACGCAATTGGATGGATTGTTCCTGGTTGGACAGCAGACGAATTCGATCCACGACCATACCGAGTCGTTCGATCTGATTGAATCGGCGCAGGGCACAGATGATGACAACCCCTTTGACCTTTGCCTTGAAAGCGAAAGAAAAGAGCAGCTTGCCGAGGCCATCTCTCACATGTCCGAGCGCGAGCAGTTGATTCTTTCACTTTATTACCAGGAAGAATTGACGATGAAAGAGATCTCGCAGGTCGTGGGCATCGTGGTGTCGCGGGTTTCGCAGATTCACGCCGCCGCAATGGTAAAGCTGCGCGCCTCGCTGGCCCATCTTCGCGAAAGACCGGCGGAGCCGGTGACGTATCAGCGGCCGGCTTACCAGGGCGGGAATCAGAGACAGCTCCGAGGGCAGATGTGATGGCAGCTTCAGCATCGGGTCAAGCCCTCAAGGCGTCAACAGGCACGCCACAGGAGCCAAGGCCGCGCGTCATTCATTCCTGCAACTTCCGCTATGCGGGCAGGCTGTCGAATGAGAATGCGCGCGCCTTGACCGCGCTGCATGAGAAGTTTGCGCTGAACGTTACCACCTCGCTGGAACTCTACCTGGGCGCGAGTCTGCATCTGAAGCTGCTCTCGCTGGAACAGATGGCGATCGTGGACTACGTCAGCGGCATGGCTGTAAACAGCTATCTGCTGCCCTGCGCGCTCAACGTGATGGAAAGCAATGTGCTGATCGAGATCGACCTGGCGCTGATCTTTCCTATCATCGACCTGCTGCTGGGCGGGGCCGGGACGGCGTCGGACACTTCGCGCGAGATGACCGATATCGACGAAGAGATCATGCAGAGCGTTACCGCGTTGATCGTAAGCCAGATTGAACGCGCCTGGCAGACGCTGAATCTTTCGCTGACCGCGGGCCGCTGCATCAAGCAAAACATGATTCAGCAAGTCTTTATGGCCAACGACAGGCTTGTTCTTTTGATGTTTGAGATGAGCGTGGGGGAGACGACGGCGCCCTTCAGAATCGTGTTGCCAACGTCGTTTGTGGGCTTCCTGCTGCGACATCTGAATGCGATGCAGTCGAAGAAGGCCTCGAGCCTGCGCCAGCTTCGCAGCTCAAGCCTGCGCGAACGGATTCTGGACTGCGACATTGAGGTATCCGCGGATATCACTCAGATGCGGGTGCTGGTGAAAGACCTGGTTGGCCTGAAACCGGGAACGATCCTGAAGATGAAAGCGCCGGTCAAGAGGCCTGGGCGGCTCACCGTGGACAACGTTGAAATCTTTGAGGCGCTGCTGGTTCGCAACGGAACGCGCAAGGCTGCGCAGCTCTCGACCCGGTCACAGGAACCGGCGGCAACAAAGGAGTAGTTCAATGACGACTCAGACAGCCGACGTGATTCATCAGCCCTTCGCGAGCGCATTCTTCAATGCCCTGGGGAAGGCTATGACCGTGGCCAGCGGAACTCCCTGGCTGATTGCGGCATTGCCGGACGCCGAATTGGCCCCGGATCAATCGGAGCCGGTCTGGATCAGGCTTGTGCTCGACGGCAGCCTGCGAGGCGAGTTTCAGATCGAGTTTCGCCGCGCCGAAGCCGCTCTGCTGGCATCGAAGTTTCTGCGCCAGGCAGTAGATGAGTTCGGAGCAGAGCATTCTGAAGCACTGCTGAAGACCGTCAAGACAGCCATCAGCGAGTTCCGTTCCGCGCTTGAGGCAGAGTATGGCGCCTTCACGGTCAACACCTCTCTGGCTTCACAGGCTCCCTCCGAGCTGTCCAACTGTGCCCGCATGACTGCTGCCGACGGTGAGGCCAACCGCGTCTCCATTCTGATGGTCCTTGACCCTGCGCTGTCTGAAGCTCTCTTCGTTCATTCTCATCCTGAAAGCGCGGCCGCAAGTGTCGTGGATGCGATCAAGGCAGCGACAGCAAAGGTGATCCCGCAGCCGGCAAATTTAAATCTAGTCATGGATGTTGAACTGAACGTGACCTTGCGTTTCGGACAGCGCAAACTCACCCTGCGCGAGGTTCTGGACCTGACCAGCGGTTCGGTGGTGGAGCTTGATCGCCAGGTGGAGGAGCCGGTGGAACTGCTGCTCGATGGCGTTGTGATCGCCAGGGGCGAGGCGGTGGTCATCGACGGCAACTATGGCCTTCGCGTGACCGAGGTATCGCGGGCGGTCAGCGCTCCGGCATTTCATTGAGCTTGGCAGTCGAGGATGAAACCGGATAAATAAAGGATGAAAACGAGGGAGATTATGGGTCTGATGCAATCGATCGCGTTGCCTGCCTGGACTGAAAAGTTCAAGGCAGTTACAGCCAAATGTCACCAGTGCAATCGTTCGCTGGCGCTGTCGCACTCTTCCACGCGCAAGGCCGGGATCAAGATGCACGACAACTGGTATTGCAGTTCGCGCTGTTTTCAGGCGGCGGCAGAAGAGGAACTTGCGTCTCTGGCGACCTCCTCCCGACCGCAAAGGACGAAACAGTTTTCGCGCATGCCGCTGGCGTTGCTCATGGTGCGGTACGGCCTGCTCAGCAGTACACAATTCAAGGAAATGAAAGACGAGCAGAAAGAGGCTGGGGAGGAGATTGGCGAATTCCTGGTGCGGCAGGGTTCGGTGAGCGAAAAGCAGCTGACTGCCGTCCGCGCTACGCAGTGGGGCTACCCTGTATTCACGGTGCCCGAATGGGGGATGCCTACCGAGATTCATATTCCGCCGACATTCGTCAGGCTCTACTCGATGATTCCGCTCCACTATGTGGCGACGACCAACATGCTGCTGGTTGGTTTCGTTCACGGCGTCGAGTACGGGCTGCTCTATGCCATTGAAAAGATAACAGGTTGCAAGACACAACCCTGCTTCGTAACGCCCAGCGACTTTCAGAACCAGGTGCAGTACATCGAGCAGGTCAATGCGCAGTCAGAAGATGAAACTCCGACAGAGATCAAGTTTGAAAGTGCACAGAGTTCGTCCGAAATGGCCCGGATTCTCTGCAGCTACAGCGTTCAACTCGAGGCGGATGAAGCCGTCATCGGAAGGTGCAAAGAGTATCTTTGGGCGCGTCTGAAGTGCAGTTCCAAAGACGTCGATCTGCTCTTCAAGGCTGGGTGAACCTCGCTCTCCCCTGAGTTCTGAGGACATCGGGCGCGGCCGGATGGCTATCTTCCCGATCATTTATTCGAAATACCCTTAAATGCATCTTTTTGCTTGGAAGGATCTCCTGTAGGTGCCGATAAGAACACCACAGGTGCAAGAGAGTGCTCAATCAAGCGTTTGACACCGTAAACGATCACAGCTGGGTTCCGTCCTCCGCCTGGCACGGTCTTCATCTTCTGGAACAGCAGACTTTCGCGCAAAAGAGAGCGGATTTCCTGGATGACGTGCCGGTGATGTCGGCAACGGTTCTCGGTTTGGAGATGCTGCTTCAGGAGACTTATATCGACCTGCGGATAGCCTCCGAACTGATCCTGAGCGATGTTGGAGCGACGATCCAGATCCTGCGGCTGATCGGCAGTGAATATGACTTCGCCGCGGAGCGCCCAAGCCGGATGGGAGATTGCATCGCCAGTCTGGAGGTGAGCGGCTGGTTCGGCGCGATCTCCGCTCGAACCTTCCCTTGCGACCGGAAACATGAGGCAATCACCGCGGTTTGGAGGCACAGCCGGCTGGTCGCGCAGTACGCGCAACTGGTGGCTGAATCCCTCGATGGCGTCTCCCCGGAAGATGCGTACCTTGTTGGGCTGCTGCATGGGATTGGGGATATTCCCGCGGCATTGGGATGGCCAAATTGCGGCCGCGGCGGCACAAACGAAGGCGTACTGTCGGCAATGGAAGGAACGCTGCCCCTCTTTGTTCTTGCCGCCATGCGCAGCATGAATGATTCTTCGGCTTCGTCCGGCTGGAGGTTCATCCTCACCGCGGCGCACGAACTCGCCGGCTCCCGCATGGATCTGGTTCCATTCGCGCTCCACGGTTCCAGCTTCACGGGCGTCAACGCAGGCTAGAGCATTTTCGGGAATTGTGTAGACCGGAATTTTGCAGGCTTCCCGCCCATTCCGCAGAAAAACGCGGAATGGATGGGGCACGGAAGTCTACAGTAAATCCGAAAATGCTCTAGATGAGAGCAATGACTCACATTGGATTTCCAATCCGATGAGTCGCGAAGAGGGAGGACGAGAGACTCCAGCTCATGGGTTTCTCATCGGCTCCTCATGCGTGGTGCGGCCAGACCGGCAAAACCTGCCTACTTCAGCAGATTCTGCCTACTTTTGTTTTGAAATGAACGCATTATCCCTATAAATAGCAGATAGATTCAAATGGCCCCCAGCGTGCACATTATCTGGCCGAGGCCACAAAATGAGCAGCGGATACTACGCAGCCTGCGCCGGACTGATGGCACGCACCGATGCGCTGGATACGATCGCCAACAACCTGGCCAACGTGAGTACACCGGGCTTCCGGGCGACCCACAATGCCTTCAGCTCCCTGCTGGCCACGGCGAACGACTCTCCTTTGTCTGCCCTGAACCAGGACGCGAATGAATACGGAGTCCTGAGCGGGACGCGACTGGACACCACGCAAGGCGCACTGGTCCCGACCGGCAACGATCTCGATCTTGCCATCGAAGGCACTGGATACTTTCAGGTGAAAACCGCTGCCGGCCCTGTTTATACGCGTGGAGGAAACTTCCGTGTCTCTCCGCAGGGGCAATTGATCACGTCCGCGGGCGATCCGGTGCTGGGCGACGGCGGCCCCATCACGATTGTCGGAGAGCCGGTTTCGATCAGCACCGACGGAACCATCTCAACCAATGGCGCGATTTCAGGACGGTTGAAGCTGGTCGAGTTTCCACCCGCTACGGCACTTGAGAGTGTGGGTAGCACCTATTACACAGCGCCGGCGGGTACCGCGATTGCAGCGGTCAACTCGCAGGTGCGGCAGGGTTCGCTCGAAAGCTCAAACGTCAACCCGGTCACAAGCGTAGTTGAGTTGATTACCGCTCAGCGCCAGGTGGAGACGATGCGCCGCGTGCTCTCAATGTTCAACGGAGAAATGGACAAGACCGCGGCCCAGGAACTGCCACGCGTCAGTTGATCGACGCCTGAAGGCGAATTGTTCGAGGATTGAAAGGAAGTCCGATATGTTTCGTGCCCTCTATACGGCTGCCAGTGGAATGACGGCCCAGCAGTTGAACCTGGATAACATCGCCAACAATCTGGCGAACTCGAGTACCACGGGCTTCCAGCAGCGCCAGGTGAATTTCACAGATCTTCTCTATCAGAACCAGATCATGCCTGGCGCCGCCGCCACGCAGCAGACCACGCAAGCCGCGGGACTACAGATTGGCCTTGGTACACGGCCCTCGGAGACCGAGATCATTCAGACGCAGGGCGATTTCTCCTCCACCGGGAACCCTCTCGATGTGGCGATTTCCGGCATGGGTTACTTTCAAATTCTGATGCCCAACGGACAGGTCGGCTATACGCGGGACGGTTCCTTTCACCCCGATGCACAAGGCATGCTGGTCACCGCCGACGGCAACCCGCTGCAACCCGCGATTACGATTCCCGCCGACGCTCTGACGGTGTCGATCGGGAGCGACGGAACAGTCACCGTGACCCAGCCGGGCCAGACGGCGGCTGCTCAGGTCGGCGCAATCCAGACGGCTCTGTTTGTGAATCCAGGCGGGCTGAACGCGGTGGGCAACAATATATACCTGCCGACTACCGCATCCGGTCAACCGGTGGATGGAACACCGGGCGGCTCGGAAGGATTGGGAACCCTGCAACAGGGAATGCTGGAGCAGTCGAACGTCAGCGTCGTGAATCAATTCGTGGCCATGATTTTGGCGCAGCGGTCCTATGAGTCGAACTCCAGAGTGGTCAAGGCCGCGGATGAGATGTTGCAGCAGTTGAACCAGCTCGCCCAGTAGTGACCCGGGGCAATGATTTAGCAAGAGGAACTATGACGACCCAATGGATGCCGGCTTTGTTGATGGTGGCGATGGGCTTGCCCGCAGGGGTTCAGGCGCAATCGCAGTTGCAAGGCCGCTTTCAGCTCACGGCGCACCAGGTTGCGCAGACACTCACCGCCAACGGTGTTCAGACGCTGGACGTGCAGGTGCAGTTGCTTGCCAAGGTTGTCGCCACGGAGCCCTCTCCAGTGTTGGATATTTTGTCAGTCGAGTCGATCGGCGATCGGTCGCCGGGCAAGAATCGTGAATCTCGTTCGCTGGTTAAATTGGGCTGCCGTTTGCCTGGCACATGCCTGCCTTTCTATTCCATTGTCAGCAAGCCAGAGGCTCCAATTGACAGCCCATCCGGTGCGCGCGGCTTTTCTGCCGCCACCGGGAACACCGCTTTGAAACCGAATACCGGGATCGTGATCCGGGCCGGCGCGCACGCGACGTTGGTGATGGACGATGCACGGTCGCATGTCGAGGTCGCGGTCGTCAGTCTTGAAAACGGCATTGCCGGCCACCGGATTCACGTCGCAAGCCCGGACCACAAGCAGGTCTATGTCGCCGAAGTGGTGAGCGCAAATCTGTTGAGGAGGAGCTTCTAAAATGCGGCCGATGCTTTCAAGACGAATCGCTGTCCTCGCGCTGCTCGGCGTCTCTTACCCATTTGCGTTTTGCTTCTCCGCGCACAAGACGGATCAAAAAGCCTCAGAGGCACTGCGTGCGAAGTACATTGCACGATTGCAAGAGCATTACGTCCTGGCAACAGACGATCATACTGTCGGGAGCCTATGGTCGCCGGGAAGCGCGCTGGGCGACTTCTCTTCCGATTACAAGGCAACCCGCTTGAACGATACCATTACTATCCAGGTCGCAGTCCAGACAACGGCAGCGCAATCCGGCACAGTGGACAGCGAGCGAACTTTCACGACCAATTCAGCCGTTACAGGTGTAATGGGCAGGACCCCTAAATCGACCAATCCTCTGTTGGCGGCGAATTCGTCACAGGCGCTCAAGGGACAGGGATCGACGGCGTCGAATACCACCTTTCAGACCAACCTTACCGGCCAGGTGATTGCCGTGCTTCCCAACGGAAACCTGGTAGTGGAAGCATCGCGCCAGATCTTCATGAACAACCAGCACGAGAATATCGTGGTGCGCGGCATGGTCAGGCCGGGTGACATCGGACCGGGCAACACCGTTCCATCGACGGCGCTGAGCAACCTTGAAATCGAAATGAAGGGCAAAGGAATCATCTCGGACGGTGTGCGTCCGCCGAACCCAATCACCAAGGCAATTTTATGGCTATTGAACTTCTAACCGCCAATCCGCTTGAACCGCAGCCGCCGCAGCACCCCCGTTGGCTGCGAAGACTCGGCTTGCTCGCTGCGATGAGCCTGGTTTTCGCGCTTCTGGCGTTTGCCTCCGATGCAGACCGCAAGGTGATGATCCGCGACGTAACACAGATTCAAGGCGTGCGCGACAATCAACTGGTCGGCTATGGCCTGGCGGTTGGCCTGAACCGCACGGGCGACACGCAGCAGACCTTCTTTACCGTGCAGACACTGGCGAATTCGCTGCAGCGGATGGGAGTGCAGATCGCTCCCGGTGTGGTTGTAGTAAAAAACGTTGCCGCCGTCTTTGTAACGGCTACGCTTCCGCCTTTTGCCCGTCCGGGAATGAAGCTCGACATTACGGTCTCATCGGTGGGCGATGCCAAGAGCATTCAAGGCGGCGTGCTGCTGCTGACGGCTCTTCGCGCGGCCAACGGAGAGGTGTATGCCGAGGCGCAAGGTCCGTTGGTCATTGGAGGCTACTCGGAAGGCGCGGCCGGCAACTCCAAGACCGTCAATCAGCCGACGGTGGGCAGAATTGCTGAAGGCGCTACAGTTGAACGGGACGCAGCCGTAGACTTGAGCCGCTTTCGGACCGTCTCCCTGCTGCTGCTGAACTCCGACTTCACCGCTGCGCGCGACGTTGCCGACGTGATCAACAAGGACTTTGGCAAGCCGATCGCCACCGCACTCGACAGCCGCCGCATCGATGTGGATGTTGCAGCAAGCGGCGCTCCCTCGGTTCCGATTCTTATCTCGCGCGTGCAAAACCTTTCCATCAGCTTTCGTTCACCGGCCAAGGTGGTGGTCAACGAACGTACCGGAACGATCGTGATGGGAGGCGATGTCCGGCTCTCGCCCGTCTCTGTGATTCAAGGCAGTTTGACGATCGACGTCGAGACCAAGCACGTGGTAGTGCAACCGGCGCCGCATTCAAACGACAAACCGATCATTGTGGATGAAACCAAGACAACTGTGAACGATGCCCCCGCGCAATCGATTCAATTGGAAGAAGGGGCGAACGTCGATGAGCTGATCAAGGGACTTCATGCCATTGGCGCAACCTCGCACGACATCATTTCGATCTTGCAGGCCATCAAGGCCGCAGGCGGGCTCGAAGCCGATCTGGAGGTGATCTAATGGCGGATCTCTCAATGATCGGCGACCTCTCCTCGCCCTTGAACGAGCCGATCAACCTCAACGCGAATAAACTCCTCCACCAGTCGCCCTCTTCGTCCACGGAGAATGCCAAGATCGACAAGTCGGCGAAGGATTTCGAGTCCATTCTGCTGAGCAGCTGGCTGCAGCAGGCGGAGCAGAGCTTCGGCTCGTTGCCGGGTTCAGACGAAGAGGACGACATGGACTCCGGAAAGGAACAGTTTCAAGGCATTGCCATGCAGTCGATGGGGGCTTCACTGGCCGCTTCGGGCGGAATTGGGATTGCCAAAATGATTGCAAAGAGTCTTCACAAGGCGGAGGACGCGCGGGTCGAGCTTGAAGCCAAGACCCACGCGCCCCCGGCCAGATAGCAGACTTACCAAAGTAATTCCACCTGTTTTCTTCATTACTTTTGGCTCAACACTGAAACGTTTGCCGGGAAGAGCCGATAGCAGTACCGTGAAGACAGGAGAAGTTGCCATGAAAGTTGATTTGAACAGCTTGGCGGCCAGCCAGATCGCAGTGGACCGGGGAGCAAAACAAGTCTCCAACGGCAGTTTGACCAGCACTCAGGCGACAACGGAGGACCGGATCTCGTTCCATTCAGACAGCTTGTCGGTCCAGTCGCTGACCAGCCAGGCGCTGAATACTCCCTCGGTCCGTCAGGACAAGGTGGATGCGCTTCGCCAGTCGGTGACCAGTGGCGCGTACCAGCCTGACGCAACCAGCACTGCTGGCGCGATGATCGAGCACGAACAACACTAGATGGGCTGGACGGCCGAGTGCAAGCGTTCATGAGCCCAGGATGAGAGTTTTTGCTGGAAGGGCTTCAAATGAACCAGGGAGCGCTCCAAACGCGCGATCAGATCGCCGCCACCTATTTGCAGCAGATGCAAGAGCTGGCGTTTGAGATCTCGGTTGCCATGGATGCCATTGCCGCCAATCAACTACCAACACTTCAAGAAAGTGTAGCCAGGCAAGAGATGCTTTGCGCCGGCCTGGCAACCATGGCAAATACTGTCAGCGAAGGGGTTCGGTCACCCGAGACGCCTTCGCCCTCCGGCATTGACCCCTCTATTGAACGGAAGATTCAAGCGGCAGGCAGCGCGATCCGTGATCTGAATCTGCAGTATGCCGCTCTTCTAAAGCACTCTGGCAAGTCAATTGCTCTTCTCTCTTTGTTGTGTAACAGCCACGCAGGACGATTTCAGGAGGCCCGCGGTCCCAGGTTGAAGCGTCAGACCTGGTCCTGCGAGATGTAATTCATGTCTCTGAGCACTTCACTTTCGATAGCCGTGCAATCTCTCAACGCCGCATCTGGCGCTTTGCAAGCGACAAATAACAACATTGCAAACGCGAACACGCCGGGCTACACCCGCGAGGTGCCCATTCTTCAAGAGGGGGCGCCCACTGATCTTGGTAACAACGTCAGCGTTGGAGACGGGGTTGACCTGGTCAGATATCAGAGCGTACGGGACGAGTTGTTGCAGACGCAGATCCAGCAGGAGACCCAGGCCCAGAGCGGCGCGAATGCCCAATTGTCGTCATTGCAGCAGATCCAGCCCACCTTCACCACATCGACGCAGGACATTGGGACGGAGATGTCGGCCCTTTTCTCCAGCATCTCGACCCTCTCGACCAACCCCAGCAGCTCCAGTTCACGTCAGGCAGTGCTTGTGGCCGGACAGAATCTGGCCACGGCCTTCAACACCGCCTCGAACACCTTGACCTCGCAGCAGGCCGGGCTCAATACCCAAGTTACGCAGGATGTAAGCCAGATCAACCAGTTGACCAAGCAGATTGCGGCTTTGAACCCGCAGATTGCCGCGATGCAGGCGGCCGGGCAGGATGGCGGAACACTTAAGGATCAGCAGGATCAACTGGTGCTGAGCCTGTCCAAGCTGACCAATGTCTCGGTGACGCAGAGTAACGACGGCGTGACGCTGTCGACTGGAAATGGAACGGCACTGGTTGTCGGCTCAAAGAGTTTTGCGTTGCAGACAGCGACCGACAGTAGCGGAATGACGACGGTCATCGATCCGAACGGCATCGACATTACAAAGTCGATCAGCGGCGGCGATCTTGGCGGAACCATCCAGACGCGGGACACGACGATTCCCGGCCTTTTGACACAGTTGAACTCACTGGCCAATCAGTTTGCGTCTGCGTTCAATAACGTTCAGACATCCGGGACCGATCAGAACGGAGCCGCCGGGATAGACTTCTTCAAAGCTTCTGGCACTGCCACAACTATTTCCGCAGGCAACATTACGATGAACATGACGGATCCCACGCAGATTGCTGCCAGCACCGACGGCACCTCGGGAGGCAGCGGCAATCTGGTCAATTTCAGCAACGTTCAGACCATTGCGCCTGCCGGCGGCCAGACTCCCGGAAACGCTTATGCGAGCCTGGTCTACCAGGTGGGAAGCCTGACCTCGAACGCCAATGCAGAATCGACCGCGACCACGTCCAGCCTGAATCAACTCAACGACCAGCTCAGCTCGGTTTCAGGAGTATCGATCGACGAGGAATCCGCCAATCTAATCACTTATCAACAAGCCTATGAGGCTGCTGCTCGAGTCGTCTCGACCATTCAAGAGCTGTTTACGGTGACGATGAGCATGGGAACCGCCGCGGCGGCGTAAATCATAGGAGGCGCGGCGGATGGCCGCGCAAAGAAGGGCTTGAGATGCGCGTCACGAACATGCTTCCCGATATCCAGTACCAGATGCAGCAGAGCCAACAGGCTCTCGCAAGCGCGACGCAACAGGTGTCAACCGGGTTGCGGGTCAACCAGCTTTCCGATGACCCAGCGGCTTCGGCCAATATGGTTGTCTCTCTCGCGTCCTCGGCGAACGTCGATCAATATACGAGCAATGTCAATTCAGTCCTGCCCCGGATGCAGACGGCAGACTCGGCCATGAGCTCCATTGTGACTTCGCTGAACTCCGCGGTCACGTTAGGCACCTCGGGCGCCAGTTCCGCGATCCTTACGGCCAACAAGCAGTCCATTTCTGCCGAGGTGCAGAGTGTTCTTGCCAGCGTGATCTCCCAGGCCAACACCTCGTATAACGGCGTTTATGTCTTTGGCGGTTCTGAGAGCACCACGCCTCCCTTTGTGGCCGCGTCAACAACTTATAACTCCTCGCAAGGATCGGTCGCCACGCCCCTAACTACCACCACCGCGCTGACAGCCGGCTCACTTACAACGATTGGCGACGCCACCACCGGCGAGACAATGACCTTTAAGGCTGCGTCCGGCGACACCGTTGCTACATTGCAGCAAGCGATCGCCAGCGCTGTCGTCGCCGGCACGCTCTCTGCCGGGACCAGTGCAACCATCAATGCGCAGGGCCAATTATCGATCGGAACGAACGATGCTTCGAGTGGGATCGTGGTTACTTCCAATGACATCGTACTCGGAACGATGGCCGCCGATCCTAACACCGCGGTCGCCAACGCCTATGCTTACGTAGGAAACAGCAGCGTCAACACCGTGCAGGTGGGTGATTCCCTTCATGTCGCCACGAATCTGCCTGGCAGCCAACTGCTTACCGCGGGGGCAAACGTGATCGGCTCCCTCACAAGTCTGATCAATGCGTTGCAAAGCGGAACCGATACACAGATCGGCACCGCCACCAATGCCGTTTCTTCGGCATTGACTTATGTCGGCCAGCAGCGCGTCCCGCTGGATAGCACGATTAGTCAACTTAACTCTCAGGACAGTTACCTGAGCCAGGAAAAGATCACTCTGACGACTCAGCAGGACTCGCTGGTCGGAATCAGCCTTGCGGATGCAGCCACAAATCTTTCCCAGGCGCAACTCAACAATGGTGCTGTGCTGGCTGCGGCTGCCAAAGTCATGCCTCAGACTTTGCTTGACTATCTCAAGTAACAACGTGTGGGAATGGCGGAAGGCAAAGGCAAAAAAAGAAAATGCCTGGATGGCCGTCCGGGCTTTGTCTTCGTTCTATCCATAGTTAATGGTGGATGACTGAAGCGATCTACGATTCAACCCCTTCAGATATGGATATGACGATTGGTTCCATCATCCCGTGCATCTCGGGTTTTGCTTCAATTCACCTGGATCTTCCGTCTCCGGCGCTGAGAAGCAATCGTAACGATCTTTGTACCGGAATTCAGAACAGCAATCTGTTGAACAGAAAAATGAGTTGACATTTCGATTGAAATGATTTTCACAGGTGGCCGATAAGTGGTTTGTCCAAGACGACCTCCTTCTCGACGACCAGGAGCCTCAAAGCAGGCCCCACACAAAAAGCCGAGTGCAGGCGAAAAAGGGCAAAAAAGGAGAAACACCCATGGCACTTTCAATCCTGAACAACATCTCTTCCATGACGGCAGAGAACGCATTGTCCAACACCCAGTCCGCCCTGCAAAAGACCCTGACACAGCTTTCCACCGGTATGAAAATCAACTCCGGTTCGGACGATGCGGCAGGATTGTCGATTGCCAACGGAATCCAGGCGAACATCGCCGCCCTCACCCAGTCGCAACAGAACGCCAGCAACGCGATCGGCATGCTGCAGACCGCTGACGGTGCCCTGTCGCAGGTTACCACGCTCCTCAACCGCGCTGTAACGCTGGCCACTGAAGGCGCCACCACTGGCATTACCTCAAGCCAGGCTACCGCTCTCCAGACGGAATATTCTTCGATCGCCAACGAGATCAACCAGATCGGCACCAACACCAACTTCAACGGTACGAACGTCTTCTCCCTGACCGGCCAGACGGTCTCCACGGCAGCCACTGGCACAACCGCCTCCACAGTCGTTACCTCGGGCGACGCCGTCACCGTCAGCACAAATGGTGGCGCGAACGTCTTCACCTTCACTGGAGACGGAACAAAGACGGTCCAGAATCTGTTGGACGAAATCAACAGCAATGTCGCCGGTGCGACGGCAAGCCTTCAAGGCGGCAATCTGACCATCTCATCGGGTGATTCGACGTTGGCGGTTTCAGGAAGCGCCACCGGCGCAGGCAATCAGTTCGGCGCAGTCACCAGCGCGACCGGAGCCAGCGTTGTCCACGTCGAGAACACGTTCATCAGTGACGGCACCAGCACCTCCAACACCGCGATTACCACGCCGATGGCCGCAGTGAATGCGACTTCTGTGGGCATGACCGGCGACTTGACAACCACCGGTGGCGCCGCGTTGGCGTTGGCCGCATTGGTTGGAACCACTGGAGGCATTAACACGGTCGCCGCGGCTCGCGGCACGATCGGCGCTTCCGTCAACCGGCTCACGGCTGCCACCAGCGTCATGGCCAGCCAGGTCACCAACCTGCAAAGCGCTGCGAACGGCATCGTGAATGCCGACATCGGCAAGACGGTCGCCA
>Ga0302320_10002358_pt1 | contig 44551 bp, 34 predicted proteins | sample Bog_T0_3_FD_202130 | JGI IMG/M metagenome (GOLD analysis project Ga0302320, IMG submission 202130) | Peat permafrost microbial communities from Stordalen Mire near Abisko, Sweden - Bog_T0_3 | ecosystem: Environmental > Terrestrial > Soil > Wetlands > Peat | place: Sweden: Abisko, Stordalen Mire...
CGAGCGGCACTTCGATACTGCGCCAGCGGATGTTGTGGACTTCCGTGCGCTTGCGGGTCAACTCGTGCACCGCCTGCGCCTGCTTCAGCATGGGCGTCGGCAGCGTGGCCAGGTTCACGCCTTTGACGAGTTCTTCCGCCGGGAAAACTTTGACCTGCTGGCCGTCGATGCGCAGGGCCCAGAAGCCGGCTTTGAGCGCGGGCACGGTGAGCATCTCGCGGTCGAACTCCTCGAGGAATCCAGCCGAGCGCACGGCCAATTCGGTCGGCGCGTCGTTCATATCCACCGGCATCGGCAGCGCCTCTTCGGTCTCGGTCCACGAGATCGTGTCGCCGTACTTCACATCGCTGACGGCGGCCTTGCGATTGGGTGCGGCGCCGCCCGCGGAGATCGTCACACTCGAAACCAGGCCGTCGACGTTCCATGCTTTCAGCAGCGCACCGGCCATGATGAGATGGCCCGCGCCGCCCGGATGAACGCGGTCGGGAAGGATCCGTTGTGCCACCTCGAAGTCTTCGGCGTAGGCCTTTTCGAGCACTTTCACGAGCGGCGCGTTCAGGTCGGCGACGAGGTAGTTCTCGCGCTGGCCCAGACCGGCGAGGTAGTTGCCGAATTCCACCAGCTCCGGATTGTAGCCACCGTGTTTCATCGGCGGGCGCGTGACTTCGTCATACGGCGAGGGCCGGATCAGCGTCACGCGCGCGCCCGGCGCGGCTTCCTTCAGGAGCGCGATCAGGCGCTCAAAACCGGCGACGTACCAGTCGTAGGTCACCTTGTCGAAGGGATGGTAGCCGCCATCGTTCATGCCGAGCATGATCGTGACCATGGTCGGCCGGTACGCGCCCACGTCGCGCTTCAGGCGCAGGTCCACCGGGCCGCCGCCGCCGCCCGTCACGCGGTCGCCGCCCCAGCCGGAGTGGACGAAACTGACGTTCAACTGCGGGTAGCGGGTATGGACGAAGGTCTCCGTGAACTGTGTGTAGAGCCGCTGGTCGGTGATCGAGTCGCCATAGAAAACGACGCGGTCGCCATCCTTCAGGGCAAAGCTCTGCGCGAACGCGTTGGCGGCGAGAAGCACCGCGGCGATGAATATTCTGCGAAACATTTTTGCAATTCTCCGTTCTATTTCTAAACGCCCTCGGTTCAGTCTTTCCGCTGCCGGTAGTGGACCTCGCTCAACTCGCGCAAGCGCGCCGCCGCGGCTTCGGGCGTGATGTCGCGCTGCGGCGTGGCCAGCATTTCATAGCCGACCATGAACTTGCGCACCGTGGCCGAGCGCAGCAGCGGCGGGTAGTAATGCGCGTGGAAATGCCAAAAAGGGTACTCTGCGCCGGCGGGCCGCTGGTGGAAGCCCATCGTGTAGGGGAACGAAACCTCGAACAGGTTGTCGTAGCGCGTCGCCACGCTCTTCATCGCCGCGGCCAGATCGTCGCGCTCCTGTGCCGTCATCCGGTCCAGGCCGGAAACCGGCCGGCGCGAAACGATCATCACTTCGAAGGGCCACACGGCCCAGAACGGCGTCAGCACGACAAACGACGCGTTGACGGCGACGATGCGCTCGCCAAGTTTCAACTCGACATCGGCGTAGTCGGCAAGCAGCGTGCGCCCGTGGGCCTCGAAGTAGGCCTTCTGCGCGGCATGTTCTTTCGCCGGCTCGTTCGGAATCGTGGAAGGCGCCCAGATCTGGCCGTGCGGATGGGGGTTGCTGCAGCCCATCATCGCGCCGCGATTCTCGAAGATCTGCACGTAACCGATCCCGGGGCGCGCCATCAATTCCGAATACTCTTCAACCCACGCGTCGACCACGCGGCGGACTGCGGCGGCGTCCATTTCGGCGATCGCCAGATCGTGCCGCGGCGAGAAGCAGACGACGCGGCAAACGCCCGATTGCGATTCGGCGCGCAGCAGTTCGCCATGCTCGAAAGTGCCGGCGGGCGTGTCGGGGAGCAGCGCCGCGAAGTCGTTCGCGAAGACCAGCGTGGTCTCATATTGCGGATTGCGGAGGCCGCCGGCGCGCGCGTTACCGGGGCACAGGTAGCAGCCGGGATCGTAAGCCGGCCGCTCTTCCGGCGGCACCTTCTCCACCTGACCCTGCCACGGGCGCTTGGTCCGATGCGGCGACACCAGAACCCACTCGCCGGTCAGCGGATTCAACCGGCGATGTGGATGCTCCTTCAGATCGAACAACGCACGCTCCTTTGAAACATCCTACAGAGATGACAACCGGTTTGGCATTGCCGGCGCTCTTCCCGCGACAATGGAGGCATGGGCTCCGTCTGGTTTGAACCGTCCCGCCGGCCGCATCTGAAGCGCACGCTGGCCGCAGACGCCACTGCCCGCGCGGCGTTCGCCGAAGCCTGCACGCGCGCCCTGGCGCGCTCCTCCGAAGTGATCGCCACTCTGCAGAAGCCCGGCGGCTACTGGGTGGGCGACCTGCTGGCGGACACGACGCTCGAGTCCGACTACATCCTGCTGCAGTTGTGGCTTTGTCCTCCGGACGAGAACGGCTGGAATCCGCCCACGCGCGTCCGCATAGAGCGCGCCGCCCAGGCCATTCTCAAGCGCCAACGCGCCGAGGGCGGCTTCAATATTTTCCCGCAGGGCGACGCCGACGTCAGCGCCAGCGTGAAGGCATACACGGCACTCAAACTGGCCGGCATTCATCCGGAGAGCGAGCCGATGGTGCGGCTGTGCCGCGCCATTCTCGACATGGGCGGCATCCAGGCGGCCAATTCTTACACCAAAATCAACCTGAGTCTGTTCGGGCTATACCCGCGCGAACACGTGCCCACGATCCCGCCCGAACTGGTGCTGCTGCCCGGCGGCGTATTGTACGAAATGTCGTCGTGGACGCGCGCCATCGTCGTGCCGCTGTCCGTCGTGCAATCGCTCGGCGGGGCCCGGCCCGTGCCGGCCGGCTTCGATCTTAAGGAACTGGTCGCCGCGGGCAAGAGTTTCCGGCAGCCGCGCCGCGATCGTTTTTCGCTGATCTTCCAGGGGATCGACCGCGGCCTCAAGCTGTGGGAACGCCGCGGGCCTGAGACGCTGCGCAAGGAGGCCCTCCGCAAAGCTGAGAAGTGGATTCTCGATCACACGCGCTACTCGCAAGGCCTCGGCGCCATTTATCCGTCGATGATGTATCTGATCATGTCGCTCGAATGCCTGGGCTACCCCGAGGATCATCCCGACCGGATCGAAGCGATCAAGCACTTCGACGAACTGATCACGGAGACCGAATCGGAGTTGTATTTTCAGCCCTGTTTTTCGCCCGTCTGGGACACGGCCTACGCCATGTTCGCGCTTGGCGAAATGGGCGGCGCGCCGGCCGACCGGATGCGCGCGGCGGCCGACTGGCTGTTGAAGCGCGAGGTCCGGCACAAGGGCGACTGGAGCGTGAAGCGGCCCGACCTGGAGCCCTCCGGATGGGCTTTCGAGTTTGAAAACGATCACTATCCCGACATCGACGACACGGCCATAGTTCTGCTCGGATTGCTGCACGCCAACGCCACGGACGAGGCCGCCCAGGAACGCGTCGAGCGCCGCGCCGTCAACTGGCTGGTCAACATGCAGTCCAAGGACGGCGGTTGGGCGGCCTTCGATGTGGACAACGACTGGCAACTGCTCAACGCCGTGCCGTTTGCCGATCACAACGCCATGCTCGACCCGACGTGCCCGGATATTACGGGGCGCGTGCTCGAGGCGTTGTGCCGCCGCGGCTTCACGCTGGCCGACGAAACGGTGCAGCGCGGCGTCGACTACCTGGTTAAAAATCAGGAGCGCAACGGCTCCTGGTATGGACGCTGGGGCGTCAACTACGTTTACGGAACGTCGCTCGCTCTGCGCGGCCTGCGCGCCGCCCAGGCGGTGGCTATCGATTCGTTCCGGCGTGCGGCCAAGTGGCTGATCTCGGTGCAGAACGCCGACGGCGGCTGGGGCGAGAGTTGCGACAGTTATCGGGACGACACGTTCGTCCCGGCGCCCAGCACGCCTTCGCAGACGGCGTGGGCGCTGATGGGGCTGATGGCCGCGGGCGAGGGCTTCAGCCGGCCGATGCAGCACGGCTGCAACTACCTGCTCTCGACACAACGCGAGGACGGCACGTGGAACGAAGAGCTCGCCACGGGCACCGGCTTTCCAAACGTTTTTTATTTGCGCTACACGCTGTACCGGCAGTATTTCCCGCACCTCGCGCTGGCGTTGGCGCGGCGCACGCTCGGACTGACCGCAGAGGCCGACGCGTCGCACTGGGTGGTCCCGCCGAAGGCGTGACGCTCCAGCTTCCGCCCGCGTGTCGGTTTTGAGATGATGCACATGGTTCATCCGCAACCAGGCACGCTTATGAAACACAGTCGCTCCGCACCGCCGATCCTGCTCCTCAGCCTGATCCTGACGCCGCTGCTCGCGCCGCAGCTCCTCTCATCCGCGGACCAGGCAAGCGCACGCCCGGCCGGCCAGACCGCCGCCGGGCTTTCCCGCGCCGAGCGCCTGCGCTGGTTTCAACAGGCCCGATTCGGGATGTTCATTCACTGGGGGTTGTACTCCGTGCCGGCGCGCGGCGAATGGGTTCAATTCCACGAAAACATCCCCGGCGCCGAGTATGAGAAATTCGCCGCCCAATTCAATCCCGTGAAATTCGACGCGCGGGCCTGGGTCTCGGTCGCCAAAGCGGCGGGGATGAAGTACTTGGTGATCACGGCCAAGCATCACGAAGGCTTCGCGATGTACGACACGAAACTGAGCCCCTACAACATCGTCCAAGCCACTCCTTTTGGCCGCGACCCGTTGAAAGAACTGTCCGCGGAGTGCGCCCGCCAGGGCATAAAGTTCTGCGTCTATTACTCGGTCAAGGACTGGCACTATCCGGAATACCCGACGCTTTACACCTTCCGCACCAAACAACATCCCGACGGGTTCCACGGCTTTCCCAACCCGCAGGCGGACTTTATGAAATACCTGGACTACATGCAGGGCCAGCTGCGCGAGCTGATGACCAACTACGGCCCCATCGGCACGCTCTTCTTCGACTGGTACGGCGACGCGTTCCAGAACGAGCAGGAAAAAAAGCGCGGCCAGGAAATCGTGGATATGATCCACTCGCTCCAGCCGGGGTGCCTGATCAACAACCGCTTCGGCGGCATTGGAGCGGACTACGGAACGCCGGAACAGGAGATCCCCGGCGCCGCCCAGTCCAGCGCCTTCGAGGTCTGCATGACCTTGAATAACAGCTGGGGCTACAACCGCAACGACCACCACTGGAAAGACCCGAAAAGCGTCGTCTTCAACCTGTGCGACACGGTCGGCAAGGGCGGCAACTATCTGCTGAACGTCGGCCCCACCGCCGAAGGGCTGTTCCCGGATGAGTCTGTCCGCATCCTGCGCGCAGTGGGCCAGTGGCTCGATGTCAACGGCGAGGCCATCTACGGCGCCGGAGCCGGCCCGGACATGCGTTGGCAGGAAGACATCAAGATGGTGACGACCAAGCCGGGCTTGATGTACCTGCACGTGTTCGACTGGCCCAAGGACCGGAAGATTTTCTATTTCGATTTCCGGCACCGGTTGAAGAAAGCCTACCTGCTGGCCGATCCGGAGCATCGCGCGCTGGCGGTCGACGTGTATCGCCGCAGCCTGATGATTCACGTTCCGGCGCAGGCGCCCGATCCGATCAACAGCGTGGTCGTGGTGCAGTACGACGAGTAGAACGCAGCTCGCGGCCCGCCGTTACAGGCTGCGGATGTGGAAGCCGCCGTCGCAGTCGATCACCGTGCCGGCGCAGTAATCGAGCAATCCGTCGGCGATGGCGCGCACCACGCGCGCGATGTCGGCGGGTTCGCCCATCCGGCCCTGCGGCAGCAGGCCGTTGCGGATCCGCTCCTCGTAAACGTCTTCCACGCGCGCGATCATGTCGGTGCGGATAATGCCCGGGCGCAGTTCGAATACCACCACGCCGTGCGGCGCGAGGCGCTGCGCGTACAGCGCGGCCGACATGCTCAGCGCCGCTTTCGAAATGCAGTATTCGGAGCGGTTGGCCGACACCGTGTACGCCGAGATCGACGTGATGAAGACAATTCGCCCCGAACCCTGTTCGGTCATCCAGCGCGCCGCGGCCTGTGTCAGAAAGTGCGGACCTTTGACGTTGGTCGCGACGAGCGAATCGAAGCTCTCCTCGGTCGTGTCGAGCAAGTCGCGCCGTTCGCGTGGCGCGATCCCGGCGTTGTTGACCAGCAGATCCAGGCGCCCATGGCGGTCGCGCACGTGCTCCAGCAGCGCCGCGCGGCTGGGCGCGCTGCCGATGTCGCACTGGATGATATCGACGTTCGAAGCGTCCGCGCCGCACTCCGCCCGCAGGCTCTCCGCCGCGTCCTGGCGACCCAGGTATGTCGCCGCGACGGTGTGCGTCTTCGCCAGTTCCAGCGCGATGCCCCGGCCGATTCCGCGGCTGGCGCCTGTGACCAGGGCGACGGGCCGCGCGCTCACTGGACGCCGCTCTCCTTCAGCGCCGAGTCGATGCCCGCGCCGATTTCTTCAAACGTGAAGGTCTCGATGAACGGCGCGCCGTTGACCAGCGCCGTGGGCGTGTGGGCGATGCCGCGCGCGACGCCATCCGCGTAGTCTTTTTCGACCAGCGCTTCGAGCGCCGGGTCGTGCAATGCCGCGGCGGCCTGGGCGGGGTCGATTCCGTTGCGTTTGGCGAATAAACCTAAATATGCCGGAAATGTTTCCGGGGTGATCTGGGCCTGATCGCGCATCGTCTCCTGGCGCCACAGGATCGCGAGCGCCACGCTCTGTTGCTGAAAAAACCTTGCGGCCACGGCCGCCGGCCGGGCCCACTTGTGCTTCGGCAGGGGAAAATCGCGATGCTCGAAAGCCACTTTCGCGCCATAGCGCGGCAGCAGTTTCTTATCGAGCATCACCCGGAAATCGGCGCAGTCAGGGCATTGCAGGTCTTCATAGATGACCACGCGCACCGGGCTGTCGGCCTTGCCTTCCACCAGATGAACTTGCGCCATTGCCGTCGCCGCCGATAACACAACAAGGCCGGCCAGGGCGCACCGGAGCTCCGAAATCATCAAACAGATTCCTCCGCTTTTGATTCGCCAGCGATCTGCCCGCTTTTCTCCCGCCGCCGGGCCCGCGCCACGAGTTGCGCGGCGATCTCCCGGCCTTTCTCGAACGCCTCTTCCCAGGCCGCTTTTCTTTCCTTGCGGGTCAGGCCGTAGCCGATGCGGTAGACGCGCTCCAGCGAGACGCCCGCCGTCCAGGTGCCTGCGTACGCGATCGCGGCCTTCGGAATCAACCCTCCGCCGAATGGAATCTTGCCGGCGAATTCGCGCGCCAGGCTGCGCCACCCGAATGCTCCGGCGACGATCGATCCGATCTCGTTGCGTTGCTCCGTGTAGCCCACCGGGCGGTCGCTGGCGGCCGCCAGCAGGAACGCCATGCGGACCTGGTTCGCGGTCAGCACGGCCGTGTCGGAGGCGAATTCGCCGAAGGCCCACGGGATCTCCGCCAGCGAGGGCACCAGGTTCGGCAGCGCGCTGACGATCGCGAACAGCGCATTCTCACTGGCGATGCGATGGATCACTCCGCGCGTCACCGTCTGCCGGAATGGGCTGAAACGCCGCGCCAGCGCCAGTGACAAATCGTCGCGCGCGCTCACGATCTCAGCGACCACAGCGGCGGGATTCAGCGGATCGAATTCGAACGCGTCGTGCCCGCGCTGCCAGCCCGCGGGCGGCTCCATCCCCGTTTCGTGCAATACCAGGTGGAACCGGCTGTCCTGCGAAGCGTTTCGTTCGTGCGTCAATAGCGCCGCCGCTTCGGCGCGCCGCCCGGCGCTCAGGCTATTGGGCAAAAGGAAACTCTCCACCGCCCAGGCCGCCGCCGCCGAGTCGGTCCGCAGAAAGATCCGCACCGGCCGTTCCGCGCGCGCGTGGACCTCGCCCGGCTTGAGCTGCGTGAGGACGCCACGGATCTGCTTAAACATCAAAGGGCCCACGGCGCGGCTTCCTTCCAACCCGGCGCCTACAGCCGGGATCCTCTCGCCTGGGAGTCTTCGCCGCCGGAGTCGCCATCCATGCGCAATCCCGGCCGCTCGGCGCCGCGCAACCGGCTCACCGGGCGGAACTCCTTCCGCCATTCTAAGCCAACGCCGATGCGCTCGACTTCGATCGCCGGCGAGAAGAAGCGCAGGATGGTCTCGCTGGTGGGGTGAAATTGCAGCGCCGGCGCGATCAGCAGCAACCGCGGAGCCTGTGCGCGGACGGCGAGTCCGGGGAAGTATCCGTTCGACGCGAAATCGCCGCGCCGGGCGTGCCACTCCACGCGCATCCAGTAATCGAGCGCCTGCAGCGGCAGATTCGGATCTTCCGTAGCCTTCAATTCGATCACCGCCAGCCGGCCGTCGCGCCCCAGCGCAATCAGGTCCAGAATGCCGTGCTCGGTGCCCGCCAGCGACAGCACCTGCCCATACACCGGCCGTGGCAGCAGCGCGGCGTCGAGCAGCGGCAGATGGCTGCGCGTGAGCGATTCCAGCCACGCTTCCGGCTGACGCGTGCGCCAGGGATGGCGCGGGTCGGGCGCGGCGGAGTTGCGAAATCGCGCCACCTCGCGCGCCGTCTCCAGCAGTTGCTGCGCCGACTTCATCTTCTTCCGGCGATCGACGCCGCACACGATCTGCCGTCCTTCGATTCGGCCAAATTGTAGGCCGTGAATTCTCAATGCAACGACGCCTGCGCAGAGATGGACCGCTTCGAAGCCCTCCAGCGCCGTCAATTCTTCGAGAACCTGCGGAGCCAACATCTCCTGCATCGGCGGACCCGTGCGCCAGGGCTCTACTTGCGATGCGATGTTGCCCGTGTCGGCCGCATCGAGTCGCGATTCGAAGCCCGCTTCGTCGTACACGAACACCGCGAATTGCGCCTGCTGCGGGTCCATCCATTTCAACCGCAGCAGCGTCTGGTTCTGCGCGCCGGCCGGCACGAACAAGCCCAATTCTGAAACCGGCTGCGGTGCTTCGCGGCGGCGCAGGTAGTCCAGCCAGATCAGGCCGCTCGTGAGAACGCCCGTCGCGTGCTCCCCGTCCGCGGGCGCCGCCACCGCCGCCGCTCTGCGCGTGCCCTGCACCAGCAGCGCTCGCGCGTACGATGGCGACAGCGTGCGTTGCAGATCCGCCCCCGTGCTCAGTTCCTCGATCCGCCAACCCGCGTATTGGCGCGCCAGCCAGAATCGGAATCGCTCTCGCAGGCCCTCGCGCTGACTGCGCCGCAGCAGCGGAACGGCCGTTGCCCGATCGAGATCCGAAATCTCCAGTTGCAACCGCGCCCCGCCCAGGCGTTCGGCCAACACCGTCATCCGGCCGCTCGGCCCGTTCGATACGGCCACCAGCCGCCGCGCCCACGTCCGGGTCTCGTTCCAGGCCTCCAGCAGCAGCCCATTCGGACGCTCGCTCATTTGATACAGGCCCGGCGTCAGTTCCAGCGGCTCCTGGCCGGGCTCGAGAAGGACGGGACGGCGGCTGGTCTCGAGAAAGCGTTCGAGTGCGCTCCGCAACGCCTCGGCGGGCATTGCGGGCGCCGCCTTCGCGGGGGTGCGCACCGGTCCCAGTATACAATCCAAAGCATGGACTCGACGCCAGCTCCGACGCTGGGCCTCACGGAACTCCGCGCCCGCATCGCGGCCGTGGAACAACGCATTCAGCGCGCCTGCGACCGCGCCGGGCGCCGCCGCGACGAAGTCACTCTGCTCGCCGTCACCAAGATCTTTCCGGCTCAGACGATCCTCGATGCCTACACGCTGGGCCTGCGCGAGTTCGGCGAAAACTACGTCCAGGAGTTTGAAACCAAGGCCCCTCAGGTGCGCTCGCTGGCCGGCGCGCGCTTCCACCTGATCGGCCATCTCCAATCCAACAAGAGCCACAAGGCCGCGGAGCTGTTCGACGTCATTCAGACCGTGGACAGCGGGAAACTGGGCCGCCGTCTGGCCGCGGAGGGACGGCCGCTGGAGGTCATGATCGAGGTCAAGCTCTCCGATGAGCAGACGAAGCATGGCTGCGCGCCGGCCGATCTGCCGGCTCTCGTGGATCTGATCCGGTCTGAAAAGTCGCTGTCGCTGACCGGCCTGATGACCATGCCGCCCTGGTCCGACGATCCCGAATCGGCCCGCCCCTCGTTTCAGAAACTGCGCGCGCTCGCCGCCGCGGTCGGCGTGCCGGGCCTATCCATGGGCATGTCGCACGATCTCGAAGTAGCCATCCAGGAAGGCTCGACCATGGTCCGCGTGGGCACCGCGCTGTTCGGCTCGCGAAAGCCGGCCGCGTAGGCGCATTACCCCGCACCCGCCGTGCGCCGCCGTTGTGACCGAGCCGCGTTACCGAGCCGCGTTATTGAGCCGCGACTGTCGTTACTGAGCCGCGACTGTTAAGGAGCGGTCGCTTCGCACAGAATCACGTCGACGCGTTTAAAACGCTCCGCCCGGTTCCTGTTTCGCGTTCAAATCGCCTCTTTCTGGAAGCAGGCGAATCGGCGCAGGTCGAGCGTTGGCGCATCGGGCCGGATGCGCTCGTCCGGGACCGGCTGGCCCAGGCTCAATCGCACCGGCACGACGCCGGCCCACACCGGCAGCGCGTAGTCTTCTTCGTCGTCCACCGGCGGCCCCTGGCGCACCTTCGCGGAGACTTCGTCCAGCTTGAGCGCCAGCACGCTGGTCGCCTTCAGCTCCTGCTCGTTCGGCTGCCGCACTTCTTCCCACCGTCCTGGCGCGACATGATTGGTGAACGCGCGCAGGGCTTCCACCCGCTCGGCCGCGTCCGTCACCAGGCGCGCCTTTCCGAGAATGACCACCGAGCGGTAGTTCACCGAATGATGGAACGCCGACCGCGCCAGCACTAGCCCATCTAGCAGCGTCACCGTGACGCAGACGTCGAGCCCCGACGCGAGCGTGCGCAGCATGCGGCTCGCGGCCGAGCCGTGGAAGTAGATTTGATCGCCCGACCGCACGTACCCCGTGGGGAGGACATACGGTTGTCCGTCGGCCACGAACCCGACGTGGCACACCGTGCCTGCATCGAGAATCGAGTCGATCTGCGCGCGATCGTAAACCGCGCGCTTGGGCAGCCGCCGCACCTCGGTCCGTTTCGTCGGTTCGTACGAGTCCATAGTCTTTCTACTGTAGCTTCCCTGCTGCGTTTCGCGCACCACGGCCTCGCGCTCGTCGCGCCGCGCGTCGCGGCGGCAGCGAGAATCTCCAGTACGAACCGGCGGGTGAGGGGTCGCATCGGCTGTCATTATATGGGGATCCGCGGCCGGTTCCTATCCCTTCCAGCCCACGCTCAGCGCCTGGATTCGCCCCTCCGAATGGCGCTTTGCAGCGGCGCGCCCGCCCCATCGGCCGCGCTGCCGCCTTGAGGCGCAGCCAAACCGCTGATAAGCTGGAGCATTGGGCCGAGCAGGGCCTTGACTCTGCCGGCACTCGAGGTGTGCCATGTCCGGACATTCCAAGTGGGCGACGATCAAGCATAAGAAAGGCGCGCTGGACGCCAAACGCGGCAAGATCTTCACGCGGCTGATCAAGGAAATCGTGATCGCGGCGCGTTCCGGCGGCAGCCCCGAGTCCAACTCCCGCCTGCGCACGGCCATCACCGCCGCCAAGGCGGGCTCGATGCCCGCCGAAAACATCAAGCGCGCCATCATGCGCGGCACCGGCGAAATCGAAGGCGGGCAGATCGACGAAGTCACCTTCGAGGGCTATGGGCCCGGCGGCGCCGCCGTGCTGGTCAACTGCGCGACTGACAACCGCAACCGCACCGTCAGCGAAATTCGCCACGCCTTTTCCAAGAACGGCGGCAATCTCGGCGAGCCGGGCAGCGTCGCCTGGATGTTCGAGCGCAAGAGTCAGGTCGTCATCGAGAAGGAGAAGGCCACTGAGGACCAGTTGATGGAACTCGCTCTCGACGCCGGCGCCGACGACGTCCGCGATATGGGCGATAGCTGGGAGGTGATCTCCGCGCCCGAATCGCACGCCATGGTGATCGAGGCGATCCATAAGGCCGGAATCCCAACGGTCTCGGCAGAGATTGCCATGCTCCCCAAGAACCTGATGACGGTCGACTCCAAGCATGTCGCCGGGATGCTGCGCATGCTCGATGTGCTCGAAGATCACGACGACGTCCAGAGCGTCTTCTCGAACTTCGACTACGACGAGGATGCGGCTGGGGTCTAAGGCCGGGAGCGCGGCCGTCCGGGGCTCGCGCACGAGTTCCGCCGGGAGCTTTCCGCTGTGAGAATTCTGGGCATCGACTGCGGCTCGCATCTCACCGGCTACGGCGTGATCGAGACCGGTTCGCCGCGCCATCTGCTGGTGGAAGCGGGCGTGGTCAAGACCAATCAGAAGGATGCGTTTCCGGAGCGGCTGCTGACCATCGCCACCGCGTTGCGCGAGGTCGTGGGCCGGTGCGCGCCCGACGAAGCGGCCGTGGAAGAGACCTTCCAATCGGTGAATGCCGCCAGCGCCATCAAGCTGACCGAGGTGCGCGGTGCCGTGCTGCTGGTGCTGGCCGAGGCCGGATTGAAAGTCGGCGAATACAGTCCGGCGCGCATCAAATTGGCCGTCACGGGCAACGGCAGAGCGGATAAGGAGCAGGTGCAGTGGATGGTGCGGAGCCTTTTGAACCTGGCCGAGCCGGTGGCTTCCTTCGACGCCTCCGATGCCGTGGCCGTGGCTCTGTGCCACGCCGCATCGCGCGCCACGGCGGTGTTGCGATGAAGGCCCGGGAAGTGTTGCCATGAGCGCGCCGCGGCTGCACCGCCTGCGGCCGGCTCTCGCGGCGGCGCTCCTGTTCGCGGCGCCGGCCCTGCTCGCCGCCGGCGAGCCGCGCCTGGTGCTCTCCAAACGTTTCCCCGGCAGCCGTCCCGAATTCGTCGAACTGCGCATCGCCCAGGACGGCCAGGTGGAGTACCGCGAGACTCCAGCGGAAGAGCCGCTGCGCGTTCGTCTCACGGCCGCTGAAACGCAGGCCGTGTTCGACCTCGCCCGCAAGTGCGACCGCTTCCGCCGCCCGCTCGAATCCGGACTGAAAGTCGCGCGCATGGGCGAAAAGCTGTTCCGCTGGGAGGAGGGCGACCAGCAGTTCGAGGTGCGCTTCAATTTCACGCAGGACCTGGACGGAAAGGCGATGCAGGATTGGTACGAGCGCATCGTGGAATCCGAAATGCTCCTCATCGATCTTGAACGCACCGCGAAATACGACCACCTGGGCGTGAACCAGTCGCTGCTTGAACTCGAGGCCGCATACGATAACAAGCGCCTGGTGGCGCTCGACCAGTTCCTGCCGCTGCTCGATCGCATCGCCAAGAATGAGACGTACATGCACATGGCACGCGAGCGCGCCGCCACGCTGGCCGAGACGTTCCGTGGCCCCCAGGCGCCCAAGGCCACCCCATGACCCCGCCTCTGCGCTTCGTCCTGGGAACCCTGCTGGCGCTCGCGCCGGCCGTGGCCCAGCCAGCTCAAGCCTCCGCCCCGCCGGCCAAAGCTCCTGCGGCGAACCAGAGTCCGACAGCTCGCACGGCCGACCTCGACGCCCGGCTGGATGAGGAATTGAGCGCCACCGGCGGCAATCGCAGCGACATCGTCTCCGTTCTTGAAAAGCACCTCCAGCTGCATCCCGATTGCCCCAAGCATAAGGAGATCATCGGCCTTCTGGCGCAACTGGCGGTGGACGGGAAGGACCGCCAGCGGCAGCTCAAATACGGTCCCGAGGCGATCGAGAACGGCAGCCGCGATCCGCACCTGCTGCAGTTTGTCACGCGCGAACTGCTCGATCGCGACGACGCGCAGAGTAAAGCCCTGGCGCTGAAGTATGCGCTGCTGCTGATCCCGCTGCTGCGCACCGAAATCAAGACCCGGCTCGCCGCGACGGTCTATGAGCCCGGCCAGGGCAAGCGTCTGGACGAGGCCGAGTTCGCGCTAAAGGAGGCCCTGGTCTACGAGGCGCGGGCGCTGGACCGGCTGGGCAGGAATGAGGAAGCGCTCAAGCCGGCCACTGAAGCCTGGGAAATCCAGCCATCGCTCGACGCGGCGCTCGAGCGCGCCCGGGTGCTGGAGCGCCTGGGCCGCTATTCGGAAGCCCTCGATGCGACGGCCGAAGCATTCGTCGTCGAGGACGAACGAGCCGAGAGCGCGGAGCGGCAGCACGCCCGCGAGCACATGGCCGAGCTGGCCGCCAAGGCCACTGTCAACGATCCGTCCGCGCGCGTTCTGCCGGCCTGGGACCGCACCCGTCCGCTCGTGGAGGCGCGCCGCCTGCGCTTACGGAACTTCGATCCCAACAACGCCGCCATGTCGCCGCTCGAGTTCACTCTCACCCGGCTCGAGGGTGGCCAATTCGCTATGAGTAGCCTCAAGGGCAAGGTCGTGGTGCTCGATTTCTGGGCCACCTGGTGCGGACCGTGCCGCGTCCAGCACCCGCTGTATGAGCAGGTCAGGCAGAGGTTCAAGGACAACCCCGACGTGATCTTCCTAGACGTCGACACGGACGAGGACCGCTCGCTGGTGAAGCCCTTCCTGGAGCGCCAGAAGTGGTCCCAAGAGGTCGTGTACGACGATGGGCTGGGCGGCTTCTTCCGCCTCTCCTCGATTCCGACCACGGTCGTACTCAACCGCCGCGGCGAGGTGCAGAGCCGCATGCCCGGCTTTGTCCCCGAGCGCTTCGTCGACATGTTGACGGAGCGCATCGGCAGCGCACTGACCGAGAAGTGACCTATGGTTTTCCGGCGCATCGTGTGGATCGTTCTCGACAGTCTGGGCATCGGCGCCATGCCCGACTGGAAGGCTTTCGGCGACCCCGAGCCCGGCGATACGCTGGGCCATATCGCCGCTCTGCGTCCGTTGAAGATACCCAATTTCGCCGCGCTGGGCCTGGCCAATATCCGCTCCTTCGAGCAGTTTCCGGCCGCGACGCGGCCGCTCGGCTGTTTTGGACGGTCGGCTCTGGCCTCGCCTGGGAAAGACACCACGACCGGGCATTGGGAGATGGCCGGCGTCATTCTGGAGCGGCCCTTCCCGCTCTATCCGCGCGGCTTCCCGGCCGAGTGGATGGCCGAATTCGAGCGCCGCATCGGTCGCGGCACGCTGGGCAACCAGGCGGCCTCGGGCACCGCGATCATCGACCAGTTGGGCGTCGAGCACATGGCGACGCGCCAGCCGATCGTCTACACCTCCGCCGACAGCGTGTTTCAGATCGCGGCGCATGAGGATGTGATCCCGCTCGCGGATCTATACCGCTACTGCGAGATCGCCCGCGATCTGCTGCGCGGCGAGCACGAGGTGGGGCGCGTCATCGCGCGGCCTTTCGTGGGCCAGCCGGGCCACTTCCAGCGCACCGCCAACCGGCATGATTACGCCGTCCCGCCGCCCGCGGGCATGCTGCTCGACCGTCTGGCCGAGGCCGGCATCCAGGTGTGGGGCGTGGGCAAAATCGCGGACATCTTCCTCGGCCGCGGCATCGAACGGTCGTTGAAAACCACCAGCAACGCCGACGGCATGGCGCGGACTCTCGAGGCGATGCGCGGGCTCGACCGCGGATTGATCTGGGTCAACCTGGTGGACTTCGATATGCTCTACGGGCACCGCAACGACGCCGCGGGCTATGCCCGGGCGCTGGAGGAAGTCGACGCCTGGCTGCCCCGGTTGCTCGGCGCGCTCGGCGCCGGCGACTTGGTCATCTTCACCGCCGATCACGGCTGCGATCCGACCACCCGTGGCACCGACCATACCCGGGAATACGTGCCCGTCCTGGCGTATGGGCGCAACACCCCGGCCGGAGTGGACCTGTGGACCCGGCCGAGCCTGGCCGACATGGGTGCGACCATCGCCGACAACTTCGAGCTTGCTCCGGGGCCGGGAACCAGCTTCCTCGACCGCATCAGCCGCTACGGTCATGTCTCGCAGATTCTTTGACAATCACCGGCCATTCACCGTGGCGGCAGGCACGTGGCGCAGGCATGTGGCGCAGGCATGTAGCGCAGACCCGTGGCGCAGGCATGTGGCGCAGGCATGTAGCGCAGACCCGTGGCGCAGACCCGTGGCGTAGGCACTCGTGCCTGCCGCGTCGACACTCGTGTCGACGCTCGGCCGGCGCTGTCAGTCCTTGACTGAGACACTGCACTAATACTAGGTTGCAGAAGTTGGCTTATCAAACCGCTCGCCTACGCGCGCAGCTCCATGACGGCGTCAGAGCCGCGAGCTTCAGAGCCGCGAGCTTCAGAGCCGCGAGCTTCAGAGCCGCGACCGTAAGGGAGTCGGTAACAGAACTTCCGCATCGGCCGCTAGGCGGCGCCCAATCCTCGGCCTCACTGCGGCTGCGACCATTCAGGTCGTCCCCGTGCTCATAAATCCAAGTAGCGCATCGCAAGCACCAAACTACTGGTTGAAAACCACCAGCCCGGTGAATCGCGGCCAAGGCGATCCGAAACATCGACACGTGTTTTCAAACGCTTAGCGTTGGCACCTATATTGCATGTTCTCTGGCGAGGTTCATTCCAATGCGTAAACTCGTCGTCCTGTTGGTGTGGTTGACATTGGCGGCAACCTGCTTCGCCCAGAGCCGCAGTGGCGGACGCGGCGGTTACGCCGGCGGACATAATTCGTCCGTCGGCCGGAGCTACGGCGGCGGCTACGGAGGCGGCTACGGCGGCGGCTACGGAGGCGGCTACGGCGGCGGCTATGGAGGCGGCTACGGCGGCGGCTACGGGACCGGCTACCGCGGAGCGTCTTACGGCTATCGCGGCGGATATGGTTACGGTCGAATGGGGGTCGGGTTATCTTTCGGCCCCGGTTATGGCTATGGCTACGGACCGTATTACGGGCCTTCGTACTACGGACCTGCGTATTACGGGCCTGCGTATTATCCGCCTTATCCCTACTATCCACGCGGCTATGGGTATAGGACCTCCTATATGGTGCCGGGGCCGCGCATGGGCGTAGTCATCGGCGGACGTCGAGGTTACCGCTAAAAAGCCGGCCCGGCTCCTTCAGCGCAAGTTGAAAACCGGGACAGTATCCGCAAAGTCCAATTACAGCAGATCCGGCTGCTGAAACAGCGTCGGATTTCGAGTTCTGGTGGAGCGGGCTGGCGCGGACGCAACGGCCGAACCGCACGCCGCCCTCATGGCCGCTGCCGCTCGCGCATCTCGAAAAGCCGGATGGCGGGCGCCTGCGGCGAAGGGATGTACTCCATCACCGCGCCCTGCTGGCGTAGTTTCGCGACCAGCTTGGCGACGGCAATCTGCTGCACCGGCGTGCCGCCCGATATAGCGAGAGAAGCGGCGACGCCGGCGGCCTGGCCGAGAATCATGTATTGCGGTTCCATGCGAGCCGACGAGTAGGCCACGTGGGAGGCTGAGAAGGCCACTGGAACCAGCAGGTTAGCCGCCTCCGCCCGCTTCGGCAGCATGATCCGGTAGGGCAGTTGGTAGGGCTTCACTTCCACCTGCATATCGCCCTCGTTGCGGACAAGTCCGCGCGCATCGACGATCCGCTCCACGTTGTGCGAATCGCTGTTGTAGGAGCCCATGCCGACTGGGTCGGCCTTGGTCAACTCGGTCTGCAGGTCCTTCTGCACCAGGACGTATTCGCCGCGCATGCGGCGCGATTCGCGGATGTAGAGCTGGCGCGGCCAGTTGCCGGAATCGGTGAATTCGTCGCGGCACAGGCCCCAGCCGTTCAGCTCCTGGCGTAGCGCCGCCGGGACCTGCGGGTCGCTCGCGAGGAAGTAGAAAAAGCCCTGGACGTAGTCCTTATGCTCCTGCCAAATCAGCGCTTTACGAGCATAACTGGCGTCGGGATAATCCCAACTGCCGCCGATGAAATCGGTGGAAAATGCGCCGTTGTTGTTGATGTCGGCCTTGCCGTTGGGGATGCGGTCGACCTTGATGACCGAATCGAGCACCGGCACGCGGCCCTCGGAAGCCGCGCGCGCCGCGAGCAGGCGCGCAAACAGCGCGTAGCGCCGCGGATCGTAGCCCTCCGGCGGCGCGAAAGCGACGCGGTTTTCCGGCACTTCGGAGAAGCACATGCGGAAGTTATACGCCTGCACGGCTTTATCGGCGGTGCCGGGGGCCGGCAGGCTGCGCGTCGAGATCTCTCTCAGCAGTTTCCCGTCGGCATCCTTGGCCGGGACATCGACCAGGAACTGGTGAAAGGGCGTGCGCGCGCGGACGCCGGCCAGGCTCTCGCCATATTGCGCGCTGCCCTCCCGGCCGAACGTATAGGCGACCCCTGCCTGGGCCATCAGGTCACCCTCGTAACTGCTGTCAATGAAGATCTTAGCGGAGAATGACGCGCCGTTTTCCAGACGGATTTCCTGAATCTCGCGACCGTGTTTCAGGACGCCGTCCTGCTCCTTCAGACGGTGGTTCAGGAAGACCGCGACGCCCGATTCCTTCAGCATCTCCAGCAGAATCGCCTCGCCGACGTGCGGTTCGACGTACCAGGCGGCCCCGTTGCCGTAGCGCTCCATGCCGTAGTGCCGGCCGACCCGCAGATAGAACTCGAAGGCGTAGCCGCCAATGACCTCTTTCTTGCCGAAGTCGGTGAGCCCGAGACCGCCGGAAACCATTCCACCAATGTGGGTTGTGGGTTCTAGCAGGGCAGTTTTCAGGCCTTCGCGGGCGGCGCTGACCGCGGCGATAGCGCCGCCGGCGGTGCCGCCATAAACCACGACATCGAAGCGCTGCGGAGCCCCGAACGAGGCCACGGCGAGGGAAACGGACAGGATCAGAGTGCGCATGAGCCGGGATTTCGGTCGGGTCTTCCGGGCTCACGGCGATTATACAACCTGCTGCCGGGACGGGCGCGGAGGCCGCGTTTTTCACTTTACAAGCGTTCTAGGCCGTGCGGCGCGCGCGCTTCTACCGGCGATACACCGTGTTTCACGCGGGGGCAACACAGTTCTTACCGTGTTTTTTCGATTCCATGTATCTATGTTTTTCTAAAGGACTTACCGAAACAACGCAGTGTTTTTCGCGCACCAGAAATCACGCCGTTTTGGCGCCGTTTCCCGGCTTGCGCAGCCACAGGTAGCAGTGGTTACCGAGGCGCTCGGCGCGCTCGGTTTTCAGGAGCCAGCGGTCGAGGTAGCGCAGTGGAAACAGCAGCCAGCCGAGGGTGAAATGGGCGGCGGCGCGCCACCAGCGCCAGGGCAGCAGGAGCTTCCCAAACTCGAGTGTAAAGACGATCCAGGTGGCGGCAGGGCCGGTGCGCCAGCCGACGTCTACAACATCGAGGTCGCCGGCTAGCAGGCGCAAACCGGCGGGCGTAAAGCGGCGGTAGTCCTCGGGATAACGGTGGTAGGGATGGCAGAAAGGCACGACCAGGTGGGCATAGCCGCCGGGCGCGAGCACGCGCTGGATTTCCTGAACGACACGCGCGGGATCGACGACGTGTTCGAGCACGGCATCGCATTCGACGCGCGTAAAGACGGCATCGGAAAAGGGCAGTGCCTGGGCGTCGGCCTGCACGTCGACGCCGGGCATCGCGAGGATATCGAGATTGACGTAGCCGGGGACGCGGCGGCGCGCGCCGCCGATATAGAGGTTCCAGCGGCCGAGGGGAAAATCGAGCGGCTCCCGGGGATTGGACCAGAAGGGCGCGGGCGGCTCGAGCAGGCGGCGCAGGCGCTCAGCGAAGGGCAGAGGTAATCTCCCGGGCCCGGTCGTGGAGCATCATGACCTCGTTGCTGCAGCCCAGGAAAAGCATGCCGCGGTCGCGCCAGAATTTGGCCACGGCGAGGTCGCGGTTCTGGATGCCGGGGGCGACGGAGTGGCGGCGGCAGGAGTCGATGATGCGCTCGACGGCGGTGATCAGCAGCGGGTTCTGAAATTCGCCGGGGATGCCCAGGCTGATGGAGAGATCGACGGGGCCGACCATTACGGCGTCGATGTGCGCGACCGAGAGCAGCTCGTCGCAGGCCTCGACGGCGCGGCGGGTTTCGATCTGCAGCACGACCATGGTGTGGGCATTGCAGTGATCGATAATCTGCGGAATCGAGACTTTTTCGAAGTCGAAATTGAATGCGCCGATGCCGCAGCCGCGAATGCCGACGGGCGGGAATTTGGTCCAGCTCACGGCTTTCTCCAGCAACTCCGGCGACTCGACGCGCGGGAAAATGACGCCCTCTGCGCCGCAATCGAGGGCGCGCGCGACGAGCGCGTATTGCAGATCGGCGACGCGGACGATGGGGCTGATCCCGGTGCGCACGGCGAGGGCGGCGAGGTCCTGGATGGTTTCGAGGTCGAAGTTGCCGTGCTCGGTGTCGAGGAAAGCCCAGTCGAAGCCGGCGGCGGCGAGCGTGCGCAGGGCGTCGGGCGAACGGAATTGCCAGAAGCCGCAGCCGAGTTGGACGCGGCCTTCGCGGAGAGCTTGTTTAACGGTGTTGGGTTTCATAGGGTCAGCAGCAGATGGTCGGGGCAGGCGCGGCAGGCGTGTTCGAGAAGAGTCGGGATGAGCGCCGGGCCGTGCTGGGCGAGGAACGGAAGGAAGGAGTAAAGACGCTCCTGGAGATGGCGTTCGGGAAAGAGCGAACCGGAGAGATAGGCGGCGCCGCCGGAGACGCGCTCGTCGCGGCGCAGGGCTTCGCGGGCGGCTTTGCGGCGGTTCTTGTCGAGCTGATAGCGCATCTTGGCGACGCTCTTGGCGAGGGCCGGCGCGAGGGTGGGATCGAAGCGCTCGAGAGCGTCTTGCAGCGGCATGGCGGCGTCGAGAACAGCCTGGTCGGCAGCGCCGAAGAGGGTATCGAGATTGGCCGGCAGGAACTGTTTTGCCATGCGGTCGCGGAGCACGGTCTGAGGCTCAAGGCAATCGGCGAGGGTAAGGTCGAAACGATCGAGCAGCGAGGCGGCGCGGCGGTCGAGCAGGGTGAAGCCGGCGCGAGACACAACGACCGGCATGCGGTCGAGAAGCGCCGCGTAGAGGACCGCGGACTGCGCGAAGTAGGCGATCTCGGCGGGACCGCCGATGTAGGCGACGGTCGGCAGGAGGTAGTCCTGCATCACGGGACGCAGGAGCGCGTTGGGGGAGAGGGCGACAGGCGCGGCGGCCAGTGCGGCGGTTTCGTAGCGGTGGTTGCCATGAAAATACGCGCCGGCGCTGCGGCGCAGGGCGATGCGGCGGCCGCGCTCGAGCAGCAGGAACAGCGAGCTGTCGGGCTCGAAGAGGACCTGGGCGTGGTAGCCGGCGGCGCGCAATTCCGCGCCACGCGCCAGGAGAGCTTCGGAGAGCGCATCGGATTGATCGAAAGCTTGCGTCAGGAAGGGCGCGGCGGCGGCGCGGATGGCGGGGTCGAGGGGATCGAAGAAGATCAGGTCGAGGCCGCGGAGCAGCGTGGAGAAGAGCGTGCGAAAAGCCTCGCCCAGGGTGCGGCCGGGCTGGTAGGCGGCGGCGACCTGGTCGAGGACGCCGGCGGCGAAGGGGAAGCCGTCGAGGAGAGCCTTCAGCTCCTCGATGGGGATCGATTCGAGTTCGAGAGAGCCGACGGGCTGGCCGGAGAGACCACGCGTGTGCGCGATGAGCCGGTGCGGCTGGTGGGCGGGGTCGAAGACCCAGCAATGGTCGGTCTCGGCGAGGTCGTGATCCTCGGTAGCCATCCAGAAAACGGGCACGGCGGGAATGCCGGCGGCGGTGAGCTGGCGGGCGAGTTTGACGGCGGTGAGGGCCTTATAGAGCGCATAACAGGGACCGCCGAAAAGGCTGACCTGCTGGCCGGTGACGACGGCGACGGTGGCGGGGTTTTCGAGGGCGTCGAGGGAGGGTGAAGAGGGGTTGATACGGCGCAGGGCGGCGACGACGGCGCGACGGCGGTCATCGGGAATGCGGGCCAGGGGCGCCGCCTGGCGGACCGAATCGGGGTTATTGGGATTGTAGCGGTAGAAGGACTTCACGCGGTCGAAATCGTAGAGATAGTCGCGGAAGAGGGCAGTCGTCCCGGGGAGCGCCGGATGAGGGATGCACTGAGTTTTCAACACCGCCGGAATGGATCCTTTCGACCCCTAAAAAGCCTAGCAGAGGCGGCAGAGCGCCGTCGCTCGCCAGCCATTCCATTAGACTGAAGAGGCGATGCTGGGAGACCAGGAATTTCAAAAGCGGGCCGAGGAATCGATTTCGGCGCTGTACGAGAAGCTGGGGCGGGCGGCGGACGACTTCGATTTTGACGTGGAGATGAATTCCGGGGCGCTGACGGTGGAACTGGAGGAACCGCGGGAGCGGTTTGTGGTGAGTCCCAACGCGCCGGTGCGGCAGATCTGGGTTTCGGCGCACGTGCAGAGTTTCAAGCTGGATTGGGACGAGGGGCGCGGGGCGTTCGTGCTGGCGGGGACGGGCGAGAGCCTGGAAGAGCTGATCGCGGGGGCGATCCGGCAACGCTTGCCGGAGTTTCATCTGTAGGGCGAGCGCAGAACCAGAGGGTGGCGCAAGAAAGTTGTGCGCGAATCAGTTTTCCTCACGGTGAGGAGAAATTCGGCTGTAACTGATTGAATGCTCGTTGAAGATTGCTCAACCTGAGCAAATCGACTTCTCGAGGTGTGCACAGGGTGATCGTAACCGGGAGCGACGATGCCTATCGGTTCGGCGCGGTGACAAGGGCGGCTCGTAACAGCCACGGCTCGGTAGCTGGCACGGCACGGGGCAGAGCATTAGCAGACAAGAGGTGATGGATGGCGGGCGTTTACATATCATGGCCGTTTTGCGCGCAGAAGTGCACGTACTGCAATTTCGCTTCGGGGGTGTTTCCACAGGAATTGGAAGCGGAGTACCTGGAGGCGCTGTGCGCGGAGATCGGCGCGACCGAGTGGCCGTGGAAGCCGGAGACGGTGTACCTGGGAGGCGGGACGCCGGGATCGATGCAGCCGCAGGACCTCAAGCGGGTACTGGCTGCGGTGCCGGGCAAGCCGTGGCTGGAGGCGACGCTGGAAGCTGCGCCGGGCGCGCTGAAGCGGGCCGACGTCGAAGGTTGGCGCGAGTGCGGCATCGGACGCGTGAGCCTGGGGGTGCAGTCGTTCGTCGAAGGCGAGCTGCGCAAGACGGGTCGGCGGCACACGGCGGGCGGAGTGGCGCAGGACGTGGCGCTGCTGCGGGAATGCGGCATCGACGAGATCAACATTGACCTGATCGCGGGACTGCCGGGGCAGACGGCGGAAAGCTGGGGCGAGTCGCTGGTGTGGATCGAACGGCTGGCGCCCCCGCACGTTTCCATCTACATGCTGGAGATCGACGAAGACAGCCGGCTGGGGCACGAGCTGCTGGCCGGCGGCTCGCGCTATGGAGCGCGGCTGGTGCCGCACGAAGACGACGTGGTGACGCTGTACGAAGAGGCGCTGGAACGGTTGGAGGCGATGGGGCTGCGGCGTTACGAGATTTCAAATTTCGCGCTGCCGGGGCACGAGTCGCGGCACAACCTGAAATACTGGCGGCTGGAGCCGTACCTGGGCTTTGGCGCGGACGCGCACAGCTTAACCGGGACGGTGCGCGGGCAGAATGCCGAAACGGCGGCGGAGTACGTCGCGCGTTGGAAGCGCGGCGAGAGCGCGCGGATCGCGGAGACGACGGCGATCGCGCACGAGGAACGATTCTTCGTGGGATTGCGGCTGATGGAAGGGATCGAGCCGACCGCGGAGGAGCGCGGGCGCTACGGGCAGGAGATCGCGCGGCAGGTGGAGGCGGGGCTACTCGAGGATACGGGCGACCGGGTGCGGCTGACGCGGCGCGGGGTTCTCGTGTCAAATGAAGTTTTCCAGGAGTTTGTAGGAACGGCATGTCCAACCAGTTGATCGACCTCAGAAGCGACACGGTGACGCGGCCCACGGCGGCGATGCGCGAGGCGATGTTCCACGCCGAGGTGGGCGACGACGTGTACGGCGAAGACCCGACGGTGAATCGCCTGGAGCGGCGGGCGGCGGAGATCGTGGGCAAGGAAGCGGCGCTGTTCGTGCCCACGGGGACGATGGGCAACACGATCGGGATCAAGCTGCTGACGGAGCCGGGCCAGGAGGTGGTGTGCGATGTGCAAGGCCACCTGCTGAACTACGAGTTGTCGATGACGGCGTGGTTTTCGGGGTGCCTGATCCGGACGGTGGCCGGCGACGACGGCATTCTGACCTGGGAGAAGATCGCACCGCATGTGCGTGCGCCGGACCCGCACTGGGCGGCGACGGGGTGCATCGAACTGGAAAACACGCACAACCTGGGCGGCGGGACGGTGTACCCGCAGGAGGTCTTCGACGAGATTTGCGAGCAGGCGCACGAGCGCGGGCTGAAAGTGCACCTGGACGGAGCGCGGATTTTCAACGCCGCCGTGGCCACGGGGCGCGCGGTGAGCGAGTTGTGCCGCCAGGCCGACACGGTGATGTTCTGCCTGTCGAAGGGATTGGGCGCGCCGGCGGGGTCGATGCTGGCGGGGCCGAAGGAACTGATCGACGAAGGGCGGCTGCATCGCAAACGGCTGGGCGGCGGGATGCGGCAGGTGGGCGTGCTGGCGGCGGCGGGCCTGATCGCGCTGGAAGAGATGCCGAAGCGGCTGGGTGAAGATCACGAGAACGCGAAGCTGCTGGCGCAGGGGCTGGCGGCGACGCCGGGGATCCAGGCCTGGCCGGGGAAAACGCACACAAACATTATCGTGTTCGATGTTTCGGGGACCGGGCTGACGGGCGAGCAAGTCAGCTCGTCGCTGCAAGACCGGGGCGTGCTGATCAACCCGATCGACACGTGGAGAATGCGCGCGGTGACGCACTATGACGTGACGCGGGAGCAGTGCCTGACGGCGCTCGCGGCGTTACGCGAAGTAGCCGCGGCCGCAACCGGAGTCGCGCGCTAGTTCCCGCGGTTCACCCCGCCTGTGCCGGCGCGCCGGTGGCGGCGGCGAGCAAGCCAGCGCGGACGAGCGCGGCATCGGCATCGCTTAATTTGCGGGCATCCTTGGTGACGTGGAACACGTCGATGGCGCGATGCGCCTCGGTGTTGACGAGGACTACTTCGATGTTGCAGCCGGCGCGGGAGATGGCCGAGGCGAGGCTGTAGAGCAGCCCGGGACGGTCCTGGGCGACGACCTCGAAGAGCGTGGCGGCTTCGGATGTGGCGGCATCGAGAGTCACCGTGGGGCGCACGGTACTGGAGCGCGAAGGCGCAGCCTTGATGGGACGGCCGCGCAGAAGCGGCTCGACGGGCACTTGTCCCAACACGATCTTCTGGAGCAGAGTGCGCAGACGCTCGACCTCGGTGGGATTCAACTCGAGATTGCGGCCGGGATCGGAGAAGACGAAGGCGTCGGCGATGTAGCCGTGGCGATTGTGGAACGCCTCGGCCTTGAGGATATTGAGGTTGAAACTGGAGAGGCCGCCGGCGACGGAAGCAAACAGAAACGGGCGGTCGCGGGCGACGAGCGAGAGGTGAAAGAAGCCTTCGCGTTTGTCGATTTTGAGGGCCGCGCCGTGTTCGCGCGCGAGGGCGTAGAGCTGGGCCTGGGCAGCGGCCTGCTCGAGCGAGTGGGTGAACAGATAGCGTTTGGGCAGGCCGTCCAGAAACTCTTCCAGCAGCGGATTCTCGCCGGGCGCGACGGGCGGGGCCTCGGGCTCGAGCGGCTCGCCGAGCTCGCGGTTCAACTCGCGCTGCGTGACCAGATAGAGGCGCCAGATCTGTTCGATGCGCCAGGGGGTGAGCGCGGTCGGGTTGACGGCATTGATGTCGGCCAGCGTCATCAGGGTCAACAGGCGCAGGCGTTCCTCGGTGCCGGCGAGGGCCGCGGCCTGGCGCGCCGTGGAGGGATCGGAGAGGTCGCGGCTCTGGAGTAGCAGAGAGAGCGCGAGGTGGTGTTGAACGAGGAACAGAAGCGTCGACGAGTCGGGTTCGGGGATGACGGCGCGGCTGACAATTCCGTGCGCGAGCTGAAGCGAGGCGAGTTCGTGATGGCCGCCCGAGCCTTTGCCGAGATCGTGCAACAAGAGCGCCAGGCGCAGCAGCCAAAGGTCGGCTTGGCTCTCTGCGAGGAGGGTTGCGAAACGGCGGGTGGGACCTTCCTTGACGGCGACGAGATCTTCCAACGACTCGAGGGTGACGATGGTGTGCTCGTCGACGGTGTAGTGGTGGTAAAAGTCGCGCACGACGAGATGCTCGAGGCGTTCCCACTCCGGCAGGATGGCGGGCAGGAAGCCGCAGGCGCGCATGGAGCGCAGGGCGAGCGAGACGGAGGGCAGGGAGAGAAACTCGCGCCACCAGCGGACGGGCGGAGGATGGGCGGCGTAGATCTGGGTCCACTTGAGGACATGCGCGGAGATGCGCTGCTCGGTCTGGCGCGCCGGGGCGACGTTGTGGCGGGCGACGAACTGGAACAGGCGCAGGGGCAGTTCGGCGTCGGAGTCGAGCTCGGCGGGATTGCGCAGGAAGACGAGATCGCGCGAGACCGTGAATTCGGAGTTGGAGAGGCGCGCGCGCCAGTCGCGGAAATTGGCGAGCATGGAGCGTTCCTGGGTCTCGGCGGCTTCCATTTCCGAGAGCACGCCGAGCCAGATGAGGGAGGCGTTGCGGTACCAGGAGCGCATCCAAACGGCGGGGTCTTTCCAAGGCGAGAAAGGCGCGGCGGCGAGCTCGTCCTGGGACTCGAAATCGAGGAAGTTCTGGTCGCGCGCGGCGCGGAAATGGAGGAAGCTGCGAACGGAGGCGAGCAGGGCGGCGGGGCGCGGATCGGCGGGCGGCTCGACGGCGCCGCCGCGCAGGAGCTGGAGCCAGCGGGTGGCCTGAAAATCGCGCAGGCCGCCGGGCGACTCCTTCACATCGGGCTCGAGGCGGTAGATGGTCTGGTGAAACTTGGCGTGGCGCGAGCGCGTGGCGCGGCAGAGCAGGCGCAGAATCTCGCGGCGGTCGGAGTTGAGGAAGCGGGTGAAGCGTTCGCGGAACTGGCCGTAGAGGCCGACGTCGCCGGCGAGGAAGCGTTCGTCAAGCAGGCTGATGGTGAGTTCGAGGTTGCCGTCGTGGAGCGCGCAGGACTCCTCGATGGTGTGGACGGACTGGCTGCAGCGCAGGCCGCAGTCCCACAGGCGGCGTACGAAATCGGAGACGGCGGAGCGGGAAGCGGAGTCGAGCAGCGGGCGGCGGGAGAGGATCAACAGATCGACATCGGAATACGGGAACAGCTCGCGGCGGCCGTAGCCGCCGACGGCGACCAGCGCGAGTCCTTCCGGGAAAGCCGGCGTGAGCGCCGCGGCCTGGGCCTCGAGAACCGCCGTATCGACGCCGGCGGTGCGCGATTTCAAGAGCTGCAGCGCGTCGCCGGTTTGGAGAAACCGGGCGCGCAGATCTTCCGTGAGCTGGTTAGAGAGCTGTTTCCCCGCGCTCGTCATTGCGTATGCGGATCGCCTCCTCGACGTTGGTGACGAAGATTTTGCCGTCGCCGATTTTACCCGTGCGCGCGGCATTGGATAAAGTCTGTACGACCTCGTCGACGCGGGCCGAGGCAACGATCATCTCGAGCTTGACCTTGGGCAGCAGGTCCACCTGGTACTCCTGGCCGCGATAGACCTCTTTGTGGCCTTTCTGGCGGCCGTGGCCGCGGACCTCGATGATGGTCATGCCGTCGATGCCGATGGCCTTGAGAGCCTCCTTGACATCCTCGAGCTTGAAGGGCTGGATCACGGCTTCGATTTTCTTCATGGCTGATCTCCGGTGCTCCTGATTGGCGCTACGACTCCAGATTGTAGCCTTCTTCGCCGTGCATGCTGAGGTCGAGGCCGTCCTCCTCCTGTTCGGAGCTCGGCCTCAACCCGCACAGCGCGGCGGCGATTTTGAGGCACACGAAACTGCCCGCCGCGCCAAGAGCGAGCGCGATCAAGACGCCGACAGCCTGGTGGCCGAGCTGTGCGGCGTTGCCTTCGAGGAGGCCGGAAGCGAGCGTCCGGCCGGAGGCGTCCTTAAAGATCGGGTTGACCAGGCTGGTGGCGAACACGCCGGTGAGCAGGGCCCCCAAAGTGCCGCCCGCGCCGTGGACGCCGAAGGCGTCGAGCGAGTCGTCGTAGCCTAGTTTCATTTTCACGATGGTGACCATGAAGAAGCAGAACAAGCCGGCCAGAAAGCCGATGGCGAGAGCGGGCATGGGCTGAACGAAGCCCGCCGCGGGCGTGATGGCGACCAGACCGGCGACGCAGCCGGAGATGGCGCCGAGGATGCTGGGCTTGCCGTTGTGCAACCATTCGGCGAGCATCCATCCGGCGGCGGCGGCGGCCGCGCCGAAGTGCGTGGCGACGAAGGCGCTGGAGGCCAGGCCGGAGGCGTTGAGCGCGCTGCCGGCGTTGAAGCCGAACCAGCCCACCCACAGCATGCACGCGCCGATGACGCTGAGCACGAGATTGTGGGGCTTCATCGGCTCGCGGCCGTAGCCCGCGCGCGGACCGAGAACCAGCGCGGCGACGAGGGCGGAGATGCCGGAAGTGATGTGGACCACCGTGCCGCCGGCGAAGTCGAGGCACGGGATGCGACCGCCGAGAGACGCGTTGAGCAGCCCGCCCTTGCCCCACACCATGTGCGCCATGGGGAAGTAGACCACCAGCATCCACAGCGTCGTGTAAACGAGCATGGTCGAGAACTTCATGCGCTCGGCGTAAGCGCCGGAGATGAGCGCCGGCGTGATGATGGCAAACATCAATTGAAAGGCCATGAAGGTCAGGTGCGGAATGGTCGGGGCATAGTCGGCATTGGGCGCCGCGCCGACGCCGTGAAGGAAGACGTATTGAAAGCCGCCGATGAACAAATTGCCCTCGCCGAAGGCCAGGCTATAGCCCACCACGGCCCACAGAAGGGTGGCCAGGACCATTAGTGAGAAGCTGTGCATCATCGTGCCGAGGACATTCTTGCTGCGAACGAGACCGCCATAAAACAAGGCCAGCCCGGGTCCGGTCATGAACAGGACGAGCGCGCAACTGACGAGCATCCAGGCGTTGTCACCGGAGGACTGGGCCGCTCGCGTCGCGTCTTCCAGCGATTTCAAGCGCGCGTCGGCGTTGGAGGCGACCTGGGCGTGCAGAGCGACGGAGGTCAATAGGAAAAAACATGTTTTCCAAAACACGGGGGAAGTACTCCTCTGGGGTAAGGCAAACCGGACGGGGGTTTACAACATCGTACATCGCCGGGCGACGCGGCCTGAACAGAAAGAATTGATCGGGGCGAGAGGCTTTTTCTATAACCTGACGGGTTGAGAAATCAGTCAGTTAGCGGGAGCCGGCGGGCCCTGCCGGGGCGCGGGTGATATGATGAGCGCCAGCGAGACTTGAACCATGAAAGCAATTCGAATTCTGACCGCCGTGTTTGTTCTGCTGGGGCTCAGCGCTCCGCTATCGGGCCCGCTGAAGGCGCAACAGAAGCGCAAGCGGCTGCTGGTGATCGGGGCCGTGGAAGGGTTCCAACACGACGCCACGTCGCAAGCCATGGCGACGCTGTGGCAACTGGGCCGCGAGTCGGCGTTGTGGGACACCTTTATCAAAACCGACACGCAGTGGATCACCAAGAAGAAGCTCGACGGCAACGCGAAGAACCTGGATTACTTCGACGCCGTGGCGTTCTACACGACGGGCGAACTCAAGATGGACGACGAGCAGAAGGCTTCGCTGATTTCGTTCGTCAAGGAAGACGGCAAGGGCTTCCTGGGCGTGCACAGCGCGATCGACACGTTCTACAAATGGCCGGAATATGGCGAGATGACGGGCGCGTATTTCAACAACCACCCCTGGAACACGTTCGAAGCGCCGGTGATTCTCGAGGACCCGGCGAACCCGATCGTGCGGCACTTCCCGCCAGCCTTCAAAACGTGGGACGAAATATACCAGCCCAGCGAGATCTTCTCGCGCTCGAAGGTCCGCGTGCTGCTGCGCCTGGACGAGAACAAGATCGACCTGGCCAACAAGAACGTGCGTCGCACGGACAAGGACTTCGCGGTGGCGTGGATGAAGGAGTACGGCAAGGGCCGCGTCTTCTATTCCACTTTCGGCCACACGCCGGAGTCGTGGGACCGCCCGGACATGCAGAAGATGTGGCTCGAAGCCACCAAGTGGTGCCTGGGGCTGATTGCGGCCGACGCCACACCGCGCCCGCGCCCGGCGAATTGACGCCGTTACAGGAGCCGAATGGCCGGGGCTCGCGAGCAGCCAGGCCGCTACACTGTAGCGGCCATGCACTTATAAGCGCCTTTGAATCATTTACTTAGAAAACCGAGGCCGCTACCAGTAGCGGCCTCGGCCATTTCTCGGGTCCGGGACTGGGCGGGTTTGGCACTTGCGATGAGGGAGTGATTTGTCCGGAAACACCACTTACAGACCGCTACTCCAGGCAATGACCTCCAGCTCAATCGGTTGCCGTTTCTGCGCCTTCTCCATCCGCTGCGACAGACAGCCCTTTCCGGTGCCGTGAGCGTGACAGATCCGGCCCGTAGCAACCGCGAAAGACTCAGCGTCGAATCGCTCTATAGATCAGAAACGCTATCGAAAGTACGATGGGAACCCAACATAGAGAGTACGCGACCAGCGAACCGATGATTCTTAGCGGCGAGGCCTTGGTCTTGATAGGGTCGGCCATCGGGCGATGTCCAGCAAGCTCATCTCGAATAGTCTCGAATCCTGTGACCGCATTAGGAATAGTCATACTCCCATATGGCTTGACGCTTACGATAGCCAGCCACCACCGTCCCATGTGGAGGGAGCGTATTTCGGTATAGTTGATTCTTTCATCGGGGAACCCTTTCCGTCTCTTGGTGATCCCGTCCTCATCCATGAGAAAGACCATCTCGCGGTCCGATCGGCGCCGCAGTTCGCGCCCGAGAAGTATGCCTGCGCCTATAGACGCCCCAACCAAGGCGATAGACATCACCCAGACCGTCACTACCCCCGGAAAGCCCAAAATGAAGACCAATACGAATGTTGCTAGGAACAAGGCCACGGCACCCCATCCCAGGAGGCGTACTCTGGCCTCGCGGTTCTCTTTCAGTGCATCGTACTCAATCCTAAATGTCTGCACGAAAATCGCTCGAAACCGTATTTAGTGTGCTCTTCCCCCTTCTAGCATTCTTCATAGGTTGGCGCAAATGCGCGGATGCGGACGAAAAACAGCGTTACTGGAAAGGCGCCGATCCGTAAGTCGAGATCCGGCCCGAAATGCGGGCTACCCATCCCTTGCCAGCCTCGCTCTACCCGGTTCGGCGCAGTTCCTCCCGGATGACCCGGCGGATGGTCGATTCCAGCGGCTCGCGCCGGCGTGCGATGTGCTCAACGAGAGCGTCATTGATCGACGTCTGGTAGTTGCCGCCGCCGCTTTCGTCTACCTGCTTGCGGAACCAATCCAGAACGGCGTTATCGAGGCGGATGGTTACGCGCGTCTTCCCCGGCGGGGGCGGGATGACCGCTCCTCGTTTCGCCTTTGCAAAATCGTACTCTTTCTTCATAACCCCTCCGCGTACCGATCTGCATCAGCCTGTGCACAATCGTACACCAAGTCGGCCATCGACGCCACAGCGAACGTGATGTGGCAAGAGAGCGGCGTTGTCAGAAGCTGACGTGCAGACACCGCAGAAACACCATGGATCCACCGTGATTTCACCGTGGAATCACCGCAAGAACACCGCATTTGCATGGTGAAAACATGGTCCGCGCACGGTGGATTCACGGTGAATCATGGTGCGCCCCCACCGCACAGGGCGCGGCGTCTCGAACCCCACCCTTCCGGCCTCGGGAGCCGGTCCTGTTTCCTCCGCGGGATTGGCCCTTTCCGTCCTCGGACCGCGACAATAGAAGTCTCGGGCCGTGACTCAGAATTCCACAAACCGCAAAGCGCTGGGGCTGGCGTTCTTCATCGTCTTTCTGGATCTGCTGGGCGCCAGCATCCTGCTGCCGGTGATCCCTTACATCGTGCGGGCGTACCGGCCGGATGCGCTGACGGTGGGCTGGCTCAGCCTCTCGTTTTCGGCGGCGCAGTTTCTGGCGACGCCGGTGCTGGGAGCGCTGTCGGACCGCGTTGGACGGCGGCCGGTGCTGCTGATCAGCATTCTGGGATCGGCGTTCGGCTACTTCCTGTTCGGATGGGCCGGCAGCCTGTGGGTGCTGTTCCTGTCGCGGATTATCGATGGACTCACGGGCGGCAACATCTCGACGGCGCAGGCCTACATCGCCGACATGTCGCGGCCGGAGGACCGGGCCAAGAACTTCGGCCTGATCGGGGCCGCGTTCGGGCTGGGCTTTCTGCTGGGACCGGCGATTGGCGGCGCGCTGAGCAAGATCAGCCTGCAGGCGCCGGCGTTCGGAGCGGGCATCGTTTCGCTGGCCACGCTATTCACGGCGATGGTGTTTCTGCCGGAGTCGCTGCCGAAGGAGGCGCGCCGGAAGGTGGCGTTCCGGGTGCGCGATCTGGATCCGCTGCACAAAATCGTGGGCCCGCTGCGCCGGCCGATGCTGCGCTGGCTGCTGCCGGGTTTCTTCATGCTGAGCCTGGCGATGAGCGGCCTGCAATCGAATTTCGCGGTGTACACGCTGAACCGCTACGGACTCACGCCGCCGCAGAATGGGTGGATCCTGGTGTGGCTAGGCGCGGTGTCGGTGGTGATGCAAGGCTACGTGGTGCGCAAGGTGCTGCCCAAGGTGGGCGAAACGCGGCTGGCGTCGGAGGCTCTGGTCATTTCCGTGGCGGGCTATGCGCTACTGGCGTGGAGCCCGCAGGCGTGGTGGCTGTACCCGGCCATCGGCGTGATCGCCATGGGCAACGGGCTGGCCGGGCCGGCACTGTGGGCGCTGCTCAGCCGCGAGGGCGATCCGCAGGAGCAGGGCGTGCTGATGGGCGTCGGCAGTTCGCTGAGCAGCCTGGCACGCGTGGGCGGGCCAATCCTGGCGGGCGCGGCCTTCGATCGCGCCGGGATGAGCTCGCCCTACTGGATGGGCGCGGCGTTCATGGTGGTGGGCTTTTTCCTGATACGCGCCGCAGCCGCCGATCAGCCGCGGGCGCAGGCTCAGACATGAGGGCGCAACGGACCTATGTGGCCGGCCGGGCGTGATGCGGCGAAGCACCCGCTCCTTGACAGTCGCGGCTCAGTAACACAGGCGCGGCGCAGCGGTGCATCGGTAGCGCGGGGACACACCTGCGGCGTCCACGGCGGACGCCTTGGTGTCGCCCTCGGGAGAGGGCTTCGTGGTCGTGATCGAGGGCGAGTCGGCCTCGGTGTCCCCCGCGCGTGAGGGGCTTGCGGACGGCTGCTCGATTCGGAAGGAACAGCCGCAGAACTTGTCGGTGTCTCCCGCGCGCGAGGGGCTTGCGGACGGCTGCTCGATTCGGAAGGAACAGCCGCAGAACTTGTCGATGTCTCCCGCGCGCGAGGGGCTTGCGGGCGGCTGCTCGATTCGGAAGGAACAGCCGCAGAACTTGTCGGTGTCTCCCGCGCGCGAGGGGCTTGCGGGCGGCTGCTCATTTCGGAAGGAACAGCCGCAGAACTTGTCGGTGTCCCCCGCGCGCGAGGGGCTTGCGGACGGAGACGTCAGTCTCCGGGTTTCGCGTGGCGGAAGACGCGGTTGAGGCCCAGGAGCGCGCGGTCGACTTCCTTCTCGGTGATGATGAAGGGCGGCAGCAGGCGCACGACGGTGTCGTGTGTGACGTTAAACAGCAGACCCTCTTTCATCCCCTCGGCCACGAGCTGTTTGCACGGGAAATCCAGCTCGACGCCGATCATCAGACCCGCGCCGCGGACGTCGCGGATGAAGCCATAGCGCTTCTGCAAGCGGCGCAAACCGTCGAAGAAATGCTCGCCAACGCGCCGCATCTGGGGCAGCAGTTCCTCGAGGATCGAGTAGAACTCGATGGCGACGCGGCAGGCGAGAGCGCCGCCGCCGAAAGTGGTGCCGTGCATGCCGGGGGCGATGGCGGCGGCGGCCTTCTCATTCGAGACGATAGCGCCGAGCGGCAGGCCGCAGGCGATGGGCTTGGCCAGAACCATGACGTCGGGCAGAACGGGGGGCTCGACAAGCTGGTAAGCGTAGTGGCGGCCGGAGCGGCCGACGCCGCACTGAATCTCATCGAACACCAGCAGGGCGTTGTGGCGGTCGGCCAACTCGCGCGCCAGGCGCAAGAGGTCCGCCGGAATCAGGTTGATGCCGCCCTCGCCCTGGATGGTTTCGATGAAGATGCCGGCGGTGCGCTCGTCAACGGCCGCGGCCAGGGCAGCGCCGTCGCCGGTGGGGACGAAGCGGACGCCGGGGAGCAGAGGCTCGAAATCGGCCCTGTATTTGGGCTGGCCGGTGATGGAGAGCGCGCCCATGGAGCGGCCATGGAAGGAGTTGTCGAGCGCGACGAGCTCGTACTTGTCGGGATGAATGTGCCGCCCGTGCGAACGCGCCATCTTGATTGCGCCTTCCACGGCTTCCGTGCCCGAGTTGCAAAAAAAGACGCGGTCGAGGCCGCTGGTTTCACAGAGGATGCGGGCCAGCGGACCCTGGTACTGGTGGTAGTACAGGTTGGAGCAATGGATCAGCTTAGCGGCCTGTTCGCGGATCACGCGCACGATGCGGGGGTGGGCGTGGCCGAGCGCGTTGACGCCGATGCCGGTGATGAGATCGAGGTAGCGGCGCTTGTCGATGTCATAGACCCAGCAGCCCTTGCCACGCGCCAGCACGAGCGGATAGCGGGCGTAGTTCTGGAGCAGGTAACGCTTTTCGAGATCGAAGACCGGCTGAGAGGAATTGGGCGGCTCAGCCGCGGGATTGGCGGGAGGGGCATCCGGGCCCGTTGAAGGATGATCCATTACTCTATCGTAATGCGTACGGGGCTCCGCGCCGGCGAGCGGGGCGGACGGGGCTCACTCGACGATGAAGCCGTCCAGATCCAGATGGCAGGCGCCGGCGGCGGATGAAAGCGCGGCTCCGGCGGAGGCGATGTTGAGAATCAGGACGTTGCGGCCGGGTTCGGGCGCCTCGAAACGCGGGGAGACGGCCTGCCACTGGGTGTGCTCCGAATACTCGTCAAAATCCCGCGGCGAGAGGTAGTTGAAGTTGACCACGCAGCGGCAGCGGTTGGCGGCGGCGGTATAGACAAGGCGAATGGCGCGGCCATCGAAGTGGATTTCGGCGCGGGCGGTCAGGTCGGAAGTGTGGACCAGGGTATTGCGAAAAGCCCGGGGCAAATCGACCAACCGGGCCCACTGGCCCTCGAAATGAATGGCGGGGTCGAGATCGTCGTGCGGACCGGGACCAGCCCAGACCTGTTCAGGAGGAGTCACGCCCGGTTGGGGCCGGATCCAGCGCCTCAATTCGGCGTCGCCGAAGGACTGGATGAGCTGGGTATAGCGGTCGAGGAACTCACGGCTGGGCACGACGGTCAGATGGCGGGTTGGCGTTTCACGGTACGAGATGAAGTAGCCCAGGTTGAACATCTGATCGCCGCTCAGGGCGTTGAGACCCGAGACGTTGGAGGACTCGTAGAGGCGGCGGGAGAAGTCCGGCGTGCGCCAGGAGTTAGTGAAGACGCGGCCGGCGTAGTCGCCGACATTGGCGGATTCGAGAAAAGCCACGGCGGTGGAAGGATGCCGGGCGCGCAGGGTCTGGACGAGAGGCCGCTCGGGGGCGTGATCGATGAGGTAGCCGGCGACCGAGGCGCGGAGGAAGCGCGGGTCGAAAATGAAGTCGCGGTGGAGACCGCCGGCGGCCGGGAAGAGGGCGAAGCCGAGGCCATAGGCAGCCAGCGCCAGCCAGCCGAAAGCGCGGGCGAGACCGGCGCCGTGAAGCCGGTAACTGCCGATGGCGATGCCGATGAGCAGGATGGACAAGGGGACGGCGGGGTAGAGCAGGCGCAGTTCGGGGGCAGCCAGCAGGACCACCGGGGCGCCGGCCAGGACCATCCACAGGAGTACGAAGCCGGTGCGGGGCCAGCGCCGCTTGGCACCGGCGACGGCGGCAGGCAAGAGCAGGAACAAGGTATAGCCGAATGCGCCGTCGAAGCCTTCCGAAAAGCGCCGGGAATGGAAGGTCATGTCGTACAGAACGCGGAAGGAGAGGGGCTGGTGAAAGGGCGAGTCGCTGAAGGCGGCCTGAGAGTCGAAGGCCTCGGAGCGGAAAAAGTTATTGAAATAGGGAAATACGGGGTTGCCGGTGTGCCACAGGGCTTCGAGATAGGGGAAGCCGGCGATGGCGAGAGCAAGCAGGGCGCAGGGCATCCACGTGCCGGGCAGGGTCATGCTGGCGAAGGCGATGAAAAAGGGGAGCAGGAAGGCAAAACCGCTGACGTGGCAGGCGCAGGCGGCGCCGGCGAGGGCGGCTGAGCACCAGGCGTAGACGCGGTGCTGCTCTCTTTTGTGAAGCCGGAGCAGCAGCACGGCCCCCAACAGGAAAACGGCCACCCAATTCTCGACGCCGAGGCTGGCGGTGACCATCGGAGTCAACGGCATCGCGGCCAGACCGCCGGCGAGGCCACCGGCGATCCAGGCGGGCACGCGCCGATGGAGGCGCTCGTAGAGCATCCAACACAGGGCCGCCAGGAGCGAGAAGTTTAGCAAGCGCGCGGCCGATTCACCGCCCAGGAGGTAGGCCAGGCCGAATAGGGACTCGCCGCCAGTGGGGAAAACGGCCCAGGTGAACTGGGTCACATCAAAGGTCCATAGATGCTGTGTGGCGAGATGCGCGGCGAAGACCAGGTGCCGCGCCAGGCCCTCGGGGCTGACTTCGGGCTTCAGGGCCAACAACCAGTTGGCGAGCAGAGGCATCCAGAGCAGGGCCAGCGGCCACGAGCGACCGAATTCGTCGGAGCCGCGCGGCACCGCCAGTGGCGGAAAAACGCCGGAACGGAAAGCGAGAACGACAGGCAGGGCGAGGGCAATCCAGTAAAACCAGGCGTAGTGGATCGGGAAGCGCAGCGTCAGGAGGAACCAGACGAGGTAGATGCAGAAGCCGGTCAGCAGGGTGAGGATGTTCGTGGTGGAGGACGGCCGGTCCACCTTGCGCAGGATCAACCGGCCGGCGCAGTAAGCCGAAAGCAGGAGGTAGAGGACGGCAAAGACGGCCAGCGGCCCGGCGGCGTAGCAGGAATAAGCCAGTCCGACGAAGGTGAAGACGGCGGAGTACCAACGCGCGCGCAGCAACAGGACGGCGCCGGACAATGCGGCGAAGAGGGAGAGATAAAACGCCAGACGCTCGAGGCCCGCGGGCGTCCACACGGGCTGGGCAAAGGGCTTGAAAGCGATTAAGGCGTAGACGGCGAGCGCGGCGTGGGCGAGCAGAATCAGCCAGGCGAGAGCGCGTTGCAGCATGAACCTACCAGCATACGAAGTAGGAGCAGACGCGGCAGCGTGGCGGCTTGAACGAAGGTGGCACGGGCACGACCTGCGTTCCGGAAATCATGGCCGATGGGCGGGGCTCAGCAGGTATTCGTCAATCCCTCGGGCGGCCTGGCGGCCCTCGGCGATGGCCCAGACGATGAGCGACTGGCCGCGGCGCATGTCGCCGGCGGCGAAGACGCCGGGTTGTGAGGTCATCGAGTTCGCGTCCGTGCGGACGTTGCCGCGGCCATCCAGTTCCAGGCCGAGCTGATCGAGCAGTCCGTTTTTCACAGGCCCGGTGAAACCGAGGGCCAGCAGAACGAGATCGGCCGGGAATTCCTCTTGCGTGCCGGGGACCGGCTCAAACGCGGGCGGAGGACCGACGGCGACGGTTGCCAGGCTCCGCACGTTGCCGCGATCGTCGCCGTTGAAACGCGTGGTGAGGATCGACCAATGGCGCTGGCCGCCCTCCTCATGCGAGCTCTCGGTGCGCAGCATCAGCGGCCACAGCGGCCAGGGCGTGGAGGGGGCGCGCAAGCCGGGCGGCAGGGGCATGATCTCGAACTGGCGGATCGATGCGGCCTTCTGGCGGTGGCAGGTGCCGAGGCAGTCGGCGCCGGTGTCGCCGCCGCCGATGATGACGACGTGCTTGCCGGCAGCGCTGATCCAGCGATCTTCGAGGACGAAGTCGCCGGCATTGCGGCGGTTGTGCTGGGGCAGGAAATCCATGGCAAAGAAGATGCCGTTCAGCTCACGGCCAGGAATGTTGAGATCGCGCGACCGCTCCGCGCCGCCGGCCAGGAGAATGGCGTGGAAGTCGCTTCTCAAATGATCGAGCGGAACATCCGCGCCGACGTGCGCGCCGGTTCGGAAGGTGACGCCTTCGGCCTCCATCTGGAGGATGCGCCGGTCGATGAGATGCTTCTCCATCTTGAAGTCGGGGATGCCGTAGCGGAGCAGCCCGCCGATGCGATCGTTTTTTTCAAAGACAGTGACCAGGTGGCCGGCGCGGGCCAATTGCTGGGCGGCGGCGAGGCCGGCCGGGCCGCTGCCGACGACGGCCACGCGCTTGCCGGTGCGCTGCGCGGGGAACTCGGGCTTGATCCAGCCCTCGGCCCAGGCATGGTCGACGATGGCGCGTTCAATGGCCTTGATGGTGACCGGCGGCTCGTTGATGCCGAGGACGCATGCGGCCTCGCAGGGAGCCGGGCAAAGGCGTCCGGTGAATTCGGGAAAGTTGTTGGTGGCGTGGAGAACGCGGATGGCGTCCTTCCAACGATTGCGATAGACGAGGTCGTTGAAGTCGGGAATGATGTTGGTCAGCGGACAGCCGGTGTGGCAGAAAGGCACGCCGCAATCCATGCAGCGCGCGCCCTGGGCCTGAACTTTTTCATCGGGGAACGGCTGGTAGACCTCGAACCAATCATCGAGGCGCTCGGCGACGGGGCGGCGCTCGGGAGTTTCGCGCGCAATTTCCTGAAACCCGGTGATCTTACCCATAGATAGCCTCCTGCGAGGTGCGGGCATCGGGCCGGGCGAGCGTGATTCTAGGCATGTCGGCGGTGCGCGGCGCGCCGAGGACGCGCTTGAACTCGTGGGGGAAGACTTTGAGGAAGCGCGGCAGCATGGCGTACCAGTTGTCGAGAATCCAACGCGCACGCGGGGAGCCGGTCAACTCGGCATGCTGCTCAATGAACTGCTGGAGCAGGCGCACGTCGCGGGGATCGAAGACTGGATCGAGGTCGACGCTGGCGCGGTTGCAAAGGCGCGAAGAGAACTCGCCGGTCTCGTCGAGCACGTAGGCGATGCCGCCGGACATGCCGGCGGCGAAGTTTTTCCCGGTGCGGCCGAGCACGACGACCAGGCCGTTGGTCATGTATTCGCAGCCATGATCGCCGACGCTCTCGACGACCGCGGTGGCGCCGGAGTTGCGAACGGCGAAGCGCTCGCCGGCCATGCCGTTGAAAAACGCTTCGCCGCTGGTGGCGCCATACAGCACGACGTTGCCGACGAGGATGTTGTCCTCGGGCACGAAGCTGGAGGCGCGGGGCGGGTAGATGACGATGCGGCCGCCGCTGAGGCCTTTGCCGACGTAGTCGTTGGCGTCTCCTTCGAGAGTCAACGTGACGCCGGGCGCGAGGAAGGCGCCAAAGCTCTGGCCGGCGCTGCCGTTGAACTGGAAGCGAATGGTATCCGCAGGCAGGCCCGGGGAGCCGTAGCGGCGCGCAATCTCGCCCGAGAGCATGGCGCCGACGGTGCGGTGCGTGTTCTTGATGGGCAGTTGGATTTCCACGTGTGTGCCATGCTCGAGCGCCTCGCGGGCGTATTCGATCAGGCTGTAGTCGAGCGCCTTTTCGAGACCGTGGTCCTGGGCGATGAGGCAGCGCCGGCCGACGCGGCTGGGCGCGGGCGGATTGTAGAGAATCGCGCTCAGGTCAATGCCGCGCGCTTTCCAATGATCGGCGGCCGGGCGCGTCTCGAGACGGTCCACGCGGCCGACCATCTCATCGACGGTGCGGAAGCCGAGCCGGGCCATGATCTGGCGGAGCTCCTCGGCGACGTAGAAGAAGTAGCTGATGACCGACTCCGGCGTGCCGGTGAACTTCTTGCGCAAAGCGGGGTCCTGGGTGGCGATGCCCACCGGGCAGGTATTGAGGTGGCACTTGCGCATCATGATGCAGCCCAGGGCAATGAGCGGCATGGTGGAGAAACCGAATTCCTCGGCGCCGAGCAAGGCCGCGATGGCGACGTCGCGGCCGGTCTGGAGCTTACCGTCGACCTGCACGCGGATGCGGCTGCGGAGGTCGTTGATCACCAGTACCTGCTGGGTTTCGGAAAGGCCGAGCTCCCAGGGAATGCCGGCGTGCTTGATCGAAGTGAGCGGGCTGGCGCCGGTGCCGCCGCTGTCGCCTGAAATGAGCACCAGGTCGGCGTGGGCCTTAGCCACGCCGGCGGCGACCGTGCCGACGCCGACCTCGGCCACGAGCTTCACGGAGATGCGGGCCCGCGGGCTGACGTTTTTCAAATCGTAGATGAGCTGGGCCAGATCCTCGATGGAATAGATGTCGTGATGCGGCGGCGGAGAAACCAGGCCCACGCCGGGAATGGAGTGGCGGACGCGCGCGATTTCGGAGTCCACCTTATGGCCGGGGAGCTGGCCGCCTTCGCCGGGCTTGGCGCCCTGGGCGATTTTGATCTGCAACTCGTCGGCGTTGACCAGATAATTCGCGGTGACGCCGAAGCGTCCGGAGGCGACCTGCTTGATGGCGCTGCGGCGCCAGTCGCCGTTGGAATCGTGCTCGAAGCGCGCCTCGTCCTCGCCGCCCTCGCCGGTGTTGGAGCGCGCGCCGATGCGATTCATGGCGATGGCCAGCGTCTCGTGGGCCTCCTTGCTGATCGACCCGAATGACATGGCGCCGGTGGCAAAGCGTTTCACGATCTCCTGAGCCGGCTCGACCTCATCGATGGTTACAGGCTGGGCCGCCCATTTGAAATCCATCAGCCCGCGCAGCGTGCAGAGGCGGCGGCTCTGGTCGTTGACGTGGGCGGCGAACTCCTGATAGCTGGCGTAGTTCTGGTGCCGGACGGCGTGCTGGAGCTTGGAAATCGTGTACGGGTTGACGAGGTGGTATTCGCCATTGACGCGGTAGGCGTAGTTGCCGCCGGCGTCGAGTTCGGTCTCGGACTCGGTGACCGGACGGAAGGCGAACTCGTGCTTGAGGCGGGCCTCCTCGGCCAGCACGTCAAAACCGATGCCCTCGATGCGCGAGGCGGTGCCGGTGAAGTATTTGTCGACGATGCCGCTCGAAAGGCCGATGGCCTCGAAGACCTGAGCGCCGCGATAGCTCTGCAGGGTGGAGATGCCCATCTTCGAGAAGACCTTGAGCAGGCCTTTGTTGACGGCCTTCTTGTAGTTTTTCAGCGCCGTCTCGAAGCTGACGCCTTCCGGCAGCAGGCCGCGCTGGGCCAGGCTTTCGAGGGATTCGACGGCCAGGTAGGGGTTGATGGCGCTGGCGCCGTAGCCGATCAGCAGACAGTAGTGCATCACCTCGCGCGGCTCGCCGCTCTCGATGATCAGGCAAACCTGGGTGCGCGTGCCCTCGCGAACCAGATGGTTGTGGATCGCGCTCAGGGCGAGCAGCGATGGGATGGGCGCCATTTCCTGATCGATGCCGCGGTCGGAGAGCAGCAGGACGGTGTAGCCGTTCTTGATGGCCAGCGAAGCGCGGCGGCAGAGCGAGTCGAGGGAGCGCTCGAGTTCCTTGGCGCCGCCGTCCACCCGGAATAGCGTGGGTAGCGTGGTGGCGAGAAATTCGCCCATGCTGACGCGGCGGAGCTTCTCGAGATCGCGGTTGGTCAGGATGGGGTGGTCGAGTTTCAGCGTGTGGCAATGCTGCGGGGTCTCGGCCAGGATGTTGCGTTCCGTGCCGAGGTAGCTGGTCAGCGACATCACCAGGTCTTCGCGAATCGGGTCGATGGGCGGATTGGTGACCTGGGCGAAGAGCTGCTTGAAGTAATTGAACAGTGGCTGGGGCTTGTCGGAGAGACAGGCGAGGGGCGTATCGGTGCCCATCGAGCCGATCGGTTCGGCCCCCAGTTCGGCCATGGGCACCAGGATGTGCTTGATGTCTTCCTCGGTGTAGCCGAAGCAGCGCTGGCGCTGCAGGACGGTATCGTGGTCGGTTTCGAAGACGCGCGGAGGTGGGGGCAGGTGGTCAAGGCGGATCTGCTGCTCTTCAATCCACTTGCCGTAGGGCTGGCGGGCGGCCAGCGAGCGCTTGATCTCGTCGTCGGGGATGATGCGCTGCTGAGTGGTATCGCAGAGCAGCATGCGGCCGGGCTGGAGGCGCCCTTTATAGACCACATCCTCAGGCTTGACGGGGAGCACGCCGGTCTCCGAGGACATGATCAGCAGGTTGTCGGCGGTGACGAGGTAGCGGGCCGGGCGCAGGCCGTTGCGATCGAGCGTGGCGCCGATAACGCGGCCGTCGGTGAAGGCGACGGCGGCGGGGCCGTCCCAGGGTTCCATGAGCGAGGCGTGGTACTCGTAGAACGCGCGCTTTTCAGGCGGCATGGTCTGGTCGGCGTCCCAGGCTTCCGGAATCAACATGGCCATGGCGTGGGCCATGCTGCGGCCGGAGAGATAGAGCAGTTCGATGACGTTATCGAGGGTGGCCGAATCGGAGCCGCCGGGCTGGATCACGGGGAGCAGCTTCTTAATATCCTTCCCGAACAGCGGCGATTCGAGAATCGGCTGGCGGGCGTGCATCCAGGCCGCGTTGCCGCGCACGGTGTTGATTTCACCGTTGTGGCAGATGTAGCGGAAGGGGTGGGCGAGCTGCCAGGTGGGAAAAGTGTTGGTCGAGAAGCGCTGGTGCACGAGGCACAACGCGCTGAGGCACTCCGGGTCGGAGAGATCGCCGTAGAAGCGCGTGATCTGGGGCGCCAGCAGCAGCCCTTTATAAACGATGGTGCGGCAGCTTAGCGAGGGGACGTAAAAGAAGGACTTGTCGCGGATGTCGGACTCGATGATTTCGCGCTCGGCGCGCTTACGGACGACGTAGAGTTTGCGCTCGAGCTCGTCGTCGCTCATCGACGGGGCGCGGCCGATGAAGATCTGTTGGATATAGGGCTGCGAGACGCGGGCGACGCGGCCGATGGCGTTGCCGTCGAGCGGTGTGTCGCGCCAGCCGAGCAGCGTCAGTCCTTCCTCGCGGACGATGCGCTCCATGATGCCCTCGCAGAGCAGGCGCTGCTGCGGTTCGACGGGCAGAAAAACGAAGCCCGCGCCATACTCATGGCGGGCCGGCAGGCTGAAGCCGAGTTTCAGGCACTCGCGGGCGAAGAATTCATGCGGAATCTGAATCAGCACGCCCGCGCCATCGCCGGTTTCCGGATCGCAGCCGCAAGCCCCGCGGTGGGTCAGGTTGATGAGGATCTGAATGCCTTTGGAAATGATATCGTGGGAGCGTTCGCCGAGAATGTTCACGACGAAGCCGATGCCACATGCGTCGCGCTCGTTCCGGGGGTGGTACAAGCCGGCTGGCGCGGGTAAACCGTGGGATCGAGAGTTGTCCTTCATTTTGGTGGAACCCCCTGGCCTACGCTCGAGCGGGTTCCTCATATTATACGGGTTAATGACAATATCAGTCAAAATGAAATAAGCTTCGCTATCGTATGAGATCTTCTTATGATACGATGGGCTCGATGGATTTCGCCCAAATACAGCTATTCCGGGACATCGTGCAAAGCCGGAGCATCAGCCGCGGGGCGGCGATGAACGGGGTCACCCAATCCGCCGCCAGCCAGGCGTTGCAGGAACTGGAGAGGCAGTTGGGCGACCAGCTGCTGGACCGCTCGCACCGGCCGCTAGAGGTTCTGCCGGCCGGCCGGCTGTTCTATGATTTCGCGCGCGAAGTGCTGCGGCGGCAGCAGGAATTCGCGGCACTGCTGGAGGAGCTGAAGGGGGCTGACGGCGGCACGGTGCGGATAGCGGCCATCTACTCGGTCGGTCTTTCCGAAATGGCGAAGCTGGAGAAGGAGTTTTACCGCCGGTTGCCCGCGGCGCAACTAGAGGTGAATTATCTGCGGCCGGAGAAGGTATACGAGGCCGTGGCCGAAGAGCGGGTGGACATCGGCCTGATCAGCTACCCTGAGCCGACGCGGGAGATCACGGTGCTGCCGTGGCGCGAGGAGACGATGGTGCTGGCGTGCTCGCCGGCGCACCCGTTCAGCGCGCGAGCGAGCGTGAGCCCGGCCGAACTGGAGGGCGCCGAGTTCATCGGCTTCGACGAAGATCTGCCGATCAGCCGCGACGTGGAGCGGTTTCTGCGCGAGCGCGGGGTGCGAGTGCATATTGCCAGCCGATTCGACAACATTCCGAGCATGAAGGAAGCGCTGCGGCACGGGCTGGGCGTGAGCATTCTGCCCGAGCCGATGCTGAGCGAGGACGTGGCGGAGGGGCGGCTGCGGACGATACCTCTCAGCGAGCACCTGGTGCGGCCGCTGGGCATCATCCAACGGCGGCGGAGGACTCTGCCGCGCGCGGCGCAAATCTTCCTGAGCCTGCTGCGCGATCCGGCGGCGTAAGCCAGGCCGAAGCGGGCGGCGTCCGGCGGCAGATTGGGGTGCAGGCGCGGCAGTGGAGACGGAAGCGGCTCCGCGGGCCGCGCGCCGGGGTTTGACACCCTCTCTTTCCGACCCCTACAATGCAGAAGGAATGGTGCGGCCGGGGCCTTCCGCGGACGCGCC
>Ga0302320_10002361_pt1 | contig 44538 bp, 33 predicted proteins | sample Bog_T0_3_FD_202130 | JGI IMG/M metagenome (GOLD analysis project Ga0302320, IMG submission 202130) | Peat permafrost microbial communities from Stordalen Mire near Abisko, Sweden - Bog_T0_3 | ecosystem: Environmental > Terrestrial > Soil > Wetlands > Peat | place: Sweden: Abisko, Stordalen Mire...
ATCGATATAGACCTTGGCGGTTGCGGCGTCGTAAGCGAACTCGCCCGGGGCGCCAAGGTCTGCGGGATCGTTGAGCACGCGCCAGCTGCCGCTGACTCCGGGGCTGGTGGTTCCGGTGTTGAACTGGCCGGCAACGGTGATGGTGTTATTAGCCTGATCCACGCTGACGATGGTGGTGATCTGATCGGAGTAACGCAAAAAGTCCAGCACCTGCACCGTGGCTCCGGGCTTCACGGAAGAAGTCATGTCGGTGGACGGCACGGTGAATGTAACACCGAAATTCTGAGGCTGATTGGGATTGAGCACGCGCCAACCGGAGATGAAAGGCCGCAGCGGATCGTAGCCCAGCGCGGCTGGTATCTGACGCACTCCGGCGATGGCGAGATCCAAGCCTACGGGCTTTGCGGCAAGGGCCGAGTAGATGCCGTTGCCCTGGTCGGTCCATCCGGTAAGCAACTCGCCGCCGCTCAAGATAACAGTTGCGCCGGCGACGGCCTCCCAGGTTTCTCCCTGGTCGGCCTCGGTGAGCGTGAGCGGGCTGGAGAGATGGTAAGTGCCGGCATTGATCTGAGTCACTTTGATGGCTGACTGCTGCATGGCGCGCTGGGCGCGCTGCAATGTGGCAAAGGGGCTGGATGCGGAGCCATCCGCTGTGTCGCTTCCATTAAGTGCAACATAGTAACTTGCCTGCGCGGGAGTCGTCACCAAGAGCGTGGCGGAGTTACTGGTGGTGCTGCCCGCGGAATTCGATACAACCACATCGAAGGTTGACCCGCTGTCGGCTGCGATGGTTGGTGGGGTCGTATAACTTGCAGAAGTCGCTCCTTCAATATCCGCGGAGTTCTGTTGCCACTGATAAGTGAGCGTGCCTGTTCCCGTTGCCGATGCGGAAAAGATGGCCGACTGGCCGGCTGTCACGGACTCGTTCAACGGCTGAGAGGTTATAGAGGGCGGCATTGCCGCCAGCAGGGTCAGCGTGGCTGTGCTGCTTGTTGTGCTACCGGTTGTGCTCCCGGCGGCGTTCGAAACAACCACATCGAAAGTGGATCCGTTGTCGCTTCCGGTGGCTTCTGGAGTTGTGTAACTGGAAGATGTCGCGCCAGGTATGTTGGCCGCATTGTGTTGCCATTGATAATCAAGAGTTCCAGTTCCGGTCGCTGTCACCGAGAAAGTCGCAGGCGTGCCGAGAGTGACCGATATATTGGCTGGCTGGGACGTAATGGCGGGTGACAACTCAATTGGCCCCGAGATTCCGGCAGATGTGCCAGCCACCTGGATCGCCTGGCAGCCACTGAATAGGAAAGCCGGCAAGGTCCAGCCAGAAATGACTAGAACCAATTTGAGAGACCGAGGTAACTTAGTTGACTTCGCTACACTTAAGCAAAAACTCATTAAAGAACTCCCCGCCTTCAGAGAATTCAGGCCCAAAACGAGTCTGTTCTGCTAGCCTGTTCATCGACCCGAAAAAAGGCGGCTTCATCCTGTGACCCCGAAGAGGGCGGGATTAAGTAATTGGTCAAATGAAATCAAGTCGAATTGGGAGAGTCCGCGATTTGAAGCATGCGGTTAACCCGAATGATTTACTGAGAAAGTCCGCGCGGATAGGAGCAGGCATTAAACGCCGGTCTCGTTCGCCGGCGAGGGGTGAGCTTCTGAGTCTGGTGTTTGGCCACACATTCGAGAACGGACCGCAAATCGGGCTCGACTGGACCTCAGGAATTGATTAGGCTGCGTTTATGCGTTTGAGCTGCTGAACTGCGGTCGAGGGAGATTTGCGAGACGGATGGCGGATTTGAGGGCGATTGTTCGGGAAGCTGAGTTCCAATTGCGGGACGCACTTGCGATTTCGGGAAATGACGTGTGAAATCTATTGACATGCGGTATCTCGGATTCCTTATTGCGGTCGCATGTGCGCTTCCCGCTTTCGGCCAGCACGTCACCGATCCTCGAGCTTCAGTGGTCGATGTTTCCTCTCGACAGGCGGAGTTGAAGCCAACCACCGATCCGCTTTTGCGCGCGGCTATCCAGGGTCTTCATTCCTGTGTTGAAATGCCGATGGTTGCCGCGCCCGACGGCCCGATGAATATACCTCATCATTATCTTTCCGGCTCGAACGGTCCTACGAACCCGGCCGAGGCTGCTGCTACACGCGTTTACGCTCAATTCGAGATCCGGATTACGGCGGGAATGAACCAATACCTGGCCACGGGCAGTCATGCTGAATCCGCGTGCGCGCTTGCCCAGCTCGATGCTTGGGCTCAGGCGCGGGCGTTGCTGAACTACGATCGAGAGGACTCTCCGCAGGCCTGGTATCAAGTGGAGTGGACGCTCAGTTCCGCCTGCATCACGGAATCTGTTCTTGTAAATGATGGGACGCTTGACGCCGCGCAGCAGCGGCGGGTGATTGCGTGGCTGGACGCAGCCTCGCGCAAAGATATTTCATTTGAGAAGCCTAATGATTCCGGCAACAATCATCATTATTGGCGTGCGCTGGCGGCAACGGCTATCGGCATCCTCGCTTCGGATGAGATGCTATACCATTTCGGCATCAAGACGTATATGAATGCGCTTGCGGAGATCGATTCCAATGGCGCGTTTCCCAAGGAGATGGCGCGGCACGAGAATGCGATCCACTATCAGGGGTTCGCCCTTCAACCGCTGGTGCTGATTGCGGAGTTTGTTACCCGGCAAGGGACCACCCTCTACACCTACAAGGCGAATGGCCATACGTTGCGTGACGCGATTGTCTTTTTCGGGCGCGCTGTCGACGATCCAAGTCTGGTCAAGCCCTATACGAGCGATGTGCAGTCTACGAACTTCGGAACCGGGGACTTTGCAGATTTTGCGTTCTATACGGCACGATTTGGGCCGGATGGTCTGCCGCCTGCAATCCTCAATGCGCTTATGCATCCCATGACAGCCACGCGGTTAGGCGGCTGCACCATTCTTATGGCAGGTAAATAGAGGGAACTGAGTCCGAGTCCCGTTGGCGCCAGGGCAGAAATAGAGGTTGCCCCTGGGAAGCCTTGGATGGACGCATTGGAATCCGTAAGTGGAATCCCGGCGCTTCCCCTTTTCGTCTCCCAGCGTCGGCACACCGCCGGGGAGACTTTATATCTTCCTGATTTACAGATAGATACGCCGATCCCGGAGCCTGATTTTCTGCGCTTGCGGATAAGTTGAAATGACAGCTTGGCGCAAGTGCAATTGCTTCTGTGTAGAAAATCGATGTATTTTGACAGGCCGATTGATGATATTGTGAGATTCATCTCGCACCAATAACGACGAAACTCCCTTCAATCACGACCAGCCAGGGGGCAGTTGCCTCATCTTCCGGTCCCTTTAAACGGGATCCGTCCAGGCTTTCTTTCTGTTGAGGCTTGGCGCGCGTGTCGATGCAATTTAACCGAACGGACGCGAAAGCGAGGGCACACCGATGATCGAGTCATCTGAAGCAACCGACGCCAACCTGGTTCTGACGCTGGAAGAGATCACCAATCTCACCCAGGAAGAGGGGAAGCCCGCGGATACGCTGATGAACGTGGTGGCGTTGATTGCCGCCCGCTTCAGAACCGATGTGTGCTCCGCCTATTTGCTGGAGCCGGATCGATCGAACCTGGTGCTGGCGGCGACGCTTGGCTTGCACCCGCGCTGCATTGGGAAACTTCGCATGCCGCTGAACGAAGGCCTGGCCGGGCTGGTGGCGGAACAGGTGCGCCCAGTGGCCGTGGATGAAGTGAAGAAGCATCCCCGATTCAAGTACTTCCCGGAAGCTGGCGAAGAGATGTACCACTCTTTCCTGGGCGTGCCGTTGATCGATCGCGGAATCTTGCAAGGCGTGCTGATTGTGCAAACCAAGGAGGAGCGAATCTTCCGGGAGAATGAGATTCGCATGCTGGTTGAGGCTGCAAACCAGGTTGCGCCGGTGGTGAGCGAGGCGCGCATGCTGGACCGTTTCATTGGTCCCGCCCAGGAACGCCTGTGGTCGCTGGCCCGGAACCTGTGGTGGAGCTGGGACCGCGCCTGCGTCAGCCTGTTCCGCGACCTGAATCCAACGCGCTGGAGGGAACTGAATCAGAACCCGATTGCGATGCTCAGCGAGATGCCCCTGGGCGAGATCGACCGTCGCGTGACGGAGCTGGTTTTGCATAGCCGCATCAATTATTGTTACCGGCGCCAGCAGGAATATCTGAATGCAGACCGCACCTGGGGTGCGACCAATGCCGGCGTGTTGCGGCCCCGTCCAGTGGCCTATTTTTCCGCCGAGTTTGGATTGCACGAGTCGCTGCCCATCTATTCCGGCGGTCTAGGCGTGCTGGCGGGCGACCACGTCAAAAGCGCATCCGATCTGGATATACCGCTGATCGGGGTGGGCTTGTTCTATGGTCAGGGCTACTTTCTGCAGCGCCTCGACCAGAGCGGGTGGCAGCGGGAAGAGTACTTGCAGACTGACGTCAACCAGCTCCCCATGCAGCCAGCTATCGGCGAAAACGGCGAACCTGTGGTGGTGGAGATTCATACCCGCGGCGGATCGATCCGCGCCAAGGTGTGGCGCGTCAAGGTTGGGCGCATCGACCTGCTGTTGCTCGACTCGAACGTTGAGGGGAATGCGCCGGAAGATCGTGAGCTGACTTCGCGCCTTTATGGAGGCGACGGCCGAACCCGCATTCGCCAGGAACTGCTGCTCGGCGTTGGTGGATTCCGCGCACTGAAGGCCATGGGCATCTCGCCCGGCGTTCTTCATTTGAATGAGGGCCACAGCGGCTTTGCCGTCTTTGAGGCCATTCGCAATCGCATGGTGGAAGAAGGCCTGGACTTCAACCATGCAGCGAGCCAGATTCCGAGAGAAGTAATCTTTACCACGCACACGCCCGTTCCGGCCGGCCACGACCGTTTCAATGCAGACCTGATCGAGGAACACCTTGGCCCTCTGCGCGATCAACTGGGCATCTCGCACGAGAACCTGATGGGATTTGGCCGCGAATATCCGACGGATTACGGCGAGCAATTCTGTATGACGGTGCTGGGGCTGAAGCTCTCTCGTCGCGCCAATGCCGTTTCTTCGCTGCATGGGGAGGTGTCCCGGGCGATGTGGAAGTGTCTTTATCCCGGCAAGCCGGAGGACGCGGTGCCCATTGGCCACATTACCAATGGGGTTCACGTTCCGTCGTGGCTGGCGCCGCAAATGTGCCGCCTTTACGATCGCCATCTCGGAGTCGATTGGCAAAGCAACAGCGGATCGCCTCGAACTTGGGAGGAGATTGAGAATGTGGACGATGGCGAGCTCTGGGAGACGCACCTGAGCTTGAAGTCCGAGTTGCTCGACTTTGTGCGCAGGCGCGCACGCGAACAGGCAGAACGGCGCGGCGAGTCGCAGGCGACGCTTCAAGAGTTGGGCAAGGTGCTCTCGCCGGACGCTTTGACGATCGGTTTTGCGCGGCGCTTCGCTACCTACAAGCGCGCCAACCTGGTGCTTGCCGATATCCGTCGACTGGCGGCAATGGTCAACGACCCCAAACGCCCGGTGCAATTCCTGTTCGCCGGCAAGGCGCATCCGCACGACGAGCCGGGCAAGCGCGTGCTGCAGCAGATTGCGCAGATGATGCGCGATCCGGAGTTCGCCAACAAGTTTGTATTCGTGGAGGATTACGACATCAACGTGGGCCGCTACCTGGTGCAGGGGGTCGACGTGTGGCTGAACAACCCGCGCCGGCCGCTGGAAGCTTCCGGCACCAGTGGGCAGAAGGTGGTGCTCAACGGCGGCCTGAATCTTTCCGTGCTCGACGGCTGGTGGGCCGAGGCATACGACGGGTTGAACGGCTTCGCGATCGGCGGAGGCAGGACTCACACGAACTTCGATATTCATGACAGCCGCGACGGCGAAGACCTATATCGCGTTCTGCACGAAGAGCTGATTCCGCTCTTCTATCAGCGCGATCGCGACGGCCTTCCGCGGGGATGGATCAAGCGGATGAAGCGGACCATCCGCACACTGGGCTGGCGCTTCAATGCCGACCGCATGGTGATGGATTACACACAGAAGTGCTACATTCCGGCCGCGGGCGGAACGTCCAGCGAGATTAGACCGCCTTCATAAACTGGAATCAGCCCCATTTCGATTCCGGCTCGCGGATTCTGTGCCGTGGAACCCAGCGCGCTTCATTGCGATTACGCTCTCGGGGTTGCGCATGAAGGCATTCCACACCAGGCCCGAACGGAGATTCTCGGCCATCAGCACTGAGATTCCCTGATCGATGCCCAGCACATCGGGGTCATACCAGTTTGCCGTTGGATGAAAGGCATCGACAAAGCCGTAGCGCCCCCAGGCCAACTTGCCCCATTTTGCCCGCATAGCTTGCAGAACGGAAAGGCATTCCACGGGGAGAAAGGCCAACGAGCCTGCTGCAGCCGAGGGAACGACGGTTCCATCCAGCGGTCCCATCGCGGGTGGTCCGCCCCAGGCAATGTAGCCTCCTGCGTAGTCAGAGGCTGTCACGCCCCAGTAGTCTTCGCTGTACCACTTGGGGTGGGCGAGACAAAAGGCCTTGTGTGCGCGCGTGGCGGTAATGGAGTTATTGAAGTAATCGGCATAGGCGTCGCGCTTGTTGCGAAAGTCAAACCAGGCCTGGGAATACTGATGCGTGAAGAGCGGATCGTCGCCGCTAATGAACTCGTAGCCCTCAAAGTCGAGCTTGGAACGCGTGAAGTTGTCCCACACGTCCGACTCGACAGGATGGATTGGCGAACCGATGGCCAGCAGGTCAATCATCATCAGTTCGCAGTAGTGGTCCCAGCGGTTGACGAGGAATCCTGAGTCCGGCTTCCAGCCCATGGAGAAAGCCTTGCCGCCGTTCAGCATCCATGGCCAATCCACGCGCTCGTAGATCTGTTGCGCGAGGGAATGGATCTGCGGGTCGTCGAAGTACGCCCGCGCTGTGAGCATGCCGCAGAGCAGGATGGCGGTATCGACCGAAGAAAGCTCTGAGCCGCGGTAGCGCGCGCCGGTTTCAATGTCGGTGAAGTGATAAAAGAAGCCGTGCACCTCCGGCATGTTGTTCAGGTGCCATTGCAAAGTGGTTCTTACGCGCTCCACAATTTGCGCACGAGGGAAGTAGCCCCGATGATCGGCGATGCAAAGGGCTGTCAGCCCAAAACCCGTGGACGCGATGCTGGCCATGCGCCGCGGATCGCGCTGTCCGGTGAGGTCGTTGCGGGCACGGTCAAGAATCTGACCGGTGTTGGGGCTGCCCTGCTCCCAGAAAAAGAGACACGCCTGACGTTCCAGGTCATCGAGAAAGGCCTCGTCTTCAACGGACGGCCGCCAAGGTTCTTTGTTCTCTATACCGGCGTTGTTCACCGATGGATGCGCGAAGGCTTCGCCTACCGGCAGCAGGGTCAATCCTGCCGCGGCGGCGGTTGCCTTGAGCATCTGGCGCCGGCTTATTACCGGCACACGGCTGCGCTTCATCAACGTAACTCCCAGCACGCCTTTTGTTTGCGGTTCGAAGATGAATCGCTGCCCGGCGCGTCCTGCGGTGATCTCATTCGGGGCAAACCACTTGCGGCGTCAGTCGAGCGCGCACTCCGGCAGAGAGGATGCTCGTTGAAGGTCAGAGCATGGACTGCGGTGGAATTGCGAGGGCCGCTGCTCCCCAAAAGGATAGCGGCACGCATTCCGGAGTACGAGTGAACACAATTGTTTGCGTTAAGGTAATTTTCGTTGATTGCGGGGGTTGACGTCAAGGTTACTTTATGTTTGCGTCAGGCCAGGCTTGTCCAATCCAGAACTACCTTGCCGGTCTGTCCCGAAATCATGGCGTCGAACCCTTTGAGGTAGTCGTAATAAGGAAATCGATGGGTGATGACGGGCGAGATGTCGACGCCCGATTCCAGCATCACGGACATCTTGTACCAGGTCTCATACATCTCCCGCCCGTAGATGCCCTTGATGGTGATCATGTTGAAGATCACCTGGCGCAGGTCGATCGACATCTCCTTGGCGGGGATGCCGAGGACGGCGATCTTGCCGCCATGGCTCATGTTGGCGATCATGTCGCGCAAGGCCTGCGCGTTGCCTGACATTTCCAGGCCGACGTCGAAACCCTCCTGCATGGCGAGCTGCTTCTGCACGTCGGCAATCGACGTTTCGGTCGGATTGACGGCCACGGTTGCACCCATTTTGCGCGCCAGGTCGAGCCGGAAGGGGTTCATGTCCGTGACCACCACATGCCGTGCGCCGGCATGGCGCACTACCGGAATGGCCATGATGCCGATAGGGCCTGCTCCGGTGATGAGCACATCTTCGCCAAGTACCGGAAAAGAGAGCGCCGTATGTACCGCGTTGCCGAAGGGATCGAAGATGGCCGCCACTTCCTGGTCGATCTTCGGGTCGTGACGCCAGATGTTGGTCATGGGCAAGGAGATGTACTCGGCAAAACCGCCCGGCCGGTTGACGCCCACGCCCTGCGTCTGCGCGCACAGGTGCCTCCTGCCCGCCAGGCAGTTGCGGCAGCGCCCGCAGACCACGTGGCCCTCGCCGCTCACAATGTCGCCCGGATAGAAGTCGTTCACATTCGAGCCAACCGCCGCGATCTCGCCTACGAACTCATGGCCGATCACCATGGGCACAGGGATGGTGCGCTGAGCCCATTCGTCCCACTGGAAGATATGAACGTCTGTGCCGCAGATGCCGGCGTAACGCACGCGCACCAGCACGTCATTGATGCCAATGGACGGTTCCGGAACGTCTTCCAGCCATAGCCCGCGCTCGGCGCGGCTCTTTACCAGTGCCTTCACTCGTTGTCCCTCCCAATGCCGGGTTACGCCGCGGCGGCATTTCTCATCTTAGTTGATCAGGTGGCGGATATCGCCGCTTCCAATTGGATTCGGACCGGCTGCGTCAGACTCGTCCGCGGCCGAAAAGCACGGGCTGCGCGGCATTGAATGTTTGAACAGACGGTAAAATCAGTAGCTGGCGCGCCGGAAAAAACCAGTAATTTACCAGACGAAGTAAGAAGGAGTAACCGTGAAGACCTGGCAAAAAATCCTCATTCCCACACTGATTTCGCTGCTTATCGGCGGCGGCTACCTGCTTTATGTGTTCAAGCAACGCCAGAACCCCGGAATCGTGCCGCAGACCGATGCCAGCCAGACCTTGAGCAAGGACGACCTGGCAGTGGTTCGCGCCTTCTTCCCGGCTCACTTTGACGATCTGCAGCGGCTCGAGAGCACGCGCGTCTGGATGAAGGACGGCTACGCCATGCCTTATTATCCCTATGAAAAAGGCCAGGTGGAGTTTGCGAAACGGGTGGGTCTCATCCCTGCGGCCCAGGCGCTGGATGTGAAGAAGATCGTCAAGGATGTCGTCCCGGCGAAAGTCGACGACAGCCTGGAGCACGGCAACCGGCAAGTCTTCGTGGTGTTCGCGCTCTCCGGCAAGGAGGGGACGTTTGCCACGCCCATCGGCGCCATCCAGGGCGAACAGGAGCAGTACTTCGCCGACCTGCTCTTCTACTATGACGACCCGCACACGATCTACGACCACTGGCCAAAGGACGTTTGGGCGGCCGTGGATGCGCACCAGGTGAAACCGGGCATGAGCGAGTTGGAGACGCGCATGGCCATCGGCCAGAAAGAGCATCCGGACGGCGACAAAGAGGGCGACCGGACCGTGGCCTACGACCAGGATGGGAAGAAATGGACGGTCACGTACGTGAAGAACCAGGCTACGGCGATCAAGAACGAATAGATCGTCCGGACGTCTGCCGGCGAAAAGATCCAACCCCAAAAAGAATCGGGTGGCTGCCCATCAGGTTAGGCGGCCACCCGAAAAGATTGAGTCTCAAAGAGACGAGGTCAGGAGGCCAAGTCAGGAGACCAATTCAGGAGTCATGTACAGAGTAGCGTCAGCTCAACTCCGTGTCTTGAGCCATTGGAGTGAGACTGGACTCAATCAATGGGTGGAGACTAGCCTAAGTCTTTGTGCTGTAGTCTGTTTGCATTGACCTGCTTTGCACGCACCGGTGATTTTCCGGCCTCATCCGCCGGCATGGGTGCGCATCTTCGGCAGGGCCGATTCTGTTCCCCATGAGTTCCACGCGCATCTGTGGCTCAAAAACATGCCAATTCGAGCGTTGCAAAGGGAACCGCGGTTCTCCGCCTGGGCGCTGCGCGCGCAGTTGCTCCTCGCCTCCGGTTCGCAATCGTTGCGGCAGCGCTCCTGGCGTTCGCAGTCGCAGCGGTGGCTCTGGAACCCACCACGCCGCTGGCCAGTTACGGGCGCCAGGCGTGGGGCATGGAAAACGGGCTGCCGCAAAACACGGTGCAGGCGCTGGCGCAAACGCCGGACGGGTTTGTCTGGCTCGGAACAGAGGTTGGCCTGGTTCGGTTCGACGGGATCGGGTTTCAGGTGTTCGACAAGAATACGGCGCCGGCGCTGCCGGGGAATGACGTGCGGTGCCTGCTGGTTGCTCACGATGGAGCGCTGTGGATCGGGACCAGCGAAGGCTTGGCGCGGTTGAAGGACGGGAGTACGACTTCGTTTACAGAAAAGGACGGACTGCCGGGGAATGGGATTCGTGCTCTAGGCGAGGATGAGCTAGGAAACTTCTGGGTCTGGACGGATCAGGCCCAGGCACGGCTTGATCGGGAGCGGTTTATCCCGTACTGGACAGTTAACGCGCAGGGCGGCGGGGCGAGGCCGGCGGTGAGAGAGCCGATGGCGGCGGGAATGCTCCCCGAGTTTTCGCTGAATGGCGAGACGGTGATGGCCAACAGGAGCGCGCTGGAGATGGACCGGGATGGACGCGTGGTGGACCGGCTGACGGTTGGCCGTGAACTGCCCGGAAACCGCATTCAGCGGCTTTTTGTCGATAGCAAGGGCAGCCTGTGGATCGGCACCAATGGCGGCCTGGCGCGCTGGGCCGCCGACAAGTTGCAGATTCTGCCTGTGACCGATCCGCTGGAAAAAGCGTCTGTGCTGGCTCTGATGGAAGACCGGGAAGGCAACATCTGGGTCGGAACCGAAGCGGACGGCCTGCACATCCTGCGCGACCAGCGTTTCCGAACCATCGGTGCTCGCGAAGGGCTGAGTTCCGACCAGACCACGACAGTGGTGGAGGGCGCTGACGGCAAGCTGTGGGTGGGGACTGGTGGGGGTGGGCTCAACGCTCTCCCGTCCAGCCAGCGTCAGGCGGGTGATGCAATCTCTCAACCCGTTCGTGACGTGCTGCTGAGCGACGTGATCCTGTCCCTGGCTCCGGCGCCGAACGGCGACCTATGGGTGGGCACGCCGGACGGGCTGAACCGGATTCGCGGCAACGCCGTTGCCGCATTCACCTCTGCCGACGGGCTGCCCGACGACTTTATCCGCTCGCTGCTCGCAGATGCCGATGGTTCGCTTTGGATTGGAACGCGGCGCGGGCTAACACACTGGATTGATCCGGGCGCGGGCCCCGGCGTGAGCACGCTCCGCGCCGCCGGGAAGATGGAGACTTTCACGCAGGCAAGCGGACTGGGCAGCGATCTGGTCGGAGCCATGACTCGGGACTCCAAGGGCGACCTATGGGTTGCAACGCTGGCCGGGCTGTCACGCCTGCATGGCGGCAAGATTGAGAACTTCACCACCGCCAACGGCCTCTCCAGCAACGTGGTCACGGCGCTGCTGGCGCGGAAGAACGGGACGCTGGTGATTGGGACGCAAGACCATGGCTGGGATGTTTGGAATGGCCACACATTCACAGCGGTCGCCGACGAAGCCCCCGAGCGGCTGGGCCCGACCAGCGTTCACGCGATCCTTGACGATGAAAGCGGCCATCTATGGATGGCGACCGACAATGGGATTTCGCGTGGCGACTGCCCGCTGCACCTGATCGACACGGTGGGCGGAGATCCGCGCGGATGCTTGCGCTGGATCGAAATCGGCGCAGCGGATGGTTTGCGAAGCCGGGAAACGGCAACCAACAGTCATCCCTCCGCCTTGCGCTCGCGCGATGGTCTGTTGTGGTTCGCCACCCCCAAAGGATTGGTCGAGGTAGACCCGGCGCATTTTCCGGTGAACAGAGTGCCACCGGGGGTCGCTCTGGAGCGGTTTTCCGTGGACGACACTGCGGAGCCATTGCATGCGGCCGACTTTTTGATGCGCATTCCCGCAGGGCACGTGCACTTCGAGTTCGACTTCGCGGGATTGAGCTTTGTGGCGCCGCAGAAGGTGCGTTACCGCTACATGCTCGAGGGCTTCGATAAGACCTGGACCGAAGCCGGTGCGCGGCGCACGGCGTATTACACCAACATTCCCGCGGGCAGCTATACGTTTTTGGTGCAGGCGGCGAGCAACGACGGCGTCTGGAACACGGCGGGGGCGGCGCTGAAGTTCGATTTGCAGCCGCACTTCTATCAGACGCTGTGGTTTTATGCGCTGCTGATTCTGACTGTTGTGGGCGTGGTGGTGCTGGTGCAGCGTCTGCGGCTGAAGCGCGCCGAGCGCGAGTTCAACGCCGTGCTCGGCGAGCGCAACCGCATTGCCCGCGAGATTCACGACACGCTGGCGCAGGGGTACGTGGGAATCTCAGTACAACTGGAGGTCTTGGCCGAGTTACTGCGGCAGAGCCAAGTGGATTCGGCGCAGAAGCATCTCGACCTTACCCGCGGCTACGTGCGCGAAGGCCTGTCCGACGCGCGACAGTCGATTTGGGCGCTGCGCTCCCAGGACTCAGGCGAGACCACTCTGCCGGTGAAGCTTCGCCGCATCGTGGAGAGTGCTGGCGCTGGCGATCTTGAGGCGCAGTTCAGCATCTTCGGGGCTTACCGGCCTCTGCCGCCGGGCACCGAGCAGGAGATTCTGCGCGTGGCGCAGGAGGCCATCCATAATGTGAAGAAGCACGCTGGGGCGCGCAAGCTCTCCGTTCAACTGGAATATGGCCCGCAGCAGATTGCGCTCAATGTCCACGACGATGGACAAGGATTCCAGGTTGATGAGGCGTCGACGCCGGGACATTATGGGTTGACCGGAATGCGCGAGCGCGCAGCAATGATTGGCGGCACGCTCGAAGTGATCAGTGAGCCGGGGGCGGGGACGACCGTGAGGCTGCAGTTCACGGCGAAACGAGAGACGAGGGACGCTTGAGGGTTTGTGGTCTCCCACCCTTGCCGCACAGACAACGACGGGACAAGGATGGGGCACGCAAAATCAGGGGCGAGTTTGAAGAGGGAGCAACAGTGACAAAGGAACTGATACGCGTGATGGTTGTTGAGGATCACCACGTAGTGCGGCAGGGGTTGGTGGCGCTGCTCAACGTGGTCGAGGGCCTGGAGGTTGTGGCGCAGGCCGCGGACGGCGTTGAGGCGATCACCATGTTTCGCAAGCACCAGCCGGATATTACGCTCATGGACCTGCGCCTGCCGCGCATGGGCGGCGTGGATGTGATCCAGAGGCTGCGCATGGAGACGCCGGGAGCGCGCTTCATTGTGCTCACCACCTATGACGGAGACGAGGATATCTTCCGCGCGCTGCAGGCCGGCGCCCGCGCTTATCTGCTCAAGGGCATGACCAGCGAAGAGCTTATTGCGGTCATCCGCGCGGTGCATGCAGGCAAATCGCATATTCCGCCGGCCATTGCCGAAAAGCTTGCCGAGCGCATGGGCACTGAAGATCTGACGCCTCGCGAGTTCGACGTGCTGGAGCAGATTGTCCACGGCAAGAGCAACAAGGAGATTGCTACCGAGCTGGGGATCAGCGAGGCCACGGTGAAGACCCACATCAACAGCCTACTGGGAAAGCTGGGCGTGACGGATCGGACGCAGGCAGCCACGGCGGCGATCCAGCGCGGCATTGTTCCGCTCGAATCTTTAAGGAAACCAAAATCATGAAGAAAACAATTCATCTGGCATTGATTCTGCTATTAGTCTCGTCGTTTGCAGCGGCCCAGAAGTCGTCGTGGAGGCAAGCTACAGATGCTGAGCTTGCCTCGTTGCTGCCGGCCCGCGCGCCCGTCGAGAAGGAGCACATCGAGACGGAACTGCGCACGGCTTCGGGCATCGTGAACGCAAAGGGGCACTTCATCGCCGGCGTGGTGCTGCTGACGGCGGGCTACTCAGCAGACGGCAAATACTCGCACTATCTGCTGGTGCAGGTGCCGGTGCGCATCGGTGGAGTGGCGCTGAAGCCAGGCGAATATGTCTTTGGATGGACTCGTGCGGAGGGGGGCGATGCGCTCCGGGTGCACTTCCACGAAGCGGCGACGGGAGCTCTGGTAGGGACGACGGAGGCGCATCTGCTCCCAGGCTCAGGCCACGTGACCAGCCTGCACATCTGGCCGCCGGCAGACAAGGCGCTCATCCAGATTGGGCGGTTCGGAATTCCATACGAGATCGGCGAAGAATAGGGGGCAGGGGCAAGGGGAGATGCCTTAGTCCCTATTTCGCCGCCGTCAGCAGTGGTTTCTTTCCGCCGTCCGTCGGCGGGTTTACTTGCGCGTTCAGAAAGTTGGTCAGGTCTTCGATGTCCTGCCTGGTTCCGGCCATAGGGGGCATGAAGCGCCGATAGGGCGAGTCGGCCTTGTTTTCGTGCAGCATGGTGACGAAGTTGCCGATGCTCGCGTAGTCGCGGCCGGCGAGCAGGTCCTTCAATGGACGATATCCGGCGAGCGTGTGGCAGGATGCGCACTCGCCGCGAAAGATGGCTTCACCGCGAGAATAACTGTTTGGATTGCCGCTTCCATCCCCGTTCCACGTCCAAGCGGAGTGGGCCAGGTAACCCTGCTGATTGATGCGGGCAATGTAGGGCACGCGCACGCCGTTCGAGTACATCCAGCGGCCGATGACAAAGGGCTTGCGCAGCATTTCGCGCGAGTATTCTCCTGCGCCCGTGGCCATCAGAGCCAGCAGCAGCACGGCCATGGCATGCGAGAGATTGAACTCCACTGGGTTGCGGTAAGCAAGGTAATAAGCGACGCCGATGATGGTGGCCGAGGTAACAATAATCACCAGCGCCATGCGCGTGACCTGCGAAAATGTCCCTGCGCCAATGGTGTCGATGCCCAGCGAGAGCAATGCCTGCTGCGACGCGGGAACCATCAGGTAATACCAGATCATGAGGAAGGGCATGGCCACAAACGATGGCACCAGCCAGCGGACGCTCCACTTGACGAGCGAGGTTTTGAGGGCCGGTCGCTTGTCGCCGTCGATTCGGCTGGCAGTAATGAGCGCCCAGATTCCTGCGAGAGAAATGCATACGCAGATGCGCAAAGCGAGACTGGGCCAGTAGGTGGGATTGAAGAAGGCGTTCCAGAACTTGCTGGCTTCGCGGCCTGTTCCTGCAACGGAGATCCAGGTGTCGCCGGGTGTGAGCATGAAGGTAAGAATGCCGTTGATGATGATGAGCGTGGCCGCCGACGCGCCGGCGTAGACCCAGCCCACGGTCAGATGGAGTTTGGGGTCGATGCGGTTCCAGGTGTAGTAGTAAACGGCCGCGGTGGTGAGCTCGACCATGAAGAAGACCCACTCCATGGCCCAGCCGAAAACGAAGTTATGAATGAGCGTGCTGGTGGCCTCGGGATGCGTGAGTCCGATGGCAAACCAGATGCCCACGCCGGAGACGGTGCCGAAGACCCCCGTGAGAATCAAGAAGAATTTCGAGTGACGGACGAGTTGCGCGAGCCACGCTTCGCGCATCGCGGGGTCGGTCATGCGCTGAGCTTTGCGCTCGGCTAGCGGCAGATAGAAGCCGCCGCCGACGGCGAACTGCGAGATCATGACGTGGAAGATGGCGATGAGGCCGATCACCCAGCCGGAGCCAAGAATCGGAATGTCCCAGAACGGATAGTTCATGTCTACTCTTCCTTACCGGATGGTCCAATAGCCAATCACAGTTGTGGCCAGAAGTGCGAAAACCGCAATCAGGCCGAAATAATGAGCGGCGCGTGCACGTTGTCCGCCTGGCTTCTTGATGTCATAGAAGGGAATGAAAACCCAAAGCGCAATGCCGAGTGTGAATAACAACAGCCCGGCGATTTCGCCGCTCTCTCCGGGCAGCACATTGCCCAGTAGCTTGAGCATTTCAAAGGGGCTCATGAAGTACCACTCGGGATGTATGCCGGCAGGCGCTGGAACCAGCGAATCGGCCTGGTGCCCCAAGCTCCAGGGAAAGACAGAAGCCAGCAGCGCAAGCACGTTGAGCGAGATGAGCCACATGGCAAGGTCTTTGCGAATGAAGTTGGGCATGAAAGGAATGCTCTTGCGCTCGGCGGCAGGCTTGGCTTCTTCACTGGGCGGGGCGGCGTTGCCATAGCGCTGCACCAGCCACAAATGAAACGCGAGCAGCGGCAGGAACAAAGCCGGCAGCACGACGACATGGAGAGCGAAGAAGCGCTGTACAGTAAACTCGCCCACTTCCGGGCCGCCGCGCAGCATGTTGGCGATGGCCGGACCGATCCATGGAATAGCAGCCGGAATCTCGAGGCCGACCTTGGTGGCGAAATAACTCAGTTCGTCCATCGGCAGCAGATATCCTGAAAAGCCGAAGACCGAAGCGATGCCCAGCAGCGCCATGCCGCTGAGCCAGCCGAATTCTCTCGGCTTGCGATAGGCCTTCATGAAATAGACGGAGAACATGTGCACCAGGATGGCGAAGATGAACAGGTTGGCAGCCCATGCATGAGCCGAGCGGATGAGCCATCCGAAGTGCATCACGAAAGTGATCTGGCGGACTGATTCATAGGCCTCAGCGCCGGGCCGATAGTAGACCAGCAGCAGCACGCCGGTGAAGCATTGCAGGAGGAAGAGGAACAGCGAGATGCCGCCCCAGTAATACCAGAACGACTGCTCGTGCACTGGGACAGTCTTATGGCGCGCGAAGGCGGCCAACTCACTTATTCCGAGGCGCTCATCCACCCAGTCGTAAACGGAAGTTGTAAGAGTCTTTGAAGTCATGCTTTGTTCCTTTTCAGGTGCCAGAGGACAGATTGCAGGTGACTGTTTTTCCTACGCACGCGAGACTTCTACGCCGGTATCGTTGACGGCCACTTTGAAAAGCTTGAGGGGCTTGGGTGGCGGACCGCTGACGTTGGCGCCGGTATAAGCGTTGTAGACACCGCCGTGGCATGCGCAGTGGATGCGATCGGCCTGCGGCTCATATTGCACGGTGCATCCAAGGTGCGTACACACCGCCGTCATGGCAACCCAGCGGCCGTCTTCATGATGAATGAGCATGGTGGGTGCGGTGCCGAACTTGAACATGAGCACTGAACCAGGCGGCAGCTTCTGCGCGTCCTTCAGCGTGACCTCGGTGACGGCAGTTGCGCTCAGAGCCATCTCCTCCGGCGAGGCCAGGTAACGATAGATGGGATAGGCGAGTGCAGCAGTATACAAAATGCCGGCCGCGCCGGCCGCGCCCAGGAAGAAGCGTCGCGTGAGCTTTTCGCCATCGTCAGCAGCAGGTGCAAGCCGCGGGTCTTCGATTAATACAACGTGATCGCTCATAGGGAAGCAGCCTCCATCACTTTTGTTGCGCGCGCCACCACGGACACGAGCCATCCAATAACGCCTAGGCCGGCGACGAAGAGGACGAGGAACAAGCCCACGACGCTCCAGTTAGTCACTACCACGCGATCCCACACGTCGTATCCTTTGCTGAGCAGGGTCATATCGCGCACGCCGTCGCGGTAGACGGTGAACATGATTTCCACCAGCACGGCGAGCAGAACGCCCACCCATCCGAGCCAGCCGGCGGAGACTTTGCCGAAGCCTGCGAAAGCGGCGACCAACACGGCAACTAAAACTAGCACTAGCCACCCATAACCGGCGAAGCCGGAGTATTTGTAAAGCGGATAAACCGATTGACCCGCGAGGCCAGCCTTGACGACCGCAGGCTGAACAGCGGCGGCCCACAATCCAGCAGCTAAATAAACCAATCCGAAGCCCGCGGCCACCTTGCCGCCGAGGCCGGCGATGAAGCGCTTCTCCTCCGCGGTGAAAGTGGAACGGCCAGAAAGATAGACCATCCACAAGCCGCCGATGAACAAGCCGCCCGCGAGCATGAGCAGCCAGCGCGGGGTCAGCGTGGGGTCGCCCGTGGGCAGATAAGCTCCGGCGCCTGAGGCCGAGTACATTTGCTGCCATACTTCAGGTCGGAGCATCAGCGTCATATTCGTCGAGAGAAGACGGGCGATGAAGCCGGCAAGCAGCCACGCGCTCAAGCCCACCCACCAGGCAGATTTACCAGCTTCAAGTCGCGCCGAGAACTGATAGAGGAGCCAGTAGGTGAGTGCAAGAATGGCGATGATCGAGATCCAATAAAGGCCGATGAGCACGCTCGAGGTGTAGAGCGCGCGGCCATAGAGCACCTGAGCAAACAACAGCGGCGGCACGCCCAGGTTGATCACATACGTCATCACCACCGTGAGCCTGCGCGCCACTGCCCGCGCAGTGACCAGCGATTGCGGCGAGTCGCGGAAGAGGCTGAGCAGGACGGCCAGCAGCAATCCGCCTAGGAGCATTTCCACGGCAACAAAGTGCAGAGCCAGCGTGACGATATGCAGCAGTTTCAGCAGCCATATCGGAGCCGGCAAGGGGATTGGATCGACAGCGGGAAATTGCATGGGAACCTTTGCAGCATTGGAGTTGTTAAGAGTGTAGCCATGGCTGTTACGCGCGGAATGTGATGCATATCACGGAATCTGTTCACCGTCGGGTCGGCTCCCAGAATGGGATTACTGAAATCATTTCGGACCGGGGAGATGAGGAAGGCATTGAGTCCGGGCCGTTTGCCTCTGACCGGCGCAGATCGACTCTCAACCTTTCGGTCGATACTTGGCCCCACCCTGCCTCGTATACTTGCTGCCATGTCTCCAGTGCTTCGCGCGACTATTCTCCTGGGATTGCTGGCTGCTGGAATTCCGGCGCTCGTCTCTTCTCAAACTTCGCCATCCGCGGCGTCGGTCACACCCCCATCTGACGGGCAGGATACCGTCAGTCCTCATCCTCCGATCCTTGACGCAGAGCACCGGCCCATCACCGCCGGGGGCTTTGTGAAGACAGGCCCCATCGTCTTTGAGGACATCAGCGAAAAGGCGGGCCTTACGCACTGGACGCACAAGATGGGTACACCCGCAAAGAGCTACCTTGTCGAGACCAAGGGCTCCGGCGTGGGCTTGATCGACTACGACAACAGCGGCTGGCTTTCCATCTACGTGGTGAATGGTTCAACTGTGGATGCGTTGACGGGAAAAGCCACGCCGCCGCACGCGGCGCTGTTCCGCAATAACCACGACGGAACGTTTACCGATGTGGCCGCCAAGGCCGGCGTGACCAACGACCGATGGGGAACAGGAGTGGCAATCGCCGACTTCGACAATGACGGCTGGCCCGATATTTTTGTGTCCAACGTGGGCATGAACCGCCTGTACCACAATAACCACAATGGAACATTTACTGATGTTGCAGAGAAGGCCGGAGTGCAGTTGGGCAACTGGTCGAGCGGGGCAACCTGGGGCGACTACGATGGCGACGGACGGCTCGATCTGTTTGTCGCCGGCTATGTTCACTGGGACTGGAGCAACTTGCCCGACAGCAAGGAGAGCGGCGGCAACAACGCCTTCTGCACCTTCCGCGGCGAGTCAGTAGCCTGCGGGCCGCGCGGGTTGAAGGGCGAGCCCGACCATTTGTTCCACAACAACGGCGACGGCACATTTACCGACGTCAGCGTCAAGGCAGGCGTGGACGACAAGCCTGGTTACTACGGACTCGGAGCTGTGTTTGTCGATATCAATAACGACGGCAAAATCGATCTGCTGGTGGGTAACGATTCAACCCCAAATTACATGTATCTGAACAAAGGCGATGGCACGTTTGAAGACGTGAGCTATGCGTCGGGATTCGCGCTGAATGAAGCGGGCCGTGAGACGGCGTCCATGGGCATTGCTGTCGGCGACTACCAGAACAACGGTCAACTGGCCATTTTCGACACGACGTTTTCCGACGATTACAAGCCCTTCTATCGCAACGAAGGCGATGGCAACCTGACCGATATCAGCTACCAGTTGGGAATTGCTGAGGTCTCGGTCCCGTTCTTGAGCTGGGGCGATGCGTTTATCGACTACGACAACGACGGATGGAAAGACCTGCTGATGGACGATGGCCATGTGTATCCCGAGGCGGACAAATACAACTGGGGCACAAGCTGGGCCGAGCGGCCGATGCTGTTTCATAACACTGAAGGCAAGAAGTTCGAAGCGGTCCCCGCGGTCGAGGGCACCGGCTTGGCCGACGTGATTGCCGGCCGCGGTATGGCGGTTGGGGATCTGTTCAACGACGGCAAAATCGACGCAGTCATCAACGTCATGGATGGGCACCCGGTGCTGCTGCGCAACGTGAATCCGGATCACAACCATTGGCTGGAACTGAAGCTGGTGGGCGGGCCCAAGAGCCCGCGCGATGCGGTTGGCTCGGCCGTATACGTTACAGCCAATGGCATGAAGCAGCGCGGCGACGTGATCAGCGGCGGCAGTTATATGTCGTCGAACGATCCGCGGCCGCATTTTGGCCTCGGCCAGGCAACGACAGTAGACGCGATTGAAGTGCATTGGCCCGACGGCAAGGTCGAGCACTTCACTGTGCCCGCCGTGGATAGAATTGTCACGCTGACGGAAGGGACAGGCAGGTAGTTCTCCAACTATATCGAGATATGGGCCGTGGATGCAGTTGTTTCCACGGCCAATTCTCTTGGTTTCAAAAGTGGTCAGAAGGTAATGCGTCCGGAAAGCTCCAGGCTGCGCGGCCCTGCGCCCTCAGCGGTTTGCAAGGCCGTGATCGATCCGAACCCTGACGAATCCACCTGCATATTCGGCGGCTCGTAGTTGCGATGATTCAGGACGTTCGCAGCTTCAAGGCCAAACTGGAACCTGCTCTTCTCCGTCAGGGAAATATTCTTCATCAGCGATACGGAAAAGATCTCCGTCCCCGGCCCGATCACGCCGCCGACAGGCGCGTTGCCGAAGCGGCCAATGCCGCTGCCAGCGGCGGTTTGCAGGTTCATGTACGGAAATGCGCTGGGATTGAGCCACTGCGTTGTTGTGCGCCGCGGAGCGTAAAGCGAAACGTGCTGCAACTGGTCGGGGCGCGCCTGGCCAACCGTGGTGAGGATATTAGTATTGGCCGGATCGACCGATTGTTGGTAGGGCGTGAGGAACGGGCCGCTCTGCAAGACTGTCACGCCGGCCAGTTGCCAGCCGCCTACGGCGTGGTTCAGCGCAGAGCCGGCGTTGAGCCACGCCTGACCCTTGCCGAAAGGAAGATCGTAGAGATAGGTGACCAGGAAGCGGTGACGGCGGTCGTAGACCACGTTGCCGTAGTCGAGACCCGGATCAAAGCGGTTGGTAAGGAAGCTGCCGCCGGCCACAGCGAAAGCGTTGGGCGTGGCGCCGCCGGCGTTCGAGAGGTCGCGCGTATAGGTATAGCTGGCGTCGAAGGTGAGCCACTTTCCGCTGCGCCGCGAAATCTCGACCGCTCCGCTGTTGTAGTTGCTCTCCGCCTGATTGGAGACGCTCTGGATCACGCTCCAGCAAGGATAGGGGCGGTGATCGTCGACAAAAGTTCCACCGTCGGTGACGCAAGCCGCGGTGGAAGGAGGAGCAGAATCGGCGTTGAAATAGCCGTATGGGTTGGGTTGCACCTGGTTGAGGTCGACCATCGCTTCAAGATTTTTCCCGCGGCTTCCGGTATAAGAGAAGCGCGCGCCGATGGAGTGACCAAAGTCCTGCTCCAGGGTCAGGTTCCACTGCTGCACGTTGGGGTCGTGATAATGGATGGGAAACGCGTAGTAGAAGCCGGCACTTCCATAGGCGCTTCCAGCGGAGGTGTTGAAGGGGTTGGCGAAAGAAAGCAGCGGCGTTACGCCGTCGGATTGGTAGTCCTGGTTATAGGTGGCCACATAGCTTGAATGCACGGCCCAGCCGGAGACGAGCGAAAAACCAAGGGGAGATTCGATGAACCGTCCCCACCCACCGCGGATTACCGTCTTGCCGTCGCGATGAGGCTGCCAGGCAAAGCCCAGGCGCGGACCCCAGTCGGTTTTGTCGGTAAAGCGCAGCGCCTCGGGAACGCCGGCCTGCGCGGCTGTAAGAATCGGTGTAGGTGCAATGGCATTCTCAAACGCTGTAGACGCGGCGGATTCGGCCTGGGCATTGGAGACAACGACGGCTCCGCTGACCGCCTGGCCGCCAAGATTTGCGGAGTAATCGGGTTCAAAGGTCGCTGTGTTGTAGTGAGTTTCGTGGATGGGCGGGTGTAGCTCGTAGCGCAGCCCCAGGTTCAGCGTGAGCCGCTGTGTGATCTTCCAGTCATCCTGGCCGAAGAACGCGTACGAATAGCCAAGCCCGTTCATGGTTGGATTTTTGGTTGAGCTGACTTCGGTGTAATCGGGATTGCCCAGCAGGAAAGCTGTGTATGGGTCTCCGATTGCCGTGCCCACGTCCGACGACCCGTCGAAAACATACCAGCCGGAACGATAGTTGCCAAACACGTTGTCGTCGTGATCGGATAGGCGCTTGAAGTCCGCTCCGAACTTGAATGAGTGGTTGCCATGCGACCAGGTTACGTTATCCAGCGCCTGAATGATCTGGCCGCGCTGCACCCCTGGGTTGCCCGCGCCGGTAGACATGAATCCGTTGATGAGCACCTGAGGAGCTTCAGACCATTCGAGGTCAGGCTGTGGAACGCTGATGCCGGTCTGGCTGAGGATGGTGGCGGTGGAGTAGCTCTGTGTCTCCGAAGTGTGCTGCGCATTGTAGCCGCCGCGAAACTCGTTCAGCAGTTTGGGAGTAAAAATGAAGTTGTGGGCGAAGGTCATGCCCTCGTCAATTTCCGGTGTGTTGTAGGCCCCTTGCAGCGGGCTGCCTGCCTCTGCGCAATAGGTGAAGGTACACGCGGCCGACGGCGCGGTGGTGACCTGGCGATTCTTGTAGCTGAAGCGCGCGAAGATCGTTTGCCGCGACGAAATGGTCCGGTCCAGCCGCACGTCGCCCTGGTTGGACGAGATGGGCGAAGGAAAATTGATCTGGTAGTTGTTTGCGAATGACCCGGCGACACCGAAGTTCGGCGTGGGCATCAGCGCGTTCAGCAGTTGGGTGGAGATCGCGTTGGGCGCGACGGGCGCGTTGGTCAGCGTGGAGGTGAGCACGCTTCCATCAGGGTTGTAGACGGTGTAGCCATTGGGACACTGCGTGGCCGGGTCCGGTTCGCAATACGACTGGTCGAGATAATGACCGATGTTTCCGCCGCGCATATCCATCGATGGCACGCTAAGCACGATCGGCGTTTCGCGCGGCAGGCGCAGGCCCTCAAAGCTGATGAAGAAAAACGTGCTGTCATTTCCATTGAACAAGCGCGGAATCTTTACCGGCCCGCCGAGTGTTCCGCCGAAATCGTTCATGACGATCTTCGGCTTGGAGAGTGCGAATCCGTTATTGGAGTTGAACGCGGTGTTCTCGTTGTTCTCAAATAAGCCGCCGTGGAAGTGATTGGTTCCAGCTTTGGAGACGGTGGTTATGTCGGCCACGCCGCCGAACTCGGCGCCGTTGTTCGACTCGGAAACCCGAATCTCTTCGATCGAATTGAAGGAGGGAAACATCTCATTCACCGGGCCGGAGTATTCAACGCCCACCGAGGAGATGCCGTCGATGGTGACGGAGAGCAGCGCCGCGGTGGTGCCGTCCACGGCCAACTGGCCGCTGTCATCGGTCTGCACGCCCGCTTCTGTCGTGAGCGTGGAGATGGGACTGGTCGAGCCCGTAGAGCGCGAGTAAATGGCCACGGGCAGCTCGACCAACTCATTGCCGGCCTTGGTCTCAGCCAGGTTGGATACATCCGTGGTGATCACCGCGGCCTCACTCTCCTCGACCACCACGGTCTGCGCTTCGGCGCCCGCTTTGAGGCCGGCATCCATCCGCCGGGCTTCGCGCGCCGTCAGTGAAATCGAGGGCAGCGATTCCTTCTCGAATCCCTGAGCCGAGAACGTAAGTGTGTACACACCCACATCGATGTTCTTGAAGGAGTAGCTTCCGTTCTCGTCTGTGACGGCGGTGCGCGTGGCGTTCGTCCCAGTGTTGGCCAACTCCACCTGCACGCCTTGCATCACCGCGCCGCTCGTATCGCGCACCGTGCCCAGGATTTCGCCGAACGTGGATTGAGCCGGAGCGGACGCGGGGGCCAGCGGAAGCAGACAGCCGGCGACCAGGACTGCGACCAGCCGGACGCACGCAATGAAGGGGGAAGGGGAACCATGCATGAGAAGGCCTTTCACAAAGAATTGACCGATGGAGAAGTGCTTCTTCGCCTATGAATTGGTTTCATCTCGAATGTAGCGCCTGCGAGGGTACAGAGCACGCTCTTTTTACCGAAAAATCTGCGCAACGCCAACATCTCGGCACTCATCCCGGCGAGCTCTGCTGGGGGGAACACAGATCTCTCCATGCCGGGCGTGGCTTTCCTGACAATTCTCATATTGCCTGAACTCGCGGCGCGCAAGCGCTGCGCACGGCCATACACACGGGGGACTGGTTTGCAAAACCGGGCGCGAAGTGTTTCAATCAGGTTATTGAAACAGGGGTGCTCCACTTGGGTGGGGCTGAGAAATACCCTAGAACCCGATCCGGATAATACCGGCGTGGGAAGTTTCCGAAGCCAGTTGGCTCCCTTCCTCGAATCTCAGCGTGAGTTCTCTTGTTTCAGGCAGTCGGAAACAAGGGGAAACCATGCTTGACGATGCTGACAGCGCCTCGGTTTGCAATCCAACACGATCATTTTTCACCGTCGCACGTGCGGCTCGGCGCGAGACTCGCTTCAGCGCGTTCTTCCTTGCCTTCGGCCTCTGCGCCTTGGTCAGTTCAAATGCTCAGAGTCCGGCGACAGCGCCTGCTGCGCAGACGACTGATATCGCAAGTCCAAACACGCAGAAGTTGCAGAGCGTTACCACGACGGTTGTCGTGCACGGCGAAACAAAAGACGATTACCTGCCCGATGCGGTTACCGTGGGGACGCTGAATGGTGCGACGCTGAAGGAGACGCCGCTATCGGCAACCGTGGTGACGCGCGACCTGCTCAACGACCAGACCGCGCGCCTGCTCTCCGACGTGGTGAAGAACGATGCGTCGATTGGAGAAGACTACGCGCCGGTGGGCTACTACGGCGACTATGAGATTCGCGGCTTTCCCATCGATCTGGCCACCGGACTGGAGATCGACGGCATGACCATCGCCGGAGAACAGGACGTACCGCTGGAAAACAAGGAGCGCGTGGAGTTTCTCAAAGGCGTTGCGGGCGTGGAGAGCGGCGTGGCGTCGGCGGGTGGGTTGATCAACTACGTAACCAAGCAGCCGACGATGATTGAGACCGTCGATCTCGCCACGGACCATCGCGGTACCGCCTATGCAGCGGTGGACCTGGGACACCTGTTCGGCAGCCGCAAGCAGGTTGGAGCGCGGATGAACGCTGCCGGCGAGAGGATTGAAAGCTACGTCAACGACGCCAATGGCTGGCGCACGATGGTTGCAGGCGCGGCGGATTGGAAGATAAGCCCGAAGGCAGTTTTGAATGGCGACTTTGAATACCAGCACAAGGTTGAGCGCTCAGTTTGCGGATATCAACTGCTGGGCGGGACGATTGTGCCCGATCTCAACCAGGTCTACCCCTCAACGATGCTGGGTGAGCAGCCGTGGGCGTTGCCCAACACATTCGATGCCATCAACACCGGGGCGCGGCTGGATTCCGATTTAGCTTCGATGTGGCACGCCTTCGCGGCTGTGAGTTACAGTCATTCGTTGATCAACGACAACGTAATCTATGCGTATGGTTGCTCTTACGAGGCATTGTGCCAGGCGAGTGGCGGCAATGCTCCGAATTACTTCTTCGCTCCCGATGGCGGTTACGATATTTACGATTACCGCGACCCCGGTGAATTGCGCATCGATGCCGTGGCAGAGGCGCTGGTCACCGGCCACATCAAGAGCGGAGCAGGCCGTCATGCAATTTCCCAGGACCTGACCGGCGGAGGCGAACTGTTCCTGCGCAGCGTGCAGCAGCCGGGCTATTTCACGGCTGCAAACCCATATTCGCCTGACGGCATTGTGCAGGACGGCGCGGTGTACACGTATGTGGGTTCAGAGAACATATTCCAGCCGGTTACTCCATTTCCTATCGAATCGCCCGAGCAATCGGCGGGGCCGCGCAGGCTGTGGGAGGACAATCACCAGGCAGCAGCGGTAATACAGGACAGGGTTCATTTGCCAGGCCACATTGAATTGCTCGCCGGCGGGCGCCACGATTCCTTGCGCGACCATAACTACTCTCTCGCTGCCACTAGTCCCGGCACCGCGCCGATTCTGACCCAAAACCCCATCTGGTTGCCGCAGTATGCGATCACCTACACACCCGTGAACACGATAACGCTTTATGGTAATTATGGTGTGCTGCTTTCGCTGGGACCGCAAGGGCCCTGGTGGGTGGACAACGCGAACCAGTTTCTTGCACCGTTCTTCACACGCCAGGCGGAGATTGGCGCCAAGTACGAGCCGGGCCAGCGGATTTTGCTCACTACCGCGTTCTATCGCATGCGCGCGCCGTTTTTTTATCCCAAAGTCATCCAAGCCCCTGATAGTTTTTGCTCGGCAAGCGAGTTTGGCGGGCCCGGTGACTTGTGCTTTGAAGAGGAGGGCCGGGAAACGCACGATGGCGTGGAGCTAAACGCGGAAGGCAAAACTGCAAATTGGTTGCGCTTAACTGCATCCGCATCCGCAATTCGAGCCATTTCTGACGATACAGGCACGCCGGCGTTCGATAACCGGCAGGTTCTGAACGTGCCCCATCTGCGGACGGCGGTCTTCGCGGACATTTCGTTGTCTCAGACACACGGGCTGCATCTGATGCCAGGCTGGGGCTACACAAGCCGTAAAGAAGCGACTCGCGACGACCTGGTGAGCGTGCCCGGCTACAATCTGTTCAACCTGGGCGCGCGCTACACGCCGGGCGGCGAACAGGGCCGCGTGACAGTGCGATTCTACGCCGACAACATCACCGACAAGCGCTACTGGAAAGATACGGGAGCCAGTTACGGCGATACTTTCATCCATCTGGGAGCGCCGACGACGGTGCGGTTGTCCGCCCATTACACTTTCTGAGTCTACTGATTCGTGGTTCAATTACGTGGGTGGTGGATGATCCGGCAATGAATACAGCAGGCAAGGCGCACGGGATGGATGGATCGCTGGTCGAGCCCGATTGGGCTCCGCTGACGATGGAGGAAGTGTGCGCGCTGCTGAGCCAATTTCCCGGGTGCGGTGAGCCGCTGGAAATTCTGAGTGCAAGCCCGCGGCCGTTTTCCGCGGCCAGTGTCGCGGCGACGTCCACTGGGCGAGTCTTCATCAAGCGCCATCATCGCAGCGTGCGCGATCAGGAAGGACTGCAAGAGGAGCATCGTTTCCTGAATCATCTACATGCGCATGGTGCGCCGGTCCCGCGCGTGTTTGCAGCGGCTCACGGCGAGACGGCAATTGAGTGCGGCGAATGGACCTATGAGGTGCACGAAACTCCGCGGGGCGTGGACCTCTACGGGGACGCACTTTCGTGGACGCCGTTTCGGACCATCGCGCACGCACGGTCAGCGGGGACCGCGTTGGCACAATTAAACCGCGCAGCCGAGGGGTTCGATGCGCCGCGGCGCAAGCCTCGTCCTCTGATTGCCAGCTTCTCAATCTTTGCCGCCGAGAATGCTAATGCCGAGATGAAAGAGTATTTGGCAGCGCGGCAGGCCTTGAGTGAGAATGCGGCCGTGCAAACACATGCCAAAGTGGCGCTGGAATTACTGGCGCCGTTTCACGCGGAACTGCGACGGTTGCTGCCCGCCCTCTCAGCCCTCTGGACACATAACGACCTGCACGCTTCGAATCTGCTCTGGAGCAGCGAAGCGGAAAACGCAAAGGCGTCTGCGATCATCGACTTCGGCATTTGTGACCGGACCAACGCGGTTCACGATCTGGCTCACGCTATCGAACGCAACATCGTGGAGTGGCTTGTGCTTGTCGAACATCGGGCACAGCCGGATCGTGTCCCTGTGCACTTCGATCATCTGCGTGCATTATTGGATGGTTATGAAGCCGTTCGCCCGCTCACCGAAGATGAGGCCGCGGCTCTGGCTCCCATGACGGCTTTATGCCACGCGGAGTTCGCCTTGTCGGAGGCAGACTATTTCCTGGGTGTCCTCCATTCGGAAGAAAAAGCCCGCATGGCCCACGACGGCTGGCTCGTTGGGCACGCACGGTGGTTTCACAGCGCAGCTGGCGAAAGACTGCTAGGTATGCTGCGCCAGTGGGCCGCGACGCGCGACAGGCCCGGAAAGCGATCATGACGACCTGGACATCAATCGCAGCGTACTTTTCCGCGAACTGGCTCGAGGTGTCAGGATTTGTAACAACGCTGGTTGGCATCTGGCTGACGACGAGGAGACTGCTCATTTGCTGGCCTGTCGTGCTGGCAGCGGATGTGCTATACCTGATCGTCTTCTATCGCGCCATGCTGTTTTCCGACGCGCTGTTACAAGTGTTCTTCGTCGTTTTCACACTTTATGGGTGGTGGCACTGGTGGCGCGGCGTGCGCGAAGTAGGCGAAGTTCGCGTTGTTCCACTAAGCACGCAAGGCTGGATCGCGGGTTTGGCCGCTGGCGCAGTGGGCGCGATGCTGCTGGGGTGGTTGATGGTGCAGGTAGGCGCTGCGCTACCTCATCTCGATGCAGCCTTGACCAGCTACAGTCTGGTGGCAAGTTGGTGGCAGGCGCGCAAACATACGGCCAACTGGTGGTTGTGGATTGCGGTGAACCTGGTATATATCGGCGAGTATCTTTACAAAGACCTCAGGCCAACCGCAGCGCTTTACTTTCTGTTGGTGATCCTTGCAATAATGGGTTTGGTTGATTGGCGGCGCGCTCCAAAAGCCAGTCAGATGGCCGCCTGAACTACATTTTGCAGCGGCTCGCCTGCTATGTAGCGGCGTAGTTCTTCAGCGGCAATGCGCAGAGCGTTCCGCGCAAACTGCGGGCTTGAGCCGCCGACGTGAGGAGTGAGCAACAGGTTGGGACAGTTCCATAGAGGATGGCCGGCGGGGAGCGGTTCAGGATCGGTAACGTCGAGGGCGGCGCGAATGCGGCCCGCATTGAGCGCGGCGACCAGGGCGTCGGTGTCTACAATGGGTCCGCGTGCGGCATTCACCAGCAGCGCACCTTGCTGCATGAGTGAAAGTTGGTGAGCGCCTATCAGTTGGTTCGACTCCGCCGTGGCAGGAAGAATGAGAATCACCACCTCAGCGCGGGGCAAAAGGCTTTCCAGTTCGCTAACCGCATGAACCTCGGGATCGGTGCGCGCTGTGCGAGCCACGCGCAGCAAGTCAACGTTGAATGGCGCCAACATGCGCTCAATATCCTTGCCGATAGACCCGTATCCGACAAGCAGGACCGCCTTCCCGGTGAGTTCCTCAAGCATCACAGGCGGATAGAGTGGGCGCGTGTCGCCTGTAATGGAAGCGTAGTGCGCACTGGCTTCGAAGCGGCGCTTCCATTGGCCACTGCGTTGCACATCCAGATAGAAGGGGAAATACTTCAGCATTGCAAAAATGGATGCGATGGTCCATTCCGCAGTGGAAATGTTATGAGCGCCTCGGGCGTTGCAGATTGTGACGTGCGGACCCACGGTGCGGGGAATCCATTCCGTGCCTGCCATCAGCGAAAGCACCAGGCGCACGCCGCGCAGCTTGGGCCATGCGCGCATTGCCCGGGTTGGATAAGGGTCCGGAATCCAGACATCGATATCGATTTCCGATTCCGGCGAATCGGACACGGGAACGAGCTCGATGCCCGAAGGGAAATACCGGAACATGTCTGCAGCTAGAGTTGCCGGATATCCAACGTGCAGCTTCGCCTTGAACGGGTCTGTCGGTACAGAGGCCATAACATCATGCTAAACGGTGATTTCCATCGCAGCCAGTCCGCGGCCATCCTGATAGCCTTGATGCAAGGACGCCGTGGAAGCGTGCGGGCCTGGCCGCTGCGATAGCGATGCAGGTCCGGTTTCCGCCCGCTCGAATGGATATCTGACTACAGACTGAACCCATGCGCCTGAAGAAAAGCAAGACGTGGTCCCAACAGCAACTCGCGGTCAAGCTGCGCGTGGAGCAGACGGTGAGGCCGGGAATTCTTTCCTGGGAGCGGAGGCGCCTGCTGATTCATGCCGCGAAGACCGCGCTGTCGGCGGCCCTGTGCTGGTGGCTGGCACAGCGCTTCGGCTGGCGCGACGGCTATTGGGGATCCATCAGCGCAATCATCGTGCTGCAATCGGATGTGGGCTCAACGGTGAGCGCATCGCGCGATCGTCTGCTGGGTACGCTAATCGGCGCAGCATTTGGTTTTTCGTTTGCGCTTTTCGGCTCGCTTCCGTGGAATTACATTCTTGCCGTTCTGGCAGCGGTGATTGCGTGCGGCCTGCTCGGCCTGCGCAACAGTTCTCGGTTGGCCGGGGTCACCATCACCATTGTGATGCTGGTGCAGAAGATTGGACCGCGCTGGAGCCTGGCGATGGACCGGGTCAGCGAGGTGGTACTGGGCATTGTGGTGGCCCTTGCAGTAACCACGATGGTGTTTCCTGACCGAGCCAGGCTGCGCCTGCGCGACGGATTGGCGCAGGAGTTCCTGGTGCTTGGCGCGTTTTTTGAAGCCATTTTGCAGGGATTTCGCGGCGCGCCCGCTGAAAACCTTGCTGTCCTGCGAGAAGATGCGTTGGCCGTGCTGCGCGGCAACAACCAATTACTTGAAGCTGCGCGCAATGAGCCTTCAGGTGGCCCAGGATGGCGTGAAGGGCTGAACATGCTTTCGCAGTTTGGGCGATCTCTTTTCGATGCGCTGGTCGCATTGGAGTTCTCCGTCAAAGAGAGCCACAACGATGCCTATGCGCAGCAGTTGGAGCCTGCGCTCGGCAAACTCGCGGTCGACGTCCGAAGCGGTTTTCAGCATGTGGCCACATGCATTCACGCATGGCGCTTCGATGTTGTGCCGGCAAACATCAACCTGGAAGAGGACATTGAGCAGCTTGAGGCCCGCATGGAGCGGGTGAGACATACGGGAATCGAATTCTCGCAGGCCGAGATTCTGCGCGCCTATGCCGTGCAGTTGCACCTCAAGCAGATTGCCCGGCTGCTGCGCGCTTCGCGCATGGAGACCAGCCGCGCGGTGGGCGAGGCTCAGAAATAGCGCGAACCGTTATGCGAAGAACTTACGCAGTGCCTCCACGCAATCCTCAATCTCCTTTAGTGTGACCGCGTAGCCGAAGCGCAAATGGCCCTCGCCTTGAGCCCCGAACACAGAGCCGGGAATGGTTGCGATGTGGGCCTTTTCAAGGAGAATCTGCGCGGCTGTCCGGCTGTTTTTGTGAATCTTCTCCACATTGGGAAACGCGTAGAAGGCCCCGGCCGGCGATTCGCATTCCAGACCGACATCATTGAGGCCGGCTACCAGAAGATCACGGCGCTTGCGATACTCTTCGCGGATCCTGGCGATCTCCGACTCGGGCGTCTTGAGCGCATGAATCATAGCGTACTGTACCGGAGTGGCCACGCCGTTGGTGGAATAGAGAACGATCTTGCGCAGTGCGGTCATGAAGGGTTCTTTCGCTACGGCATATCCCGCGCGCCAGCCAGTCATTGCGTATGTCTTCGAGAAAGTAAAACAGGTAATGGTCCGTTCCGCCATGCCGGGAAGCGAGGAAATCGAGACATGCTCGCCGTCATAGACAAGGTCCTCGTAGGCCTCGTCGGCTATGACAATCAGATCGCGCTCGATGGCGAAGGCTGCAACTTCTTCTGCCTCGGCGCGTGTGAAGACCAGGCCACTGGGATTTTGCGGAGTGTTGTAATAAATGGCGCGCGTTTGTGGCGTTGAAAACTGGGTAAGAGTATTACGAATGCCGTTGCGCCGCGCGGTGCTTGTGGGCACTCGCAGCGGCCTAGCTTGCGCTCCAGTGATCAGGTCCGCGATTGGGGTCCAATAGGGCGAGAAGACCAGTGCATCGTCACCGGGATCGAGCACGCACTGAAAAGCCCCGTACAATCCCTGTGAACCCCCTACAGTCGCAATCACCTCATCGGTCGCCACGTGGATACCATTCTTCGCTGCGAGCTTCTCCACCAATGCTTTGCGCAGGGGCAATAAGCCGGACGACGGCGCATAGTGGGTCTGGTTCTCAACCAAGGCCTGGATGGCGGCATATTTGATGTCCGGCGGCGTCTCAAAGAACGGCTCGCCGCCATGCAGCGAATGCACATCGACGCCCTCTGCCCGCAGCTCCATCACCTTATTGCGAATCTGCACAATGTCTGAAAATCCAACCTCATCCAGCCGTTTCGCCAGCCTTATCCCGCTCTGCTTCGTCCTCATGCTTCAAGCGTCCTTTCGTAACACGGTAGGGAAGTCTTTGCTTCAAGCATATCCGATTTCTGCATCTGCATTTCCGGTCACGCCACGCACACAATATGGGATTGTCTCGGTCTATCACACTGCGAGCAACTCGGTATAAACGGCCATGCCCACCACTGCGTCGGCACCCAAAGCGCCGAGCGCGTCAACCTCCTGCTGGCTGCGAATGCCGCCGGCGACGATGAGTTGGCGGAGTGTGAGCTTGCGCAAGCGCGCGGCTGTCTCCATGGGAAAGCCCTGCATCAGCCCCTCGCCATCGACATGGGTGTAGAGAAACGCGGCGGCATGGGGATCAAGTTGCGGAATCGCCTCATCGGGAGTCAGTGCGACCTGCGCCTTCCAACCCTTTACTGCGATGCGACCGTTCTTTGTGTCGATCCCGGCGACGATGCGCTCGGGACCAATGGCGGCGGCAAGTTTTGCCGCGAATGCGGTATTGACCGCGCCGGTTTCCGAGAAGAGGGCGGATCCAATGATTACGCGCCTGGCGCCTGCGTCGAGCACCTGGCGTGCGCGCGCGATGGAGTGAATGCCGCCACCGGCCTGAACGGGAAGCCGTTTTGCAATTTGTGCAACGAGATCCGAATTGTCGCCCTGTCGCATGGCTGCATCGAGGTCAATCAGCTGCACCAACGGGAAGCGTGCGAATTTTTCGATCCAATATTCGAAATCGTCAAACGCAAGGCGCAGCTTCTCGCCCTGCACAAGCTGGACGATGCGGCCGCCCAGCAGATCGATCGAAGGAATCAGCATGGAAGCCTCACGGAGACGCCGGCGCGGGCCAGCTCTTCTTTGAGCGAGCGCGCGCTCGATACGCCGAAATGAAAGATACTTGCGGCCAGAGCGGCATCGGCTCTTCCGTGTCCGAAAACTTCGACGAAGTGACCAACCGTTCCCGCTCCGCCTGAAGCGATCACGGGAATGCTGACCGACTCGCTCACCGCAGCGGTGAGTTCGCAATCGAAACCGGTGCGCGTGCCGTCTGCATCCATTGAGGTAAGCAGGATTTCGCCTGCTCCGCGCGCTTCCGCTTCGCGCGCCCACTCAACCACGCGGCGGCCTGCGGGCTTGCGTCCGCCCTGCACGAAAACCTGTGCGTCGCGTACCGGATCGCCGGCCTGCGGGTCGCGTCGCGCATCGATGGCAACGACAACGGCCTGCGCACCAAAGCTGCGGCCGATTGCGTCGATGAGCAATGGATTGGCGAGAGCGGCGGAGTTCACACTGACTTTGTCCGCACCGGCTTCGAACACTTGCGCCGCATCATCCGCCGAGCGAATTCCCCCGCCGACTGCGAAGGGGACGAAAAGATCGCGGGCGGTCCGGCGAACGGTATCGAGCAGCGTTTGCCTTCCCTCGTGGGTCGCCGTAATGTCCAGCAGCACAATTTCATCCGCGCCCTCGCGCGCGTGACGAGCGGCCAGAGTTGCGGGGTCGCCGGCATCGATAAGATCGACGAACTGCACGCCCTTCATGACTCTGCCGGCATGCACATCGAGGCATGCGATGATGCGCTTGGTGATCATGCGGTCGTCACTGCTTCCCAGGAAAGAAAATTGCGAAGGATCGTCAGGCCGGTTTCGCCCGATTTCTCCGGATGAAACTGCACGCCCATCACGTTTCCGCGCTCTACCGCTGCAGAGAATGGCTCGATATATTGCGCAACGGCTGCGGTGTCCGCGGTGACGGGGGCTTTGTAGGAGTGAGTGAAATACACAAACTCACCCGCTTCAACACCTGCGAGAAGTCGTGGGCGAGAGCGCACTTCTAGCGAGTTCCAACCGACATGAGGGACTTTTTCGTGGCTCTCTGGGAAACGCGCACAAGTGGCAACGAAGTGACCGAGACCGGGCTGTTGCGGCGCTTCGGTCGAGCCGGCATAGAGCCATTGCATGCCTACGCAAATTCCGAGGAATGGAGCGCCGCGACCGATTGCCGCGCGGATCGCGAGCGTAAGGCCGGTAGCGTCGAGACGTTCAGTTGCTTGAAAATGGCCGACGCCAGGCAACAGGATTCGCTCCGCGTTCCCGACAAGTGCGAGATCGGCATCGGTGACTTCGACTTCCGCGCCCAAATGGCGAAGCGACTTGAGAACTGAAGTCAGGTTGCCCGCCTTGTAGTCGATGACGGTTACGCGCATTACAACAGTCCTTTGGTGCTGGGCAACATTTCGCCGAGTTGCTTGTCGCGCGAGCAGGCCACGCGCAGCGCGCGCGCAAACGCTTTGAAGATTGCCTCGATCTTGTGATGATTGGAGCGGCCGTACATCGTCTTGACGTGAATGTTGGCGCGCGCCCCGCGTGCGAAGCCCTCGAAAAAGTCGACCACGAGTTCCGTCTGCAGGTCGCCTACCAGGCGCGTGCGGACCTTTGTATCGACTGCAAAGGCTGCTCGACCGCTGAGGTCAACGGCCGCGATGGCCAGAGTTTCGTCCATGGGCATGAGAAAGTATCCGGCGCGAAGAATTCCGCGCTTGTCGCCGAGAGCGCGGTTGAAGGCTTCGCCGAGCGCGATGCCAACATCCTCCACGCTGTGATGCTGGTCGACATCGAGATCGCCGTTGCATGTGAGATCCAGGTCGAATGCGCCATGGCGCGTGAAGAGCTCCAGCATGTGATCGAAGAAGCGAATGCCGGTGGCGACTTTGTATTGGCCACTGCCTTCGATGGTGAGTCGGATGGAAATGCGCGTCTCCGCGGTGTTGCGCTCGACGGCCGCTTTGCGCACACCTGTGATTGCAGTAGCGTTCGCTTTCTTGCTTGCTGTCATCTTGCTGCAACTCCGATCTTCAACGCGAGAACGGTCTCATTGAGGGCAACAATGGCCTGCCGCATTTGCTCGCGGGTTCCAATGGTGATGCGGACACGGCCTTCGCAACCTGGGTCGTTGGAACGATCGCGTACCAGAACGCTTGCGGCGCGCATAAGTTGGACAAACTCCGCGTGCTGAGGACCGACCTCGACCAGGATGAAGTTGGCGCGGCTGGGCCAGCGCCGAAGTTGAGCAGCATCGAGCGCCATTTCGAAATCCGTGCGCGCCGCAAGCACTTCGCTCACATACCAGTCTATATATGCAGCGTCATCGAGCGCAGGTCGAAGGCAGACGAGGGCGAGCGAGTTGACGCTGTAAGGGGAGAGCACGCGGCGAATCCAGCGCATGAGTTCGACGGGGCCGGCGAGCAAGCCGAGCCGGACCCCGGCCAGTCCGTAGGCTTTGGAAAAAGTGCGCGCGACGACAAGATTGGGGAGCATTCCGACAAGGTCAATCACCGTTTCGCCGTGAAAATGAAAGTACGCCTCATCGACAAGCAGCACGGCATGGGGCGCGCATTGAGCGAGTTGGAGAAGCTGCTCGCGCGTGGCAACGGAACCGGAAGGGCTATTGGGATTGGCGATGGCGATGATCTTTGTTTTTGGCGTGATTGCAGCGAGCAATCTATCGAATGGGAATTGCAGATCATCCGCGGCCTGCACAGTTACCACCCGCGCATCGGTCGCAGATGCGTAGACCTCGTACATGGTGTAGGTGGGCACGGGGAGCAACAATTCGTCGCCGTCTTCGAGGAAGGCTTCGAAGAGGACGTGAATCGCCTCGTCCACTCCGTTGGTGAGAGCCACTTGATCGGAAGTCAATCCAAGATGCCTGGCAACAAAGGTTTCGACGGGCTCGCGCTCCGGATAGCGCGTGAGGGCGCCTGCGGAAATGCTGCCCAGCACTTCAAGCACGTTCGGCGAACAGGCCAATGTGTTCTCGTTGAAGTCCAGGCGCAGCAGGTCGCGGTTGCCGAGTGGCGGGTGGTACTCCTTCATGGCCCGCACGCGGGCACGCGGCGCGGGAAGAATCGTTGTCGCCGTTCCTATGGCTGTTTCCGTCATTGAGGCCTCCCTTTCTGCAGGCGCGTACGAATGGCCTCGGCGTGGCCGGTTAGCCCTTCTGCTTCGGCGAGCAATGCGGCTTTGGGCCCCAGCGTCTTCAGCGCCTGCACGGAGTATTGCTGTACAGTGATGAGCTTGACGAAGTCGTTGACGCTCAGTCCTCCGCGAACGCGAGCCGTTCCTCCAGTGGGCAAAGTGTGATTGGGCCCGGAGATGTAGTCGCCCATGGGTTGCGCAGACCATCGGCCTATGAACACTGAGCCAGCATTCTGCACCCAATCAAGATCGGCGGCCGAATCCACGGTGAGGTGTTCAGGGGCGATGCGATTGGTGATCCTGTGTGCGTCGTCGAGAGTGGAGGCGATGATGACGAGGCCATTGCGCGTGAGCGCTTCACGGGCAACCGGATTGGTGCGGCTGCGGAGTTTTGCCTCCGCCATCACTGCCTTGGCGAGATCGTCGCGCGTGGTGATGAAGATGGCCAGCGCCTCGGGGTCGTGCTCAGCTTGCGCAACAATGTCGGAGGCAATGTCGGCGGGGCGGCCCCGCTCACTTGTCACGACTGCTTCTGTGGGGCCGGCTAGCATGTCGATGGCGCAGTCAAAGGCTACCAGGCGCTTGGCGGCAGTGACGTAGAGATTGCCGGGACCGACGATTTTGTCGACCTGTGGGATGGTCGCGGTTCCTTGGGCGAGGGCGGCAATCGCATGCGCGCCACCGAGTCGGTAGAACTCGGTGATGCCGAGCAGGTGTGCTGCCGCAAGCGTCTCGGGAGCGGGCTTTGGCGAAACAACGGCGATGCGCGAAACCCCTGCAACCTGCGCGGGAATTGCGGTCATCAGCAGCGTTGAGGGCAGCGGATGACGGCCGCTGGGAACGTAGCAGCCTACGGATGCAAGTGGGCGGACGAGTTGGCCAGTGGTCAATCCCAGGATGGGTGAATCGCTCCACGAAGCCGGAAGCTGGTTGACGGCAAAGGCTCGAATTTGATCGGCGGCCATAGTTAGGGCATCGCGGAGCGCGGGGTTGAGCGCATTCCAGGCGGCGGCCATCTCATCTGCTGTGATGCGCAGGCTCACGCCGTCTTTGAGCCCATCGAATTTCGCTGCATAGCGGAAAAGCGCCCGATCGCCCTGCTTGCGCACATCGGCGACGATGCGCTTCACGGCGGGGAGCACGGAGTCGAGCGCTGCGCCGCTTCGTCGTCCAAGCGTCGCAATGATCTCCGCGGTCTGCATTGCGCCGCGTCCTTTGGTCCGGATGATTTTCATCTCGTATCTCCGGCGTTACAGTACAACTTTGTTCAGGGGATATTCGACAATCCCCGTTGCTTTGGCTGCTTTCAAGCGAGGGATTACGTCGCGAGCGACGCGCTCTTCGACGATTGTATTCACGGCCACCCATTCCGAGGCACTGAGCTGCGAGACAGTGGGCGAATTCAATGCGGGCAAAACGGCGAGTACGGCTTCAAGATCTTCGCGTTTGACGTTGAGCATGAGGCCGACTTGCGATTGAGCATCGATTGCGCCACGCAACATGAGCGCAATCTGATCGAGTTTGCTGCGCTTCCATGGGTCGGCCAGCGTGGCCCTGCCGGCGATGAGATGCGTCTCGCTTTCGAGCACGGTGTCGATGATTTTGAGATGGTTAGCCTTGAGGGAGCTTCCGGTCTCGGTAACTTCAACGATGGCGTCGGCAAGCGTGGGGGGCTTCACTTCTGTTGCGCCCCAACTGAATTCAACTTTCACATTCACGCCCTTCGAAGCGAAATAGCGCTTGCTGACTTCGACCAGTTCGGTGGCGATGATTTTGCCTTCCAGGTCTTCGGCCTTTTCAAAGTCGCTGCCTTCCGGAACGGCGAGAACCCAGCGCACCTTGCGGCGGCTCTGCTTGGCATAGGTGAGCGTCGTGACGCTCGTTACGTCAAGGCCGCTCTCGACCACCCAGTCGATGCCGGTGAGGCCCGCATCCAAAACGCCGTGATCGACATAGCGCGCCATCTCCTGCGCGCGAATCAACATGCACTCGATCTCGCTGTCGTCGATGGAAGGAAAGTAGGAGCGGCCGTCAGCATAGATGTTCCAGCCGGCGCGCTTGAAAAGAGCGATGGTGGCATCCTGCAGACTGCCCTTGGGGATGCCGAGACGAAGCTTGTTAGCCACGGAGGTCCTCTTTCTTTGATTCTGATTTCGCAGTATTCGTGAGGGGCCGGGTGAAGCAACTCACGGTGCCTTCATGACAAACCAAGCCGTCGCCTTCGACCTCTACTCGGAACAAGAGCGTGTCGTTGTCGCAGTCGGTAGACGCAGAGACGATGCGCAGCCGGTTGCCGCTGGTTTCGCCCTTCATCCACAGCTTCTGGCGGGTGCGGCTCCAGAACGTAACGAAGCCGGATTCCAGTGTCTTGGCATAGCTGACGGAGTTAAGAAAGCCCAGCATCAGCACCTCGCCGCTGTTCGCATCCTGCACGATGCCGGGAACGAGGCCGTCCATCTTGGCAAAATCAATCGCTTGTTTGTCGTTGCTCATTTTTTCCTGATTCATTTCTTGGTACTTTGCTCGCGCAGCAAAAAGCCCGCCGGCATTGGTCGCCGGCGGGCTCGTGGTATCTTTCGATCTCTCTGGCCGTTTAGTTCAGGCCATGGCAGTCCGCCGGTATGGATGTCCCATGACGATGGTGGTGACCGTGATGGCGGTGGCTCTGCATCTGAATCAAACGTTAAGGGCAAACACCGTTTGGTGTCAAATATTCCTTTTGCGCGCCCGACGCGAAGAGGTGGAGAATGGTCCAATGCGGCGAGGCAGACTCCAGAAGGTTGGCGCGGTGGCGATGTTATGTGTTTCTCTGGCCGGGCTTGCGCAAAACAGCGATCGGGATCGCTCCGGAGCCGCGACGACCTCTGCTTCGGCGCCGGCTGCGGATCAGCGGGTGGATCTCAATCACGCCAGCCTAGACGACCTGCTGAAAGTGCCAAGCCTGACGCGCGGCTGGGCAGTGCGGATTGTCCGCTTCAGGCCCTACCGCACCAAGCAGGACCTACTCGAAAAGGGTGTGGTGAGCAGCGAAGTCTATGACCGCATCAAGGACTTTGTGATTGCTCACCACGACAAGCCCCGCCAAGGAAAGCAATGACCACCTGCGGTGGGGCAAATGCGCCCGCGGTGCCCGTCTACGCCACAACGGGAGACTCGCCGTGCACTTTCCCGGGTTTATCTCCGCGGCGCAACAGCCGGCTCAGAATCACGTAAAGCACAGGAATGAAGATGAGGTTCAGCACAGTGGACAGCAACATGCCGCCGACAATCGTCGTGCCCACGGAACGCCGTCCCAATGCGCCCGCGCCGGTGGCGAAGACCAGCGGAAGAACGCCGAGGATGAAGGCGAACGAGGTCATTAGAATGGGGCGGAGACGCAACTCCGCGGCCTCAATGGCAGCTTCAGCAATGGAGCGGCCCTTCCTGCGCAACTGCTCGGCGAACTCGACAATCAGGATGGAGTTCTTTGCCGAGAGGCCGATGAGCATCACCAGGCCGATCTGACAGTAGACATCGTTCACCAGCCCGCGAAATGCGATAAGGCCGAGCGCACCGAGCACTGCCATGGGAACAGCGAGAAGAATGATGAACGGCAGCGCAAAGCTCTCATATTGCGCCGAGAGCGTCAGGTAGACGACCAGAAGTCCCAGGCCGAAGATGATGAGCGCTTTGCCGCCCGATTCGAGCTCGTCGAGCGTAAGGCCGGTCCAGCTGTAGGTCATACCGGGCATCATGTTCTGGGCGGCCAGTTCCTGCATGGCGACAATGCCCTGGCCTGAACTGTATCCAGGCGCCGCCGATCCATCGATTTCAACGGCGCGAAACAGGTTGTAATGGTTGATGACCGGAGGTCCCGAGGTTTGCGCGACAGTGGTCAGGTTATCCAGCGGTACCATCTGGCCGCTGTCCGATCGGACGTAGTAATTGTGCAGGTCCTTTGCCGTCATGCGGAAGGGTCTGTCGGCCTGCACATATACGCGATAGGTCCGGTTGTTGTAGTCGAAATCGTTGACGTATTCCGATCCCATGAAGACGCCCAGCGTTGAGGTGATTTGCGACAGCGGGATGTTCAGCGCCTTGGCTTTTTCGCGGTCGATGGTGACCAGTTCCTGCGGGTCGTTGGCAGAGAAAGTGGTGGTCACGCCGGTCAGATCTTTGCGTGCGTGGCTGGCGTTCACAATCTGGTGCGCCACCCGGTCCAGGTCGGTCAGCGTGTTGCTTCCGGTGTCTTGAAGCATGAACTGGAAACCGCCGAAGGTGCCCACGCCCTGCACAGCCGGCGGCTGGAAGCAGGCCACCAGTCCGCCGTTGGGCGCAAACAGCAGGCTCTGCAGCTTGGGCGAGAGATCGGCAACAATGTCCCCGGCGGAGTGCCCTTTGCCGCGCCGCTGGTCCGAGGGTTTGGTGCTCACAAAAATCAGGCCGGCGTTGGAAGCACCCCCGGAAAAGCCGAAGCCCATGACCGAGAAGGAGCCGTTCACATCGGGATTTGAGGCAAGGATGGCCTGCGCGCGATCAGCCAATGCTGTTGTATACGCGAGCGATGATCCGGGAGGCGCTTGCACAATGACGAAAAGGTAACCCTGATCTTCCTGGGGAATGAACCCGGTGGGTACGTGCTGGTAAACCCAAACCGTAGCGCCCAGGCCGAAGAAGAAAATCAGTAGCAGCAGGTAGCGCAATTGCAGGGCGACATGAATGACCTTGCCGTAGCTCCGTCCCATCCAACTCACCGTCGCATCGGCGCCGTGGACGAATGCCGCGAAGACGCGGGAGACCGGACGAATGCGGAGAAAGTCCAACTGCTTGGGGCGATCTTCTTCGCCGCGCAGCAATATCGCCGACAGGGCGGGCGAAAGCGTAAGCGCATTGAAGGCGGAGATGGCGATGGAGAACGCGATGGTCAGCGAGAATTGCCGGTAGAGAATGCCGGTGGTGCCGGGGAAGAACGAAACCGGCACGAATACGGCGATGAGCACCAACGACGTGGCGATCACCGCACTGGTCACTTCGCTCATTGCGTTCGAGGTCGCCACGTGCGGGTCAGAGTGCTCCATGGCAATGTGGCGTTGCACGTTTTCAATGACCACGATGGCGTCGTCGACCACCAGCCCCGTCGCCAAGGTTATGCCGAACAGAGTAAGCGAGTTGATGGAGAAGCCAAATATCTTGATGAAGGCAAAAGTGCCGATCAGCGAAACTGGAATAGTGACCGCTGGAATGATAGTGGCGCGCCAATCCAAAAGGAATAGAAAGATGACCACGATGACAATCGCGATTGCTTCTGCGAGAGTGACCATCACCTCGCGGATAGAGTCGCCGACCACCGTTGTGGAGTCGAAGGCAATCGCATACTCCAGGCCAGGGGGAAAGCTTTTCGAGAGCTGCTGCAACACGGCCTTGGCCTGCCGGTCCACGTCCAAGGCATTGGCGTTGGAGAGAAGTTGAACCCCGACGCCCATCGCATCGTGACCTGAATATTTGAGTGAGGTGCTGTAGTCTTCCGCGCCGACTACCGAGTGGCCCACGTCTTTGAGCAGCACAAGGCCGTTGGTGGAGTTCTTCACGATAATGTTGTCGAATTCTTCGGGGCTGCTGAGGCGCCCCACCACGCGCACTGGAATCTGAAACGCCTGCGTGGCGTCCGATGGAGGCTGTCCGAGCTGACCCGCCGGAATCTCCACGTTCTGCTCGAGCAGCGCGTTGACCACGTCGGTCGCAGTCAGCGAGCGAGCGGCAAGGCGCACCGGATCGAGCCACACGCGCATGGCATACTTGCGCTCGCCGAAGATCATCACATCGCCCACGCCGGGCACACGCTTGATCGCGTCCTTCACATAAACGTCAAGATAATTCGACAGAAACTCGGATGAGTAGCGGCCATCGCGCGTGAAGAAGCCGGCCGCGAAGACGAAGTTGAAGTTGGCCTTGGTGATGCTGATGCCGGTCGCGTTCACGGCCGCGGGAAGCCGCCCGGTGACGCTGGCCACGCGGTTCTGCACGTCCACCGCTGCGATGTTGAGGTCATAGCCGGTCTGGAATGTCGTGGTGACTGAACTGGTTCCGCTATTGGTGCTGGAAGAACTGATGTAGCGCATCCCCTCCACGCCGTTGATTGCCTCTTCCAAAGGGATGGTGACCGCTTTTTCAACGGTATCGGCGTTGGCTCCGACATAGTTTGTGGCCACCAGCACGGTGGGCGGAGTGAGCGCGGGATACAGGGCGACTGGAAGAGTTGGAATGCACACTGCTCCCGACAGAATGATCAGGAGCGCGCACACCGTGGCGAAGACAGGCCGGTGAATAAAGAAATCGACAAACAAGGTAAGCCTTCCTTTTCGTTCTTGAGCGGACGGAGAACTTTGCGCCTGGTACCGGCCGGCGGCTCGCAGCCACAGCTTGCCGGCAATCTTGCTCAGGCGCCCGGAAGCGGCATTACCGGCATGCCATTCACCAGGAACTGCGTGCTCGACACAACCACCTTGTCCCCGGGACTCAACCCCGCGGTAACGGAGTAGTCGTTGCCCACGGTATCTCCCAGCGTGACCGCTGTCTGCTGAGCCGACCACCGCCCGTTTTGTTGCCGGGCCACGAAAACAAAACTCTGCCCGCCCTGGCGCGAAACCGCAAGCACCGGAACCACCGCCATGGGCGTCGTGCTCCAGATCACCCGCGCCTTCACCAATTGCGCATTGCGCAGAATCTCGGGTGTGGCGTGCACTGGAGCCTTTACCAGAATTCCCTGCAAAGCGCTGTCCACTTGCGGAGAAACGAAATCGATATTCGATTTCTCCAGCAGTTTGTCGTTGGTGTCCAGCAGTTCCACGGCCAACCCCATGCGCACCTGGTTGGCGCGCTCGGTAGGCACGTAGACGTAGGCTTCCAGATCCTTGTTCTCATCTACGGTGGTCAGCATCGTGGATGAGGAAACGTAATCGCCCACATGTACCGGAATGTCGCCAACAACGCCGTCGTACGGTGCTCGAATGATGTAGTAGGCGAGCTGCTCGTCCGCCGTCTTGGTCAGCGCCGCGGTCGACTGATAATCGGCCTTGGTATTGTCGTAGGCCTGCTGCGCCTGCTCATAGACATCCTTGCTGATGATGCCCGCCTCAAACAGCTTCCGCTGCCGGTCGATCTCCAGCGTATTGTAATCGTAGAGGGCCTTTTTCTGGCGCTCGGTAGCGCGAGCCGCATCCACCGTGGCCTGCTGGTGCAGCGGATCGATGTCCATCAGTTCCTGGCCCGCCTTTACGTGGTCGCCGGAGTGGACGCGAATCTCCGTGAGCCGCCCATCCACCTGAGGCTGCAGCGTGGCAGAGCGCCGCGACTTGATGGTTGCCACATACTCGCTACTCTGCGGCACTGGCGAAAGGGTCACCGTTGCCGTTTGCACCGGCATTCCCTGCATTCCGGCGCCCGCCGGCGGTGGGGCGGCCTTCTTCTCGCAGCCCGCGGCCGCAAAGCAGACCGCAACAAGACAAATGAATCCGAGATTGCGTTTCAAAGCGCTGATCCTCACTGAGTCTTTGGTTTGTGTCCTATGGTTGTGGCCTTGCGTTTCCGCTGTAATCCGGCGTGATTCCAAATAGGGATTTCAAGCCCGATCCGTTCGCCGCCGCTCCGGCATTTTGCGAAAATGCCCGCGAAGCCGACCATAGCTGCTGGAAGCATTGAATCAGGAAAGCCCGTTCTTAATCTGACGCTTGGGGCCGGTCCAATGACGCAAAATTTCCGATGAAGCGCCGGTTGCGGCCCGTTTTGAAGCCACACTTGTGGCCTGCGGGAGGGTGCGGGCCCCAGATTCGCCTGCGAGCGCGCCGATTCTTCAAGGATCGCGGTCTGCAAGCATCATCCTCTTCCGCCGCGAAGGGCCCTGATTCGCCAAGGCCGGCTCAAGGATGGCTCTCATTTTACGGCGAGGTCCTTTGACATGCCCTCCGCGAGTTGGTAGCCTTCATAAGGGCGTCTTCGGTCCGATCGGGCCCGTTTTCCCGCCCTCCAGAGCGTCCCCGTCGTCTAGTCCGGCCTAGGACACCGCCCTTTCACGGCGATAACACGGGTTCAAATCCCGTCGGGGACGCCAACAAAACAAAAGACTTAGAGAAAATCGAACCAGATTTCGAGGGT
>Ga0302320_10002362_pt1 | contig 44537 bp, 38 predicted proteins | sample Bog_T0_3_FD_202130 | JGI IMG/M metagenome (GOLD analysis project Ga0302320, IMG submission 202130) | Peat permafrost microbial communities from Stordalen Mire near Abisko, Sweden - Bog_T0_3 | ecosystem: Environmental > Terrestrial > Soil > Wetlands > Peat | place: Sweden: Abisko, Stordalen Mire...
CAGGCGTATTCATAGATGGGCATGATCTAAATATATTACTCTCGTTTCGCTGCCCCAAAATCCGTATTGCGGTTTGAGAGGTCACCAGTTGTACAGGATCGACAAGATCATCACGATCACCGGGATTGCGGGCGGGAGAACCAGCCACGGAGCCTTTCGTCGAAGGAAGAATGCAAGCAACAGGAACGCGGCGTAGCTCAGTAAGATGACGATAAAAAGATAGGCGCTGAAGTCGTAGCCAGAGCCTTCACCCACCATGCCAATTCCCATCAGGCCAAACGGCAGGGCGATGACGAGCAGAATAAGCCAGATCGTGAGCAGGGCCGTGACCGCTGCGTTCTCTCGCTTTTCTTCCACGGCTTAAGACCTCAGTTACACACTCCGCGCTCGCTTTATCTTAAGCGAGCAGTTCAAGCCCTACACGGCAGCGCGTTGCCCGAACTCGGGTGCAGCCCTAAAGTTCCGGTGGATCGGCGTCGATATATACAGGTGTTCGCTTCAGTGCGCGCGGAGGTGGAGTATTGCGATGGACGATCGGCAAGAAGATCGCGGGTGGATTCCTGCTGGTTCTGGTGCAGGCCCTGCTGGTTGGTCTGTTCGGACTATGGACAACCAATCGGAACGCCAATCGGCTGAAAGTGCTGGCGGCCGAATACCTGCCGGAAACCGAGCTGGCGACCCAGGTGGAGCGTGAGGTTCTCAACGCCAGAATCTTCTTCATCTATTTCGTGACGATTCAAAAGCCCGGTTCTCTCGAAAAGGGATGGGCGGCATTCCGCAGCGCTCAGCAGGATCTGCCGAAGCTGCAGGCATTGGTGAATCGTGCGGGGGCATCGGACCGGCTGCGTCCCGATCTCGAAACGCTTTTACGCGATTTCAACAACTACACGCCGGCGCTTGAGCACATCATCAATGTGGTGCAGAAGGGTGAGAATCGTGGCCCGCCTTTTGCGGATCTGGTGAAGGAATGGGCGCGGCTGGGCGGCGCGATGGTGGACTCCGCGGCACGCCTCAGCCACAGCGGCAGCGCGGCCACCGGCGAATCGGCCCTGCAGGCGACCGTCCAATTACGCCGCGCCACCAACATGCTGGCCACAGGCTGCCTGGCATGTTTGCTGATCGGGGTGGGGTTGGGGTTCTTCGTGGCGCGCGATATCACTGGCGCGTTGCGGAGGGTAATACTGGAACTCGGCGAAGCCGGACATCAGGTTGCGGGGGCGGCGGCACAGGTCGCGGGATCGGCACAATCGCTGGCGCGGGGAGCGTCGGAGGAAGCGGCCTCGCTCGAAGAGACGTCGGCCGCCAGCGAACAGGTCAACGCCATGGCCAGGCAGAACACGGAGAACTCCAAAGCGGCGGCGCGCAATATGGTGGAAGCCGGCGAGCGGGTGGATGAGGCCAATCGGAATCTGGACGAAATGGTGGTGTCGATGGATGCCATCAACGCCTCGAGCGGGAAGATCTCGAAGATCATCAAGGCCATCGACGAGATTGCGTTTCAAACCAATATTCTGGCGCTGAACGCGGCGGTGGAGGCGGCGCGGGCGGGTGAAGCGGGCATGGGATTTGCCGTGGTCGCCGGCGAAGTACGGAATCTGGCGCAGCGCTGCACGCAGGCGGCACGGGACACCGCGGGGCTGATCGAAGAATCCATTGCCCGGTCGCACGACGGCAAGATCAGGCTGGACCAGGTGGCGACGGCGGTCCGATCGATCACCGAGATCGCTGGGAGAGCAAAGACGCTGGTAGACGAGGTGCAAGTGGGGAGCGCGGAACAGGCGCGCGGCATCGAGCAGGTTGCGAAGGCTATCGTGCAGATGGAGAAAGAGACACAGAGCATGGCCGCCAGTGCGGAGGAGAGCGCATCGGCCAGCGAGGAGTTGAACGCTCAATCCGGGGCGTTGGAATCGATCGTGATGCGGCTGGAAGGCCTGGTGGGGCAGCACATTTAGTCGTGGCGGTGCGGGTGTCTGTGGGGATGCGAATGAATCCCCCCCTCGTGGTGGCGATGGCGGTGGGCGTGAACCAGACTGGCGCGGGTGAGCAGTGCCTGATCGCCGAGTAATTCCGCCGGTAGACCGTGCGCCAGCACTTTGCCGCTTTGGAGGATGAAACAGTAATCGGCGATATCTTCCACCAGTCCCAGATCGTGCGTAGCGGTTACCACGGTTTTGGCGCCGTCGCCCCAGCCGATCAGGAGGTCGATAATCTGGCTCTGGCTGCGGGGATCGAGGGCCGCGGTGGGCTCGTCGAGCAGCAGAACCTCCGGGTCGAGCACCAACACGGAGGCCAGCGCCACGCGTTTTTTCTCGCCCCCGGAGAGCCGGTGGGGGGCGCGATCTTTCAGACCGCCAATCTCCATCAGTTCCAGCATTTCGCCAACGCGCTGCACGATTTTCTCTTTGGGCCAGCGCAACTGGAGGGGAGCGAAAGCCACTTCGTCGAAAACCGTCGGATTGAAAAGCTGGACATCGGGATTTTGAAAAACCAAACCCACGCGCCGACGGAAATCGAAGGCGAATCGATCGTCTTCAAAGCATTCCGGTTCGAGGCGGCGGCCGTGGAAGGAAATGCTGCCGGAAGCGGGGAAATAGAGGCCGTCGAGAAGGCGCAGCAGGGTGGATTTGCCGGAACCGTTGGCGCCCAGTAGCGCCACGCGGCGGCCAGGCTCGATGGATAGGGAAATGCCATCGATGGCCACCTGCGAGCCGTAGCCGTAGGTAACACGGTCCAGTTGGAAAACGCTCACCGTCCCCACCAAAGCGCGGCTGCGGCAAGGAGCGCGAATCCGGCAAGCCAGAACCAATCGGCAAGCGTTGCATGGAAGTCGTCGATTATGTAAACCTCGCCACGGAAGCCGCGCGACTGCATGGCGAGGTGCACGTCAAGGCTCAGCTGCAGGCTTTTGCTGAGGAGCACACCGGCGGCGGAGGCGGCCAGACGGCGGCGTTCACGCGGTTCCATAACGCCCACCGTGCGGCTCTTGCGCGATTCGAACATCTCGAAAGCCGTTTGCAGGATCACGAAGATATAGCGGTACGTCATCCCCAGCACGGCCACCAGCACCACGGGACAGCGGAACGTGCGCAGGGCTTTCAGAACCCACGTCCAGGGAGTGGTGAGAACCAGCAGGGCGGAAAACGTTGCCGCAGTTTCGGCCCGCGACAGGAGAAACGCCGCGCTGCGCAGTCCCTGCACGGTGATGAAGATACCTGCGATTTCTACCACGGGGCGGCCAGGCGTGACAAAGATCGCAGGGAGCGCGATGGCGCCGGTAAAGAAGAGTACGGGCATCCAGACCCAGCCCGCCAGTCTGCGGGGACCGATGCGGGACAGCAACGCCAGCAGAAGGGCGCAACCGAAGAGAAGGCCGATGACGCGCAATTGGCGAGACGCGGCCACCACTACGACGAGCCCGAACAAGCCGGCGACTTTTACCCGCGGGTCGATCCTCTGGAGTACGCCGCGCCCGAAGGCCAGTTGTTCGGCCGTCTGCGCATACTCCGAGGCGGCCAGCAGGCTGGCCAGCGTTCGCTCAATGAAACCGGCTCTCATCCGGCACGTCCGCGTCCCGTGCGGCCACCGAGGAACCAGCCGGCGAAGAGGGACGCGCAGACGATCAGGCCGGTGCCGAAAACCGCCGAGAGCAGGTAGCCGAATGCCGGACTTTTGAGGAATGGCGGGGCGTAGCGGGGCATGGGCGCGGTCCAGAGCGAAGCCAGGCGCTCCAGTCCCACCGGCGCGTTGGCGGGGGGCACTGCTTGGCCTGAAGCTGCCGCGATCTGTTGACGGGCCGAGGGATTCGAAAAGTCTTCGGGCGCCCACTCGCCCCAGGCCGAGCCGGCAGCCACGATGCCCAGCGGTGTGAGAACCATGAGCACGGCGAGCGCGATCCAAAGGGGCCTGGTCGCTTGCCAACCTCCGGCGGCTGGTCCTGAGTTGGTTGAGTGTACGGCAGGCGCGGTGGTCTCCAGCAACAAGGGCTCGGCGCGCTGCAGATAGGCCACTACGCCGGCGGATACCACCGCCTCGGCCAGACCGGCGACCGTGAGGTGCCCGATCATCATGGCGGGGATGGCGATATGCCAGGGGTACGGCGCGTAGAGAGGCGCTCCCGAGGAATCGTGATACAGCAGCGGCTGGAGGCCTAATTCCAGGGCGGCCACAAGCGCGGCCAGGTTGATCGCAAAATAGCCCGCCAGCGCCGCCGCCACCACACGGCGCGACGATTCGATGGGCGCGCGTCCAGCCACGGCGCGATAAATGGCCCAGGCGGCGAGCGAACCCACGATCGCCATGTTGAAGCAATTGGCCCCGATGGTTGTGATGCCGCCGTCGCCGAAAAAGACAGCCTGAATGGCAATAGCGATGGAGATAGCGAGGATGGATGCCCAGGGGCCAAGCACGATGGCGGCAATTCCCATCCCTACGGCATGGCCGGAGGTACCCCCTGGCAGGGGCAGGTTGAACATCATGACGATGAAAGAGAAAGCGGCGAAGACCGAAAGCAGGGGGATGGTGCGCGTGTTCAACATGCGCTTCAGGCGCCGCAGAGACGTGTACCAGAACGGGGTAGAACCCGCGTAAAGCGCCGCGCAGGTGGCAGGGCTGAGATATCCGTCCGGAATGTGCATGAAGGTACGTCGGTACTCCGTGGGCAGGCACACGGATTCATACGCTAGCTTAGCCTGAAAGGATCAGGGCTCGCGGTGTGGCAATGCGCTGGCGTGCAACAGCGTTTTCTGGCATACTGGATTTGCTCTGGCTTCTTCCGTCCGCCAGCCGGATGAGGCTCTTTACCCCTACCCAATCCAAACGCCTCAACGAGGTGACGGGATTTCTGTTCCTTGCGGCAGGTATCCTCGCTCTCTTGAGTTTCGCGTCGTTCCATCCCACCGATCCGTCATGGAATACGGTCAGCGGAACTGTGCCCACGGAGAATCTGATCGGCCCCGTGGGCGCATGGCTGGCAGATCTGTTTCTGCAGTCGTTCGGGCTGGCGGCGTTCGTGATCCCCGTGCTGATCTTCGGACTCGGCTGGAAATGGATACGTTCGGAATCTATGGCCGCGCCCACCGTCAAACTGCTGGGCAGCGCGATGCTGCTGTTCTCGGTTTGCGGCGCGGCCGGCCTGCTCCCCGATTGGCGCATGTTCGACCACACGATTTTGTCCGGAGGAGCGGCGGGATTGCTCATCGCGGGCTGGCTTCGGCATGCGCTCAATACGGCGGGAGCGGCGGTGGTGTTGGCCACGTCTTTGATCGTATCGGCTTACCTGGTCTCGACGTTCACGCTGGGTGTGGTGGAGCGGTGGTTGGCTCCGGTGATCCTGTTCTTCACAGGACTGCGCGACCGCTGGCGTCGCTGGATCGAGGGTCGCCGCGAAGCCGCGCTGCAGAAGCGGGAAGAGATGCGCGCGGCTGCCGAAGCACGTGCCGCTGCGCTCGCCGAAGCACGACTGCGCGTGGAGGCCGATTCCGCCGCAATCCCGGTCACGCCCGAACCACTTCCGACCCAGCGCACCCGCGGGCGCAAACCCGAGCCTGTCTCCGAAACCCTGCCTTGGGATGACGCTCCCGTGGAATCCGCCGCGGACTCCATCCCGGAGGCCGAAGCCCCGGCCGGAAATGGTGAAATCCCCATCTGCCGTCTCGACGAAACGCCCGTTCCCGAGGCGTCGAACCTGCTTGAATTCCCGTTCACCAAAGCCCGGCCGCGGGAACACCACACCAAATTGCCCACGCTCTACAGGCTGCCCTCGACCGATCTGTTGAACGAAATTCCGGTGCGCTCGGCCTTCGATGAGCAGGAGCTGAAGAACACGGCCGTCGCCATCAAAACCAAGTTCGAAGAGTTCAACGTGCTCGGGTCCGTGGTGCAGATCAATCCCGGTCCGGTGGTCACCACCTTCGAATTCAAGCCGGAAGCGGGGATCAAATACAGCCGGATCACTACGCTTTCGGAAGACCTATGCCTGGGGCTGCAGGCCGAATCGATCCTCATCGAGCGCATTCCGGGCAAACCTACCGTCGGCATAGAAGTGCCCAATGCGCGCCGCGAACTGATCAGCCTGCGCGCCATTCTGGAATCCGAAGAGTTCACGTCGTCGGGCTCGAATCTGACCATTTCGATGGGCAAGGATATCAACGGCCGAATCAAAGTGGCAACGCTCGAAACCATGCCGCATCTGCTGATCGCGGGGTCCACGGGATCGGGCAAATCGGTGATGATCAACTCGCTCATCATGTCGATCCTGTACAAGTCGACGCCGGATGAAGTGCGCATGATCATGGTGGATCCGAAGCGCGTGGAACTGGGCATGTACGAGGGCGTGCCGCACCTGCTCACGCCGGTGATTACCGATCCGAAGAAAGCCACCAACGCGCTGCGCAACGCGGTGATGGAGATGGAACGCCGGCTGCGTCTGCTGGCCGAGCAGGGTGCGCGCAATATCGATCAATACAACAAGAAGATCCGCGGCATGCGCAATCAGCCGCGCAGCCTTTTCGAGGACGAGCGGGAACCCGCGGCGGAAGAATTGAAGCCACTGCCCTACATTCTGATTCTGATCGACGAGTTAGCCGATCTGATGATGCTCGAAGGGCGCAACGTGGAAGAGTCGGTTACGCGCCTGGCACAGATGGCGCGGGCGGTCGGTATGCATCTGGTGCTGGCGACACAGCGCCCCAGTGTGGACGTGATTACCGGCATCATCAAAGCCAACTTTCCCGCCCGCATCAGCTTCCGTGTGGCCACGCGCGTGGATAGCCGCACCATCCTCGATGTGATGGGGTCCGAGCATCTGCTGGGCAAGGGCGACATGCTGTTCCTGCCGCCCGGCTCGTCCCGTCTGACGCGCGTTCACGGCGCGTTCGTGACCGAGACCGAAATCAACAAAGTAGTGGATTTCTGGAAGGTGCAGGGCAAGCCGGACTACGACCAGTCCTACCTGATTGCGCCGCCCACCGACGAGGGCGATCCGGAAGTGGAAGACGGAGCGCCCGCGGACCAGGACCCCATGTACGAAGAGGCTTTGCGCGTGGTTCTGGAGATGGGGAAGGCGTCGACGTCGACCTTACAGCGGCGCCTGCGGCTGGGCTACGGGCGCGCCGCACGCATCCTCGATATGATGTACCGGGACGGCATCATCGGTCCACCCGATGGCAGCAAGCCGCGCGATGTGCTGAAGCGTCCCGACTGGCTGCGTGAGGTGGATCACGTGTGATTGGGTCGCTTCAATTAACAGCTTGTCCACCTCACTGAACAGCTTCTGAACCACGTTGAACAGCTTCGTGACAAACTATGCAATTGCATAGTTGCGGGCGCGCCGGATTCTGGTATGCTGAGCAACTATCCAAAGGGTAATACCATAAAATGTCGGTGCGTAAAAGGGATTTAACTCATTCTCTGGTTGCCGGGTTCCAGGAGATGATTTCCAGGGGTGAATTGCAGCCGGGCCAGAAGTTGCCTCCGGAGCGCGAACTGGCACGGCAGTTCGGCGTGAACCGAGCCTCCATCCGCCAGGCGCTCAAGGCGCTCGATGTGATGGGAATTGTTTTTCAGCGCGTGGGAGATGGCACGTATCTCACGGTGGATGCGTCCACTACGCTGCGCGCGCCGCTCGATTTTCTGATCCTGGTGGACGGCATCACATTCCAGGAGTTGTTCGAAGCACGGCGCATCGTGGAGCCGGAACTAGCGGCGCGCGCGGCCCAGCGCCGAACCGACGACGACGTTGCCGACCTGGCAAAAGCCGTGGCGCTCATGAAAGACAATCCGCAGATGGGCATCGATGAGGTAGCGGAACAGGATCTGCATTTTCACGAAATCATCTGGCGGGCTTCGGGAAATCGCGTGTGCCAGCGCATGTTTTCTTCGTTACACCGGGCAATTTCGCGCAGCCTCAACGTCACGACTTTGCTGCGCGAGGAAGGTGCGCCCACGAGCGAACATGAACGCATTTTCCTCGCCATTCAGGAGGCCGACGCGGAAGGCGCGCGCAGCGGCATGATCGAGCATCTGCGGCGGGGCGAGAGTTCGATTCTGCGGGCAAGCAAAATTGCCTGCCCGCCGGTTGAAGCCGCACAGGTTGAAGCCGCACAGGTTGAAGCCGCACAAGCCACGGTCTGATCGATTGCCGTCCGCATCGCCCGCCGTTCTGATATAGGATTGTTGGTTGTTCCGACAAGCGGGTTTCACCCCGCCGGACAAGGCGGTGACTGGTGATACGCAGACGAAATTACCTTCGGCAAATGGGGACGCTGCACCTGGTGCTGGGTGTCTGGTTACTGGGAATGGCGGGTCAGCCGTATGCGTGGGGGCAGGGCGGAAGGGGCGCTGGCCCGCAAGGGACTCCCCAGCCACAAGGCCAGAATCCCAGCGGCATGCGTATATACATCTGGTCGGGCCTTAAGTCCCACGGGCCGGGGCAGCATGATTATCCGCAATTTCTTGCCGACTGGAGCAAGATTCTGACGGAGCACGGAGCGGTAGTCGATGGCGGCCTGCATACTCCGGGCAGCGGTGAGCTGGAACATACCGACGTCGTGGTGATTTACAAAGGCGATGCAGCCTATCTGAGCGACAGCGAGAAAGCCACACTCGAAGCCTACGTCAGACGGGGCGGCGGACTCGTTAGTCTTCACGACTCCTTGTGCGGTCCGGATCCGGCGTGGTTTGCCACGCTGCTCGGCGGGGCGAAGAAGCATGGCGAGACCAACTTCACGCTGGACGCGCCGGTCCCTTACACGGTGGTGGACAAAGCGGACCCGATCATGAAGGACATGACTAACTTCACCGTTTACGATGAAGCTTTTTTCCTGATGACCTGGGCGAAGAATCCCGCCATCCATGTGCTGGCAACGGCGGAGATGGCGCCCACGCGAAGCGCCGGGGACCACAAGGGAGAAGTGGTGCCGCAGATGTGGACTTATGAACATACGCTGCCCGGTGGCCAGGCGGCGCGCGCGTTCGTGTGGATGCAGGGCCACACCTACGCTAATTTCGCCAACTACCAGATTCAGCGCACGCTGCTTCGCGGCATTGCGTGGGCGGCGAAAAAGCCGGTGGATGAACTGGTGGACTATGTGCCTCCGGCCCGTCCGGCTGGCCGCGGAGGACAGACCGCGAGAGTGCAGTGATCGGTCGACGAGTCAACGCGCTTCCGCCACCGGCGCCGTTTCATCCGGGGAAAGTGAAGAGCTCGACGACCGTCCTCACGCGCTCTTTCTGACGGCTGCGCGGAAATCGCCTGGTTCTTGTGAGCTCGGCGATGCCGTGGAGGCTGGCCCAGAACAGTTCCGTTGTAACCTCCGACTTCGGGCCCTCCGCCTGAAACAACTCGTGGAGTTGGGAAAACGCGAAGCGCAACTCCGGAGGCGTAGCCGCGTCATCGAAGGGTATGCTCAGGCTGAGCGAGAACATCACTTCATACAGTGCGGGCGAAGACGCAGCGAACTGCAGATATGCGGCCGCTACCGATTCGACCCTGTTTCCACTCTTAGTCCGCTTCCGTGCCTTCTCCAAAGCCAGGCCCATCTCCTTGAAGCCCTCGATGGCAACCGCGGCGAGAATCTCTTCGCGGCTTGCGAAATGAGCGTACAAGACGGGTTGGCTCCAGGAGATTTCGTCGGACAGCCGCCGAACCGTTACGCTTGACCACCCTTCAAGTTCCGCAATTCGCCGGGCGGCACCGATAATCTGTGCCCGGCGGGCCTGCCTGTCACGCAGCTTTCGCTCCGCAAGGCGGTTAGCCGCCAGCTTTGTTGCCATCGACAGGAATTATAGCGCCGCTCGGGCAGACGCCAGGCTGGCGGTTGAAACTTTTCCAAACGCCTCGCATCTTTTATAGCATCGATAGATTTAATAATCATGTTATATTTTGTGAACTACGCTATAACCGCGAAGATCCGGTCAAGTGAGGGGCAAGGCGCGTGCTGCGTGCCTTCTGAGAGGGAAGACCGCCCAACTTGCGCCTGAGGGCAGCTTAGGGAGGAACTCATGATGGAAGTCCTGAATGTCGTTGCGATCATGGTCGCTGGATTGATGGTGGGGAGCGAACTGGCCATCGCCGCGTTTGTTCACCCCGCTCTCGATCGGTTGCCGGATCATGTTCATCTTCCGGTGGCAAGCGCCCTCGCGCGAGTGCAGGGTAAATTCATGCCGTATTGGTACATCCTCGTATTCATGCTTACTTCAGCCGAGGCCTCATTCAGATGGCACCAATCCGGCAGCTTACCTGCCTTGATTACTGCGTCGGTCGCTTTGTGGACGTTGGCGATTGTGTATTCGGTCACGCTCCCCGTGCCGATCAACAGCCGTATCGCATCGTGGGAAAATATCACCCCGCCCAGCGATTGGAAGACGTACCGGCGCAGATGGGACCTGCTCCACCGCTGGCGCGTTGTACTCCTGACCACAGCTTTCGCTTTTCTGATCGTGGGAGTCATTAGATGATAACGAAAAAAAGGGGAGGCCACCTGGCGATGGCCTCCCTTTCCGATCCTCCGTCGGTCTTAGTGTTCTGTCGCTATTTTCGCTCCGGCATGATCACCGCCGAGAGCGTAGGACCCGCTTGTCCCGGCACTCGTGGCAGCAGACTCGTGCCCGAACGCTTGAACACCATCGTCGGTTTGGTATCGAGCGGCACCAGGACGCCTAAGAACACGGCGCTCATTTCTTCCCAATTCTGCAGCCCGTTCACCACTTCCTTCGTGGGGTCCGGATTCATGGGATTATTCAGCGAATTATCGTAGTGTGTGATGCCGAGCAAGCGTGTCCCTTTGGGCAGCGTGATCGGCTCGGTCAGATCGAAACCCTGTTGCCAGTTGAAATCGAACTTACCTTTGAACAGGGTCTGTATTTCTCCTGTCGGGTAGATCGCCCGCAGCTCATAATCCTTGCCCCGCAGATGCATATGCGGCTGCACATAAACCAGCCGGACATTATCCGTGGACACGGTGCTTTCACTGACTACTTCTGCGTTGGGATCTCCGGGGGGGATCACCAGGTTATTGGCGATGGGCACATTCACCGTCAGGTAGCGCAGCTTCGGCGGGGTTTTCGCAAAGACCAATCCGACTCTCGAGCGATCCGTCGTCTCCTTGCCGATAGCGGTGTAGTGCATGCTGAATACGATGTCGGACCCCTTGGGCACAAACTTCGCCGAGCCATCCATGCTGAAATCCTGCGCACCCAAACCAGGGTTGTACTTACCCAGCAGGTTCTCGCCCTCCTGATTTCGTCCGATGGCTTCGTCGCCGGATTCATAAGCTACGCCGGGTATGGCGTCATCCATCCAGTGCGATGTTGGCGAGCGCACGTCGAGACGAATATGGTGCACGGCGGCCCTGTTACCGGGCCGTACTTCCGCCGCAATCACCCACTTATCTTCGGGGAAATTTACCTTCACCAGAATGTTTTTATAGTTGATAGCGCCCGTAGCAGGCAGGTGGATGTCGGTGGGCATCTCGACGATCATGTCCGGCTTGATGTTCCAGCCGTCTTCGAATTGGCGCGGAGCGGGCTTGTCTTTCGCATTGCCTTCGGGCGCACCGGCGTCCACCCAGGCGACTAAGGTGGCGATATCGGCGGGGGAAAGCCGTCTGTCGTTGGCGAAGTGAGCGTAGCCGTCTTCGGCAAACCATGGCGGCATCTTGCGCGACGCTACCGCCGTCTTGATGCTCTTCGCCCAGGGACGCGTTTCCGAGTAAGTAAGCAGCGACATCGGCGCGATTTCGCCGGCACGATGGCATTCCTGACAATTCTTCTCAAGAATCGGAAGAACGTCTTTGTTAAAGGTCACAGGTGAGGAGTTGGTTGCGGCCATGGCGGCCACCCCCGAAATCCCCACCAGGTAAGTGCTGAGACAAAAGCGCAGAATCCTCATTGGTTATCCTCTCTGGCCAACTACCTGTTTCGCTGAATTTTTCGCTGAAAAAAAGTGGGGACAACCTGGTCGGATGGTGGGAAAAACGGGGCCGTGCGGCTCAACGCCGTGGGGCACAACATGGCCCGGACGCAACTAAATTATATTCGAGAACAAGCCGTTATGCAACACTACCAATGGCGGTACGCGATATGCTGTTTCCATGACTCCTGAACAAGCCAAATTCCTGCTCGATTACAATCTGCCGATTCTTAAACACGAGACAGCGACCACCGCCAAAGTTATCGCCGCAACTCCGAACGCCAACCTTGACTATCGCCCGACCGATCGATGCACGGGGGCTGCCGATCTGCTGTGGCATATCGCTTCGGCGGATGTGATGTTCCTCGAAGGAATCCTGAGCGGCGCCTTCGGCCAGGGCCCTGCGAAGCCCGAAGACGTCACCACACCCGAACAGATCTCGGCCTGGTACACGCAGACCATGTCGGCCGCCATCGAAAAACTGTCGGCGCTTACGCCTGAAGAAGCCGCCCGCATCCTCGATTTCTATGGGTTCATGCAGATGCCTGCGGCCGGCTTTGTCGACATGGCCATGCGTCACAGCATTCACCATCGCGGGCAGTTGTCGGCCTACATGCGCCCCATGGGCGGCAAGGTGCCTTCCATCTACGGGCCCAGCGCCGACGAGAATCCTTTCGCTAAAGCCGAAGCGCAGACTGCTTAGGGCCGGGCCTTACTTCACGAGTGAAATCGCGAAACCGTCGATCTTGCGCTTGAACATCGGCAAAGCGATCGAATCGAGCCGGGGATGGGAGGCGACGGCAGCATTGTACTCCCTGGCTCCGCGCGCGTTGGGGTCCGCGGGATTCTCTTCCATGACCTCGCCATTGCGGATTATGTTGTCGGCCAGAATCACCGTGCCGGGCCGCGATAACTGCAGGGCAAGGTCGAGATACTTTACGTAGCCGGTCTTGTCGGCATCGATGAAGACGAAGTCGAAGGGGGGGGCGCCTGCTGCGATCATGGCGCGCAGGGAAGCGGCGGCGTCCCCCACTTTGATCTCCACAATTCCATCCAGCCCGGCGGCTGCCAGATTCCGGCTGGCGGTCGCGGCGTGGACGGGGCTGTATTCGAGGGTGATCAATTTGCCATCGGCGGGGAGCGCACGCGCCAGCCAGGTAGTGCTGTAGCCGCCCAGCGTGCCGATCTCGAGTATCCGCCGCGCCCCTGCCATGCGGGCGAGTAAATACAGAAACTTCCCCTGGTTGGGAGTCACGTTGATGGCAGGCAGACCGGCAGCATCGGCGTTCGCCAGGTTGGCCGTGAGGATGGGATCGGGCGGAACAAAAAGGGATTCGATGTACCCATCGATCCGCTCTACGAGTTGTTCGTCGAAGGCGCGCATAGGCTACGGTGTACTGCGAAACAGCTCAGGCATGAACTCCGCGAGCAAACGGCGCCACGCGCGCCATTCGTGTTCGCCGGGAACGCTGTGAAATTCGTGGTGGATTCCGTCTTTGGTCAACAGGTCGTTCATCTGCACATGCGCTGGGTAGCGCGTATCTTCGGTGCCGCAGCCGAGGAACAGAAGCTTCAGCTCCTTGTTCACGGCGGCGGGATCCTTGGTAAATCCTGGGACCTGTTTATCCAGATCGAATCCTTTCTGGCCAAAAGCACCGGCGCTGAATTCGCCCACCCAGGCGAATTTGTCGGGATTGCGCAAGCCCAGCGTGAAGGACTGTCCCGCCCCCATGGATATTCCCGCAATGGCCCGATTGTCGCGATTGGCGACCACCCGGTAATGCTTTTCAACGATGGGAAAGATGTCGCCGAACAGCTCGCGGCCGAAGGCATCGATAGCTGCAAGGGTGGTGGCGTCGCCGGGAATGTCGCTGTAGGGCATCACGATCAGCATGGGCACGGTCTTATGCTGCGCCAGCAGGTTCTCTTCGATCGCATGTGCGCGGCCGAGACGCGTCCAGCCTTCCTCGGAATCGCCTCCGCTGTGCATCAGATAAAGAACCGGAAAGCGGCGGTTGGGATTAAGGTCGTAATCCGGCGGGACGTAGATGGCGACAGTGCGCAGCGCCTTCGATACCGACGAGCGATAGGTGCGGTATTGAATGGATCCGTGCGGCACGTCCTGCACTTCGTCGAAGCGCGGCGGGTTGCCGGGAGTTTCGAAATAGCTGAAGTGGATGGTCCCGCCGGGCCGCTCGTTAGGATTGGCCTGGTCGATGGCGCGCACTCCGTCAATCAGAAATACATAGCGATAGGCATCCGGTTCGAGGGGGCCGATGGTGACGGTCCACAGGCCCTTCGCGTCCTTTTGCATAGGCACGTTCCACATGCCCGGCGAATCTTTGACGGCGCCCGCGGGCTTGGGGTCGAGCGTGCCGATGCTGGCCGAGACCATAACCTCAGAGGCCTTGGGCGCACGGATGCGGAAGGTGACCCGGTTATCGGAGGCGATCTCCGGTGAAACGATAGCTTCGGGGCGTCCGCCGCCTGTCTGGGAGAACGCCAGGGTGGAGAACAGAGTGCCTGCCAGGAGGGTGGCACGCCGCACAGATATCTGCATGTCGAGATAGTATCAACTCAAAGAATTATGACGCCTGGATCGCGCTCCGGGTGGGCCGCTTCGCCGGAGAATCCCGACAGCGCCAGCTTCGTAACCGACTCAGCTTCGAGCGCGTTGGTAAATGAATCGGGCACGGGCTTCTGCCAAGCCACGCTGCAGTTGCGCAATGCCACGTTGTCGGCGCAGCGGATGTTATACGCGGAGGTGCCGTGCGGTTCGATGCCCGGATAGGCTGTGGTGGGGCGATTGTCGTACACGGAACCGGGGTAAGCAGTAGTGCGCCCGAAGGTCAGTGCGACGTTATCGAACGTGACGTTGGCGATGCGGCTCTCCGCCGTGCCATTGACCCGCACACTGTTCTCCGCATGTCCGGTCACGTTGCGAAAATGCACATCGTGAATGCGGCCGACACGCGAACTTTTGGCGCGCGGGATGGCGGTTAAAGAGATGGCCTCGCCGCGTCCCCACCATGGCGCCGCCTGATAACGCGCCACAAAGCGGATGTCGTTGAAATCGATATTCGAGACATCGCCCTCATCGCGCAATTGAATGGTGAGACCGCGGCAACTGGAACGAATCTCGCAGCGCTCGAAGCGAACGTCGTGTATATCGCCCACCGTCTCGGTGCCGATCTTGAGGCCGGAATCTTTGGTCTCGATGACGCAGTCTTTCACCGAGATATTCGAGGAAGGCCCGTACTGGGTGCCGTCGCGCGTGCTCTTGATCACGATAGCGTCGTCGCCGCAGACGATATCGCAGTTGCGGATCTCCACATCTGAGCAATGGTCGGGATCGATGCCATCGCAGTTCGGCACATCGAGCTGATTGCGGATCTTCAGGCGATCCACCAGCACGTGTTGGCAGCCCAACATATGCAGTCCCCAATTGGGCGCATCGCTGAACGAGATACCGTTGATTTCGAGGCCCTGGCAGGCGGTGAGGATGAAAATCTTGGGGCGAAAGCGGCCGAATTGCCAGATTTCGCCTTCCTTCGAATAGCCGGTCATGAAGTCGAGGGCGCGCCCGTTGATGTTGCCGGTGCCGGAGATTTTCAGGTTCTTCGCGCCGTTGGCGGTGAGGACGCCGCCGGTGGCCGACGCGTAATGGCTGACGTCTTTGCTTACGATCAGCTCGGCATCGTCGGCAAGGTGGAAATCGATGTCGCTCTTGAGGACCAGGGTGCCGATCAGGTACTTCCTGCCTCCGCGGATCAGCACTTGCGCGGGAACGCCGGATGCGGCTGCCGCGTCGATGGCCCGCTGGATCGGTTCTGTGTCGAGGCTGACGCCATCGCCGACAGCGCCATAATCGCGGGCGTCGAAAATGCGCAACTGGGCCGACAGCGGACGCAGCTTGGCAATGCCCGCCGCGGCTACTCCAATGAGATGGCGGCGGCTGATGGTGGTGTCGCTCATGACGGCTCCAGTATATGGCGCTGTGACGTGCCTCTATTCTGGAGAATGTGCTGCGCCGCATCGTGAAGGTTCTTGTCATCGCGATCATAGCTTTCTATGGCATGGTGACGCTGAGCCTTATTCTGCTCCGCCGGGTGAATCCTTTGACAACCGCGCTTCAGGCAGAGCGCCGGGTTGAATCGTGGATGCATCGAGGGACTTACAGGAAGGTTTATGTGTTCGTATCGATCGACCAGATTTCTCCGGCGCTCCAGCATGCAGTCGTAGCGGCTGAGGACGCCAGGTTTTTCCAGCATCATGGATTCGACTGGAAACAGGTTGAGATCGCCGTCGAAGACGATCTTGATCGTGGCAGGAGCCGCGGCGCATCCACCATAACTCAGCAACTGGTCAAGAACCTGTTCCTCACCACCAACCGTTCGTTTATCAGAAAAGGGATTGAGTTCACCATCGTTCCTCTGACCGAACTGCTGCTTTCAAAAAAACGAATTCTTGAACTGTATCTGAATGTCATCGAGTGGGGCCCGGGCATCTACGGCGCCGAAGCGTCCGCGGAGCACTATTTCCACAATCCGGCGCGCCGTCTTACGCGCGATCAGGCGGTGGAGCTTGCCTCGGTCCTCCCGGCGCCGCTTCGTCGCAAACCGGGGCGCCTGACCGAATACGACCGCATCATTGCCGAGCGCATGGCGCAGATGGGCTGGTAAGCCGTCGAACGCAGTACAATTCCCCCATGCGCATTTCGTCGCTGCCGCTGCTGGCAGTTCTGTGCTTTTCAAACCCTCTGGCCAACACAGCCGCCAGTGAGCCAGCGCCCGAGATTACGCTCGAAATCCGCGACTTCGCCACCATGCCGATGACCGGCAAGGTCGACGGCAGAGGGCAGATTATGGGCCTTCTGGCGCGCGTCAATTTCATGCGTGAAGAGCCCGGAGTTGCGAGGAACAGGATCTTCGTGAACGACCTGAACGGCCCGCTCTACATCCTCGATAAACAGACCGGAAAGTTCACCACGTATCTCAATTTCAACGGCCGCAACGGCCAGCCGGGATTGTTCCGCAGGCTCCCCACCGAGAGCGGCTTTGCCAACGGCTTCATCTCGTTCGCATTCGATCCCGACTATGCGCGCAACGGCAAGTTCTATACGATTCATCTGGAAGATCCCGAAGCACCCGGCCCCGCCACGCCGGATAATACAAACTTTCCAGGCCTGCGCGCGGGCTACGAAACCACGCCGGCGATCGCCACTCCTGGCCGCACCATGCGCGAAGCGGTGCTCATCGAATGGACGGACACCAACACTGCCAACACCACCTTCGAAGGCACTGCGCGCGAATTGATGCGGCTGCGCATGAACGGCCAGATTCATCCCATGGCGGACCTGATTTTCAATCCGAGCGCGCACCCCGGCGATGCGGACTGGCGCGTGTTGTACATCGCTTGCGGAGACGGCGGCGCGGGCGAATCGCGTAACCCTGAGATGCGCTCCAATCCGCAGCGTCTCGATACGCTGGTGGGCAAAATTCTTCGCATTATTCCTGATTTGAATGAAAGGAAGGATTCGAGTACGGTCAGTGAGAACGGGCGCTATCGCATTCCCAAAGACAATCCGTTTGCTTCGAAGCCGGGTGCGCGCGGCGAGATTTGGGCGTATGGTTTGCGCAATCCGGCGCGTCTGACGTGGGATTTCGATCCGCGAAATCCGCGCGACAATCATCTGATCGCGAACGTGATCGGCCTCTACACTTGGGAGACGGTGGTGCTGATAAAAAAAGGCGCCAACTACGGCTATTCACTGCGCGAAGGAAATCAGAAACTGGATGCCGCGAACCATCTGAGCGACCTGAGCGGCGACGACAGGATTCCGGTGCAGATCAACGCCACCGAGACGGACGGCATGGTGAATCCCACCTATCCAGTGCTGCAGTACGGACATGTGCAGGGCGGCGGCGATGCCATCTCGAGCGGCTACGTTTATCGCGGCAAGGCCATTCCATCGCTGGCGGGCAAGTACATCTTCGGCGACATCACCACCGGCAACGTCTGGTGGGTCGATTACGCGAAAATGCTGTCAGCCGATGTCAGCAAGCCGAACACGGTGCCGGAGATGCATCCGCTGAAGATCCGCTGGTCCAAACCGGGCGGCAGCAGCGAAGTGTATGCGTCCATGTACCCGATTACGGAACTGGTTTATCACGCGCGCGGCGGCACGGCGCCCACTCTGCCCGGCATGGCGAAGGTGCCCGATGGAGGCCGCTCCGATATTCATCTCTGGGCGGATTCGACGGGCGAGCTTTACATCATGAGTAAGAGCGACGGCATGATCCGCAAAGTTGTGGGGGCTTCCTGGTGAAGCCTGCGCATCGCGGTTGGCTGGCCGCCTCTCTGTTTGCGGTCCTGCCCGCCTGGGCGCAGATGAACATGCCCGATCAAAGCATGGCGGCGCCGGTTATGGAGATGAAGGATCAGATCCCTCCCGGCCAGTTGCCGCCGCCGAAAAGGATTAACGGCGCGGGCACCGTGCAGATGAAAATCACGGGGTCGCCGAGGGCGCAGATGTGGTTCAACCAGGGCTTGAATCTGCTGCACGATTATTGGGATTACGAGTCGGCGCGCGCGTTCGAACAGGCTGTGCGCGTGGATCCGAAATGCGCCATGTGCTACTGGGGACTTTATAAAGCCGAGTCGTTCTATCACAGCACGACGATGGGCTATGCGGGCCAGGCGCTGGACAAGGCCGTCAGTCTGAAGGATGGGGTGAGCCGGCGCGAGCGACTCTATATAGAGGCAACGGCTGCTCTCGAAGAGGGGCGGCGCCATCCCGGCGGGCAATCGATGATGGCCAGGCCGGTCGCTATCTGGCGCGACATCGTGAAGGAATATCCGCAAGATACGCAGGCGCGGATTTTTTTGGCAAGTTCGGTTGGGGGCAAGGAAGCGCTCGAGCTTCTGGAGTCCGTGATGCGCGACGAGCCTGACAATTCGGCGGCGCATCATTACTACATACACGACCTCGAGCCGACCGACCATCCCGAGCGGGCGCTGCACAGCGCGGAAATACTGGGACGGCTGGCTCCCGCCTCCGGACATATGGTCCACATGCCCGGGCATATTTACTTTCGCGTGGGCGATTATGCAAGCGCGGAGCGGGCGTTTGCGGCGTCGATGGAAGTTGACACGCGCTATATGCGGAAGCAGCATATCGCACCCGACGACGATTGGAACTACGTGCACAACCTGATGTACGCGATCGCCAACCTGATGGAGGAAGGCAAGTTCAGTGAGGCGACCGCACTCTCGGCTAAGATCGGCGGGGCGCGGGGCCAACTGGATACCACGCTTTACAGCAACTCGGCGCGCGATTCCATTTCCCGGCTTAATGCGCATCTGCCGGTGTCCCTGCGGATGGCCGATTGGGCGCAGACGACGGATTTATTGAAGGGTGTGTCGGCGCAGACGCGGTGGCCGCATCTGGATTTTCTGGCGCGGCAACTGGCGGACTTCGCGGCCGGGATGCAGGCTGTCGATCAACACGATCTGGCGAAGGCGCGGGAATGTTCCGCGCGATTCGACAGTGGGTTGTCGCGGATGTCGCCAGGCCCCGCGCCGATGACGATGCCAACGATGGCAATGCCACCGAAGATCGAAGTGATGCCGGATGCCATGCTACGGTCGCTTGTGAGCATGCTATCGGTGATGTCGCTGGAGCTGCAGGCTGCGCTGCTGACGGCGGAGGGAAAGACCACCGATGCAAAGCCCGTGTTCGCGAAGGCGGCGGAGGCGGAGAGACGTTTGGGATACCATGAGCCGCCGAACTACATCCGGCCAGTGGGTGAAACGGAGGGAGCCGCTATGTTGGCGGCGGGCGATTGGGCGGACGCGCGGGCGGCGTATCAACGGGCGCTGGTGGAGCGGCCGCGCTCCGGGCTGGCCCTCTACGGTGTGGCTATGAGCAGCGAAAAGGCCGGCGACACGGCGTTGGCATCGAGGGAGTATGCGGATTTTCTGGCGGCCTGGAAGGATGCCGATCCGACTCTTGAGGAGTTGACGCACGCGCGGGCTTATATAGCGTCGGGTGGCGCTGGGGTGAAAAGATGATCGTGATTGCCGCCGGGCTCCGAAATAACGCCGGCGGGACCACGGGCGGTAGGAACGTCAGTCTAACCCGCGTAATATATTGCCGCCCCCGATCCCGATGAACAGGCGGAAGCGCCTATTCCACATGGCGAGGGATTACCGCACCAGGCAGGGGCGTTTTTGATCGAACTTCCAGCCGGGGATCAGGTATTGCATGGCGCTTGCATCGTCGCGGGCAGCAAGATCCATCGTTTGATACAGGCGGTGGGCGCTTTCGATCTGGTCTCTATCGATCTCGATTCCGAGGCCGGGCCGGTTGGGGACGCTCACTCTCCCATCCGCAATGCGGAACGGTTCCCTGGTCAACCGCTGGCCGTCCTGCCAGATCCAGTGCGTATCGATGGCCGTGATTTTGCCCGGCGCGGCGGCTGCAACGTGCGTGAACATGGCCAGTGAGATATCGAAATGATTATTCGAATGGGAGCCCCATGTCAGGCCCCATTCGTGGCATAGCTGCGCCACGCGGACCGAACCCTGCATGGTCCAGAAGTGCGGATCCGCCAGCGGGATATCCACTGCATGCAACTGAATGGCGTGCGCCAGTTCACGCCAGTCGGTGGCGACCATGTTGGTGGCTGTCGGCATGCCCGTGGCACGTCGAAACTCGGCCATGATTTCGCGGCCGGAAAAGCCGTTCTCGGCGCCGCACGGATCCTCCGCGTAAGCCAGCACATCGCGCCGATCGCGGCAGAGTTCGATGGCTTCTTTGAGCGACCACGCCCCGTTCGGATCGAGGGTTACGCGGGCCGATGGGAAACGTTGTTTGAGCGCGATCGCAGCCTCGATCTCCTCCTCCCCGCGCAGAACTCCGCCCTTCAGTTTGAAGTTGGTGAAGCCATAGCGGGCATGGGCCGCCTCGGCAAGGCGCACGATGGCTGCCGGAGTCAGCGCCTCCTCATTACGCAAGCGCAGCCAGTCTTCGGTCGCATCGGAGTCGCTTCGATAGGGAAGATTGGTTTTATTCCGATCACCTATATAGAAGAGATAGCCCAGCATTTCGACGGCCTCGCGCTGCCGGCCCTCGCCGAGTAAATGCGCCACGGGGACACCGAGGTACTGGGCGAGAAGATCGAGCAAGGCCGCTTCGACGGCCGTGAAGGCGTGAATCGCCACCCGCTGATCGAATGTCTGGACGCCTCGACCACCGGTATCGCGATCGGCAAATTGGCGGCGCATGGAATTCAGAATGCCGTTCCAGGCGCCGACTGGCTGGCCTTCGACGAGAGGCCGCGCGTCGTCCAAAGTTTGCCTTATCCGCTCGCCCCCGGGCACTTCGCCCACGCCAGTGCCGCCCGAGTTATCGCGCAGGATGACGATGTTGCGCGTGAAAAACGGCGCGTGCGCGCCACTCAGGTTGAGCAGCATGCTGTCGTGTCCGGCCACCGGAATGACCTGCATGCCGGTAATTACGGGGGTGCGCAAACGGTTCAGTCTATCAGCGCGGTCTTAATGTGCTCAGGGCCTGCTGTTGGGGGGCGTGATGAGGTTTTTCACGGTGTTGGCTGCAAACCCGATACCGATGAGGGTGCCGATCGCATGCAGGTTGTCCAGTTCCTGGATTTTTTCCATGGCGCCGGCCATCAGAGCTATCACGACCACGACCAGGGAAACAAGAAACTGCAGCATTTCGATATTAAAGCGGAGATACCACCTGGTTTTGATTTTGGCGATTCTGAACGTCTTCCGTACGATGACTTCCTCTCCACTGCTTTTGCTGACGGGGCGGCCCGCGGCGTCGCGGAACCTTACCTCCACCTCGTGCGACCCGGCGGCGCCGAAAACGTGCCAGACGTTCCATCCTCTCTCGTCGGGACAGCTCACCTCGTTCGGCCCGCGCGGGAAAGTCCAGCGGCAGAAAAGCTCGTCACGCGCAGCGGCATGCTCGCAATCCTGGCGGTGAAACCACACGGAGAGTTCCGTCGGCTCGTTCAGAACCGGCGCGGGCGGATTGGATTTGATCTCAACCCGCTGCGGGTAATCGGTAAGTTCCCACTCCAGATCGTCGGGAAACGTATTGCATCTGAGTTCGTCGAGAAGCAGGCGCGCCGCCTGGAGAGCTTCCCAGCAATACAGGCGCAACTTCTCGATCAAATCCGTTCTTCGCTGTTCGAGACGCGTCTTCAACGAGATGCGCGTGGTGGTTACACGGCCTTCGGTCAGGGCGGCATCGGCGGGCTGCTGCGGTGCTGGCTCGGGGATTTTGGCATTCTCGAGCAGCTTCAGATATTCAAGAATCAGATTCAGTTTGAAAAACTGGATGCCGATATCGGCATAGTTCTCGGGCGGAATTTTGGCTTCGGCGGCTAATTGTGTCAGATCCGCGAACAACTGCGCACGCGGTTCCTTACCGGCCGTTGCGGCAGTCGCGGCCTCGACTACCTGGGCCGGGGGCGTTTCTGCCTCTTCGGGCAGTTTGTGGTCTTCGGGCATATTGACGTCTTCAGGCATGCTAGTCGTCCTCGGCAAGGGGAACTCTGGCGACGGCGGGCACCAGGGTCAAAACGCTATTGAGCTCCAGCGGGTCCATCTGTTCGAGCGCCTCTCTCAGGCGCTTGGCCTCAGCCACCAATTCGGTAGCGATTTCCGCTCCGGTTCCCAAAGACTTCAATTGAATGGCCGCCTCCGACAGAGTGCTTCGCGCATTTTCGAGATCGCCCGCCGTGGGGCGGATCTGGCGGAGGAGATCGGCCGCCGACTGCAGCTTCGCGTCCATCTCGAACATCGCTTTGGGCGGCAGCCGGCTGGCGGGCAGCGCGTAGTATTGGGCACGCAGCGCATCGAGGGTTTCCACGTGATCCATGCGCGATTTGAGCGCCGTCAGGGCGTCCTCATCCGCCGCGTGGGTCTCGGTGAAACTGGGCAGGAGTACGCTCCAGAACTTTCCGCCCCTGACGTTCAGCCGCCTTAGCTCGACCGCGATCAGGACGCGCAGCCGCGAATCGATGCGGTCGCTGACGCCGTTGACGCGCCTGTTCAGTTCCGAAACGTCTCTCCACAGCGATACCAGTTTCATCAGATTGGGGACCGCCAGATTGACGACATACGAAAGCCCGGCGCCAAGAAATATCAAAACGAATACCGACAGGATTCCCGCTATTTCCTGCAACGCCGGCCGCACCACGCGGATTTTCAGCGGGATGGCTTTCATGGCGACGAACGGCTGCGTCCCCGCGATTCCAAGCTCCACAACCCCGTCGTATTTCGCGTCCCGGAAAAAAAAGTGGGGCGGTATCCATGCTGGCGGTATGGCGGGGAGCGGGGAATGAACCAGCTCGCCGGGCAGCAGCACCACGTCCTGCGCGGCCGACGGATTCTGGTCGACTACAACCCGCCAGCGCAGCGGAAAGGTTAAGGCCGACGCATTCTTAAGTTTCAGCACGTTTGGCTCATCCTGGGCGATATCGTACTCCGGGTCCGGAACTGAGATTTCGCTGAGGGACGGCCGCAAATTGGCCACCGTAAACTTGCCCACTACAATGTAATCGGCTGTGAGCGTTACCTCGTTCCGTCCCGGTTGCCATGCGGTGCTGGTAATTTCGGCCAGGACAGTCTTTCCGGCGCGGGGGATTAGGATCTTTTTACCCGGCGCGGCCCCATCGAATTTGGCAGTCGCCATCGACACGGCATGGGTCTGCGGGTTTTCGATTGCAGCGATCCCCAGCGTCGCGGAGACCTGTTTCCCGTTGGCGCTGGTGAGCAACAGCGGTCCGATGGCGGACTTGCCATCCGCACCGACGGTGAGATCGGCGGGCGCCTGCAGGACGAGGGGCGAGGTTTGCGCCAGCCCCTCGGCAACAGTCGTGAACGCGGCAAGACTCAGCAAAATAATGTGGCGCATTAGGGAGATATTACTCTGTTTAGCTCACCGCCGCTACCCGGCCAGCCGAATGTACCTTTTAGACCACCGCTTGGTAATCTTGAAGGTTGAAAACCCTGGATGTCGGCTGCGGTATTCGCAAATATCCCGGCTCGATCGGCATAGATTTCAACCCCGCCAGCGCAGCCGATGTCATCTGCGACCTCGATCACTTTCCCTGGCCGTTTGCCGACAGCACTTTCGATAACCTGCGCGCCATCCACGTGATCGAACACGTTACCGACGTGGTCCGCACCATGGAAGAGTTCCATCGCCTGGTGAAGTCTGGGGGGCGCATCCGCGTCGAGACCCCGCATTACACCGACTACAGCTCATTCTGCGATCCGACCCACAAGCACCATCTGAACAGCTTTTCCTTTCGCTACTTCGGCGCGAACGACGGCGGCTTCGGTTATTACACGGCGGCAAAATTTCGTGAGATTTCCGTCCATGTGAAGCTATTGTCTTTCTGGAAATGCCTGGGCTTTGAGTTTCTCGTCAATCGCTTCACGCGCTTCCGTAAATTCTGGGAGTTTTATCTGTGCTATGTGGTGCGCGGCAAAGCCATGGAGTTCGAATTTGAACCGGTTGGCCCTCCTGTGGCGGTGCGCCGACCGTCTGCGTTATCGCCGGCACGGTGACGTCGGGCGGCAATGGCTACCACAATGAGTATGACTGTTACACCGCAGGGGGACAAATTGGAACTTGAGTCCGAAGGTGAACCGATGGTGCTGCGCCCCGTTCGATCCGCGTCGGCGATCGGTAAGAAGCGGGGAGTTTGGGTGTTTCAGGGCGACACGAGACTTAGCGCGGCAGCCACGGATAAGGTCCTGCGCGATATACGCGAACAACGCGACCGGGAGAACCGCGAGCCCAAAGGATGAAGGCTTTCCTTGACAGCTCTGTGCCGATCAGGGATGCCCGGTAAGGAACGGGTCGGGGGCGATGAGGCGTTGCTGTTACCGCTCCCTTACGGTCGCGGCTCGGAAACAACGTGGCTTTGCTGAGCCGCGACCGTGACGGAGCGTCAGTATCAGGGAGCGCCTCACCATCGTTACATTGGAACCGGACGAATACTTCAACGCTATTGACGGCGCGGCCGCGTACGGCGTCACGGGCGGCGGGATCTACGATGCGATTCTCGGGCAATGCGCACTCAAAGCCAGAGCACAAAACATCTACACCTGGAACGTCCGGCACTTTAAACGCCTGGGTCCGCATGTCGCCGGCCGCGTGAAGACTCCGTAAAGTCCCGCGTTCGGGCGCGATGCAGTGCGCGCATCGCGACGGAGAAGATATATAATGCGCGGGTAGCCACTCGCGGGCGTTCCCGCGAAACCGGGGACATGCAGTTGGCGAACGGCGAACCGGAAAATTTACTGGCGCAACGAAATCGGAATATCCATGAAGAACATTGTCAAAATTTCTCTCGCGGCGGTGCTTGCGTCCGCCATTCTGCCCACCGCGGCGCAACAGCCGGAAGCGGCGACGAAGACGTTTCGCGAAGGGGCGTTCACCTCGCAACAGGCGAATCGAGGCGAACAGGTCTACGCCGCGAGGTGCTCCGCCTGTCATGGCGACAATTTGGGGGGCATGGAAAGTGCGCCGGCTCTGGCAGGCGCGAACTTCAGGAAGGCATGGGACACCCAGACGCTGCTGAGCCTGGCGAATCGCATCCGGACCACCATGCCGCCGACCGCGCCCAACTCGCTGGCGGGCGGCCAGCTTACTGACCTTCTGAGTTACATCCTGAAGGCGAATGACATCCCTGCCGGCAACGTCGCACTGAACCTTCCCAACGGCGGCGGCGCGGCCCCGGCAGCTGCGTCCGTCGCGCCAGGCACGGGCGAGTGGAAGACTTACGGCGGCGATCTGGCGAGCACGCGGTACTCGCCGCTCGATCAGATCAATAAGGACAACTTCAGCAAACTCCAGATCGCCTGGCGGTTGAATACCAATAACCTGGGACCGACTCCGGACCGGCTCTATTCTTCAACGCCGCTGATGGTGAATGGAGTCCTCTACACCACCGCCGGGATGGCCCGTTCGGTGGTGGCTATGAATCCCGGCACCGGTCAAATGCTGTGGATGTATCAGCTCGAAGAAGGCGAACGCGGCCGCTTCGCCCCACGCAAAGGGGCCGGGCGGGGATTGTCATACTGGTCGAGCCCCGACGGCTCGGATCAGCGGATCCTTTTTGTATCGCCGGGATATCGATTGATCGCGCTCGATGCGAAGACCGGGCATCTGGTGGAGACCTTCGGCAAGAAAGGCATGGTGGATCTGAAGCTGGAAGACGACCAGGAAATCGATCTCACTCATGCCGTGGTCGGACTGAACGCCCCCCCACTGGTGGCCGGCAATGTGGTCGTAGTCGGCGCCGCGCATGCTGCCATGGGAAGCCCGCAAGGCACAGTCAGCGCGGTCGGATATATCCGCGGCTTTGACGTCAAAACCGGCAAACGGCTGTGGATTTTTCACACCATACCGCGCAAGGGCGAGTTCGGGTACGACACGTGGCTGGATGGCTCCGCCGAACACAACGGAAATCTGGGCGCGTGGGGGCAGCTGAGCGCGGACCTGCAACTGGGTCTGGTGTACCTTCCGCTCGAAGAGCCGGGCAACGACTACTATGGCGTCAATCGGCCGGGCAGCGGTCTCTTTGGGGAAAGCCTGGTGGCGGTGGACATCAAGACCGGCGTGCGCAAGTGGCATTATCAGACGATCCACCACGGAATCTGGGACTCCGATCTGCCTTGTGCGCCGATCCTCTTTGACATGGTCCAGAACGGCCGCACGATTAAGGCGCTCGCACAACCCACAAAAACGGCGTTTCTGTTCGTGCTGAATCGCGAGACCGGTGCGCCGATCTGGCCGATTGTGGAGAAGCCGGTACCGCAATCCGATGTGCCGGGGGAAAAGACGAGCCCGACGCAGCCGTTTCCCACTAAGCCGGCGCCATTCGACCGGCAGGGCGTTTCGATTGACGATCTGATCGATTTCACGCCGCAACTGCGGGCGCAGGCGTTGGAAGCGATCAAGAACTACAAGCTTGGGCCTCTCTATACGCCGGCGGCGCTGGCCCGGCCCGACGGCCCCCAAGGTACGTTGATGCTTCCATCGGATGTCGGCGGCGCTAACTGGCCGGGCGGCTCCTTCGATCCGGAAACCAACCGCCTCTACATCCATTCGCACACTGCCCTGTTTACCCTGCGCAACGTCCCGGCCGAACTCGCGATGCCGGGGCCAAACAGCCCGGGAGGCATGCTGCGCCCAGCCACTGAACCCGGCGAAGAGGAAGAGGGAGCGCCCGGCGCAGGCCGTGGAGGTGCAGGTCGTGGCGGACGCGGTGGTGGAGGCCGTGGAGCCGGCGGCCGCGGAGCTGGCGGTTTTGCTGGTTTCGGTGGCGGTCGCGGAGGCCTCAACGTCCAGGGCCTGCCGCTGATTAAGCCCCCCTATGACCGGATCACGGCTTACGACATGAACACGGGCGACATGCTGTGGCAGAAGGCTCACTCTTCAACGCCCGACGAAATCAAGAATAATCCCGCCCTCAAGGGGCTCGACCTGCCGCGGCTCGGGCAGCCTGGCCGGACTTTCATTGGCGTCCTGACCACGAAGACGCTGGTCATCGCCGGAGAAGGCGGAATCCACACCAACTCCAAAGGCGAGCAGGTGGCCTTGCTCCGCGCCTACGACAAGGCAACGGGTGAAGACATTCCCGCGGAGGTAAACATGCCTGGAAAGCAGACGGGCTCGCCGATGACCTACCTGTATAACGGCAAGCAGTACATCGTGGTCGCGGTGACCACCAATGGCGCGGATGGAGGCGGCGAACTGATCGCCTACGCACTGCCCTAGAGAGCTGCGGGTACGGACCCTGTACCCTTTGCATTTTTCCCCGCGCGGCCATATGCTGTCGGCAGAGGAGTATCACTCCATGCCGCATCTCTTTTCACGCTCACGCCGCAACTTCCTGACCGCAGCCGGAGCCGGTGCGCTTGTCTGCCCTACCGCCGCTCGCCTTAGCGCCCAGCAGATTCCCACCCCTGCCCTGCGCCTGCCGGTGGACCCCATCACTCCCGCCAACTACCGCTCCACCGTGAGCCTGGTGCGCGGTGAGGACCGCCGAAAAAACATTCACGACGCCCTCGTCTCCCTCGATGCCGAGCTGCGTCCCGAACTTGCCCGCAAGCAGTACGTCTTCATCAAGCCAAACCTGACCAGCGTTGACGTGCAGCTCGCTTCCACCCATCCCGACGCCATCCGCGGCATCCTCGACTACCTCGATGGCCGCTTCAAGGGCCCCGTCGTCATCGGCGAAGCCGCCTCGAACGACACCACGCTCGCGTTCGACAACTTCCATTACAACCGCCTTGTCTCCGAATATCCGCGCCTCCGGGTGAGCCTGGTCGATCTCAACGAGGAAGGCAAATACGTGGTCATTCCGACCATGGACAGCAACGTCCACCTCAGCCCGGCGCGCATCGCTCAGCGCAACGTCGATCCCGATGCCTTCATCGTTTGCGCGGCCATCCCCAAGACCCACGAATCGATGATCGTGACCGCCGCCGTCAAGAACATGGTGATGGGCGCCCCGCTCCGCAGCAGCCGGAAGGAGTCGGGGACGTGGAGCGACAAGCGCAAGATCCACGTGCGCGGCTATCAGCAACACAACTACAACATCTACATGGTGGCGCAGCGTCTGGCGCCGCACTGGAACCTCGCTGTGCTCGATGGCTATGAAGGCATGGAAGGCAATGGGCCGATTGGCGGGGATGCGGTTCCGCACCGCATCGCGATTGCCTCCCGCGACTTTGTGGCCGCCGATCGCGTGGCTGTCGAAGCCATGGGAGTCAACCCCAGCTGGGTCGGCTACCTGCAGTACTGCGGCGCGGTAGGCCTCGGCAACTACGATCTTTCAAAGATCGATGTGCGAGGGGAAAGCATCTCCTCGGTGGTGCGCAAGTATAAGATGAACTCCAATTTCGACCGGGAGATCCAGTGGATGGGGCCGCTCGAATCCGGTCCGGGCCGCGGTTAAGGGCCACTGGGTTGGAGGAGGCCGGTGGCGGTACGGGTCCGGTGATTACGAATAAGTGGGCGATGGCCCGGTCGACGCTCGCGTACAACCGAGAGACCGCCTGACGAAGCATCAGGCGGTCTCTCTTTGGCTCTTCGTACGGTAAGCCGCGGACGACTATTCAGCGTGTACCGCGGCGATGGCAAACTGGGCGTTGGCAGAGTGGCACACGGTGCAACTCTCTCCCAGCGAATCGGTGTTGGCAAGGAAGTGCGACGCATCGGCCTTCGAAGCATGACATCCGCTGCAGGACCCTGCCGCGGACTGAACCGGATTGATCCAGTACTGCGGGTTGGTGACCTGATTCAGGCCCTCGGGCAAAGTCTGCTCGCTCGATTTGGTGTGGCACATTGCGCAGTTCTGCGTATACGTAGCCGATCCCGACGCACTCATAGCCGGGTAGAGCACGCCGCTGAAATCCACCTCGCGGCCCCCGTGAGTGATGACCAGGTAGCTCGATCCCAGCGCCGCCAGACCCACGCCGGTGTGTATTCGATGCGCCATGAAGTTGAGGTTTAAAGACTGCGCAGGCGCATTCAGATCGGCCGGTTTGGTCGAAAGAGCGCGGGTGGCGGAATCGGTCAGCGAGGGGTTGTGGCACATGATGCAGTATTCGGGGTCGTTGCGGCGCGCGCCGTGACCCTGTAGATTCACATGACACTGGTTGCAGTTGGCCTTCAGGACCACCGTCCGGCGCGATACCACCGGCGAACCATCCACCGAGAAGTAGACGACCTGATTGGCGGTTCCGCTTTCGACCTGCTGAGCCGCGGTGGTGCCGGTCAAAACGTTTTCGAGGCGCTCGGACTCGACGGCGATGGCATACGTTCCCGTAGCTTTCGCGGGGATCGCGTGCAGGAAGGTATATGTGCAGTTGCTGTTGGCGTCGCAGGTGGCGAGGGTGCCATCCTCGGATACGATTCCCGGAGTGGTGACATCGCTGCCAAAGCTGGTGTAGCCGTAGTCGGTGGTGGGGCCAGCCATGGTGAAGCTGAGGTCCTCAATCGCGGACATCGGCAGCGCCTTGCCCACCGTATCCTTCACGGTGAACGCGACCACGGGCTTTTGGCCGGCCGCGGTGTTGGTAACGCCGGTAATGTGGATGGCGTCGCCGGTGATGAGTGTATCCGGATTCTGCGGATAAGTGGCGGCTGTGTCGGACGCAACCACGTGCGCGCCCATGATGGACGCATCGAATGGCGTTTCGCCCTGCGGCTGATGGCAGTTAGTGCACTGCGTATCGTCTGCCTGGAATCCGCCGGCGTGATTAACGCCGCTGGCGAAATTCACATCGTCGTGGCAGGATCCGCAGGCCACGCGGCTGGGCTCTTTCAGGAATGCCGTGGCTTGCGCCGCGCCGGTGGTCTGGCTATGGCAAACGGCGCAGCGCTGCACATTGGCCGGGTCCACTACTTTCGAAAAGTCGCTGATGGAATTCATATAGCCGGCGATCTGGTAGGGAACTCCAGGGGTGGTTGCAGTTCCCACTACGCTCGGCAATTGCGACCCCATGTGGATCTTGTGCGCCATTACTTTCAGGTCAAGGGTGTTACCCGTGGTGGGGTCGACGTTCTGCGGCTGATGGCACATCACGCATTGCTCTATACCGAAGGCGTGACCGCCGTGGAAAGCCAACTGGTCGTGACATGTGTTGCAGCTTGCGGTCCGAATCACGTCGCGGGTTACGGTGACGGCCGCGCCGTTGGGGACAAAATTGTAGGTGGCGCCGGCGTAGTTTGTGCCGAGGTTGAAGGCAGTAAGATCGCGGATACCGCTCATCCCGATGGTGGTAGTCGCGGAGGGATCGAATCCCGCCGGGGCCGTCGTCTTCATGAAGTAACTGTACTGGCCCGATCCGAGCGATGTGACCGCGCCGCCGCCTTCTTCGAAAGTGGGACGAGTGACGGTTCCCAGTTTGGCGCCGGTGGCCGAAGCGGTCGTGTAGGCAACATATTGTTCCTGACCTTTCGGAATGTAGGCGGCGAAATAGGTGAGCGCCACCGCGCCCGGAGTGGTTATGCCGGCGACATCCAACGGAACCCCGGCGGGGTCGGTGACGGTGTACGTCACACTAATCGCTCCGCCACTGCCGATGCTGGCGGAATTGATCTTTATCATCAGGCCCGGTCGAAGAAAACTCACCAGGGCCGGGTTGGCATAGCGAGCCTTGTCGCGGGGGCCATAGGCAAACTTTTTGGTTTCGCCGGTCAGACACAGGGCGATAATCGCGGCAAACGCCGCGATGCGGAATACAACCACGAGTCGTCTCATAAAAACCCTCTGAGGGATTAGTACGCAGTTGTCGCCCCAAGGCACAAGATTAATGCCGTGTTGGGTTTACACATTGTGCGTGGGGAAACGCGCCACCAGGCTCAGGCTTGCCGCAGCCAACTGAGCGACACCACGCACCCCGCGCCTCTCCGCGAGTTCACCGCGTACTTTCGCAAACCGCCCGATCGGCTGGGCGTCGAAGAGGTTGTGGGCGCGATCCCCGAATGCCTGTCCCACCCCAACTTCTACTGAGCCTTGACCGAGTATTTCCTTGTGCACGATCTGGCTCCTGCGCTTTTCTCCTGCACGGCGGCATACTGTCTATGAAAACGAATGGAAATGTAGCACACAGGTTGGGACGATGAAGGTACCTTACGCGAAAAAATGGCAGAACGAAACAGACAACCTGAGGAAGATTGTACTCGACTGCGACCTGGTCGAGGAGTTGAAATGGGGCAAACCCTGCTTCACCTGCCAGAAAAAGAACGTGACGATCATCATCCCGCTAAAGGACGCCTGTGCGCTCTCGTTCTTCAAAGGCGCCTTGCTAAAGGACCCGAAGCAGATTCTCCAAAAGATCGGAAAGGCGCAGGCCGGCCGGTGGATTAAATTCACTTCTCCCAAAGAAATTTCGGCACTGCAGGCGACCCTGAGGAGCTACATCGCCGAAGCCATCGAGGTCGAGCAGTCGGGAAAGAAGGTTCCCCTCAAGAAGGCTTCGGAGTATGCGGTTCCCGAGGAGCTGCAAGTGAGGCTGGATGCGGCTCCAGAGCTGAAGGCGGCGTTCGAGGCCCTGACGCCGGGACGGAGGAAGTCGTACATCTTTCATGTCTCGGGCGCGAAGCAGGCGAAGACGCGGGCAGCGCGGGCGGAGAAGTGCGTGCCAATGATCTTAAGCGGCCGGGGTTTCAACGAGCGCACAGATTGAGCCCTTTGCCACGTGGCATTCCCGGCAAAGCCCAAATCGTTGGTATGATCCACCGAGCGAAAGGCCCTGATTTCGCATAACGGCGGATTACCGGAAGTTGACGCCGGTGGCAGGAAAGCGCAGGGTGCGGCGCCCCGCAGCAACGCCGGACCGGAAGCCGGGCCGCCGCCGCTCTGCAGCGTTCTAAAAAAGCAAGGAGCCAATTCCATGGCAACACAAGCGTCGCAGCGCCATTCCCCGAGTGCCGGGCAATCCACCCGCTGGTCCCGATAAACACTACCGCGTCAACCGTGGGGCGGGTCTGACGCAATCGAAGCGGGCGCCGTTCAGCGTCCACGGGCCGCAGCCCGCCGGCGCGCGTTGCTCATGCGCGGCGACCGGTGTAGAGGTGACTGGTGTAGAAGGGAGGTTTGGCGTGAGCAGAATTGTCGTATCTCTGCCGTCACTCAGGTTCACCGCCTGAACCGCGATTTGGCCCTTATTGTTGAGCGCGACGGGCCGCAGCCGCGACCACCCGGAAGACAGCGGCACGATGTAATGCAGCGGCACGAGTGAGGTTCCCAGTCCCGGGATGCTCTGCTCCGTGTCAAGCAGTTCCGAATCGGGCACTTGCTCTGCCATCAGAGCAAGCCCGCTGTCATTGAAGCCCGATGCAAACAATTCGTAAATGCCCGCCTCCACGATGCGGATGCCCGTGCCGGGCGAGTAGACGCCGAATCCGCCAATGAGGCCAAGCTCGCTCGTGTTGTAGTAGCCCTGTAGAAACATCAACGACTGGCCGCGATTGTTGAAGTAAGAAGGGGCCGTCCACATGATTTCGACAGGCGTGCCGCCCGGCATCGCGACTACGCCGGTGTGCGGGTAAATCTGTCTGAAAGCCACGCCGCTGTCGTTCACACCGTTCAGATATTCGAAGTCGATTCCGAGGAAATTGCCGCTGCCTGACGTGATGTCGCCCGGGTTGTTAATGTGCAGAGCGTTGCCGGGCAGGTTATAGAGTTGTCCCGTGCCGCCTGCGTAGAGGAACCCAGTCGGGTACACAAGCGAGGAAGGCACGGTTCCCACGATGTCGCCGCGATTGTTCATTGAAGTGGGAATGAGTCCTTCGGTCCCGGCGAGAGTTGTTGTCTGGCTTCCCGGCCCGACTGTAAACAGAGGGTTTTGCGGGGCAGTACTGACGCCCGCGACGAGCCCTTCGTCGTTCAGAAGAGTTGCGCGGCAGGCGGCGGGGTAGCAGAGGTCGTCGATCGTGTAGGACAGCGGCCCGTAGCTGGGGACCGATTCCGGGGCGATTCCGAAATCCTGGTAAAGTATCGGACCGACGAAATTCGCGCCGATATTGCCGAGTTGCTGTACGTTTCCGGAACGGGCATCAACGAGGGCAAAATGCGGCTGGGCGGGCGGAGTGAGCTCCTGGGAGTAGAAGGACAGTGTGCCCGGCACAACAGCCAGAGTCTGGAACGAGGAAGTCAGTGGCATCAACTGCACGAGCGCGGAATTTGCGATGTCGACACGAACGATCGCAGGAGCCGAAGAGTCGCTGGTCAGGCCGTACAGTGTTCCCGAGCGGGATCCCAGCTGATAGACCTGACTCCGGGCGCGGGAAACGTGGTTACCACTGAGGCAACTCCCGTGGTGGTATCGATCCTGTATAACGTAGTACTGTTAACGATCGATGCGAAAGTTTGTGGATTGTAACCATAGCTGGTGTCGACGCCATAGAGAATTTTCCCGAGCGCATCGTACGCCAAAGAAGTCACCGTGCCGCTCGCGGTTCCGGTGATCGGAGCGGCGAGCGTTACCGCGAGCGTGTCGGCATTGATTTTATATAAGTTGTACGGTGTGCTGGGAAGCTCGACCAGTCTTGCGGGGTAACTGGAGGCGAACAGCGTGCGATTCGCCGGGTCCCATGCGAGTCCGTCTGGCTGCGCGTTCAAAATACGGGAGTGCCATGCTGTGACGGCGCCCGACTGCGGATTCCAGGAAATCAGCCACCCGAGATCGGGGCTGAGAAGCGTGTCGGCCGCCGGCAAACACTCACTCGCCAGAATTAACCCAATTATTACGAATTTGATCCGCATCCTGTTCCTCTTGCCATCGATTATCGGGATTGGCGGGTACCGATGGAAAGGACTCAAAGTGCGGCGCGTTACGCGAAGTTGCGCGGGTACGTTGCGCCGAATCCAATTGAAGAAGACCCAGCGCTCTTGCGGAGCAACGATTCTGAGAGATTCGCACTCCTCCATCCCAAAATACATGAGGCGAACACCGTCACGGTGGACATTCAATAACCGGTGCGCTGGTTGACGGCGGATCGCCGTCCACGCGGACCCAGTTCGAGGGCCTCCACGCCGGATATCCTGCCGTTTTCGACCGTAAAGCGCAGCACGGTGCGTACCAGATGCCATCCGTGATGACCGCACGCGCCGGGGTTCATATGGAGCAGGCGTTCCTGGTGTGACCCGAGCGCGGGGTCGCGCATCACCTTCAGGATGTGTGAGTGTCCGCAGATGAACAAGGCCGGTTGCAGCCGTCGCAGCTCTTTGCCGGCTCTTCGATCGTAATTGCCCGGATATCCGCCGATATGGGTCATATAGACATTCAGGCCCTCGCATTGCCACACGAGATCCTCCGGAAGGGCGGCGCGTAGTTCGGCGCCATCGACGTTCCCGTAAACGCCGCGAACCGGTTTGAATGCTTTCAACAGATCCAATACTTCGGTAGTGCCGAAATCGCCCGCGTGCCAAACCTCATCGCATTCGGCAAAATGCCGGAAGAGGGCTTCGTCCAGAAATCCGTGGGTGTCGGAAAGGAGCCCGATACGCATGATTCATGGTATCGGCGCGCCGCCATGCCCCTCAACAGCGGACGTCAGTGCAGATCGGCGACGGTCACTTCTTTAGCGACGCCGGTGGCGACGAATTTCAGGTAGGCGATAATGTCCGCCAGTTCTGCCTGGGTGTAACCGGCCGCAGTCGGCGGATGGGTCCATTTGGGGCCCGCTTTCATCGACATCACGTCGTTGGATTTTAGTTTGAGCAAAACGGCGGGAGTCCGGCTGAGGTCGTAAATCTCGAGGACATCGCCGTTCTTTTCCTTCTGGATACCGGGGAAGTTGTGGCCGTTGGCCAGGGTGATCTGCTGGACATAGGCGGTCATGGTCATCTGGATCGTCATTACCAGGCCACGGGGGCCGATGAAGCCGGCAAGGCGGGTCAGATCCGGCCCGATGGAGTTTCCGTTGCCTTCGAGCGAATGGCAAGTGGCGCAGGCCAGTCCTTTAGAGGAGTGGAGGAACCATTGGCGACCGCGTTGAATCTGGTCGTTGGGGGTGTCCGCGGCGAGCAGCGCAGAGCCGGTGAGCAGGAAAACGCATAACAGGCTTGGTTTCATGTACAGGGTTGATGCACGGATGCTGCCAGGCGGCGATGTTTGTTTTCAGTGTTTCGGTCATGCCCCTGCGCCCCTTCGCGCAATTCTGGCGCAAGGTTTCGGGGCGCAGGGCTGCAAGTACTGCGGGCAGATCGGAAATCTGCCCCACCTTATTGGCGGAAGAGGTCGGCTAAGTCGGCGAAGCGGTTGACTACGACCAGCCGACCATTCGGGTCGCGGATCTCTTCGCGCTCCATCGACCAGGTCCTCTCATGAGGTACAAAGACGGCTCTCAGACCAGCCTCCAGCGCAGGATTAATATCCGATTTCGGGCTGTTGCCGATCATCCAGGTGCGGTCCGGATCGAAGCCGCGGACATCGGCCAGATTTTCGTAGACGGCGCGATTTTTTTCTTTCACCACCGCGCAATGGGCGAAAAGGGGACGCAACCCGGAAAGATCGATCTTGCGATTCTGCTCTTCGGCATCGCCTTTGGTGCAGAGGGAAAGCTCGTGCACCTCGGCGAGGAAGGGCAGCGTTTCGGCGACGCCGTCCAGCAATTCAATTTCATGGGCGAGGATCTGGTGGGCCATGCCGGTGACGCGCTTAAGGTCGTGTTCATCCACCGCGCGCTCGGCCAGGCGCAGATAGCATTGGCTCATATTGCGGCCGAAATTGACGGCGCCGTAACCGTGGATCTTCGCGTTCACGGTTTCGATTTCATCGAGGATGTCGCGAATCTCGGCGGGCGTCAGCGATGAATGGTTGAGGTACTCGCAGAACTCGGCGAAGGCCGCCTCGAAATAGATGTTGTTCTCCCACAGCGTATCGTCGGCGTCGAAGATCAGGTGCTGTCTCTCAGTGATGGGTGGCATGGGTCAGCGGCGGAAGGGGATGGGGGGCGCCAGCGTGAAGGGGATTTCCACCAGCACATCCACTTCGACGGGCTCGCCGTGCCGCGTGGCGGGATAAAATTCCCACTTCGCGAGAGCTTGCTCGGCGGCCTCGTTGAGGCGTGTATCGGCGCCGCGCACCACTTCCACGTTCGAGACTTTGCCCGCTTCATCGATGACGCAGGCCAGCTGCACCTTTCCTTCGACGCGCTCGGCGACCAGGGCCGGAGAATATTTCGGGTCTACCTTGCGATGGACCACGGGCGGCGCGATGGGCGCGAGGCCGAGCTCACGCTGGGTGCGCGACGCGTACCACATGAGCCAGCTTCCCGAATAGCTGGTGATGTTGGGCATCTGGATGGCCATCATGTAAACGTCGCGTCCGTTGAAGCGCGGGTCGGGAGCGCTCGAAACTTTGGCCGCGCCGGCGAGCGCACCGGGGGAGGGATCTACATGGGCGATCATGACCGGCTCGCCCTGGCGCATGGCGGCGCGCAGCGTTTCGGATGAAGTGGGCGCGGCGTAGGCCTGGCGTATCAAATCGCTTCCCGCGGTACCTTTTCCGTTTGAGCCGGCCGGGCCGATGGGGTCGGTTGCAGGGTCGTTGGGGCCGCGCACAAAGAGATCGGGTACGGTCAAGCCTTTACCTGCACCGTCCGCCGTGGCGCCGTCGGGACGCACCTTAGGGCCGGCGGAAAACGTGGCGGGGCTGGGTGCGGCGGGAAGCGGCATGGCCTTATCAAGAGGGTTCAGGCCGACGATGGCGACGTTGAGGGGCGAGTCTGTGGCAGGGAGATCGGGGATGTCGACATTCTTTGAAGGCGTGCTGGCGGTGCTGCGCGAGGGCGCGGTAAAAGGCCGGGGAGGCAGTTTCGATGCGGGCACGTTTACGCCGGTGGCGGGAATCACTTTCGCCGCCAGCTCGGGCGCTTCGTCGATGGGCTTGATTTGGGCGATCTTCGTTTGGGCGATCTGGGGGGGCGCCGCGAAAGGCTTGGGCGGGAGCCGGACGTTGTTCAAATCCGCCGTCTTGAGCGGGTCGGCTTTCAGTTGGGGCGCATCGGGGACGTCGATTTTGGGAGCTTCTTTGGGCGTTAAATCCGGCGGCGTAACGAAAGGCTTCACGGGCGGATCGGGCAGCTTGATGGCGAGCAAATTGGGCGACTCGAGCGGGGGCGTCGCGGCCACCTGCGGGGCCGGCGTCCACACCATCTGATTGCGGCGCGGCGCATTCTTCGGAGACGAAACGATGGACTGCTTCGCCACCACGGCCGCGCGCAAAGGGCGGGAGTCGCGTCGGGAACTCGGGGGCGTGACGTGAGGCAACTCGCGGAATTTGTACCAGACCAGCTTCTCTTCCTTGCCGGCGATTTTCTGTTTATATTCCGACTCCGCAGCGTGAGGCAACTGAATGGATGGAGCGCTGGTGAAGGCCACAAACGCGGCGCTGTGAATCGCCAGCGAGACGCTGAGCGGCCCCCACCGCCTTCCCCCGCGTTGTTCGCTGTATTTCCCGAGCGGCATTTACAAACCCGTGGGCCGATGGCCAGAGCCATTTTGGGGGGCGCTCCGCTTCATTCTGGCGGCGTATTGTTTGCGTGGAATGTACTCACGGGCGAACTCGACGAACTTGCCGAGCCTTTCGGCTTCCGAGCGGCTGCGCAGCAGCAGGCTCTGGAAATCGAGATCGTCGACGCCCTGGGCGAGTTCGAAACTGAGCTGAGGGTTGTGGGGATCGGGCTCGATCTCGCGAACCTCGGCGCCGGTTTCGAGGAGCGCCTTGCGGATTTCTTCCCAGGCGTGTATGGCTTTGCGGCGCAGCTCCGGCGTCACGGGGAGCAGATCGTTGTCTTCGAAATACTCCACCTGACCGCGCAGGTACGCCAGCTCCTGATCGATGGCCACCAGGGAGAACCGGCGCTGTCCACGAGTGAGCACGTCGAATTTTCCATCCGGGTAACGGGTCAGGACGGCTTCGACAACTACGGTGCAGCCCGCGTTCACTACACCGCCCTCTTTGGCCAGCACGATGCCGAATTCGGTGCCCGCGGCCTCTGCCTCGCCGACCATTTCTTTGTAGCGATCCTCGAAAATGTGCAGAGGTATGGCCGCGCCAGGAAAGGCGACGAGCTGCAGAGGAAATAACGGCAGGAGCCGTGACATAGCGCTATTATCCCAAGTCCCGTGCGCAACTTGATATTATTGCCTTTCCTGCAGCCGCTTCTTCATGGATTCGCTTGAGGGCAAGGTAGTCATTATCACAGGAGCGTCGCAAGGTATCGGCGCCCAGCTTGCCATGGCGTTGCGGGCGCGGCGGGCGCGACTCGTTCTCGCGGCTCGGAGTGAAGCGGGATTGCGGGCGACGGCCGACCCTGAGGATCTGATCGTCGCGGGCGACCTGACCGTTGAGGCAACGCGGTCGGCGATAATCCAACAAGCTGTGGAGCGCTTCGGCCGGATCGACGTGCTGATCAATAATGCGGGGCGGGGATCGTACTACGCGCCGTCCGCGTCTCCCGTGGAAGACGCGCGCAGTATGTTCGAGCTGAATTTCTTCGCGCCTTTTCATCTGGCTCAATTGGCGACGCCATTCCTTTTGCGCACGGGCGGCACTATCGTTAATGTGAGTTCCATCGCCGGGCAGATGAGCCTGCCGTGGCTGCCTTTATATTCGGCAAGCAAATTTGCCCTTACGTCATTGAGCGCCACGCAACGAATGGAAATGCGGCGTCACGGAGTGAATGTGATGACCGTTTTTCCCGGCTATGTGGACACGGAGTTTCAGGCGCATGCGGCGGGCAGTTCGCCTCCTCCGCGGTTGGTAAAAGGAAAGCGGTTCGCCGTCTCCGCCAAAGATTGCAGCGCGGCGATCGTACGCGGCATCGAACTACGGAGCTGCGAAGTGGTTACGCCGCGCATCGGATGGCTGGCGATATGGGCGCACCGTTTGGCGCCGGGGCTGGTGGAATCGCGGATGGAACAGGTCTGAATGCATATCAAGTTGAAGCGTGCCCCGGGAATTTATATCGCGGGTTTCATGGGGTCGGGCAAGTCGACGGTGGGACGGATGCTGGCGGATCGCCTCGGCTGGCAATTCGCGGATCTGGATGCAGAGATCGAAGCCCAGGAGCGGCAGACGATCGGGCATATCTTTGAAACGCGCGGGGAGGCCGAGTTCCGGCGGCTGGAGACGGCGATGATCGGGGCTTACGTGCGGCATGTGGAGCGGGGCGCCCCCACGGTAATCGCACTCGGCGGCGGGGCATTTGTGCACCCGGGGAATTTCCATCTGATCGAACAGCATGGCATTTCCATCTGGCTCGATTGTTCGTTTGAAGCGATCGGGCAACGGCTGGCGGCCGATCCGCAGGACAGGCCTTTGGCGCGCGATCCGGCAGCGTTCCGCAAGCTGTATGACGACCGGCAGGCGGGTTACAGCCGGGCGGATTTTCGCGTGGAGGGAGATTGCGCCCCGGCGATCGCCGTGGACGCTATCCTCGCCCTCCCTTTGTGGAAGTGAATTATTTGACCAACGCCATCTCAGTTCACGCGCTGCACAAAAAGTACGGGGATTTCGAAGCCGTGAAGGGTATCGATTTCGAAGTGCGGACCGGCGAGGTTTTCGGCATCCTGGGGCCTAATGGGGCGGGGAAGACGACTACGGTAGAGATTCTGGAGGGCATACGGCAGCGCACCAGCGGCGATGTACGCGTGCTCGATTACGATCCGGACCGGCAGAAGACGCAGCTGAAAGATCGCATCGGCGTCTGCCTGCAGGCCACTAATCTGCCGGACAAGATCCGGGTGATCGAGGCGCTGAATCTTTTCGGCGCGCTCTACAGCCGCATGCTGAGCCCCGCCGATTTGCTGAAGCGCCTGCAGCTTTGGGACAAGCGCGAGGCCTTTTTTGGAACGCTTTCGGGCGGACAGAAGCAGCGGCTCGCGATAGCGCTGGCGCTGGTCAACGACCCTTCCCTGCTGTTTCTCGATGAGCCGACCACAGGGCTCGATCCGCAGGTGCGTCTGGAGATCCATGCCTTACTCGAAGAACTGCGCGACGAAAAGCGCACTATTCTGATGACCACGCACTATATCGAAGAGGCGGAGCGTTTGTGCGATCGCGTGGCCATTGTCGATTCCGGCAAAGTGATCGCCATCGGGACGCCGCGGGAACTGCAGAGCCAAAGCGCCAACAAGTCGACCATCGAAATCGTTTGCGACCAGTCGCTGGAAGGTGTCGATTTACCCGCGTGGCCGTTTGCGACACACACTCTGCTGGGCGACGACAAGCGGCATCTGACGGTCACATCGGAGAAGCCGGCGAAGACCCTGGTTGAAATTGTGAAGTGGGTCGATGCACAAAGCCTGGGTCTCGAGGATGTTCATCTGAGCCGCCCTACACTCGAAGATGTGTTCATCGAATTGACCGGCAAGAGGCTGCGCGACTGATGAAACCATACCTGGCATTGATCGCGATCGACGTGAGGCTGGCCTTTCGGCAGAAGGCGGTGATCTTCTTCAATTACCTGATGCCGTTTGGATTCTTCTTCCTTTTCGCGCAGGCCTATCACGCGGAGCAGGGCGGGGCGATTTTGCAGGTCTTCACCATGGTGACGGTGATCGGCATTCTGGGCAACGGGCTGTTCGGTGGAGGCATGCGCGCGGTGCAGGAACGCGAGGCCAACATCCTGCGCCGATATAAAGTGGCGCCTATTTCGCCGCTGCCTCTTCTCGTCGCGTCGACGGTCACCGGCCTAGTGGTTTATCTGCCCTGCGTGCTGCTGATGCTGGTGGTCGCACGGGGCCGCTACGGAATGCAGACGCCCGCCAACCTTGGCTCGGTGCTGCTGTTCATTGTGCTGGGCGTGGTGGCCATCCGGTCCATCGGTCTGATCATTGCGTCGGTAGTGAACTCGATGCAGGAGAGCACGATCCTGGTGCAGATTGCTTACATGACGATGCTCTTCCTGAGCGGGGCTTCTTTTCCGGTGGCGATGTTTCCGAGCTGGCTGCTGGTATTTGCGCAGTTCATCCCGGCGACTTATCTGGTGAGCGGTATGCAGGCGATCCTGATCGGCCATCAATCGCTGGCGGTGAACTGGCAGGCGGTGGGTGCGCTGGCGCTGACGGCCGGGATCGGCTTGCTGCTGAGCGTCAAGTTGTTCCGCTGGGAAAAGGAAGAAAAAATGCGGCCGGCATCGAAGCTGTGGGTGCTGGCGGTGCTGCTACCGTTTGCCGTTCTTGGCTCATACCAGGCTTACGCGAAAGACAATGTCCGGAAGATCAAAGAGCTGAATCGGACGATGTCGCGCTCGCGTACGGCGCTGATCCGCAATGCGCGGATTTTTGTGGGCAACGGCACGGTGATTGAGAACGGCGCCGTGCTGGTTAAAGACGGCAAGATCGCAGATGTGTACAACGGCGAGATTCCCGATGCGCGGACACTGCATGCGGAGGCGATCGAGGCAGCGGGGAAGACGATTCTTCCGGGTCTGATCGATGTGCATGTACATCTGGGCGCAAGCGGCGGCCTGATGGACGATTGGAGCCACTACGATGGGCTGAAAGTATCCGAGCGCGAACTCGGGGCCTATCTCTACAGCGGCGTGACGGCGGTGCGGAGCGTGGGCGATTTGCTGGACGGCGCCCTGAAGACGCGCGAGATCGTCAACAGCGGGGAGAAGCTGGGCGCGGAGTTCTTCACGACAGGCCCTCTGTTCACGGTGCCGGGCGGGCACGGGACGGAGATTCTGCGGAATCTGCCCGCAGCTATGCGGACACAGGCCGAAGCTCAATTCCTGCGCCTGCCCAAGACGGCGGAGGAAGCGAAACAGGCGGTGGATGCGCTGAGCAAGGTGCATGTGGATGCCATCAAGGCGATCCTCGAAGCGGGTGCGGGCGGGCGGGTATTTAACCGGCTCGATCCGCAGATTCTAAATGCGATTGCGGCTGAGGCACGTGCGCATGGTCTACCGGTGGTGGTTCATACGGGCGATGCGCGCGATGTGGAAGATGCGCTGCGGGCCGGTGCGAGTGGGATCGAACACGGGTCGTTCCGGCAGCGGATTCCGGACAGCGACTTCGCGCTGATGGCTAAGAACGGCGTGACCTACGATCCGACTTTGAGTGTGGCGGAGGCATTCGGGGAATTCGCGGCGGGCAGGCTGGAACTGCTGAATCGCTCTTTGGTGCAGCAGGCTGCGCCGGCATGGCTGCTGGCCAGTACGCGGCGACTGATGGCATCGCCGGAGGCGGTGGGAATGCGCAAATCGATGGGCGAATATCCGATCGATATGGGGATTGCGCGCGATAATCTGTTGCGGGCCTGGAAGGCCGGGGTGACGCTGATTACTGGCAGCGATGCGGGCAATATGCTGGTGTTTCACGGGCCCACTACGCAGCATGAGATGGAGCTTTGGGTGTCGGTGGGGATACCGGCATCGGTGGCTCTTACGGCGGCTACTTTGAATTCAGCGAGAGCGCTACGGGCAGGCGACAGATTTGGGTCGATTGAGAAGGGGAAGGACGCCACTTTGCTGGTGGTCGACGGGAATCCTATGGTGGATATGAGGGCCACTGAGGCGATTTCGTTTGTGATGTTCAAGGGTGAGCGGCTCAATCGTGCGGAGCTGCTGGGTCAGGAGTAGAAGAGGGCACCATCGAAAACCTGCCTTGTCGGCGGTCCCGTAGAATTGGTGGCAAGCCGTAGAGGCCGATTGCCAATCGGCCGCAGGTTAAACAACCTGCCCCACCGTGGCTTTCGAGCCGGGCCTCGCTCGGCTGCGATGCGGGCAAGCTTGCCATGCGACAAGCTTAGAGGTTGGAGCCCGAGGTTGTTAAAAAGAGCCGTCAAAAGGCGCCAAGTAATTGATCCGCTTCGCCGCGCGTGGGCGCCGAAACCTGTGCCCCTAACCGAGTGACGCTCACGGCCGCGGCCGCATTGGCAAGCCGCAGTGCGTGCGGCAGCGGCGCGCCCTCCGCCAGCGCAATCGCGAGGCCCGCGTTGAAGGTATCGCCCGCCGCCGTGCTGTCCACCGCATCCACCGCGAACGCCGGCACGTGATAATGTTCGCCCGCGCCATGGTAGAAGCAGCCATGGTCGCCCAGCTTGAGCACCACCATATGAGATCCAAGCTTCGCAACCTCGGCCGCCAGCTGAGGCGCCTCGTCGAGCGTAATGCGTTGCGGACGCCTCCCCAGCATCATTAACGCCTCCGCTTCATTGGGCGTGAGGATGTCGATATCGCGCAGCATATCGGATGGCAATAGCTGCGCCGGAGCGGGATCGAGGATGGTCCGCAAGCCCTCTTCACGCGCGATTTTCAATGCGGCGGCCACCGTATCGAGCGGCGTCTCCAGCTGAAATAAAGCGATCTTCGCCCCTTTAAATACACGGCGCATGGCCACCACATCGCTCGCCGGCATATCCATGTTCGCGCCCGACGCCACTACGATCTGGTTCTGCCCCGCTGCATCCACCGCAATCAGAGCCACGCCCGTAGGCTGTGTGCGCGAGGCGTGCACCGCGCTCACGTCCACCCCCGCACTCGAAAGACTGGCTTTCAGATGATCCGCGAAGAGATCGAGGCCCACCCTGCCCACCATCCGCACGGTCACCGACGCGGTTCCGAGCTTAGCGGCGGCGACAGCCTGATTGGCGCCCTTGCCACCAGCCACCATCTGGAAGCCATACCCCAGAACGGTTTCGCCTGCGGCGGGAAGGTGGCTGGTCTTGACGAAGAAGTCCATATTCAGACTCCCCACCACCACAACAACCGGTTTCATTTAGCCGGATCGATGCCGAATTTCTTCAGCTCTTCGGCGTAATAGCGTTTCTGCAGGATGTCCCACTCTTCGCTGCCTTCGGGAATATCGCGCTTAACGGAGCGGACTTTATCTCGCGACGCGCGGTCGGCCTTCTCTTCCACCTGCAGAATTTCGGTGAAGGCCTTCACAATTTCGAGGCGCGCGTCGTTCATGTCCTTCTTCAGGCGCACATCGCGCGACTTGCGAATGGCTCCGATCAGCTTGTGCGAAATATCGGTAATTTTGTCGCGCGAAAGCTTCATCTGGTCGCCCGTATCGCGGCCCGACGCGCGCACAATCTTGCGCTG